>Ga0310696_10000414_pt1 | contig 68966 bp, 71 predicted proteins | sample AusTroGonzalo_MG_4_FD_203885 | JGI IMG/M metagenome (GOLD analysis project Ga0310696, IMG submission 203885) | Bovine rumen microbial communities from tropical cattle in Woodstock, Queensland, Australia - Gonzalo_02 (v2) (version 2) | ecosystem: Host-associated > Mammals > Digestive system >...
CTTCCCATGGGAAGGTTATGGGTTCTTGATGTCATCCATCAACCAAGCCATTGGTCAACCATCCCCTACTCCCCATTGCAGAAGTAACCAAACCGAATCAGGTGCGTTTACTTCCGCAAACTACGGCGCCAGATTAGGAACCGTGAACCGCCGTTTCCGGCACACGGAAGGGAAAAAATATGGTATAATTTTCGTGCCGAAAACCAAAAAGGAATTACTCAAATGGCCTGGTTCGAAAAGAAGGATGGCGCGAAGATACCGCCCGCCAAGGCGCTGTGGCAGGTGTGTCCGCGCTGTAAGACATACATCGCCAAGGACGAATGGAAGGCGAACAACGCCATCTGCCCCGTCTGCAACTACCATGGCCGTCTCGGCGCGCGCGCGCGCATAGCGCAGCTCTCCGACGAGGGCAGCTTCGCAGAGGTGTTCCGCGAGGTGTCGTACTCCGACCATCTTTCGTTCCACGACGCCTCCGGCGCGTACAAGGACAAAATCGACGCCGTGATCTCGAAGAGCGGCGAGAAGGAGTCCGTCGTGATGGGCACGGCCACGATGGGCGGCATCCCGGTGATGCTCGGCGTGATGGACTTCGCGTTCATGGGCGGGAGCCTCGGCACCGGAACGGGCGAGCGCATCGCCCGCGCCTGCGAGCAGGCGATCGCGGAGCGGCGTCCGCTCGTGATCTGCTCCGCCTCGGGCGGCGCGCGCATGCACGAGGGAATACTTTCGCTCATGCAGATGGCCAAGACCTCCGCCGCCGTTGGGCGTGTGAAGGAGGCGGGGCTGCCGTACATAAGCGTCCTCACCGACCCTACGACGGGTGGCGTGTCGGCGTCGTTCGCGATGCTGGGCGACCTCAACATAACCGAGCCGAAGGCGCTCATCGGCTTCGCCGGAAGGCGCGTCATCGAGAACACCATCCACCAGAAGCTTCCGCCGGACTTCCAGTCGGCCGAATATCTTCTGGCGCACGGCTTCATCGACAAGATAGTCGAACGCGCGCAGCTCAAGGCGTTCATCGTCAAGATGCTGCACTACTTCGGATTCTGATGGATGCGGAAAGGGTTTGACATGGCAACGAAGAAGATCTCAAGGAAGCCGGCCAAGACGGCCATGGACGTGGTGAAGCTCGCCCGCGACGCGAAGCGCCCCCACATATACGACTTCATCCGCCTAATCTGCTCCGACTTCGAGGAGCTGCACGGCGACCGCCTCGTGAACGACGACAAGGGGCTTGTCTGCGGGTTCGCCACGATCGACGGCGGACGGAAGCCTCTCTCAAAGGATGTGAAGGTCCTCGTGATCGGGCACCACAAGGGCGCGACCGTGGAGGAGAACGTCGAGGCGAACTTCGGCATGGCGCAGCCCGACGGCTACCGCAAGGCGATGCGCCTCGCGAAGCTGGCCGAGCGCTTCCGCATCCCGATAGTCACTTTCGTGGACACTCCCGGAGCGTATCCCGGCGACACTGCCGAGGCGCGCGGCCAGGCCGAGGCCATAGCGAAGTCCCTTGAGTTCTTCTCGCTCCTCAAGACGCCCATCGTGGTGGTCGTGACGGGCGAGGGCGGTTCAGGCGGCGCGCTTGCGATCGCGGTGGGCGACCGGATCCTCATGCTCGAGAACGCCGTGTATTCGGTGATCTCCCCCGAGGGGTGCGCTGGCATCCTCTGGCGCGACGGCGCGCAGGCGCCCGCCGCCGCGGAGGCTCTGAAGATAACGGCGGCGGACCTGAAGCGCCTCGGCGCAGTGGACGAGATCGTCCCCGAGCCCGCCGGCGGCGCGCAGAAGGACCACGCCAAGGCCGCAGCCGCCGTCAAGAAGGCAGTCCTCGCCGCGCTTGCCGAGCTTGCGGACGTTCCGGCGGACGAGCTTGTGGCCGCGCGCTACGCAAAGTTCCGCGCGATGGGCAATTTCCACTGATTTCTCGAAAGGACAACCATGGGCGGATTCTGCGGCGTCATCTCGAAGGAGGATTGCGTAGGCGATCTCTTCTACGGAACCGACTACCATTCCCATCTCGGCACGCACCGCGGCGGGCTGTGTCTGCTGGGGCCGAAGGGTTTCCAGCGCTCCATCCACAACATCCAGAACTCCCCGTTCCGCTCCAAGTTCGAGCGCGACGTTGGCCAGCTCTGCGGCAATGTCGGCATCGGCGTGATATCAGACACGGACCCGCAGCCTCTCGTCATGCGCTGCGCGCACGGCACTTTCGCGCTCGTGACCGTTGGCCTGGCAAGCAACATCGAGCAGCTCATGCGCGAGATGTTCGAGAAGAGCCGTCTTCAGCTCCAGTATTCCACCACGTCGGGTATGGTTGGCCCCACGGAGGTGGTCTCCGCGATATTGGCGTCCGCGCCGTCCCTGGAGGCGGGCGTGCGCCTCGTCCAGGAGAAGGTGGTCGGCAGCTGCTCGTTCATGATCGTCACGGAGGAAGGGCGTCTATTCGTCGTGCGCGACCGCTACGGCCGCACCCCGGTGGTGTTGGGACGGAAGCAGGGCGCTATGGTGGCTCTGCAGGAGTCATGTGCGCTCTCCAACCTCGGCTACGACTACGTTCGCGACCTCGGGCCCGGAGAGATGGTCGAGCTCACGCCGGAAGGGGATTCCACGCTGATCCCCCCGGGCGACAAGATGGCCATCTGCTCTTTCTTCTGGGTGTACTACGGCTTCCCGGCGTCCACATACGAGGGGCGCAACGTGGAGATGGCGCGCTATCGCTGCGGAGGGTTCCTCGCGCGCCGGAACCCGGTGGAGGCCGACGCCGTCGGCGGCGTGCCCGACAGCGGCACCTCTCACGCCCTAGGCTATGCCCACGAGGCTGGAATGAAGTTCGCCCGTCCGTTCGTCAAGTACACGCCTACCTGGGCGCGCTCCTTCATGCCGTCGGACCAGCGCCAGCGCGAGCACGTGGCTTCCATGAAGCTCATCCCCATCCCCGGGCTGATCAAGGACAGGCGCCTCGTGATCTGCGACGATTCGATCGTGCGCGGTACGCAGCTAAGCCGCCAGGCCAAGCGGCTCTTCGCCGCCGGAGCGAAGGAGACGCACATGCGCATCGCCTGTCCGCCGCTCGTCTATCCCTGCCCGTTCATCAACTTCTCGCGCTCGAAGTCGGTCTACGACCTCATCACGCGCCGCTTCATCCGCGAGCGCGAAGGCGAGGGGGCCGGTCCTGAAGCGCTCGCGAAATACGCCGATCCCGACAGCTCCGCCTACAAGGAGATGGTCGAATACATCCGCGCCAATCTCGGCCTCACATCGCTCGCTTTCCAGCGTCTGGACGACCTGGTTTCGGCGATCGGCCTTCCCAAGGACCGCCTCTGCACATACTGCTTCGACGGAAAGGACCCGTCGCTCTGCGGCGACTGTCCGCATTCCTGCAGCTCGTGCCCGCAGGGCGCGCCTGTGCAGAAGTAGAAATGAACGTTGGCGACTCCATCGGCGGATATCACCAACTATAGAAAGAAATGGCGGAGGGTTGATGAGGGTTGAAGAGGCTTGATTAGCCTTGAAAAGAGTTGATTTTACGGGGAAAATTGGCGGATGCGACAGGGAGAGGACGGGAATGGCGCGGGAAACACGCATTAGGGTTGCGCAGAAAGTTTTGGTTTGGGTTGGGGAGTCGGCTGAACGACCGCGCTTGACCCCCGTTATCAAAAGGGTGGATCGTCTATCCGCCGCGAACAGTAGAGCTGACCATCCAACATCTTCTCGGACAGCCAATAGGTGAATACCCGCAAGCGCGAGAACAGCTTATGTAGGCAACGCCAAAAGATAGTCATGGGACAGGAGTTAGTCGAGATAAACACGCCCGCCGAGTTCTATAAAGAAATGCGGTGCATCGGGTTCGCCCCATTCTGGATGTCGACGCTTTGTGGCCGTGGCGTCGACATAGCCATACGGCATTAAGCCGCTGACGGTCTCAATTCCCATGCACCAGAAGGCCATGCGCGGAGCATTCTTCGCATAACCCCGGCGGAACTCTACGATCGGCGTCGTGCTTTCGGTAAACTTGCGATCCCAGTTATGAAGTCGCTTTCGCCAGTAGAGGGTTGGTAGCCGGTATTCTTCTCGCTTCTCGCCTCGCTCAATCATATCAAACCACTTGCCCTTCAGAACGAGCGGAAGGATGGAGCATCGGTTTCGCTGTAGTTTCACCAATTCAATCACTTTACCACCTCCTGCTGAACATAGTTCAACCATCAGGACTTGGGTCGGCGTGGAGATGAACGCTGGGCGGAGCGGGCACCGGCCATGGAATAGACATAGAGCGCCTTTTCGATCACTTCCGTCGCGTTGGACGGGTTGTGCTTGGAGACCCAGTCTTCAACACGCCGGATGCAGTCTTCGGGCGAGGTGGACGCAGCGATGATGTCTTTGATCGGCGCGAGGTCGGCAGCGAAGGCGCGGGTGAGATCATCTGCACGCGCGGCGGCCGGGCGATCTTCTACTGAATCGCCGGCGGAGAGAGGGACTGTGAGCGGGCTAAAGCCCGCCGCTCCGAGATTGGCGGAGAATGGAAGCATGGGGGACTGAGGGACGGCGGCGCGGCGGATGCCGAAGCCGATGCGCTCGGAGATGGTGTCGAGCGCATTGTCATCCGGCTCAAGGCCCGCTTCATGGAGCTTGCCGATTAGGGTGAGCGTGGCCTTCTGCTCGGCGATGGACTCCGATCCGAAGAGGATCCTCGGCGCGCGGCCCGTCCGGCCGTTGATCGCGAGGAGCTGGTCGAAGAGCTGGCCACGGAAGGTCGCGGCAAGGGACTTTGCATCGGCTTTCCTGATGTCATCCCGGACTTCTCCCTGGAGGTTCGCGGTGCCTCCGCCAAGCTCTCCCGTGGGCGATGCGCTGGAGGAGAGAGTCTGGCCGACGATGAGCTTGGAAATCTCCTGGTTGCAGATGGTGATGAAGCGCTCGTGGCTGTTGGAGGCGTCGCCACTCGCAGCCTGGACGACCTCGACCTCGGTGTTCTTCGAGACGACGATCGCGCCGAGCCGGACGGCGAGCTTGAACGCGCGCTCGAGCGTGGAGCGCCCCTTTTCATCGGAGTACTTGCCCTTCAGGAACGGGACGCCAAAACGCTCAAGGAGATCGGCCCACCACTGGCGCGACATCGTGCGCAGCAGCCACCAGAAGAGGATAGACCGCATCGCGCCGCCCCAGTTGTCGGGAGCGGGCATGAGGTCGCAGCGGTGGACGATGTAGCGTTCCGGCGTGACCTCGTGGGAGGTGGGGAGCGGCGTGCCAGAGTCATCCACGTCGAAGACACGCATCGCACCCTGCGAATAATCGAGGAGCTGGTAGTGGACAGGCACGAGCGCCTTGAGCGCGAAGCCGCCGCCGGGAAGCGGTTCGAACACCTTCTCGACAACCGCGACCGGGTAGAGCGTCGCGTTCATCAGCCAGGATTCCGCATCCGCGAAGGTGGGATTATCCAGCACTTCGCCACAAAGCGCAGCCGCGTCGATGTCGGATTGGTCGCCCTTCTTGAATGGAACGACGGAGACCGGATCGCCGAGGACGGCGATCTTGCGCTTGAAGAACTCTGAGCGCACCTGGTTGTCGTTGGAGATCACGTCGCGGTAGAGCGCGAAGAGCTCGCGGGTGTCGCCGTTCTGCGCCTCCTCGATGATGGAGAGGAGACGATCGGCGGAGAGGTAGCGCACCACGCTCGGCAGCTCGCGGCGCGGATCCATTTCCGTGATTTGGTCGTTGTATTCCTTCATGGGGGCCTTTCTGGCGGGCGCGGTGGCCCGCCACTACGATTAAGAGTTGAGGATTGTGGTTGGGGAGTCGTCGTCGGAGTGGTCAGGGGTCATGGTGAGGCGGGCGGGCGCAGAGGCCCGCCACTCCGATGATGATGCGGCACGGGCGCCGACCTGGACGGCGTCGGCCTTGGCCTCCTCCGTGCCTTCAATGAGGGCGTGGAGGGAATTCTTCGTGCCGTCGAAGAGGTCGCCGTGGCGGCCGGTGGCGGCATCGAGGGTGTTGTCGAAGCCGCCTTTCATCTTCTTGACGAGGCGGAAGTCGTCTTTGACATTGAAGTCGTTCGGCAGGTCGATCTGGCCTTCGTCTATCGCGTTGACGAGCAGCTGGCCGAGGTAGGTCTTGTAAAGGACGCGCTCGCCCATGAAGTCAAGGCGCTCGGAGCTTTTGAGGAGGATGACCTGGCAGATGCCCTCCAGCATCTCGCGCACCTCCGTGGCCCAGTACACTTCGCTCGTGGCGTCGATGGCGACGGCCTTTGGCTTGAGCTTCGTGCAGAGCTCGTAGAGGATGGCTTTCGGCTTCTTCGGATCCTTCGACTTGAAGGAGAGTATCAGCTTCGCGGCGTAGCGGCCATCGATCCGCTGGGTGACGGCGATGCCGAACGGGTTGGACTTCTCGCCCTCGGTGGTGGCGGGGTCGCCGCCGATGCCGATGGGGCCCTGCGAGAGGTCGAAGAGGCGCTTCCAGCCGGCAGGCAGATCATCCTCGGCATAGACGCAGCCGGCGCGCTCGCCGCGCTCCATCGCCTCCATGAGCTTGATGAGGCCGACGGCTGCGGAACCGCCGGTGATGAAGAGGCAGCCGTAGTTGCGGTCCCAGGCGTCCTTGTCGAATGCGCGGCGGCGCGATTCCTCCGGCGTGACAGGCTGGGCGGTCTTGGTGTCGTAGAGTGCGACGCCGTCGGCGTAGGCATCCCAGGCGTCAACGCGCAGGCACGTGACGCCCTTGACGGACTCATAGACGTTGCCGGACGGCGAGACGGGGAACGTCATGCCAGGCGGCGGCGCAAGCTGCTCGAAGGAGTAGTGGGCGTCGTCCGGCGGCGGGGTTGTGAGGAGTAGGATCCGGAACTGCGGGTTCGAGGCGACAATCGGCTCGACCGCCTCCCAGACGTCCTTCCAGTTGCCGATGCGGCCCACCTCGTCGCACATGAGGTCGCCGGTCTCGCCGACGGTGTCGGGGCGGAGCGCGACAACCTTGGTGCGCGAGTAGGAGGATCGCCCGTGGTAGTAGCGGAACTCCAGGCGCGAATGCTCGAAGAGATCGGCGAAGTCGTCGTGCGTGAGGCCGTGGAGGCTCTTGCCGGTCTTGTCGTCGGCGAGCTGCACCTTGCCCTCGTCGAGGCGCGCCATCGCCGCAGAGATCGCCTTCTCGAAGACGGCGGCCTCCTTGCGGACGATCTCGCGCGAGAGGTTGAGCTTGGCCGAACCGAAGATGACCGTGTGGTCGCGGTGCTTCATCATCTTCATGAGCGCGATGTTCGCGCAGGTGGTGGTCTTGCCGTACTGGCGGCGCGCGATGAAGCCGAGGAGTCGGTACTGCTCGACGAGCTGGAACAGGCGGCGCTGGCCGGAGCGCATCTTTATGACGGCATCACTTGCCATCTTCCGCGCCCTCCCAGAGGTCGCCGAACATTAGGCGGCCGAGGCGCTCGGTCTTCTCGTCGGAGCCGAGGCGGCGGTCGGTGGCGAGCGCGATGGCGTCCTTGTTCTGCGCCCACTTGACGAAGAGCCGCGCCGTGTCGCGCTCAAACTTCGCACGGCTTAGTTCAAGCTGCTCTTTCTGGATCGCGTTCTTCTCCTCGGCGAGCGCGACCTTCTGCGCCGCGTTCTCTGAGGCGCGGAGCTTGACGAGGGCCGTGGAGAGGTCGGCGATCTTGTCGTCGTCGGCCGATTCCAGGGCGTCCATGATCTTGGCCGTCGCAATGCTGCAGCCGACGCCGGCCACGTTGCCGCCGGCGGCGGAGGCGAGGGTCTGCGAGACCTCCGCCAGCCGGCGGATGCGGTCGGCGTCCTTCTGGTCCTCGAGCCAGTGCTTGTAGCCGGTGTCGCGCCAGTCGGTGAGGTTCTGCGCGTTGATGGGGGCGGCTGAAGCCGCCCGCCCCGATACGGAGGCGCCCATTTCGCGGAGGACCTTGCGAGTTTCCTTCAGGCCGTTGAGCCAGCCGAGGATATCCGGGCCCTGGACGCCGTCGCGGATGCGCTCGTTGAGCTCGTTGCGGACCGCGAACGGCAGGCGGCCGATCTTCGAGCGGTAGCAGCGCGTGGTCATACGACGGTCACCTTTCCAGTAATGGCCCATTCCTTGAAACCATTGGGCGTGATCTGCCAGACGGGGGAATCGTCAAGCTTGTTTATATTCATGCCTACCATCTCCATCTTGTGCAGACTGCGCAGGGCATTCTCCACTTCATCCACCGTGCAACGGCGGTCAAGCATGCGCGAGGCGTTGATTCTCTGCGCGATGGCTGCCGCAGGATACGCCGCCGGATCGCGCGGAGCGAGAAATGCGATTATCAGCTGCTTCAAGTTCATCTGTTGTTCACCTTTCCTTCGATTCTTCCAAGCATGAGATTGACGCTTTGATGCCACTCGTTGTCCTTCGCCGTGAGATCCCGCACCAAATCAAACAGTTGTTTCATATCGCCGTCCACGCGGCGGCGATCTTGATTGATGTTCTCCTGCAAATCCTTGATGTCCCCAGATATTTCCCGCTTCAACTCCGTGAGCACTCCTGTGAGTTCCTTTTTCAATTCCGCCAGCTCCTGTTTGGTCGCGTATGACTTCGCAACCTCCTCTGGGAGCGGCGGATCGCGGCGGAATCCGCGGGCGATCGACATCACGGAGTTGACGAGCGCGGCAAGCGCCGCAAGCGCGACGACCGCCGCGCCGATGATGATCAGGTATGTCATGGTGTCCTGCATTGGGGCTTTTCCTGGCTGTGCCGCAGATGATACCACGGGCGGGGGCGATTGCGCCCCGCGCCGTGCGGACTGTGCGGAAGAGGCGGGCGCGGAGGCCCGCCACCCCGATATTGCTGCTGCTGGCCGCATCATCCGCACGAGGCGGGGCGGCGCGGGCGGAAAGATGCGATAATTCCGCCCGCAATGGGCAAGGCAGTTTTTCCAGAGAAGCCGGCCGTGAGGCCGCTCACGGGCACGGACTACGTGCTCGCGCAGGACTTCTACTTCCCGGCGACGGTGGCGGGGTGGAAGGTGGTTGTGCACGTGATGCCGGGCTTCAGGACGGACGGCGCTTCGATTCCGCGCCTCCTGTGGTTCATATTCGGCTCTCCCTACGATCCGGACATAATGGCGGACGCGATCGCCCACGACGCCATGTACCGCGGCCGGATCGTGCCGCGCAGGGACGCAGACGACTCCTTCCGCGACATGATGAAGCGGAGAGGCAGGATACGCGCGTGGAAGCGCCGCCGCATCTGGCTCGGCGTGAGGCTATTCGGATGGATCACCTGGCTCAGGCACACGCCGGAGGGCGTGGCCGAGGCGAGGAGGCACATACAGCTTGCGTTTGCCGACGACGGCAAGCGTACGACAACAAGAAACAAGAAAGGAATGCAATAATGAAAAAGATGACGATGATTGCGCTCGCCGCGTGCGCGGCGGCGATGACAGGATGCAACAGCCCAGCGAAGCTGCGAGACGTTGATGTCAAGGGCATGTACGTCAACGGCTACACCGAGGTGCTTGCGATCGGGCGCGGCACCGTGACGAGCATACCTTCCGACAAGGAGGCGCTCGCCGCCCACTACGAGGAGGACACGGCGTGGCTCTCGCCCAGCACGAAGACGCACGCGCTCGACCTGTTTCTGGTGGGCACGAACACGGTGGAAAACTCCGCGCAGATAGTCGCGAGCATCTGCAAAGCGTTCGCCGAAGTCGCGCCGACGGTATCGTCGAACAACGCTGCCGTGGCGAAGGGCGGCGGCACGGTACTTACGTATTTTGCCGGCAACCACCAGCAGACCGCAGCGGTCAATGCGCTAAAGTATGCAGCTTCGGCCGGCGCGACGAACGCGGTGGAGGTCCTGGCCGCGAAGATAGGCACTAAGCTCGCGCAGAAGTTCACGGATTCCGGCGGCGACGCCTCGAAGGCAACCGTGACGACCACGCAGGCGGCGGACGGCTCGACCACCACCACATGCACCGATGGCAGCTGCACCGTGAGCGAGACGGCGGCAGCGACGACAGCAAGCGGACAACAGCAAGAATAACGGCTTGGCGCGGCGCTGTTTGTACATCCGGCGGGCGAGCCATCATCCGGCATGTGGCCGCCCGCCGACGTCCGGCGGAGTGCCGCGCGCCCCCTACGGCCGCCGGACGTACTCCATCGAGGCTCGCCCGCCGCCCCGGGCCCAATGTCGGACGGGCGACGAATTGTGGATTTCCCTGATAGTGCCTGGCATGGTAAACCGAGAGTCGTCGCAGACGGAGCCATGCCCGGGGTGTCGCCCCAGAGGCCAAGCCTGCGCCCCTGGTCCAGGCTGCGAGGGACGGGGGCTGACTACAAGACAACCAACAAGGAATGCAAAATGCAAACCAACATCAGCGCATACATGACGCTCACGGCGCCGCCGATCGGATACAACTGGATGCCGCCTCCTCCACCGCGCAAGGTCTCGCAGAAGGAGCGCCGCAAGAAGGCACGCTACAGGCGGAGCCAGGGCATCAAGGTGAGGTAGGGGGATTCCGGCCATGCAGCAGTACGACCAGTTCGTCGACAAGTTCAAGCCGCGCCACACGAGCGACGACACGCACACGCCGCCGAACGTGTACGAGGCAGTACTGGCGTGGTGCGTGCGCCGCTACGGCATCGACCGCGCGAAGGCGGTGCGCCCGTTCTTCCCCGGAGGCGACTACGCGCACGCGGCGTACCCAGCCGACTGCGTCGTGATCGACAATCCGCCGTTCTCCCTTCTCGCGCAGATCGTGCGCTTCTACCTCGAGCGCGGGATCAGATTCTTCCTTTTCGCTCCGTCGCTGACGAGCATCGGACACGCGAGGCATCCCGGCTGTGCGGCGATATTCAGCGACAGCGACATCACCTTCGACAATGGCGCGGTGATTCGCTGCGCGTTTCTCACGAGCCTCGAACCGCCAGACGTGCTGGCCGTGTCCGCGCCCGACCTCGGCGACGCGATCGCCGTTGCCGAGGCGGAGAACCGCAAGAGCGGAAAGAAGACCGTGACGCGGCTCGCGATGCCCGACGAGGTGCTGACCGGCGCGCGGATGCAGTACCTCGCTGCGCACCACACGCCGCTCACGGTGCGCCGTGCCGACGCCGCTTTCGTGAACCGTCTCGACAACTACCCCGCTGGAATCTATGGCGGTGGCTTTCTGCTCTCGGAACGTGCGGCGGCGGAACGTGCGGCGGCGGAACGTGCGGCGGCGGAACGTGCGGCGGCGGAACGCGCGGCGGCGGAACGCGCGGCGGCGGAACGCGCGGCGGCAAAAAGAATTGCGCTCACAGACCGCGAGCGCGAAATCGTGAAGCGCCTCGGATAAGGGTGCGGCCTATCCGCCCTCTCACCCCCCGCCAATCATCTTGCGCATGCGCTCGGCGAGCTTGCGGTGCGGGCAGCGGGCGCAGAGACCCGCCACCCCGACCGACGCCACCGCCCCCGCTCCCTGCGCCACCGCGTTCCCGCTCCCGACTAGTTGGCGTTTACGGCGTCGCTAATGGTTTTGTAGCAATCGGCGTAAAGCTGAGTATAGTAGGCTTTCGCGTCTTTAGAGAGCTCGATCTTGGCGTGAGGGTCTTCCTTGCCTATGATCTTGGTGAGTTCTAATGCGGCCTCGATCATGTTCATCTGTTCGTTCATTTTTCATTCCTTCCTTGTTTGTTTTGGTTGAAGTTTTCAAGGGGCTTAACGGCTGACCATGTTCTCACACGCCCCGCAGACGTAATACTCTCTTTCAACCGCCATGGGCGAGGGGGTGTTCTTATCTGCGACGCATCGGGGGCATATGATCTCACCGCTGCGTTTATCTCTGTAGACGCCTTTCCCGGAAACAGGCTCAAGACGTCGCCGGAAGTCATTTTCAAGATTAGCTTCCAGGTCACGGACCTTGCCCCTCTCCTTCAGTAGCATGACGACCAGCTTCGTCAACGCAAACACGAGCAGGGAAATGAAGACCGTGACGAAGCGCCAGCCAAGCAGCCTGAGGGCTGAGCTGGCGGCGTCAATCCACGCAAGAAGAGGAACCGCCGAACACAAAGCCGGTACCCCCCACCCGATCAGGGCGTCGAGCAGCCGCGATTTGATTGTCTGTCGTTCTTCTGCCATCCTTACAGCATCTTCTTCAGCTTCTTGATCGTCCCGGCCAATGAAGCCGATTCTTCGGCAAGTTGAGTGGCAGTTGCCCGAAGTTCGTCAAGATTGACCGTAGGCGTCGGAGGCTTTGTCGCTACCGGTTCACGGCCATCCGTTAGACCTAAGAGCCAATCGGCGGAACAAGAATGTATCCGGCATATCTTCTCAATGATCTCAGCCCCTGGCAGAGAACCGCCCGCTTCATAACGCGCCCAGGCATTGTATTTAATGCCAATCGCTTCTGCCATCTCTCGCAGAGAAGATGGACCGCGCAATTCACGCATTCTTTCACCAATTATGCTCATAAGAATCTTTCACTTTTTTGAGAAACACGGTTGACGTGTGTCACAGATTTGTGATAAAATGCTCCGCGTCACGCCGTGACAGGCGAAGATTATACAACAAAAACGTGACAAGCGCAAGGAGAAGCAATGACTGGAGAAAAGGCGAAAGCGCCAGAAACGATAGGGCACCGGTGGACGTACGCCGGCGTAGCAGCCGCCGCGCGGCGGTTCGGATGCTCGCGCGAACACCTGAGCAAGGTGCTCCACGGCAAGCGGAAGGCAAACGAGCGCATCGCGCGCGGACTGCGGCGCATGGGCGTGGAAGTGGAGGTGGCGTGATGTGGTGTTCAATGTGCCCGTTCTTCGCGGACTGCGAGGATTCCGCCAAGCTCGGCGGTGGATGCGATTGCGACGGCGCCGACGACTTCGGCGTCGATCCGATCGACGACTTCGACGACGACGACAACCTGGAGGATGAGTGATGGCTGAAGCAGCGACAGAAGCATTGACAGAAGCCGTCGACACGGCAAAAGGCAAACTGCTTAAGGCGAAAGGGCTACTTGACGACGCCGTGTGCGACCTGCGCGAATACGGTGCGTTTAAAATTGACCCGGAAGACCCCTACTCCATCGACATTGAGGACGTGCGGGACTTCATCTTCGACGCATTAAGCGAAGCAGATTATGCCGTGGTTGCTCTGAACAAGTTCAATGGAGGGAAGTAAGATGGAAAAGTCACAGGAGAAGCCGCACAAGTTCGACATCGGCGAGGGGTACGGCATCTGGATGGATCTAAATGGCACTACCCATCGCAGTTTCCCAGATGTATTCTACCGCGCGAAGCCCGGCGACTCGGTAGGCAAGTACAAGATCGGCGACCTGGCCATCATGAACCAGCCGACCACCAAGCGCCGCTTCGGGATGTTCTTGATCGCGAACGTGGAGACAGGCGACTTCGGCGGCACGGGGCTGAAGTACAAGCTCACGGTGCATCCCTACGGGACTCCGGAGGATATCGGGCGCGGAGGCCCGCCACCCCAGCAAGCGGACAACAGCAAGAAAAAGGAACCGAAGATGAAAAGACCTACCTACAAGATGCAGCGCATCAAGCTCGCGGACTGCAAGCCTCACGCCGACGCGGAGGCGTACTCGGCCTCCACCGAGGACCGCGCCGCACTCTCAAACTCCATCGGCGAGGCGGGAATCCTCTCGCCGATCGCCGTGATCCCTGATGAGGATGCGGGCGCAGAGGCCCGCCAGCCCAAGTGGTTCGTGATCGACGGCATCGGGCGCATGAACGCGCTGATCGCCGCCGGCGAGACCGAGACCGAGGCGCAGGTATTCGACCTCGGCGACCTCACCGTGGCCGAGTTCGTGGTGTGCAAGAACGCCATGATGCGCAAGGTGACCACCGGCACGCGCGTGATGGCGTATCTGAAATGCCATGAGCGCGAAGTGCTGGCGGCGGCGGATCCGGAGAAGTACCAGCAACGCCCCGGCAACGGCGCGAATTTCAAACCCAAACACCATGCGGTGTCACGTGACACCGCATGGAATAAGGGTTGGAGCGCGAAGGCGATTGCGGAACGCATCGGGGTATCGAATAAGGATGTGCTGGCGGGTATTGAGTTGCTGAAGGAGACCGTGGGGAACGGGGATGAATCGGGCACGGAGGCCCGCCACACCAAATACGAGCAGATGGACCTTTTCGAGACGATGGACTCGGTGATGCACGGCGAGACGCCGATAAGAAGATGGAAGGCGGCGGCGTGCGGTAAGGTGAGCAAGGTGGGCGGCAAGGCGGCCGCGGACTATGTGGGCATCGGCGCGCGCACCATGGTGAGCCTCATCGGGCTTTTCGAGAACTGGCAGACGGTGCCGATGGAGAGCCGCGGGCTCATCGTCGAGAGGTTCCGCACGGCGCTTGGCAGCGCGCCGGAGGACTTCAGGGCCGTGATCGAGGATTGGGTCGCTCTAACCGAAAAGCCCCTTCTGGGCAAGGGCAAGGGCAAGAGGCGGTAGGACATCAAGCGGACAACAGCAAGGACGACCATGGACAAGGCGGCGGAGAGATCGGCGAAGGTTGGCGAGGTGCGGCGGCTCGTGGCGGAAGGCACGGCGCTGGACGCCGCTCTCCTGGCGGCGGGGGTGAGCGAGACCACCTACCGCCGCTGGGCGGCGAAGTTCGACGAGGGCGGCGTCAAGGCGCTCTCGGACGCGCCGAAGAGCGGGCGTCCGCCGTGCGTGCGGCTCGACGAGGCCGAGAAGAGGTGTCTCAGGCGCATCTACCTGCAGTCGAACCGGGCGGAGCGGTCGGGCTCGATGACGATGGCTGCGCGGATCGCGGCGCGCGACCCGGCGAACTGCCTCAGGCCGGAGACGCGGGCGGCGATCCTCGCGGAGCGCTCCTCGAAGCACCACCTTCCCGTGGAGGTGCGGCGGGCGATGCGCGAGGTGTCGCCCGTGGCGGTGGCGCGCTACCGCGACGAGCGCGAGGGGCAGAACAACGGCATCTACATTCCGGGGTGGCTGCGGCGCGACGAGGAGACAGGGCGGCTGCTCCTTCCCGGCGAACGCCAGGTGTGGGACGACGCGAGCGTGAACGTGGCGGTGGCGGTGCCGTGGGCGGGGCGCGGGGACCGGGCGGGCGACCGCTGGGGATGGCGCGCGGCGCGGTACCAGCTGCTGGCGGGGATCGACTGCGCGACGGACTTCTTCTGCGGGTTCGGCTACGTGATGCGCACGAGCGACGGGTACCGGGCGTGCGACGTCGCGAACGTGATGCACGAGGTGTGGCGTCAGCAGGGATACATGCCGAGGAAGGTCGTGCTGGAGGGCGGCAGCTGGCAGGCGAAGCCGACGATGGACTTCCTGCGGACAGCGGGCGTGGGCGTGGTGGACGCCAAGGGGCGTCCGAACCAGAAGCTGGTGGAGAACTACTTCAACAGGCTGTGGACAGCCCTGTCGATATTCCTTCCTGGCTACGGTCAGATCGGGCGGTACAGGGGCGAGATGCGGAAGGAGAACCTGAACTGGATGAGGGTGCTTTCGGGATCGGCCGATCCGAGGAAGCACTTCCCGACGCTGAAGCAGTTCCTGGAGGCGCTCAACAAGGCGGTGGCGTATCTCAGGTGGGAGAAGGTGGAGAGCCGGACATACGGGACTTGGAGTCCGGAGGAGCTGTACCAGGGCGCGGCGGCGAACGGGCTGCCGCTCGTGGAGGGCCTGGAGCGGTACGCGATGCCGGTGGCGGCGCGCCGGACACTGCGGCGCGGCGGGATGGTGTTCGTGACGGCGGAGACGCAGCTTGAGGGGCTCAGGCACGAGTACGCCTTCGCGACGCGCGAGGGGTGGCGGTACGACGGCGCGCCGGTGGTGGTGCGCTTCGACCCCGTGACGGCGGCGGAGCGTGGCGCGTCGATCGAGCTTGCGGAGACCTGGCGGGACTTCCGCGCGGGGACGGTGATCGACGGGGCTGCGCCGTGCGTGAGCGCGCCGCCGGACTTCGTGAACGACGCGGGGCTCTTCGACCTTCGGGGCGCGGGGCGCCACGAGCAGCGGGCGAACCGCGCGGCGGTGCGCACGGTGGTGACGGCCTACGACACGCGCGGGGCGATCCGGACGCGGATGGAGACCGGGGAACGGGGAATGGGGAACGGGGAGCCGACGATAAGCTGGGGGCTGCGCGGCGGCGTGCCGCTGGCGGCGGAGGGCGAGGAGGAGCGGGCGGGGACGCCCGCCACCCCGGCACGGCTCGCGGCCCTGGAGGCGGAGGAACGGATGCTGGCATACGCGTGAATTTCGGTTGGGTAGTTTGGTGGTTAGGTGGTTGGGTGGTTGAACCACCTAACTACAAGACCACCGAACTACCAAACCAACAACAACCAACAAACCAAAGAAGGAGCAAGAAAGATGCACACGGCAGGCATAGAATGGGCGGCGCAGGTCGCCGCAAGGAACGAGATCGAGAAGGCGAAGGCCACGAGACTCGTGCAGGGGCAGTTCCTGTGGAGCTGCGGCGCGGGCACGGGGCGCGACGGCCCCGCGCCCCAAGACACGGCGGCGCTGAGCGCAGCCGGGAAGGAAGGCGAACGATGAACGAACTCTACACCAACACGATCTGCGAGATCGGAGGCGACCCGCCCGGATGGCTGATCGCCGCCATGCTTGCGCTGCCCGTGGTGCTTATAATAGCCGACATCCTGGGAGCGCGGTGACGGTGGACCACGCCGACGCCCAGATCGAGATCGCGATCCTCGCGAGCGTCGAGCGGCAGGCAAACGCCACCGCCGCCGCGCTTGAGCGGGTCCTGAAGCTGATGGACGCGACGAGGCGGCAGGGAGCAGGCGCACGACAGCAAGTGCACGGCAACAAAAAAACGACAACAAGAAGAAGGAGCAAGAATGAAAAACAGCACTGAGAATGAATCCGCCTACGCCAAGGCCACGGCGGACAAACTGGTGGAGACCGCCGCGAAGATCGCGGCGTGGGGCGAGTCGCACGGCATGAGCCGCGCGCAGCTCGTCAGGAACTTCACCGACCTCGGAAGCGAGAAGAGCTTCCGCGACATATCGGCGGGGCAGCTCGAGGGCTACAACGCCGAAAACCAGCTCACGAAGTACCGGGCGGTGTACGCCACGATGGAGGAACTGGCGAACCAGGGCGGAGAGGAGCGCATCTACGACGACCTCGGGACCGTGGTGAAGATCCGCCGCGCGTTCCTGGGCGTGGTGAAGGCCACGGGGACGAACCGCGTCCTTATCGTGCAAGGCGAGAGCGGCGTGGGGAAGACCACCGCCGTCGGGCTGCTGCGCGGCAAGTACGGCACGGGGCGCATCAGCTACGTGGAGGCGAGCGACGTGTGGGCGGACTCGCCCAACGCGTTCCTGGGCGCGATTCTGCGCGCGCTCGGCGTCACAGAGCTGCCGGCGGGGCGCGTCGCGCGGCTGGAGGAGGTGCAGTCGCGGCTTTCGATCTCGCGGCGGTGCCTCGTCGTTGACGAGGCGCACCACCTGGGGCCGCACTGCCTCAACACGGTGAAGACGCTCGTGAACACGACGCCGGGGGAGTTCATCCTGGTGGCGATCCCGACCTTGTGGAACAAGCTGCAGGCGCACGCCTACCAGGAGGCCAAGCAGATCGCGACGAACCGGCTCTCGGAGCGCGTGAAGCTCACGCTCGACGAGGCGGACATACGGACATACCTCTCGAAGAGGTTTGCGCCGGCTGAAGCCGGCCGCTCCGATATTGCTGCGGCACTTAAGGTGGCGGCGAAGATCATCCGCCCGAACGCGCTCCTCGCGGGCAACTACGCCTTCGTGCGCGACGTGGCGCGCGAGATGGCGGGGCTGGACGCGGACGCGGTGAGCCGCGCCGTGACGGCGGTGACGGGGAGAAGGTAGGAGCAAGACTCTTAGGAAGCCTTGAACAAAACAGGAAGGAAGACAAAGATGAAAATTGAGATCGAAAAGAAAGTGCTGAAGGAGCTCGCCTGCATCGTGCAGGTTGTGAGCATCCTCGGATCGGGGATGAAAATCACTCGCGAAATGGAAGATGCCGCGCGCAAGGCGCTCGGCGAACTCGACGCCGCATGCCCGGATCTAGACCAATAAAACAAGGAGACACGACAATGGCAAAGCAGCAGAAGACATGGATCGACGGGCGCGGGCAGGAGGTGCCCGGCAGCTACGTGAAGGCGTACGACAAGGCGCGGGACCGCGCCGTCAGGCGCGTGCTCGCCGGGGCGCTGAAGCTCCGCGCGCAGATGGAAAGCTTCATGGCCGACGCCGTGAAGACGATGGACGGCCTCGCGGCGATGAAGGAATCGCTCGGCACGCGTGGGAACTTCTCGGCCCGCAGCTTCGACGCGCTCATAGAGGTGACGATCAAGCAGCAGTACAACGTGCGGCTCGACGGGCGCGTGCAGAAGGCGCGGGAACTGATGCTCGAATACGCGACGCGCGAACTGGAGCGCGCGGGCAAGGGCGCGTTCCTGCTGCAGCAGATGATCGACGCCGCGTTCAAGCCCGACCGCAACGGGTTCCTGCCGCGCACGGAGATCAACAAGTTGCTCTCGTACAACGTCGAGGACGAGACGTGGAATGAGGGAGCGAGGCTGCTCCGCGAGGCGCTCACCACCGAGGCTGGCAAGCGCTACCTGAACATCACGCGGCGCAGCAGCCTCCAGGACGACTTCAGGCCGATCCGGCTGGACATAGCAGACTGCTGGCCGGAGGATGCGGGCGCAGAGGCCCGCAACGCCGAGGAAGAGAAAGGAGGTGATTGAGATGCCGGTTAAATGGACAAAGCCGAAGAAGGAGCGGGCGCAGAGGCCCGCCACCCCAGAAAGCAAGCCGAAGGGCGGAGCGCCGAAAGGCGAGAGCAAGCCGAAGAAGCGGGCGGGGACGCCCGCCACCCCGGGCAAGAAGGAGGCCAAGTGATGGCGGACGCCATTGACAAGGCCGTGCGCGCGCAGGGCGGGGCGGTGGTGAAGCCTCACCAGGTGAAGGCCATGATCCTCGCCGCGCGCCGCGCATACAAGGTGCAGGCCGACGCCGGCCTCGTCGATGACGGGGTCGGCTTCGACGCCTGGCGGCGGGCGACGCTCCACGATGTGGTGGGCGCCGCCGCGCCGAATTCGTTCCGGACGGTCACGCAGCGCGACTACGCGGCGGTGATGGATTACTTCAGGCGGCTGGCGGGGGACAGGCGGGCTGAAGCCCGCCGCTCCAAGAAGGACGACGAACAGACGCGGGCGCTGTGGACGCTCAACCTCGTGGAGGGGGAGGTCGCGGGGACGCTCGGCGGGCGCGAGGGGGCGCGGCGGTACGCCGACGCGCTCTTCGAGAAGATCCACAAGACAGACCGCTACGGGGCAACGGCGCGGCAGGTGTGGGCGGTGATATTCACGCTGCGGAACAGGGCCAGCAGCAAGCGTGCGGCAGCAAGGCCGGACGCGGGCGCAGCGCCCCGCCGCCCCAGACGCTCAAAAACGGCCCTAGAATCGCGAGGAGCGTCGGACGCCCCCTTGCCGTCCCCGGCCCCTTCCGAGCGTTTTCCCGCGTTTTCCCGCGGCTTGTAGGCGATTCCACGGGGGAAGAGCACGATGACGGGCGCGAAACCAGTACAGATGGAGCTTTTCGAGGGCTTGGAGGGGCGGATTCCGCCTCCTCTGCCCGTGGAGCCGGAACCGGCCATGGTGCGCGTGGCGCCGGGGCGGCACGCCTGGGTGCCGAAGGACGCGGCGACGCCGCCCGACGAGTATGTGATGTGCCGGTGGTCGAAGCAGCCGGACGGCACCTACGCGCCGGTGCCGGTGGCGGGGCGGTATGTGCGGCTCGATTCCAGGACCGCCACGCTTCTCGGCTTCCCGGCGCGCACCGACGCGGACGGCAACGAGCGCTGCCGCTACGACACGATCCTCAGGCTGGGCCGGGCCGGGTTCGTCGACGTGGTGCGCGTTGCGCCGAACACAATCCTCCTGGACCTCGACAGCTGGTACCGCCACCTGGCGGACTGCATGGACGATCCGGACAGATGGACCGAGGGCGGCGAGGACCGCGAGACCTACCTGAAGGCGAACGACCTGGGCGGATGGAAGCGATTCTCGGATTTATGATATAATAGGAGCCAAACATGACGACAAGACTATCAATAGAGACCTTCCCGAACGAGGCTGCCGCGGACTACATCCGCGGCAAGGCCGTCGCGGATCCAAAGAACTTCGGCAACCTTCCGCCGCAGCTGAAGCAGCGCGCGTTCACGGTGGCCGGCATCGAGCAGCTGGACGCGCTCAGGAGGATGCGCGACATCATCGCGAAACTTCCGGAGGGCGCAAGCTGGGACGAGGCGAAGAGGGAGATAGCAGCGGAGATTTCGCCGTTCATCGAGGTGGATGCGGGCGGAGACGCCCGCCACCCCGACCGACTCAAGGCAAGCAAGGCGCGCGCGGAGTTCTTGCTGCGGACACATGGATTCCAGGCGTATGCGGTTGCGCGGCACCAGCAGCAGATGGAGGTTGTGCGGGACTTCCCATACTGGGAGTATGAGACGGTGGGCGACAGCCGGGTGCGCCCCGGCCACGCTGCGCTGGACGGGAAGGTGCTGCGAGCGGACGATCCGTGGTGGAATACGCATTACCCGCCTTGGGACTGGGGCTGCCGGTGCATCGTGATCGCGCTCGACGAAGAGGACGCGCAGAAGATCGGCGTGACGGACGGAAAGCAGATGCCCATGCCAGGGCGGAGCGAGAGCTTCACGTTCGACGCCTCCGACGCAAGCGGCGACCTTGACACGTTGGTCCAGAACCGCGACGACGTGGAATGCAGGGCGTTCGCCGACATGGCCCGCAACTACACCGTGAACCGCGACGACGGCTCGGAATGCACGATGTGGGACCACATCCTTGAATGCAAGATGAAGAAGACTGCGAACGCCCTCACGACTTTGACCGAAGAGGACGGCAATGAACGCGCCGTAGTGCGCAACTTCACAACCGGCAAGCCTATCGGTGATGTGGTCACGGGCGACGCCAGTAGCGTGGAAGTGGAGGTCCCGAACGGCGCGACCGTGTGTACGTTGCACACGCATCCGAACGGAGACAACACGCCTTCGCCCGCCGACCTGAGCTTTGCACTTAAGTTCAACACAAAGGTCGATTTCGTAGCAGCCGGAACAAAACTGCGGCGTTGGACATGGCTCAAGAGGCCGGAGAAGGCTGACGAGCATCTTATTGGCGAATACGACCGCGCGAACCAAACGGATGGAGTTGATTGGGAATTGTATATCTGGTTCCTAGAAAGGCTGGAGGCAAACGGCTATATCCAAATGGAGGTGTTGCCATGACTCGGAAAGAAGCAATAGAAGAAATGGTACTTCTTCACAAAATAGTGAAGAATTGGCGGGCTAAAGATCCTTGGCATGAGGCGATGCGCAATCGAAATGACGCCCTTTTTGATTTTGCGTTATGCTCGAACTGCCGGGACAAGGATCCCGGGCCGTGGGAGATACCGCCGGTGCCGGAGGGGGTGGTGCCATGACGCCAGAAGAAGCCCTGGAAGAACGCGAGAAGATCCGCCAGGTGGTAAAGAACTGGCGGGCGAAAGACGCCTGGCATGACGCCGTGCGTGACCGCTACGACGCCCTTTTCGATTATGTGTGCTGCGTGAACTGCTGGGACAAGGATCCCGGGCCGTGGGAGATGCCGCCGATTCCGGAGGGCGTGGAGCCATGATCGAGATCGAGGTCAAGGTGGACACGTCGCGGTTCGACAGGATGATGTCGGACATCCCTGAGCGCATGGCGGCGGTGAAGCGGCGTGCGCTGGCCGCCATCGGGCAGCAAGTGGCGTCGAGGGCGACGCAGGCGTTCCGCACGCCGGCGTTCCGCCCTTCTCCTTGGGCGGCGCGCAAGCCGTCGAAGCGGGACGACGGGCATCCGCTGCTGATCAGGAAAGGCACATTGCGGCAGTCGATCAGATGGAGGCTCAACGGCGACGACGCAGTGGTGGTGGGATCCGACCGGAAATACGCGCCGTACCACCAGATGGGCACGAAGAACATGCCGGCGAGGCCGTTCTTCCCGTTCGACCAGTCCGGGCGGCTCGTGCCGGGGATGGAGCGCAAGATCGTGGGCACGATTGAAAGGATATGCGGAGAGGAGCTTGGAAAGCTAGGCGGCTGAGAGACGCGGGCCAAAGCCCGCTGATCCGATATAAATACATCCTTGGGGGTGCGCACAGTCCGCACGGGCGAATGCCCGCGCGGCTTTTTTATGCGATAATTCGCGGCGTCATGGACATGTCAGCGAAAGTCATATTAATGCGCACCACCGGCGTCGCCGTGAGCCTCTCGGCTGACGCGGCGAAGCTGCCGCGCCGGATCAAGGTGCTGAACTGGGGCGACAACCCGAACTGCCACGGAAAGCGCGTGAACGTGGGGCCGCTCTTCGCGAAGTGCCTCAGCGCCGAGACCTATCCCTACCGCAAGGTGGCGCTCGACTTCGAGCACAACACCTTCCCCGGAACGCCCGCCTACAAGGAGTCGAAGGAGCCGCGGGCGGTGGCGGGCTTCGGCGAGATCGAGGCCGTGGAGGGCGAGGGCGTGTTCATCACGATGTCGAGCTGGACGCCGGAGGGCGAGAGGATGGCGGCGAACTACGCCGACGTGTCGGCGGGGGCCGTTACCGACAAGGACGGCAACCTGATCGCCGTGGCGAGCGTGGCGCTCTGCCGCGCCGGGGCCGTGGACGGAATGGATTTCGTGGAGGCGCCGCTGAGTGGCGGCGTCTCGTCCGCGCTGAGCGGAATCATCAACCAGGGAGACGGGCACAGAGGCCCGCCACCCCAAAAGAAAGGAAACGCAATGGACTACAAGACATTGCTATTGAAAGCGCTGGGGCTCGGCGAGGACGCCACGGACGAGGCCATTCAGGCCGCGTGCGCGGAGAAGTTCGAAAAGAAGCCCACCGAAGAGGAGCAGAAGGCGGCGCTCCACGCCATCGTGGCCAAGGAGGTCGCGGAGGCGTTCAAGCCGATCGAGGAGAAGGTGGCGGCGCTGTCCGCGGCCGCCGTCGCCCACGAGAAGGCAGACCTCATCGCGGCGGCCGCCCGCGAGGGCAAGGTGATCGCGCTCGGCGCGGACGCCATCGGGAAGATCACGGTCGAGGACCTGAAGGCCACGATCGAGAAGACGCCCGTGACGGTGCCGCTCAACGCGAAGACGCCGGCGAACATGAAGGAGACGCCGCCTGCGGGAGAAGTCTCCGAGGAGTTCCGGCAGATCGCGCTGAACTGCGGCGTGGATCCGGACATCTTCAAGAAGAAGTAATCGACAGCAAGCGTACAACAGCAAGAAACAGCAACGAAAGGCAAACCATGAAGAAACTGATTGCATTGGCCGCGATCGCGGCAGCGGCGCTCGCCTTCGCGGGCGAACACGACACGCCCCAGGTGAGCGGCGACTTCGCCAAGCTCACGGCAGGCGAGGCGGTCTACGCCGGCAACATCGCCGCCGTGGGCACCAACGGCCTCGCGTATGCGGTGAACACCGCCGCCGTGGGAAGCACGCTCACCGTTTGCGGCGTGTTCCAGCATTCGGCGGCTGCGGGTGAATCCGTGATCGCGAAGCGCGGGGGATTCATCCTGGAGAACGCCGGGAACATCACGAAGAAGGAGATCGGCGCGACGGCCTACTCCATCTCGACTAACGCCTGGACCGTCACCAAGACGAGCGGCACGCAGACCGTCGGCAAGGTGGCCGACGTGCGCGACGACGGCTCGGTGGTCGTGGTGGTTGGCAGGTAGGACCGGCTGAAGCCGGCCGCTCCGATACGAAATCAACAGAAAGGAAAAACTACATGAACATCACAGCATCGACACTGGACGCGATCTTCAAGGCGTTCCAGACGAAGTTCAACGAGGCCCAGAAGGCCGCGCAGGCGCGCGCCTTCGCGAACGACCTCCTCCCCGAGGACATCGCGATCGCCTTCACCGGCGGCGGATCGGCCACGCAGCACAGCTGGCTCGAGCAGCTGCACGGCATCCACGAGTGGGTGGGCGAGCGCGTGCTGAACAACGCGAAGCTCGGCAAGCTCACGGTCGTGAACCGCGACTTCGAGAACACTGTCAAGGTCTCGCGCAACGAGATCGAGGACGACCAGTACGGCGTCTATTCGCCGCTGATCGGCATGATGGGCGCGGACGCCGAGAACCTGTGGAAGAAGCTCGCGATCGAGGCGATTCTGGGCAACGGCGAGTGGGCGGACGGCAACCCGTTCTTCTGCTCGGGCCGCGTGCTCGGCAAGAGCACCTTCACGAACGCGGTGACGACCGCGCTCTCGAAGAGCGCCGTTGAAACCGCGATCGCGGCGATGCGCGGCTGGACGCTCTACGGTGGCGAGCCGGGCGAGGTCAGGCCGGACGTGCTCCTGGTGGGCCCGTCGCTCGAGGCGACCGCGAAGCAGATCTGCGAGGCGGACCTGGTGAGCGACGGCGCCACGACGGTGTCGAACGTCTCGCCGGCGAAGGCGCTGAAGGTGCGCGTCTGCCAGTCGCTCATCGGCGACCACGCCGGCGAGTGGTACGTGTTCGGCGACAAGAACGGCGTGAAGGCCGTGGGCATCCAGAAGCGCAAGCTGCCGGAGCTCGCCCGCCTCGACAAGGACACGGACGGGAACGTGTTCATGCGGAACGAGTACCTCTACGGCGTGCACGCGCGCGGCGAGGGCTTCATGACGCTTCCGTTCCTCGCCTACAAGGGCGGCGCTTCCGCCGTGGACGCCTGGGAAGAGAAGTGATTAGTGCCTAGTGGTTAGTGGCTAGTCCCACTAACAACTAACAGCTATGACACGGCTCACGATAGACGACCTGGCCGGATACATGCCGGTGCAGCTGATCATCGCGGCGCTCGACGACAACCAGACCGGCGTCGCCGACGAAAAGGCGTTCCGCGCGGTGCTCGCCTCGGCGAACGCGCGCGCGGAGGCCATCTTCGGCGGCGCCGTGCCGGCTCGATACTCCGGCGCGGCAGACTACGCCGTGAGGGTGTTCGTGCTTGACCTCCTCTACCGCCGCCACGGAGACTCCGACGAAAAGAACCCGTGGGCAAGGCGGGCGGATGAGCAGGAGGCGCGGCTGAGGGCTCTGGCATCCGGCACCGAGGCCATCGACACGACCTCCGACGGCGCGGTGATCGCCAAGCCGGCGAAGATCTACAACTCGCTGGGAGTGATGTCGTGAGCGGCCAGGCGGACATCTGCCAGACAGTGGCGTATATGCTGAAGAACCTCTTCAGCGGGCTGCCCGGCGTGAACGTGGCGCTCGAGGACCGGTGCGACCCCGCCGACGCGGTGGAGAAGACGCTGGGAAGCTTCGGAGTCCTCGTGCTCGTGGCTGCGAGCGCGCACCGGCGCAGGCCGGGGCTGGGCGCGTCCACGGCGGGAAACCTGTCCATCGACCTGATAGTGATCGAGAACCCGAGGCGCAACAGGAAGACGCCGGGACGCCCAACGGTCACATCGGTGGCGGAAGAGGTCAAAGACGCCCTGCACTGGCAGGTGGTGGAGGGGCGGCGCCTTGTGTACGTGGAGATGCAGCGCACGGACATCGGAGACGACGACTACCGCATGACCGTGAACTTCCTCGCGCCGCTCGCGCTAGACCCCGCCTCCGCCGTCTCCTGGGGAATCGGCGAGAGCACGATCCTCGGCGAGGTGACGCGCAAGACAGTGGGGCGCGGCGGCGTGAACATCTACGAGCCGTCCCGCGACGGCAGCGTCCGCATCGTCGGCACGCGCGACCGCCACTGGACCATAGACCTCGACTGCACCGTCACCACGCAGAGCGAGGACGACCTCCCGGAGATCGGCGCGCCCTTCACGTACGGCGGGCGCACCTACTACGTGGATCTCGCCCAGATGACGACGGCCGCCGAGGACACCGCCACCGTGCGGCTCGCCGGAAGGACGATCACGCAATCTCAACTCCTCCCCTAACAAACTAGAAAGGAAAAACTAATGGCACACGGAACAATAGTCTTCTTCAACCCGACCTGCCCGATAGCCGTCGGCAGAGACTGGGACTTCCAGACAAGCGGCCCGAAGCAGTCCGCATCCACCTACGCCAACGAACTCAACGCCCACGGCGACGAGCTGCGCAACGCCACGCACGGCAAGAAGGCGACGTGGAGCTGGACGTTCGTGAACAATCTGGATTCCGGCAACATCTCCATCCCCAAGGGCGGAGTCGTCTCTGGCGGATGGCACATCGACTCCATCCAGATCACCTGGGGCCGCGACCAGATCAAGCCCAAGATGGTCGTGAACGCCCACATGCACGAGGACGGCACGAACCACGCGGACACCACGAGCCAAACGGGCAGAAAGTGCCGCACGTACACCGCCACGGTGACGATCGGCGCGGCGGCGTTCGGCGTGCCGTCGGACCTTGGCGGCGTGGCCCTCGCAAGCGGCGCGGTCGTGGACTTCCGCTCCGCAACATACACGCTGCAGGTCACGCACATCGACGAACCAGGGCGCGACGGCACGCAGCTCGCCGGGGAGAACCACGACGGCGTGGAGACGCTGGCGGTGGAGTTCACGGGCGACGCAACGGCGGACGACTACGAAATCGAGACCGGCTGGGTCAATGACCAGGGGACGACGACGCCCTCGAACACCGCCGCCACCACGACATCACTCAACCTGATCCACCACATCGCCAACGACGCGGACATCGCCGCTGCCGCCGCCAGCTCCAGCTCGTAAATGAAGATCACCGCCCAGATGCACTTCGCGAAGGCGCTCCAGGAACTGCGCAGGCGGGGCGTGGAGCCTGGCGACGCCACGCCGGATGAGCTGTACGAGCTCGCCGAGGCGTCGCGCCGCTGCGCGGATCCGTTCCGCGAGGTGAACGCGGACGCGGCGGGCTTCCCCGTCCGCGTCTGCGAGGGCGTGTACTTCTGGAAGCTCACAATCGGCGCGAGCGTGTGGCTGGACGAGGTGGAGTCGCTCCTGGGCGGCGGCACGTCGCCCAAGTACCGCCTCGCGATGATATACGCGCTAGTCCATTCGCGCGATCCGAAAGCGTTCAGGAATCTGGACTCGGAGCGCGCGATAATGCGCGCCGTGAAGGACACCATGTGCAGGATCCACGCCACGCCGGAGGAGGTGAACCAGGCCGTCGACGTGGTCCTGGGCACAAGGGCCCGCGCGGCGGGGCAGGGCTCCGCGTCCGCAGCCGCTGCCGACTGGGCCGCGATCTGCGCCCGCCTGGAGGCGCAGAGCGGGATCCCGGCGGAGGAGTGGATGTGGAAGCGCAGCGGCGCCTACGCGATCCTCGCCTACAACGACCTCCACGAGTTCGCCCGGGCGTACTCGGGCGGCTCCGGCGGCGGGCTGATGCTCGACGAGCTCGACGACGCCATGACCGCGCTCCGGCTCGTCTCCTCGCGCATCGAGAAGCGCGTCAAGGAGGTGAAGCATGGCTGAGACCGTGAAGCAGGGCGTGGAATACGAGATCTCGGCGAAGGACAGCACATCCCCCGCCGTGGACTCCGCCACGAAGAAGGTGGAGGACGCCGCGAAGAAGGCGGCCAGCGCCTCGAAGAGCGTCTCGCAGGAGTTCCAGGGCCGCTTCAACCCGATGGCGACGGTGACGGCCGCGCTGTCCGGGAACCTCCAGGGCGTCGGCCAGCAGCTGCTCGGCCTCGTCTCGAGGATGAAGGGCGTCCACATGTCCATGATGAAGTTCGGCCTCTACGCCGCGCTCGTCGGGGCCATCGCCAAGGGCGTGATGGCGCTCATCGAGCACTTCCGCAGCGCCGCGCGCCAGGCAGAGGAGATCAAGCTCGGGAACGCTGAGCGCGCGCTGAAGTCGTCCGCGGAGCAGTCGGCCGCGCTGGCGGCGGGACTGGCGGAGGCGAAGAAGAACGCCGACGCCCTCGTGGAGTCGATGAACCGGCAGCTGGACGCGCTGGTGAAGCTCACGTCCGCCCAGAACGAATACGCCAAGGCGCAGGAGCTCGCCCTGGCGAATAGCGACGAGGAGCGGAGGCTGATAGAGAAGAGGTTCGAGGACATATCCCGGATCAACTCGGAGGAGGAGGCCAGGGAGCGCCGGCGCATCAAGGCCGCTGCGCTCGCCGACGAGGCCGGCCGGCTGGGCGAGGAGAAGGAGAACGCCGAGGACGACGCGGCCTCGGCGCGCGACTCGCTCGCGGAGGCGCAGCGTAAGCTCGCGGCGCTCAACAAAAAGGCCCGGATCCCCGGTCTGGGGATGATCTGGGGGGCGATGTTCGGCGACGACGACACCGATCAGCAGATAAAGCGCTGGGCGGCGGTGCGCGACCAGGCGCAGAAGGATCTCGCCGCGGCGAACGCCAAGATCAAGGACATCGACCGCAAATCAGCGGACATACAGGAGCGCCGGAGCATGCTCGAAGCTGAGGAGCTCGCTGACAACTACCACTACGCCGCCGAGGAGCAGAAGGTCTGGAACCAGGAGTGGAAGGAGTTCGAAGAGACGCGGAAGGCCGAGATCGAGGAGGTGAAGGAGGCGGCGGAGAGGGCCGCCGAGGAGGTGAAGGAGAAGCGCGTCGCGGCCGAGAAGGCGGTGAAGGACGAAAGGATGGCGGCGATCCGCGAGACGGCCGCCGCCGAGGCCGATGCGGCGCGGCGGCTCTCCGCAGCGCAGAGCGCGGTGCGCCAGGCTTGGGGATGGTACCGCGACAAGGGCTCGCTCAAGGCGCAGCTGGAGGAGGAGAAGGCGGACGCGGCGGCGCAGTCGCAGTTCGAGAAGGACTTCGAGAAGCTGAGGTTCCGCCGCGACTGGCGCGAGGCGAAGAACCTCTCGCTGGACCAGGAGGCCGTCCGCCGCGTGGCCCTCGCCCGCGAGGAGGAGAAGGCCGCCCAGGAGTACGCCAAGGTAACGGCGGAGGCGTCGCAGCGCGCCGCGGAATCGCTGGAGAACATAGAGAAGTCGTTCGCGGAGGTGGGCTGAACATGGCATGGCTGAACACTAGCGGAAACACGAACCAGGCGAACTACTTCCTCATCTCGAAGGAGTCCGAAGACCGCATCCTGCGCGAGGAGCTGATACCCGTGGGCTACACGCTCGAGACATGGCTTCTCGACGCGAACGGCAACCGTGTGCAGGACGCGGACGGCAACGACGTGCGCGTGACGCAGTTCCACCAGACGGGCACAGTGCGGATCGCCTGCAAGGTGCGCATCACGACCACGGTCGAGGAGTGGCGTGCCGTTGACGAGTCCACGGCCTCCTCTCTCTCCGGAGGGGCGCTCGGCGGCGTCACGATCTCGAACAACATGACGGGCCATACGTTCACGCAGGGCAACGCATGGGTGGACGTCCCTGACTGCAACGGCACAATAGTGAAGGTGAAGTCGTTCCGCGCTAATGCGGCAGGGGCGTGGACCGTCCAGAAGACCACCATAGAATCGACCCCGCTCTGAAAGGAAGGCAATGGCGGCGCATCTATTCAACAGATTCCGGAAAGGGGCGGTCTTTGGACTGCTAAAGGCAGCGTGGCTAAACGCGCTTGCGGACATGTGGAACCACGCCCGCGGAGGACACTGCATAAGCTTCACATGTCCGCCCGAGCCGAGCCTGCAGGCCGGCCCCAAATGGGATCTCGACGTGTCCGCGCTCGAAGGCGAACTCGTGCAGCGCGGATTCGCCAAGGACGTGGCCGACGGCACCACGCCCGTTCACATCGACGCCGCCATTACGAACCACCCCACTCCCGATGAGGCATACAACGCCGGCGAGGGCGGGGCGTCCGTCCTGGCGAACCAGACCAACATCTGGGATCGCGCCACGGCCACGGCCGGCGTGAAGATCGACGTGTTTTCGCGGCAGATAGAAAGATCCAACGGTAACGCCGAGCATTGGTGCAAACGCACGTGGACATTCGACAAGCAGGGACGGCTGAAGCGTATCGACATCGAAACATTCGGAGCGGCAACCATGGGAGGGATTTAGCGATGAGAATGTCCGCAACGATTGCATTCTGGGCGATGTCCGCGCTGTCTGCGGCCGCCGCGCCTCTAGCGACGATGCAGTGGACGTCCAACTATGTCGCCCGCGCCACCGCACAGCCGTCGGGCGCGACCATCGCCGCGATCATCAACAGCGGCGTGATGCAGCAGTTCTATGGCGGCGAGGGCGCGGCGGATTTCGTGCCGTCGAACGGCGTGTCCATCGTCCGCTACGCCGTGGCGGAGACGAACGGAACCGTGTCAATGGTGGAGAAGCGGTATTCGCTGAGCGTGGAGACGATCGCGACGCCCCCGTTCCACGGCGCGTTAGTTGTCGATTCCGATCTGCCGGAATGCCCCACCGGCACGCTGTACGCATGCGTCGCCCCGGGGCAGCTCTTCTGCGGCGCGTTGACGGGCGGATGCGCGCGCCTCTCGTTCGAGAAGAGCGACGGAAGATGGTTCGTCTATTCCGACGTCGCGGATGGCCGCGAGTGGGATTCTCTCGGCTATCCCGACAGGATCGAGGTCATCACGTGGGGCTACACGAACGGCGTCAGGCAGATCCAGGGGGCTTTCACCATCGTCCCGCATTCTCTGACGGATGATGAGTTCAACGCGGCGGCGGCCGGCGAGACCGCCGCCACCCATGAATGGTGCGGCAACGCCACAAATCAGTCGTGGTCCCTGGCGTTCACCTGGACGCCCGTCCGCGCCGCGTCCGCGCTCCGCTCGTTGCGTCTTCGCGCCGCCGCGCCGCAAGGGGGGGGAGCCGTGGTGGTTGGATTGACCTACATCGGGCCCGGGCCGATCGACTGGAACGAAGCGTATGGCGGCTCACAGGCCGACGACGAGGAATGGCAGCCGGGCACCGACATCCCGAATGGTGCCTGGGAAGCGCCGTCCAACTGGTATGTCCCCATCCCCACGCAAGTGCAGTTCACCGACACGGACGACTACGGAAACACAGTCACCACGACGCTGACTGTGGGGCAGTTGTTTTGGGATACCCTCTTGGCGAATGGGACGGTCACTATCCCGCCCTACCCTCACACATATCCAACGAAGGTGAAGGTGCAGGACGTGTGCTTGAAGAAGGGCCACATATTCGGAGCGCACTGCAAATGCACGCGCGGCAACTGCAACGCGACAAGGCAGCATGCTTTCGAGGAGAAATACCCGGGGAAGTGCGACGTGTGCGTGAACAAGATAGAGGTGAAGGGGCTTGGAGGCAGACCGGAAGAAACCAAGGAAATCTGCGGCGACAACGACAAGCCCGCCACCGGCATCGTCCACCATCGCGGATGGCACCATACCGGACCCGAAGGCGACGACACCGACTACTATTGTTCCTGCGAATGCCTTGCGTACAGCTCCGCGTCGGACGCCGTCCACCTTGAACACGCCCATGAGCATGATAGTTATGAGCAATACGACGACTCTGACCACTACGACGTGAGGAAATGCCAGCGAGACCCATGTCACCACGTTCGCCGCGTCAAGGAAACACATGAATTGGACCCCGACTCGGAGAACTTCTCGTATGTCTACGTAGATAGAGAGTGGCATCGCATAACCGGCGTCTGCAAGAAATGCGGGGCGTGGGTGTCTGGCAAGCTCGCCCGACACATGTGGGGGTTCTATGGACAAGATGAGCACTACTGCAAATGCCCATGCTTTTTCAATCTGGAAGGGATCACAGAGCCTGAGGCCATCAGGCAGGCGGTATTGAATGGCGCTGAGCCTGAGACGTCCATACATCAGCCCGGCGTGGTGGCCATAGTCAATCAAAAGGGGAAAATCCCAAAAGTGACAAAGGAATGGCAGTCGCCGACCAACAGATTCTGCGTGATCAATGCCTGCGACAGGTGCGGGATGTTCGTGGACGAGGACGGCGCCCACCTGACGGAGGAGCAGATCACGGGATCCCACTACTGGTCGTTTCCCGACAACGGAGACGGCAAGGAGAGCGCCACATACCACTGGTGCGCGTGCGGACTGTACAAGTGCATGCATCTCTTCGAGGCCGACCCGTCCAGCGGCGAGGAGATGTGCGTGGGCGGACAGGGCTACATAAGCGCCGGGACCGCCGACGGTGGCGCAACAGCCGATGGGATGTTCAACGGCACGAATCCATGCGGCTATTCACGCACCAAGGGCGGCGCTGACCGCCGCGATGGTTCGGACTCCACCACCATCGACCCCATCGGCCCCACGCCTCCCAAAGACGATGAAGAAGACGAAGATGGCAAGAGGGAAAACCCCATACTGCCGCCGAAGAATCCGAAGAAGCCGGAGAAGCCGGAGGAACCACCGGAGAAGCCGGAGGACGATGACGACGAGGAATGGCGTAATTGCCCGATGGTGTGGCCGGAGTTAGAGGAGGAAGAGGAGCTGCCAATACTCGACATGCCGCTGCCTGATGGGCCGCTAGGAGGAGACAGCAGCACCATAGACCCCAACACCAAGCGCAACATAGTGCCGCCGGAGGTGTCTTCACCTCTGCCGCCCGTGCCCATGCTTCCACCCGATCTGATCAACTAAGGAGACAACCATGAAAAGCAAAATCATCTCAATCATCATTGTGTTCGCGGGAACGGCGTTTGCCGCCTCGCAATATTTGAACCGCGCCTATCAGATAGACGGCACAAACTCATACTCCGCCGCCGCGTACAGCGGCGCACGCTCCAGCGGGGATTACATCACCGCCGTGGGAAACAGCGCATTCCGCCAGTCGTCCGCCGATCATGGCGTTGCCGTCGGCGCGCTTTCCACCGCCATCTCCGGCGGAAACAAACACTGCGTCATGGTGGGTAATTGGTCTGGTTACGCCTCGTCGAACCTTTATGGATGCGTGGGCATAGGCTCGGGCGCTTTCATGGGGGCGCACAGTAGGACGAACTGCACCGTGATCAATGGCCACTTTAACGTGGATGGTGGCGCTAAACGCTTTTGGATCACACCAGACAAGACGGCCACGGTGAATTGGGATGGCTGTCCTCCTATCTATTACAACGACGGAACGCTTTACCTTAACGCGCGCAAGATTGTGAAACGCGACGGTGTGGTGGAGACGAGCGCCCCGCTATGGACTAGCGACTGGAACCGCAGCGAGACGAACGCCATTTATGTCGCCGAGTATGGGAACGACGAATACTCCGGATACTCGACCTACTATCCGAAGCGCACGCTCCAGGCGGCGATCATGGCCCTGACGAACGACACCACCACCATCTACCTCGACCGTGGAGAGTATGAATCGCCGGCTTACCTGGACGGCCTGATTTCGTCCACCTCGAACAGAATATCCATCGTCGGCGTCGGCCGCCGCGACGAGATAGTCATCGACTGCGGCGACGCCCGGAAGATCAGCGCGGGCTCTGGCGACGGCTATTTCTGCGAGATCAAGAACTGCACGATCCGCAACCCGAGGATTCCGCAGGCGAATGCCGGGGCCAACAACCGCGCCGCCTTGCAGCTCCTCTATTTGGAGAACTGCCGGATAGAGGGCACGAACGCCGTGGTGCGCAGTAGCCAGTGGCTTTTCTACCTTTGCACGCTTGACGCTTGCGACGTGGATCTTGGCATAAGCACCACAAGCGAATCCAGCGACACGAGCTATAGCGTGATTTTCAGGCACGCGAAGTGCCGAGACACAACCATGCGGTTCCGCACGCTCACCGAATACGCCGCCAATCTAGGCTATGCGCTGGCCTTGGATAACTGCTACGTGGACATCGACCGCATTGATAGGTTCCGCATTTCCACGGCGGCGACCTGGGACGGCGCGAGCACATGGTGGAAAGGCGTCACGCTGGTGTTGGGATCCGCCCGCAGATGGTACTGGGATACAAGCTCTTATGACTGGGAGACCCTTCCCTCGGGCGCCTATTCGGGGAACGTCACCAATTCCGTTTTCGGCTTAGGGAATGAGGGGCTGGGCCAGCACTTTGCAAACTTCTCCTACCGCACAAGCGCGACGAACCTCACCGCCCGGCTCGATCCAGTCACGCATCGCCCGGCCATGTCGGACTTCGACCTTCTGCCCTTCGGCTATAACAGCGCGGCAGACCGCGCCGTGCGCGACGCGGCGGCGGCCACGGTGATCGACGCCCTTGTGGCGTCCGGCACGGTCACGCAGGAGCAGAGCGCCGCCCTGACGGCGAGGCGCGCAGAGCTCGTCGCGCGCAACGCGGTGGAGCCGATGAGGATGCCGGATCCGGCGGAGCCCGTCACAGTCGAGGCAGACGCCCAGGAGGAGTGATTATGGAGCTCTGCAACGCCTTCATCATGATACGCCCATCGCGGCTCGACATTGAGCTCGTCGAATGGCGCCCCGCCCAGCTGTCGTCCTGGCAGTTCGCCCTGCGCGGCGTCCCCGCCGACGTCACCGGCCTGGAGGTCCACATCGGGGTCCCGGGCACTGACGACCACTATGTCGTCCACTGCGCCGAGCATCCAGGCGGACTCTGGACCGGCTACGCCTCGCCCGCGTGCTTCCCGGCGGACGGATCCGCCCGGTATGAGGTCGTGGCGAAGGACGCCAGGGGGAACGAAACCTACCTCGGCTCCGGCGCCGTGACCGTGACTCCGCGCAGATCCGGAAACGTCGTGGTCGCCACCGCATCCGACGAGAACGGAGGCACCCACTTTCTCACCGCGGTCAACATCGACGGCGAATGGACGCTGCGCGTCGATTGAAACCGTCTTGCAAACCCCTTGGAGACTCGTTAAATGGCCATTCCCAGCATACTCAGAGGCGACACTTCCGCCGCCATCCCGTTCACGGCCCCGGAGACCGTGGCGCGCATGCTTTGCAAATACCAGGGCGCGACGCGCACATTCGAGAACGTGCTCCAGGGCGCATCGCTCTCCATCCGGTTCTCGGCCGAGGAGACCGCGCGCTTCGACCTCGGCACGTTCCCGATCATCTTTGCGGTCGGATATGCGGACGGGCGCGTCAAGACATACCCGATCTCCGCCAAAATCAAGGTGACTGACTCTCCCGCCCTGGTGTACGGCACCTCAGTGGACGTGGATCCAGGCGCGGACGGCGGCAAGCCGCTTGACGGCGTGGACGCCCTGCCGGAGCTGCATACAATGGACGACATGGCCGCAAAGCTCAACGAGATAATCCACAAGCTCGGCGGCGGCGTGGCGGCAATCCTGCTCACACTCTGCCTCTCCGCGCTTGGCGCATCCGTCCAGACTGCGCCGCTCCGCTCTATCCGCAATGACGCCCAGGTCGTGACAAACGTGACATTCGCCGGCCTCGCCCCCGCCGACTACGAGACCGTCTCCAACCGCGCCATGTCCGCCGTCCAGCCCGCCGAGATGAATGCTGCCATCGCCGCGATCCCATCGACCGACCTGACACCAGCGACGAACTACACGGACGCGGCGCTGGCGTCGGCGACGACCAACCTTGCCCGATCGGTAGCGGACAGATATCTCCCGCTCTCCGGCGGCATTGTGCGCGGCAACCTCCAAATCGGCTACGCCGCCGACAATTACGCGGTAGGACAGCGGTTCGTCCGCGTCGATGTTGGAGGCATCTCGATCGATGAAATAAGCGAAGTCCAATATATCGACGTCACAGGCGTGGACGACCAGGGCCGCGAAATTCACACGATGGTCCCGATACCGAAAGCGTTCTCTACGCCTGTATGGCTGCAATTGCCAACCAATTCCGGGCACATTGCGCGGACAGAGGACATTCTGTTGCCCGTCACCACCGCTAAAGAGGAGGCGTTTGACTACACCGATTCCGCCATCACCCCCGCCACGAACAACCTTCGGTCCATCGAGGCGCGCGTGGACATCATCGAGGAGGCCCTGGACCGCGAATGGAACCGGCCGGGGGAATGGGAGCTCAGATATTCGGCGTCCCCCATATCCCCCGTGCTCTCCCGCTTCGCGGTCGTCACGAACGACGAGACCGGCGTCATCGTCTCCAACGCCACCGTCACCGAGACGCAGAGTCTCGCCGCCAACATCTACTCATACCCGCTCGACGAGCTCTCGATGAGCCCCGCGCCCACTGTCACGCTCTCGTGCAACGACGCCGGCGCGTCCCTCTCCGGCAGCGTCCTCACGGTCGACACGAACGGCGTCTACACCGTGCGCGGCACAGCCCCGGATGGCGCGACACGATCCGTGCAGGTACCGATGTATGTAACGACACTGACAGACCGGCACAAATCCACCTACATCGCCGACACAAACGGATCGGCCCGCGCCGTCGTGAACGACACGATGTTGACGGCGTTGGAGGACGCAGCCACCTACGAGCATTCAACCCTCGACTACCCCACCGACAGAGGCGCGAACCCTCCGGGCCAGTTCACCGGCTGGCGCACGATCACCCCCACATGGGCGTGGCCGGGCGTCGGCAACCTCAACCCCTGGGCCATCGCCCCCAAGGTGCTCGTCTCGGCCTCGCACTGGATAAGGCGCCCGCCCAACCCCATCCAGCTATACGATTCCGTGGGCGGGACTAACTTCTTCGTCTCCGTCGGCTACTGGGAGCATCTTGATACATGGGCGCGGACGAACGGCTTCACCGACGCCGAGTCCAGGGCCGCCGACAGGGCGGACATCTGCCTCGGCGGCATCGTGGAGGGGTATGTCCCGGACGCCTGCCTGCCCTATCTCGCCGACGCAGCGGAGCTTGACGCGCTCTTCGGCGGCACCATCGACGGCGTCATGGCCTGGCACTACCCGCGCGGCACCACCGAGGACACATGCGGCACCACCGAACAGGTCGGCAACCTCTATACTTGGTGCATCCCCGTCCTCCTAAATGTGAACGGCCCCACAGCCGACACACCGATCTGCTGGACCGGTCCCGCCTACATGACGGACGCGAACGACACGAACGTGCGCGCTGACATCCTCGCCCTGATAGGCAAATACGACGCGAACAACTGGTGGCGCGTTCGCGGCGGCGACTCCGGCCGCCCCGTGTTCATCCGCTGGGGGCAGTATGACATCCCCGTGGCCGAGACCCACCGCACCACCATGGGCGGCAGCATACCCGCAGCCGCTACAATTATCCGAGCATTCTGCGCCCAGCACGGCTGCACGCCAAAATCCCTTCCACACTAACGAGGCCCGCCAATGAAAACCAAATTCAAACATCTTGCAATCGCCGTCTTGCTGCTGTCCGCTTGCTGTCTTACTGCGCGCGACGCGCTGACCGTCCCGCGCACGTCCGAGGCGACCATCCACGCCTCGCCCCTCGCGCGCGGCGAGATAGCCTACATCGCCGAGGATGGCGCCGCCACGGCCTACATCGGCTCCGACGCGGGGCCGCTCCGCGTCTCCGATCCGTCCACGCTACGCGGCTCGCGCCTCGTTCCCGTCCAATCCGACCGATTCACCGTCGTGCCGGACGCGAATTGGACCGCCACATCCAACGGCTGGAAGCTCGCCACCCAGGGCGTCACTGCCCGCCTCGTCGTCACGTCAGTGGATGGCGCGGACATCGCCGATGTTAGCTATCAAGATGAAGTAGCTTCGGCCAGCATGATGCCCGCCAGCATAGCCGTGACAGTCACTCGCAACGGATCCACCGCGATTCTCGATTGCCAACTGTCCAACACCGCGACGTTCGGGACGATTTTCAACATCACGCCCATGCGCCACGCCTTCGCCGACCGCGACACCGAAAATGACCTCACGGCCACCAAATTCATGCTGCGTGACAACCTGGGCGACATCGACTTTGCAGATCTCCGCCGCTGGGCGCGTGACTTATACAATGGCAATCGCGGAGAGGACTGGTCCGCATATCCAGCCACCAAGCCCGCGAAGCTCGCCGGGCAGCCATTGTGTTTCGACGCCGGCGGCGCGTATGTCGCACGCGTTGTCTCCGCAACCAATCTCGCCCTGCAAGTCAACGGTTATTCCGTGATGGAGTTCAACCGCGTTCCCGGAACTTCGACCCAGGGATCGTTCACCATCACGTCCCTTGACGTGCCGGGCGACCATGCCACCGTCACCATCGGCTACACCACGTCCATCCTGGGGTATGATTACACACTCCTTCGCGTCCTGACGTGCTACGATTTGCGCGAGGGCGTCTGGGGTTATGTCGATACGTCGCGTTGCACGGCCACGGCGTCCACCGTCACAATCACGGGCTGCAGCGGCTCCGTCGCATTTTTCAAACTTGCGTATGACGGCATAGCGTCGGAAGACATAAAGGTGGTCTTCCGTTCGCCCGTCACTGTCGAGGGCGGACTGTACTTGCGCGGCGAGGACAACGTCCTCTACAAGATTACGGTGAACGCCGGCGTGATCTCCGCGACCGCGCAGACGGAATGATTTCCTCCGCAGGTGCCAGACCGTCCGGGCCTTCGAGAATCCTTCCCCGGAATCTGTTCCCGAGGCGGACCGCCTGCGGAGGTTTTTTTGCTATTTCTTATATAATCTTAGTGCGGGATTCCCGAGCGATTCCCTGGTGATTCCCCTGCGATCCAACCCTTATTCCCCACTGCCCGATCAAATTTCCAACCCCAATCATTACATTCGCGCCGTTACAATATCGCGTCCTGCGCCTTCTCGGAGAAGGCGGCATGAGCAGCGTATACGAGGTGGAGCATGCCAGGCTCGGTACGCGTTTCGCCCTCAAGGTGTTCTCCCGCGCGGAGAAGGGCGATTCCGCTTTTCTGCGCGAACGCTTCATAGCGGAAGGCCGGCTCCTCGCCCGCCTGAATTCTCCGCGTCTCGTGCGCGTGCACGATCTTCTAGAGACGCCGGACGGCGATCCGTGCTATGTGATGGATCTTATTCTGGGCGCCGACGGCGAATCCAAGTCGCTGGAGGACGTGCGCCGCACAGGTCCGGTCACGGAGGACGACATTCTGCGCTGGTACGGCGACATGGCGGAGGCGCTGCGCGTTGTCCACGCCTCGGGCGTCGTTCACCGCGACGTAAAGCTCGCTAACATTCTCGTCGGGCCCGACGGCCATGCGGTTCTCGCCGACTTCGGCATATCCCGCTATCTCGACGGTCCCCTCAAGCGCGAGCTTGCCGTGGAGACCACTTTTGCAGCCGATGCCACGACGAACACACGCCCGGTCCTCGGCACGGCCAATTACCTGCCCCCGGAGCTCCGCAAGGGCCTCCCTGCGGTTCCGGCGTCCGACTGCTACGCCCTAGGCGTCGCGCTCTTCCGCCTACTCACGAGTGTATGGTACGAACCCGGCTCAAACGTCCTCGACCTTCTTGCGCCGTTCTCCCCCGTCTGGCGCAGGATATTCCCGGCGTTGCTGGCGGAGAATCCCGAAGATCGCTCAATGCCCCCTGTCGATCCTCCCCGCCGCCGGAGAAGATGGATATGGGCCGCAGCCATTGCAGCCGTTCTCGCGGCGGCGGCCGCTATGTTCTTTTTCTTGAACACGGGTCCTGCGAAGCCTGCGCCGCTTGACTTCGACGAACTTTTCGGCGTTTCCGAAAAACTTTGAGATTCCGCTGTCCCATTTGTCCGGCGGCGGCGTATATTAGTATAGGGCATGTTCATGCCGAGCCCGAAAACAAATGAAAAGGACAAGAAGAATGAGAAGATTGATTCTGTGCCTGGCGGCGTCCGCCGTCCTGGCGGCGTCCGCGCTGCCCAGCAAGAAGGAAGTCGCCGCCGCGCGCGACGTGGTGTCCGAGCTGATGTCAGACGCCGTGGCCGAGCAGAAGGCCGGCAGGCTGACGGCCGCGCAGGTGGCCGAGAAGGCGCTCGAGCTCGCCGGGCGCGCCGAGACGGAGGCGGCCAAGCTGCTCTTGCTCCAGGGCGCGGTGATGGGCTTCGCCCGCGGCGGCGAGCCTGCGCGGGCCGCGGAGGCGATGCAGAGGATGAAGGTGGAGATCAAGGACGTCACGCCCGAATACGAGGCCGACGTCCTCGCTCGCGCCGTGAAGACCGTCCCCGCGAAGAGCGGCAGCCGCCTCTACGAGATGCTCGACGACGCGAAGCGCCTCGTCAGGTTCCGCAAGGAGGCGGCGGCCATCGAGAAGAAGCTCGCGAAGACGGACGCGCCCGAGCTCCGCATGCAGCTCGCAGAGCGTCTTGCCGCCCTTGGCGAATGGAAGCGCGCGCTTGAGATGTTCGCTAAGATGGACGGGGATATCTCGCGCGCCGCGAAGTTCGAGCGCGGCGAGCTGACGGCCATGACGGCCTCCGAGGTGGCGGACATCTGGTGGGCGCAGAAAGGCATGAAGGACTCCGCCGGCTTCACCGTGTTCCAGCGCCACGCCGGCGAATGGTATCGTAAGGCGCTCGCGGACGGCTCCTTGAAGGGCCTCAAGCGCGACCTTGCGCAGAAGCGGCTTGCGGGCATGGGGCATGGGGAACGGGGAACGGGGAATGGGGAACGGGGAACGGGGAATGGGACCAGCGAGACGGGAGGGCCGCGCGCCCTCGAGGCCAACGAAAACGCGCCGCGCGACGGCGGAGACGCCGTCGCCGTGCAGAACGGCGAACGCCCCAAGGATCTCGTTTTCAAGCTCGATTCCAAGACGAACCTCGAAATGGTCGGCATCCCCGCCGGCACGTTCACGATGGGGTGGGAAGACTGGGATAGGCAATATTTCCGTTCACAGCTCAACAAGCCACACGAAGTAACTATAACTCGTCCATTTTGGGCGTCGAAGACTCCAGTTACGGTAGGAGCTTTGCGTGTACTGGGAGTGGGGAAATGGGAAGTCGAAACTTATAAAAACTTTCTTGATGGTAGTGGTTTCCGTCTGGAGAACTTTGATTCACTTTGCGTGAGATTAAATAAAGTCTCGATAGACGATATGTTCCGTGTGTTGAACAAGCGCATCAGGAATAGTCCCAAAGGATATGTGTTCCGTCTCCCCACCGCAGCTGAATGGGAGTATATTTTGAAATGCGGAGGCGAAGATCCCGTGTTCGGCAGCAACGAACTCTGCGGCAACCAGGATTCTTTCAGAAAGGTGGATGTTTTGACCGATGGCGTAAAAGCAGCCATACAGAAACTTCGTCCCGATATTACTGTAATGGATCATAAACGAATGCTGGATTGTAGTGCTCATGTTCCACCGCAACTCTGGCGCGCCAATTCCTGGGGGTTGTACAGCGTGAACTGCGATAGCGGCGACATTGTACTGGACACAATCGATCTTGACAGCATCAACCTGTCGGATGACAGAAATGTTATTCCCTTTCTCAAAGGAGGGTTGCCGACTGGCAGAGATCCGCTGCTGGTGTTTGCAGGGAAAAATGCATCAAGGATCAGGCGTGGTGCCAAGTATTTCCCAGAATACTGGGGGGTGGCAATCAGGGCGGGCAATGTTCACATCGTCCTCGGCCCCGACCTTCTCGCGGAGCAGGCCAAGAAGCGGTAGGTGCGAATTCATGTTTTTTCTACAGTACACGATTAGATAAAATATGATTTCACTGCAATAAATGTTTGTGCTTGTGTTTTATCGGCCGCATGTGCTATAATATTTCCGTCCTGAAAATGGAGGGGAATATGATTGGCAGACAAGAAGAGCAACAGGAGCTGAATCGGCTTTACAATTCAAAGGAATCAGAATTCCTTGCGTTGTACGGACGCCGCAGAGTCGGAAAGACATATCTAGTCCGCGAGGTGTTCGACGGACATTTTGCCTTTTGCCATACCGGAAAATCAAGCGGTGGACTTCGGGAACAGCTTTTGCACTTCAGGAAATCGCTGGAAGGATATTCCGACGGTAGAGTGGCTGTTCCCAGGAGCTGGGATGAGGCGTTTGACGTTTTGAAGCGCGTGATAGAGGCATCGCATGAGACGAGGAAAGTGGTGTTCATCGACGAACTCCCTTGGATGGACACGCCTCGTTCCAAGTGTCTCTCGGCGCTTGAATCGTTTTGGAACGAGTGGGCATCGGCACGCAAGGACATTTTCCTCATTGTATGCGGTTCAGCGGCGTCATGGATGGTGAAAAATCTGTTCAGGAATCGCGGAGGCCTGCACAATCGCGTCACGGCGCGCATTTGCCTCTTGCCGTTCACGCTTGGCGAGTGCGAGAAATTCGCGGCGGAGCGTTCGCTGTCCATGAGCCGAGGCGACATAGCTGAGTGCTACATGATTTTTGGCGGGATTCCCTACTACTGGCGGCAGTTGCGCCAGGGGAAGAGTCTTTCCCAGAACATCGACGCGATGTTCTTCAAAGAAAATGCGCCGCTCAAAGGGGAGTTCGGAGAGCTTTACAAGTCATTGTTCGGCAAGGCGACGGCATACGAAAGGGTCGTTGAGGCGCTTGCCGGCAAGAAGGCAGGAATGAGCAGATCTGAGATCGTGTCTGTCGTTGGGCGGGGCCTTGCGGGCGGACTGACGGGCATCCTTGAAACGCTGGAGGTCAGCGGATTCATACGGCGTTACCGTTCGGTCGGCAAACGTACGCGGGACGGCATCTATCAGCTCATGGACAATTTCACGCTTTTCCACCTCAAGTTTCTTCGTGGCGCGACGTCCGACGAGAATTTCTGGCAATCAACAGCGCTGTCTCATTCCAGGGCGGCCTGGAGGGGGATATCTTTTGAGCGTCTTTGCCTGCAGCATGTTCGGCAGATTCGCATGGCCCTTGGCGTGTCGGGAGTGCATGTGGAGTCGTATGCATGGAGTCATGCCCCGGATGATGCCTGTCCTGTCGGCGCGCAGATAGATTTGCTTCTCGACCGTTCCGACGGCGTGATCAACGTCTGCGAGATGAAGTATGTGCCCGAGAAATTCCTGATTGACGCGAAGACAGAAGAGGACATCATGCGGAAGTTGTCGGTGTTTTCCTCCGTGACGCATACGCATAAGGCCGTGCATCTTACGATGGTGACACCGTTCGGGATACTTCGTAATGCTCATTCCGGACGTGTGCAGTCGGAGATAGTTCTAGATGATCTGTTTTCATGAGACGGTTTAGGCGAACGTCTTTCATGCCGCATTCGCATTTGAATCAAGGGGAGACATGCGAATTCACCTTCAGGATGCACTACATCTCCGAAAAACTTTGAGATTCCGCTGTCCCATTCGTCCGGCGGCGGCGTATATTAGTATAGGGCGCGCTCATGCCGAGCCCGAAAACAAATGAAAAGGACAAGAAGAATGAGAAGATTGATTCTGTGCCTGGCGGCGTCCGCCGTCCTGGTGGCGTCCGCGCTGCCCAGCAAGAAGGAAGTCGCCGCCGCGCGCGACGTGGTGTCCGAGCTGATGTCGGACGCCGTGGCCGAGCAGAAGGCCGGGAAGATGACGGCCGCGCAGGTGGCCGAGAAGGCGCTCGAGCTCGCCGGGCGCGCTGAGACGGAGGCGGCCAAGCTGCTCTTGCTCCAGGGCGCGGTGATGGGCTTCGCCCGCGGCGGCGAGCCTGCGCGGGCCGCGGAGGCGATGCAGAGGATGAAGGTGGAGATCAAGGACGTCACGCCCGAATACGAGGCCGACGTCCTCGCTCGCGCCGTGAAGACCGTCCCCGCGAAGAGCGGCAGCCGCCTCTACGAGATGCTCGACGACGCGAAGCGCCTCGTCAGGTTCCGCAAGGAGGCGGCGGCCATCGAGAAGAAGCTCGCGAAGACGGACGCGCCCGAGCTCCGCAAGCAGCTCGCAGAGCGTCTTGCCGCCCTGGGCGAATGGAAGCGCGCGCTTGAGATGTTCGCGAAGATGGACGGGGATATCTCGCGCGCCGCGAAGTTCGAGCGCGGAGAGCTGACGGCCATGACGGCCTCCGAGGTGGCGGACATCTGGTGGGCGCAGAAAGGCATGAAGGACTCCGCCGGATACACGGTGTTCCAGCGCCACGCCGGCGAATGGTACAGGAAGGCGCTCGCGGACGGCTCCTTGAAGGGCCTCAAGCGCGACCTTGCGCAGAAGCGGCTTGCGGGCATGGGGCATGGGGAACGGGGAACGGGGAATGGGGAACGGGGAACGGGGAATGGGGAACGGGGAACGGGGAATGGGACCAGCGAGACGGGAGGGCCGCGCGCCCTCGAGGCCAACGAAAACGCGCCGCGCGACGGCGGAGACGCCGTCGCCGTGCAGAACGGCGAACGCCCCAAGGATCTCGTTTTCAAGCTCGATTCCAAGACGAACCTCGAAATGGTCGGCATCCCCGCCGGCACGTTCACGATGGGGTGGGAAGACTGGGATAGGCAATATTTCCGTTCACAGCTCAACAAGCCACACGAAGTAACTATAACTCGTCCATTTTGGGCGTCGAAGACTCCAGTTACGGTAGGAGCTTTGCGTGTACTGGGAGTGGGGAAATGGGAAGTCGAAACTTATAAAAACTTTCTTGATGGTAGAGGTTTCCGTCTGGAGAACTTTGATTCACTTTGCGTGAAATTAAATAAAGTCTCGATAGACGATATGTTCCGTGTGTTGAACAAGCGCATCAGGAATCGTCCCAAAGGATATGTGTTCCGTCTCCCCACCGCAGCTGAATGGGAGTATATTTTGAAATGCGGAGGCGAAGATCCCGTGTTCGGCAGCAACGAACTCTGCGGCAACCAGGGTTCTTTCAGAAAGATGGATGTTTTGACCGATGGCGTAAAAGCTGCAATAGAGAAACTTGATCCTGGCATTTCAGGGAAGAATACACAGCGCATGTGTGATCGATCTGTCCATGTTCCGCCATTTCTCAGACGTGTCAATGCCTGGGGGGTGTACAGCGTGAACTGCGATAGCGGCGACATTGTACTGGACACAATCGATCTTGACAGCATCAACCTGTCGGATGACATAAATGTTATTCCCTTTCTCAAAGGAGGGTTGCCGACTGGCAGAGATCCGCTGCTGGTGTTTGCAGGGAAAAATGCATCAAGGATCAGGCGTGGTGCCAAGTATTACCCAGAATACTGGGGGGTGGCAATCAGGGCGGGCAATGTTCACATCGTCCTCGGCCCCGACCTTATCGCGGAGCAGGCGAAGAAGCGGTAGATTTCTTGTTCGAGGGCTTTTGGCGGGGTCGGTTTTTTGGTATAATTCCAGCCATTGAACAACACAGGACAGTTTCTTTCGCCCGGACAGATGTTCGGCGACTATGAAGTCGTGCGCGAGCTTGGCCGCGGTGGCATGGGCGCGGTGTATCTTGTGCGCGACCCGTCCGACGGCGCAGAGTTCGCCGTGAAGGTGATGTTTCCCACGGTGAACGACTCCATGTCCGTGCGCCGTTTCATCCGCGAAGCCGAGATAGCAATGACCGTGAAGCACCCCAACCTCGTGCATGTTCATGAAGTCGGGCGCGACCCCGACACAGGCCTTGGATACATGGTGATGGACTACGCCGGAGGCGGCAGTCTGCGCGATCTTCTGCTGAGGAGGCTAGCAAGCGGCGAAGGCCCTCTCTCGCCGCGCGAGGCCATCTCCATACTGCGTCCTGTGGCGTCGGCCCTGGCCGCCGCCGAGGCGAGGGGTGTAGTCCACCGCGACATCAAGCCGGACAACATCTTGTTCACGTCGGCCGGGGTGCCTCTCCTGGCCGACCTCGGCGTGGCGAAGAAATCGGCCGGCGAGGATGATTCAACGCTGCTCACGATGTCCGACGTCATCGTCGGCACGCCGGCCTACATGGCGCCGGAGCAGATGACGAACTCGCACGCCGTGGACTCCCGCGCCGACGTCTATTCCCTTGGCCTCGTCCTGTGGGAGATGCTCGTCGGCGAGCGTCCGACGGCCGGCGCGTCCGCCGCCGAGCTCATGGCCCGCGCCATACGCGGGGAGCGCATCTCGGACATCACGACGCGCCTTCCGCGCACGCCTCGTCTGATAGTTGAGCTTGTTAGAGGCATGACCGAACCAATGCCGGAGAAGCGCATCCCCGGCCCGGCGGCTGTGCTGGAGTTCGTCGACGAGTGGCGTTCGCGCGAACGCCGCAGATTCAAGACGTGGCTCGCGGCGGTGATCGTGTTCAGCGTCCTTGTGTTGTCGGCGGTGCTTGCGGGCGGAATATGGTATGTGCGGCGCGAGCTTTCCGCCTCGCGGGAAGGATCGGCCGCCCCTTCGCACTCGCGCGTGAACGATCTTTCGGCCGATGACGTAGGCGACGCCGTGGATTCGGTGTTCGGCAACCTCTAGCATCGTGCGTGCTCTTGTGCGTTTGTGCAGCATGTGGTAGAATATACCGCGATGAACGACGGCTTTATAGGCAATCCCGCGCAGAACGGTGTCGAGGTGTTCCCGCGCACGCCGAAATCGCTCCTGCGCAAGATATCCGAGCTGTCGGCCGGCAAGGACGACGGCGCATGGGAGCGTTTCGTCGAGTTGTACGCTCCGGCGCTGCGCAGTTTCGTCCTCATGGTCTCCACGGACGTTTCCGAGGCCGACGCCGACGACGTGGTACAGGAGACGTTCGTGCGGCTTGTGGAGGTCCTGCGCGAGGGCGGATACGATCCTTCCCGGGCGCGTTTCCGGACGTACCTCTCCACGGTTGTGCGCAGACTGGTGATCGACCTCTACCGGCGCAGGACGGTGCGCCGCGAGGAACGGCTCACTGTGGAGAGTCTGGCGGCGGGCAGAGACCAGACGGCAGACCCGGCGGTGCTCATCGACGCGAAATGGCGTCTGTCATGCCGCAGGGCGGCCGAGGAGAGAGTGTTGGAGCACTCGGCGCTCGCACCGAAGAGCAAGGAGCTGTGGCGGCTCGTGTCTGAGCGTGGCATGTCCGTGAAGGATGCGGCAAAGGCGCTTGGAATGCCGGCGAACACCGCCAGCAAGACGAAGCGGCGCATCGAGGCGATGATCACCGCAGTGGAGGCGGAGTTTCTCGACTGAACGTGGAATATTGGAGATGCCATGAAAAAACACATCATGCTGGCGGCGGCGTCTTTGTGCGCAGTCATTTCACTCGGCGCGGAGGCGGCCCTGGCCGCGAAGCCGGCGCAGGGGCGTGAGCGCCACGCCTCCGCCATAGTGGCGAGGATACTGGAGTCGGTCGCCAAGATCAAGGCGGTGCAGCCTCAAGCGGTTCCGATGGCGTTCTGGGACTTCGACGGGACGATCTTGAAAGGCGACATAACAGAAGGGCTCGTCGAAGGCGGCGAGAAGCGTTTCAAGGGCCTTGTTGAGCGCACCATCGAAGAGGGGCTTTGCCCGGTCTATCCCAGGGAGGGAGGATGGGCTAAGTATTCCAAGAGCGACTATCCGATGATGAGCAAAATCGGACGATGGCTGGCATGGCCCTACAATGCGCAGATATACGATGGAATTTCCGAGGAGAGACTGGGGAGGTTCTGCGAGGAGGAGTGCGGAAAGGTCTACTGCAGATGGTATTTTGCGTCCTCGCTGGAGATGATGCGTGCACTTGAGGCGGCGGGCGTGGAGAACTACATAATATCGGCTAGTCCGGAGGTGTTCGTTCGTGCGGCGGCGAAGTCGCTGGGCCTGCCGTCGTCGCGATTCCGGGGCATACGGGTGGAGTCTTCGGGAGGGAGGATGACCACGCGCGTGGTCCATCCCGTTCCGAGCGGCGAGGGCAAGGTGGAGAACTTGAGGGACATCGTGCTTGGGCGCGGCGGCGCAGTGGCCGTGGCGGCGTTCGGCAACAGCTATTCAACGGACGGAGCGTTCCTCAGGTATGTCGCCACGCAGCCGTCGCTTCCCGGTGGTGCGAAGGGCACGGCGGTGATGATCAACGGCGGGAAAGTCGTGGCGGGCTACACTGAGCATTTCGTGACCGTGGACCAGGACGAGGTGGCGGGTTGTGCACAAGGGCGCTGTGCCGGGCGCTGAAATGTGGTATACTATTCACGGCGCAGGGCGAGTGTCCGTTCTGCCGCCGATGAGGAGCTTTGAAGATGAACATGAACTACGTTCTGTGCACGGTGTTCGCGGTCGTGTCGGCAGCGGGCGTCGAGATATGCCGCCCTGCGTTCCAGATGAAGGAGGGCGAGCTGCTGGAGGTGCTGCGCGTGTCCACGAACATGAACGACCGTGTGACGGCGTGCCAGGAGCTGTGCCACACGGGCACGGACGCCGCTGTGCCGGTGCTTGCCGCGCTGCTTTCCGACGTGTCCGAGGCTCCGCTCTTCGACGCCGCCGTCTATGCGCTTCAGAACATCCCCGGCGCCGCCGCCGAGGCGGCGTTGAAATCAGGCGTAGGCAGATGCACCGGCAGACGGCGCGAGGCCGTGGAAAGCACGCTGAGGAAGCGCGCCTCTCCGGTGGCGGCGGGCTACGATCCTGCTCCGCCCCCGGCCGGGGCGCCGACGCAACTGCAGCGGGGCGACGCGTCGCTTCTTCCGGCGCTCTTCGAGGCGGCGACGGTGCGCGATGCGACGGCGCGCCGGGCGCTGATCGGATTCCCGTCCGCGGCGGCGGACGACTTCCTCCGCGGGCGTCTGGGCGATGCTGACAAGGCGAGATTCCGCGCGGCGGTGGGGATCCTCGCGGAAAGACGGCCTGCCGGTGCGTTCGCGGACTTCATGCGCCGCGCCGAATCCGAGGGCGATTCTTTCCGCCGGGACGAGTTCTTCAAGGCGCTCGACACCCTCTCCGGCGCGGCGGAGGTGCCGGCTCTTCTCGGACTTCTGAAGAAGTTCCCGGAAGAAGACAGGCTCGTTGGCACGATCATCCGCGTCGCCGCAAGGGAGATGGTCCCGGAGCCGGGGCCGGTGGAGATCGTCTCGGCCGAGTACGGACATTTCGAGTCTAACAAGGTGAAGGACGTGAAGCCCATGATTTCCTCGCTGGCCGCCGCCGGGTCGCGGCGCATCGCGGTAGGGGGGCGTCTCGCCGGGGCCGGCGGATTCAACTTCGATCCCGCGCCGGGAATGGCGAAGGAGCTTCGGGTCGTGTATCGCTTCGGCGGGTTCACTCGCTTCGGCTCGGCTCGGGAGGCGGGCGAGCTGGTGCTCGCGCCCAGCGTGCTGGCGGAAGGGGTGGCCGGGGCAATCCGTTCCGCGCGGGCGAAGGCATCTGGAAAGGAGGCGGAGGCCATCGACTCCATACTGTCGGCGCTCGCGAAGCGAGGCGTTGTGCCGCCCGCGCCGGAGAGCGAGTTCAAGCCGATCTTCGACGGCAGGAGCCTTGCGGGATGGAGCCAGGAGGACGGATTCTGGTCTGTCCAGGACGGCGTGCTCGCGGGTGTGTCCACGGCGGAGAGGCCATGCCGCCCCAACCACCATCTTGTGTACACCGCGCGGCAGTTCTCGGACTTCGAGCTGCGCGCGAGGTTCAGACTTTCCAAGGGCGCCAATTCTGGTGTCCAGCTCCGATGCGCCCCGCGGTTCACGGGCGACAACGGATATCAGGCGGACATGAACGGCGCCGGGAACTACGTGGGCTTCCTCTACCACCCACGTCAGCATCTCGTCGGAGAGCGCGGAGCGGACGTGGCGATAGACGCGAAAGGCGTGAAGGAAGTAGTGCGCTTCGCGGACGGCAAGGAGCTCCAGAGGCTCTATCGTCCGGACGACTGGAACGATCTGCGCGTGGTTGTGGCCGGACGCAGGATCGATGTGTGGGTGAACGGCGTCCGGACGACTTCGGTGGAGGATGCGCGGGAGGAGTTTCTTCCGGCGAAGGGGCACATCGCGCTCCAGTTGCACCAGGGCCCGCCGATGAAGGTGGAGTTCCGCGATCTGCGCGTCAGGGAGTGACCGGGCTGGCATGAAGCGGGAATGGTATGTGCTCCATGTGAAACCGCGCACCGAGAAGAAGGTGATGCGGTTCCTCGAGGGGTACGGTTATTTTCGCCATCTTCCGCTCTACGTGAAGGTGACGAAGGTGCAGCGCAGGAAGGTGCGCCGTGAACTACCGATTTTCCCGGGGTACGTGTTCACGCGGCTTCTTCCCGAGGAGCGGATCAATATGCTTCGGACGAACCTTCTCGTCCGTACGATCCCTGTGCCACGGCCGCGCGAGATGATCCACCAGCTGAGGCAGATCAGGCGCGCGTCCATGGTGTCGTCCGCAATGCGTCTGGTGAATCCGTTCAAGGCTGGGGATTTCGTGCGGATCAAGTACGGCCCAATGCACGGCATCGAGGGATATGTTAAGCGCGAGGGCTCCAAGGCCACGATATGCCTGAACGTGGAGATCCTTGGCGCGGCGGTTGAGGTGGCGGTCTCGCCGGGGGATCTGGAGAAGGTGGAGTGAGGGCGCGGCGGTGAACGTGTGGATCGTCAATCCCTACGACAACCTTCCGCTGGAGGGATACCGTCCGCAGCGCTACTGGCTGATGGCGAGGGCGTTCGCGAGGGCCGGGCACCGCACGACGCTTTGGACGAGCGACTTCTCGCACGCGCACAAGAGGCCGCGCGAGATCTCCGGCCCGGTGGACGGCGAGGGCTTCGCCGTGCGTCTCGTGCCAACTCCGCCGTACCCGAAGAACATCTGCCTGAAGAGGGTGCTGTCGCACCGCGCGTTCGCGCGGAGGTGGCGCACCATGGCGGCGACCGAGACGCCGCCCGACGCGGTGGTGGCGTCGCTGCCGCCCATTTCGCTTGGCGCTGCCGCGGCGGCGTTCTGCCGCAACTCCGGTGCGGCGTTCATGGTGGATGTGCAGGACGCCTGGCCGGAGACATTCGAGCGTGTTCTGCCGCGTTTCCTGCTCGCGCCTCTCAGAACCGCCGTCGGGCGCGTCTACAGGGCGGCGGACGGAGTCTCCGGAGTGGCCAGGGTCTACCTTGATCTCGCGGCCTCATACGGTGCTCGCGCTCCGATGTGCCTTGCGCCTCTCGGCGCTGAGCTTCCGCGTGCTGAAGGCGCTCCGCCACCTGCGCCGGACGGAGCGCTGCGCCTCGTCTACGCCGGCAACATGGGCAGGTCCTACGACCTCGCGACAGTGGTCGACGCCGTGAAGGCGGATCCTTCGCTGCGGCTTGACCTGGCGGGCGCAGGGCCCGACGAGGCGGCGCTGCGCACGCGTGCTGCTGGCTGTTCCCGCATACGCTTCCACGGCTATCTCGACGCCGCAGGGCTGCGCGCGCTTCTGGCGTCGTCCGACGCCGCCCTGGTGCCTATGTTCGACGACTCGCGCGTCGGCATTCCCGGCAAGCTGGCCGACTATTCGTCCGCCGGTCTGCCGATCCTCAATTCGCTTTCCGGCGAGACGGCGGCGCTCATAGCGGAGCATTCCGCGGGCTTCACCTATTCCGCCGGCTCCGTCGAGTCTTTCGCGGATGCGGCGGCGAAGCTGCGCGCGGCCGACCGAGAAGCTCTCCGCGCGGGGGCGGCGTCGCTGGCGGCTGTGTTCGACGCGGACAAGATCTATCCTGCGTATGTTGAGTGGACGGCGAAGGTTGCGTCGGAAAGGAAGGGGAAATGACACTTATCAAGAACGGACTCGTTGTTGACGGGACGGGCAAGCCGGCCTTCCCCGCAGACGTCATGATCGACGGCGACCGCATCGCGGACGTGCTTCCGCGCCCCGGCTCGCCAGGTTCCGCCGGCTCGCCTTCAGTCCCGGAGGGCGAAGTGCTTGACGCCACCGGTTGCCTCGTCACGCCCGGCTTCATCGACGCGCACAGCCACAGCGACGCGTATCTGCTCATCGAGCCGGACGCGCCGTCCAAGATCTCGCAGGGCATAACGACCGAGATCAACGGACAGTGCGGCGGAAGCGCCGCGCCGCGTCTCGGCGCCGCCCGCCTTTCATCCGACTGGGCCTCGATGGTGTATCCAGGCGGCGACGGCCCCGGCCCCACTTGGCGGCGTCTCGCGGACTACCGCGCGCGTCTCGCCGAGGCCCGCCCCTCCATCAACACCGTCCAGTTCATCGGCCACAACACTCTGCGCAGCTCGGTGATCGGCTACGACGCCGTGAGGGCCACGCCGGAAGCTCTGCGCGCCATGCAGGATCTTCTCGCCCGTGAACTAGATGATGGCGGCTGGGGCCTGACTACGGGCCTCATATACCAGCCCGGGAAGTACTCCGACTCCGCCGAGGTGGTGGCTCTTGCGAGGACCGCCGCCGCGCGCGGTGGATTCTACGCCACGCACATGCGATCCGAGGGCGATCGCATACTCGAGGCGATTGACGAGGTGCTGGACCTCGTCGACGCCACTGGCATACATGCCGAGATATCGCACCTGAAGACGAGCGGGCGCGCGAACTGGGGCAAGATAGGCGCCGTCCTGGACAAGATACAGGGCGCCGTCGACTCCGGATGTCTTCTCGGCAGCGACCGCTACCCGTACTGTGCGGCCGGGACCGATCTCGACGTGGTGTTCCCCGACTGGGCCGGAGAGGGTGGATGCCCGGCCGAGTGTGCGCGCCTTGCGGATCCAGCCGTGCGCGCGCGGATCGTCGCGGAGCTGGACGCGTCCGGACGCGACTGGGCGAATGTGCGCATCGGCGGGACGTGGTCGGACGACACAAAGCCCTATTCCGGGCGCTCCGTGGCGGACATACTGCGCGACGAGCCGCGTTTCGGCTCCCCCGGCTGTCTTGTGTGCTGGATGCTCGAGCGCGACGCCTGCCGCACGGGGGCGTTCTTCTTCGGCATGAGCGAGGAGAATCTCCAGCTTATCTGCGAGAGACCGTGGATAGTGCCCGGCAGCGACGCGTCGCTGCGCGCGCCCTGGGGGCAGCTAGGGAAGGACCATCCCCATCCGCGCGCCTACGGCACGATGCCCCGCTTCTTCCGTCTGCTCACCGGCAGGGTGGAGGGCCACGCCGCTATCGCCACGCGGGAGGAGACGATCGCCCGCATGACGTCCGTGCCGGCGCGGCGTTTCGGCATCCGTTCGCGTGGCGTGCTGGAGAAGGGTGCGTTTGCGGACGTCGCCGTGTGGCGCGAGGAGTCTTTCCGTGACGTCGCCGCATACGATGCGCCGCACGCCTTCGCGGAGGGCATGGAGGCCGTGTTTGTGAACGGCGCGCTCTCATACCGCGCCGGGCGCTTCCTGCGCGCCGGCGCCGGCCGCTTCCTCGAGCGCTGAAAACAAAGTGCCTAGTGCTTAGTGCCTAGTGCTTAGTTTCTGGTTTCTGGTTCTTGGTTTCTAGTGAGAGGCGTAGTTGATTTCTAGTGCTCTACGACGAGTAGGAGAATAGGACGAGTAGGAGAATAGGACGAGTAGGACAATAAGTAGGAAAGGTGAACGCAGCAAGGCGTGATCGGTTGTAAGATGTTTTCAACAGCGCGGCGAGCCCCAAACAGCCGCAGGGCGTTCTTGGTAGGGTGGCGAGCTCCTCACTACCATGGTTTAATGCAAGTGGGCCGAAGATCGAGGGCGGAGGAGCGGGAGACGAGAACTGGCTAGGCGGAGAACGCCGCCGGGGGACGCGTGGCGAGGCGGGTGCGGATGCGGGGCGGCGCGAGACGACAGCATCGCGCCGCATCCGCGCCGCAGACGCCCGCCACGCGCACCACGGCGACCAGCGTTCTGCCGCCGGTGCCGGCGCGAGGTGACCGCTCTGACAACCGAGGGCCCGCCGTGAAGCGCGGTCGATTTCCGGAAAGAAGCGAAAGAGCCGGGCGAAAACGCGCGGACGGCGACGCGACAGGGGGTGACGGCAATCTGGTGATTGCCGAACCCCCATGACGCAAGCCGCAACGCGCGTTTTCGCACGAGCCCTTGAGCGCCGGAAATCGGACGCACCTCACTACACGACACGCGAGGCGGTGCCTAGCTTGCCCGCCGTAGCCTTGGCGAAGGTGGGTGCTTAGTGCTTAGTGCCTAGTGCCTAGTGCCTAGTTTCTGGTTTCTAGTTTCTAGCTAGTCCACCGACTTGTCCACCGTAGCCTTGGCGGAGGTGGAAGCCTTGGCGAAGGTGGGGGAGTGGATGGTGAACTGTAGAAATGCCCTGGACAAATTCCCTCTTGCGCGGGGCGGGGGAATCTAATATAATCAAAGCGTCAACGCCGAAGAGGCGACAAGGAGAAACAAGATGAAGAAGTACGTCTGCAAAGTGTGCGGTGAAGTCTACGACCCCGCGAATAACAACAACATCCCGTTCGAGGATCTTCCCGACGACTGGACATGCCCTGTCTGCGGCGTGGGCAAGGACCAGTTCGAGGAGATGTGAGGCCGGTTCGGCGCAGTCTAGAATGCAAGGGTGCGACGCCCGGTAGAACGGAGGCACAGGAATGAACACGTCAAGACGCGGATTCATCTCCCTTGCGGCGGGCGCCGCCGCCTGGGGTTTCGGGGGTGGACGGCTCTTCGCCGCCGCAGGCGCTCCGCCGCTGAGGATAGGCGCGATCAGCGACATCCACATATCCTTCAAGGGCAAGAAGGAGAACTGCTTCCAGTATGGCGCGCACGGCACCTTCCGCGCCGCGCTGGAGTACTTCCGCGACATGAAGGTGGACGCCGTGACCGTGACCGGCGACATGGCCGACGCCGGCCGCCTCGACGAGCTCATGGAAGTAGGGCGCATCTGGAACGACGTGTTCCCGGGCGACAAGCGTCCTGACGGCGTGCACGTCGAACCCGTCTTCATCTACGGCAACCATGACTGCCGCAAGGTCGGCGGCAGTGCGCCGCTCGTCAGCGAGGACTTCGCAGCATCTTGGAAGAAGGCGTTTGGACGCGACTGGGCCCCCGTCTACCACGTGAAGGTGAAGGGCTACACCTTCATCGGAATGCACTGGGGCCATGAAAAGGACCTTCCCGCTTACATCAAGGCGCACGAGGCCGAACTGGACCTGAAGGCCGCGAGGCCGTTCTTCTGCCTGCAGCATCCCATTCCGAAGGACACGGTATTCGCGCACTCCGGCAGATGGGGCGAGGACAAAGGACAGGTGACGAAGTGCCTCTCGGCCTACCCCAACGCTGTGTCGTTCTCCGGACACACCCACATGGCCACCACCGACGACAGGGAGATCTGGCAGGGGGCCTTCACGGCGATCAACTGTTGCACTCTTGCGCAGATCAAGCCGCCCTCTCACTGCGTGAACTCGCCTTGGCGCAAGGAGGTGGAGGGAGCCGTCCACCACATGAAGGCCACGAGCCGCAGGGGTAAGCAGGGATATCTGATGGACGTGTGGCCGGATCGTCTGGAGATCGAGCGGCGTGAGTTCGTGATGGGCATGGAGGCAGCGCCGAAGGTGACGGTACCGATCCCCGTGGACGGAAAGGAACCGGTGTTCTCGTACGCCCAGCAGACGAAGAGGTCGGTGGCGCCGGAGTTCCCGGCCGGCGCTGCGCTTACTGTGTCGGAGCGCGACGGAAAGGACTCGATGAAGCGGGCGGAACGGCAGATAGTGCTGGAGTTCCCGTCCGCCACCGCGGCCGGGCACAAGGGGCGCGTGGAACGCTACTTTGTGGAGGCCCTTCCCGAGGAGGGCGGAGAGCCGGTCCTTGTGCGCCAGGTCGCGCAGGAGTTGTATTTCCATCCCATCGAGAAGATTCCGCAGGTGCAGAATTGCGTTCTGGCGGCGAACGAACTGCCTGCCGGACGGAAGGTCAAGTGGCGCGTCACGCCAGTGGGCGTGTTTGGCAAGAAAGGCAAGGCGCTGACATGAAAGACTCCTCTTCCTCTCGCCGCGAGTTTCTGCGCGGTGGCCTGGCGCTGGGCGGCCTAGTGGCCGTGTCAGGTCTGCCTGCCGTGGCGGACGATCCCTCGGTGTTCCCCGCGCGCGGCAAGTTCGAGCGCCTTGTGCTGGCATACCAGCACATCGATGCAGGCGCGTCGAAGCCGTTCTCGATTCTGCACATCTCCGACACACACCTCACCGAGGCCTATCCCGACGAGGGCGAGATGAAGCTCAAGCTCAAGACGGTGCGCACGCAATGCTTCGGCGGCCGCCAGGAGGAGGCTCTGAGGGACTCTCTCGACTGGGCGAAGAAGAACGTCGACTACGTCCTGCACACCGGCGACCTCATCGACTGGCAGAGCAGGGCCAACTTCGACCTGGTGAAGAAGTACTACGGCCCCGGCATGTTCGGCTCGCTCGGAAACCACGAGTATTCCCGGAACATGTGGCTTGAGAAGTCGGAGATCACCGAGGCCTACAAGGACGGAACACGCGCGGCCGTGGCGGCGGCGTATCCGTTCGACGTGAAGCTCTCTTCAAACGTTGTGAACGGAGTGAACTTCGTCACGCTAGACGACGTCTACGGCTATGTCACCGCGGAGCAGGTGGAGCGCTTCCGCGCGGAGGTCAAGAAGGGACTGCCGATCGTCCTGTGCATGCACGTGCCGTTCTTCACGCCGATGATATGGCGGGCGCACTACAAGTTCTGGCGCAGCTCTGGCAGGAAGTTCACGTCCGCCGCCATCCCCGACGCGCGCGGCGACTACCAGCGCCAGCAGACAGACCCTGTGACGCGTGACTTCATCTCCTACCTCAAGGGCGAACCGCTTTTGAAGGGCATACTTGCCGGCCATATGCACATCACGGTGCAGGACCGTTTCTCTCCCACCGCCATGCAGTATGTCGTGGGCGGGAACTTCATGTTCCATGGCCAGGAGGTCACATTCTCCTAACCACCCAACCATCCGCCTTCGCCAAGGCTACGGCGGACAAGCCTAACCACCCAACCACCTAACCACCTAACCACACCTATGAAGACAAAGAACCATCTACTCGTGGCGATCGCCGTCGCGCTCGTTTCTACTTTTGCCGCTGTCGGCAGCTGCCAGACGCCGTGCCCGCAGTTCCCCAGCCTCTCCGCGCCGCGCGCACTCACGAAGGGTCCGCACGATCATCTCTTTGCGAACTACTTTGCGATCAACGCATGGAGCCCCGATCTCCGCTACGTTGCCGTGCTGGAGACCGATCTCAACGGACGTCTTCCCGAGGCGAACGAACGCTGCACACTCGGCCTCGTGGACACCAAGGACGGCAACAAGTTCATCCCCGTGACCACCACCGGGTGCTGGAACTTCCAGGAGGCCACGATGTTCCATTGGCTGCCCGGCGAGCCCGACACCTTCGTCTTCAACGACAACCGCGGCGGCAAGTTCGTGGCCGTGATAATGAACTGGAGGACGAAGGCCGAGCGCATCATCCCCTATCCCGTGAGCGCCGTCTCCCGCGACGGCACGAAGGCCATATCCATCAACTATTCGCGCCTATTCCTCACGCGCCCCGACTACGGCTATGCCGGCGATGGCCAGGACAGCCGCGAAACCGTGGAGTGGCCGGAGGACGACGGCCTTTGGCTGGTGGACCTCAAGACCGGCGCAGCCAAGCTGATCCTCTCCGTGGCCCAGGGCCGCTCGAAGATGCCCGCCACCAAGGTCGTGCCCGGCAAGCCCGGCCAGCCTCTCGCGTACTACTGCCACACCGTGTTCAACTCCGACGCCACGCGCGTGTTCTTCCTCGCGCGCTCCGTGGACTGGTTCGAGAAGACCACCCACAAGATCCCCTCGTGGCAGACCACCTCATTCACCGTGAAGACTGACGGTACGGATCTGCGCCGTTGCTTCCCCGACGGTTGGGGCGGCTCCCACTTCAACTGGCTCGACGACAAGACGATGGTCGTGACAGTCTGGCCCAAGACTCTGCGCGGCGGAAACATGGGCCGGCACGTGGTCTTCACCGTGGGCGAGGAGGAGAAGGTGCGCGTGCTCGCGCCTGGCATCCTCGACTGGGACGGCCATTGCGTGTACAGCCCCGACGGCAAGTGGATCTCCTCCGACGGCTACATCGACAAGAACTACAACCGCCAGTGGGCGCTTGTCCGCACTGCCGACGACGCCGTCAAGAGCATCGGCGAGTTCTTTGTGCCCGAGGCGTACCGCACCACCTATTGGCGCTGCGACTTGCACGCGCGCTGGCGTCCCGACGGCCGCCAGCTCGGCTTCAACTCCGTTCATGAAGGCTCCCGTCAGGTGTATGTGATAGACGTGGAACCGAACGGGAATTGATGAGGCGATTTGATTTCATAGTTGGCGCGCGCGGGAGCAGGTTGTCCATTGCGCAGACCAGGGGGGCGCTCGATTTCCTCGCGCGCGAGTTCCCAGGTTCGTCATTTCGGCTCAACGCCGTGGAGACGCCCGGAGACCGAGACCTTGCGACGCCCATCGACAAGGCGCCGGCGGATTTCTTCACGCGTGACCTCGACGACGCAGTGCGCTCGGGCAGGGTGGACTTCGCGGTCCATTCCGCAAAGGATCTTCCACAGGAGATGACGGAGGGCCTGGACTGGTTCTGGCTGCCGTGCGCGGGGGACAGGCGCGATGCATGGGTGGTCCGGAAGGACGATGGGCGGATGAGACGTCTCTTAGAGTCGACGCCGGCGGCGCGCCGGCGCGCGAAAGTGCGAGTGGGAGCGTCGGGAGAGCGGCGCAGGGCGTATGCGGAGTCGGTGTTCCCGAACGCCGAGACGCCGCCGGTGCGCGGCGCGATAGATTCGCGCGTGGAGCAGCTGCTGGAGGGGAGGTTCGACGCCGTTCTCATGGCGTGCGCGGGTATCGAGAGGCTTTGGCCGGATGGTGCGCCGGGCGTGGATGTTGTGCCGATACCCGTGGACGAGCTTGAGCCGCCGGAGGCGCAGGGTGTGCTTGCCATTGTGTTCCGCGCGGGGGACGAACGGTTGACGACGATGCGAGAGCGTTTCGTCAAGGCGGTGAGGTTCGTCTCTGCGGGCGTCGGAGATGCGGGGTTGTGCACGCTTGCGGGGATTCGCGACATCGCCGCGGCGGATGTAGTTCTGTACGACGCGCTTTTCGACGCGGATCTGATATCCTCGCCGACGCTCGGACTTTCCATGCCCCGTGGCTCATGTCGTCCTCGCTTTGTGTTCGTGGGCAAGCGGTACGGTGCGCATTCGATGGGCCAGGCTGAGATAACGCGTCTCATCTGCGACGAGGCGCGGAAGGGGCGGAGGGTCGTGCGGCTCAAGGGCGGCGACGCAGGGCTTTTCGGGAGGCTCGCGGAGGAGACCGACGCGTTGGCGGAACTGAAGATTCCGTTCGTTGTTCGCCCCGGCGTCAGCGCGCTCACGGCGGCGACGACTGGCACTGGGATGCTGCTCACGCGTCGAGGCGAGTCTCGCGGCTTCACGGCGTACACGCCGCGCTCGACGGGCACAGAGACTCCTGTCGTGGCGTTCATGGCCACGAAGATTGTGCGCTCCGAGGCGAAGCGTCTGATGGCGGAGGGGTGGCCGCGCGGCACGCCGTGCGCCATCGTGCGCGACGCCGGCGGTCCGCGCGAGGAGGTGCGTTCGGCGACTCTCGCTGCGGCGGCGCGCGGCGCTTTCGCGGCCGATGATCCGCGCCCCGGGCTTTTCATAGTCGGCTCCCCTGCGGCGCGTCTCTGGCCGAAGCTGGGCGAGCTTGCCGGCGCGCGAGTCCTCGTCACATGCAGCGACGCCGTCTGGGAGAGGGCACGTCTTGCGGTGGAGGACCGTGGAGGGCGTCCGCTCCGCTGGCCGCTCATAGAGCTCAAGACGCGCGGCGGCATTTCGGCGGGCCGCTACGATGCGGTGGTGCTTACCAGCCCGGCCGCCGCGCGCATCTTCTTTGATTCGTGCCTTGACGATGTTCGTCGTCTCCCGAAGTTCTTCACGTGCGGCTCGGGCACCGACGCCGAGCTGCGGGCGCACGGTGTGTCGTCCGATTTGATGCCCCCAAGCGACTTCTCGGCGGCAGGGCTTGTTCGCGAGATCGCGAAGCTGGACCTCTCCGGACGCCGCGTCTTGCGCCTGAGAAGCGCCAAGGCCGGTGGTGCCGTGGCGCGCGCGCTCAGGAAGGCCGGCGCGAAGGTGGACGACGTGGTGCTGTACGACAACGTCCCAGTGGCCCATGCCGATCCGCCGCCGTCCCATGACGCGGTGTTCTTCGCCTCGGCGAGCGCCGTTGAGGTGTTTCTCGCGCAATATGGCGCGAAGGCGCTCGCGGGCAGGACGATCTTCGTGATAGGCGAGCCCACGCGCGCGGCGCTTCCGCCGCGCCTCCGCCCCGCGGCGCGTCTGCTGCCACTCTGGTGACGTGCTGCCAATTCCACGGACGAATTCTGATGCAGTTCGATCCAGCGAAATATGGTATAATATACGGCCGAATCGTTCAACACAAGGCATACAAGATGAAAGTCTGCAAATTCGGCGGCAGTTCCCTCGCGGACGCCAGGCAACTGACCAAGGTCATAGACATCGTGCTCGCGGACCCCGCGCGCAGGATAGTGGTAGTCTCCGCTCCCGGCAAGCGCAGCAAGAACGACGTGAAGGTGACCGACATGCTCATCGCCCTCGCCAACGCGGCGCTGGCGAAGGAGGACGTCAAGGCGCAGCTCAAGGCTGTCGTGGCCCGCTATGCCTCGATAGCCAAGGAGCTCGACCTGGGCGGCGAGATCGTCGCGGAGATCGAGGCCGACCTCAAGGCGCGCCTGAGGTCGGCAAAGTCCAACGCCGGCGTGTTCATGGACACTCTCAAGGCGGCCGGAGAGGACAACTCCGCCAGGATCGCCGCCGCCGCGTTCCGCGCCCGCGGCGCGAAGGCCCGTTACGCCAGCCCCAAGGACACCGGCATGATCCTCGAAGGCGAGAGCGGCAACGCGACGCTCGTCGACGAGTCGTATCGCCGCCTCTCCCGCGCCTTCTCCGACTTCGAGGGCATCGTGGTGTACCCCGGCTTCTTCGGCTACCGCAAGGATGGCACCGTGGCGACTTTCCCGCGCGGCGGAAGCGACATCACGGGCTCCATACTGGCCGCCGCCGTGAGGGCGGACGTCTACGAGAACTTCACTGACGTCGACAGCGTCTACCCCGTGGACCCCCGCATAGTCCCCGAGGTGAAGACCGGCATCGACACGATGACCTACCGCGAGATGCGCGAGCTCGCCTACGCGGGCTTCGGCGTGTTCAACGACGAGGCCATCGCCCCCGCAGTGCAGGGGCGCATCCCAATCAACGTGCGCAACACCAACAGACCGTCCGAGCCCGGCACGATGATCCAGCAGTCCAGGCGCGTCACCCCGGGCGTCGTGACCGGCATCGCCGCCGCCGGCGGATTCTCCAACATAATCATCGACAAATACCTGATGAACCGCGAGATCGGCTTCACGCGCAGAGTGTTGACGGTTCTGGAGGAGGAGGGCGTCGCCTACGAGTGCATCCCCAGCGGTGTGGACTCCATCTCGATCCTCATCCGGGGCGAGCGCTGCACGCCCGCGCAGGAGAAGAAGATCGTCGCCCGCATAAAGCGCGAGCTCGCGCCTGACTCCGTGATCGTCACGCACGGTTGCTCCGTGCTGATGGTGGTGGGCGAAGGCATGGCGTTCTGCGCCGGCATGCTCGCCAAGGCGATCGGCGCCCTCGCCGGGCATGGCATCAACATCTCCATGGTGAGCCAGGGCGCGAGCGAGATCTCGTTCATGATCTGCGTGCGCGATGCGGACAGGACCCTGGCCGTGCGCGCCCTCTACGAGGCGTTCTTCGGCCAGGGCTGATCCGTTCGCCCTGCCGTACGCCGTCTGACAACCACCAAATTCATAGGCCAGGAGGATCAATGAAGAGGAAAAAGGACAAAGTGACCGCTGTGATCGAGATGAAGATCACGCCTGCGCGGGGCACGGGCTTCGCGAAGATCGCGCAGCGCGTCGCCAGGTACCCGGAGGTGGAGGCCTGCTTCCTCATGAGCGGAGCCTACGACCTTCTCGTGTTCGTGAGCGGAGACTCTCTGCAGGACGTGGCGCACTTCGTGAGCGCCGAGCTCTCCACCATTGACGGAGTGCTCTCCACCGCCACGCACTTCATGCTGAAGACGTACAAGGCCAAGGGCGTCCTCGCCGAGTTCGCGGTGGACGGCCGTCTGCCTGTTGCGTGACGCGCGAAGGGGGCGGACGGAGTTGAGGAGGAGCTTCATAGCGCCGCACGTTGCGGAGCTGCCGAAGTCCGGCATACGCAAGTTCTTCGACATCGTGGCGCAGCGCCGCGACGTGGTGTCGCTCGGCGTGGGCGAGCCCGACTTCGACACGCCCTGGCATATATCGCGCGCCGCCGTGACTTGCCTCGAGGAAGGCGGCACTCACTATACGTCCAATCTCGGTACGCCTGCGCTGCGCCAGGCGATAGCGAGATACGTCAAGCGGCGCTTCGACGCTAAGTTCGACTGGCGGCGCGAGGTACTGGCCACGGTCGGCGTGTCGGAGGCGATAGACCTCGCCGTGCGCGCGATCGCCTCCCCGGGGGACGAGATACTGTACCACGAGCCGTGCTTCGTGTCGTACGCGCCGACCATACGCCTCGCGCACGGCGTACCCGTCTGCGTCGAGACGCGCGCCGAGGACTCCTTCCGCCTCACGGTGAAGGCGCTTGAGGCGAAGGTGACGCCGCGCACCAAGGCGCTCCTTGTGAACTTCCCCTGTAACCCGACGGGCGCGGTCCTCACGCGGGCGGACCGCGATGCCATCGCACGCTTCGTAGTCAAGCACGATCTGCTGCTGCTCGCGGACGAGGTGTACGCCGAGCTCGTCTACGGCGGCACTCCCGGGCGCCGCTCCGCCGGCGAGATCGTCAGCTTCGCCTCCGTGCCGGAGCTCCGCGGGCGTCTCGTGCTGCTGAACGGCTTCTCGAAGAGCTGGGCCATGACGGGATACCGCCTGGGGTATGCGTGCGGCCCGCACGACGTGATCGACGCGATGATGAAGATCCACCAGTACGGCATAATGTCCGCCCCCACTCTCGCGCAGGCAGCGGGCGTGGAAGCGATGGACCGCGGCGACGCGGACGTCGCGCGGATGCGGCTCGAATACGCCCGCCGCCGGGACTTCCTCGTGCCCGCGCTCAATGAGATGGGGCTTAAGACTTTCATGCCGAAGGGCGCGTTCTACGTGTTCCCCGACATCCGCTCCACCGGCCTCTCGTCGGAGGAGTTCTGTCTGCGGCTTCTGGACGGATACGGCGTTGCGTGCGTCCCCGGATCGGCGTTTGGCGCGTGCGGCGAGGGCTTCGTGCGCATGAGCTACGCCACTTCTTACGAGCAGATACGCACGGCCGTCGATCGCATCGCCAAGTTCGTCTCCACCTGCGGAAAAAGAAGTAGGAAGATTGTGAGATTGTAAGATTGTAAGATTGTGAGATTGTAAGATTGTGAGATTGTGAGATTGTAAGATTGAGAGATTGAAAGATTGAGAGATTGTGAGAAAGAGAGAATTGAATATATTCCGTTAGATCATACAACCATACAATCCTACAATCCTACAATCTCACAATCTAACAATCATACAATCATACAATCCTACAATCATACAATCATACAACCATACAATCCTACAATCCTACAATCTCACAATCTCACAATCATACAATTTAAGTAAGGAGCGTTAAAAAATGGCAAAAACAAAAGCAGATGACAAAATACTGAACCTTCCGTGCACGCGCGGATTCATGCAGTGCGCGCAGGACGGCGTCGACAAGGGCTGGCACGAGATGAACGGTGGCAATCTGAGTTGCCGCCTGACGGACGCCGAGGCCACCGCTGTGAAGAAGGCGGTCAAAAGGCCCGCCGGCGGCTGGCAGGAGATCGGCGAGACCGTGCCGAAGCTCGGCGGCGAGTTCTTCATCGTCACCCGCACCGGCGGTTACATGCGTAACGTCGTGCGCACGCCACGCCAGGCGTTCGGCATCGTGGAGCTCGACTCCACCGGCACGAAGTGGCGCCCGTGGTGGGGGCTTTCGGACGGAGGCCGTCCAACGTCGGAGTTTCCTAGCCATTTGAAGAACCACGAGGTGAAGCTCGAGACGACCGGCGGTGTGCACCGCGTGATCTACCATGCGCACCCCGTGAACCTCATAGCCCTCACGTTTGTCCTGCCGCCCACCGACCGCGCCTTCACGCGCGCGCTCTGGGAGATTATGACCGAATGCCCCGTGATCTTCCCGGAGGGAGTGGGGGTGGTGCCGTGGATGGTGCCCGGCAAGGGTCCGATAGCCGAGGCCACTTCCAGGCTGATGCGCAAGTATAACATCGTCGTGTGGGTGCACCACGGCCTTTTCGTGTCGGGCGCCGACTTTGACAGGTGCTTTGGCCTGATGGACACGGTGGAGAAGGCCGCCGCGATCCGAATCGCCGCCCAGTCCACCGGCGCATTCAGAAAGAGCGCCATCCAGAAGAAGCAGCTTCTGCAGATCGCGCACGACTTCGGCTTCACGCTCAACAAGAAGTTCCTCTGACGCCCCAGGCGGGCCACGGTATTCATGTCCGACCGTCTCTTCAAGCTGGTATCGTCCTTCAAGCCCACCGGCGACCAGCCGGAGGCCATCGACGCGCTCGCGAAGGGTCTGGAGGGCGGCTCGCGCCGCCTCGTGCTGCAGGGCGTGACGGGCAGCGGCAAGACGTTCACCATGGCGAACCTCATCGCCCGCTGGAACCGCCCCACGCTCGTCCTCTCCCACAACAAGACGCTCGCCGCGCAGCTCTTCGCCGAGCTGAAGGGGTTCTTCCCCGAGAACGCCGTCGAGTACTTCATATCGTACTACGACTACTACCAGCCCGAGGCGTATATTCCGCAGACGGATACCTACATCGAGAAGGACGCCGCCATCAACGAGGAGATAGAGCGTTACCGCCTTGCCGCCACGAACGCCCTCATCGCCCGGCGCGACGTGGTGGTGGTCGCGTCCGTCTCGTGCATCTACGGCCTCGGCGAGTCCACGGAGTACCGCAATCTCGCAGTGGGCTTCAAGGCGGGCGAGGCGATGTCTCGCGGACAGTTGATCGAGCGCCTCGTCTCAGCGCAGTATTCGCGGAACGACTACACCTTCGAGCCCGGGACTTTCCGCGTGCGAGGTGACGTGCTGGACATCTTTCCGGCGTATGCCACGGAGGGTGTGCGCGTCGAGTTCTTCGGCGACGAGATAGACTCCATACACCAGCTCACGCTGCCCGACTGCCGCGCAGGCGTCTCCATGCCCGCCTGCGTCGTCACGCCGGCAAAGCAGTTCGTCATGCCCAAGGACAAGATGGAGGCCGCCTACGCCCGCATCGAGGCCGAGCTGAAGGAGCGCCTCGCCTACTTCGAAGGCGCGAAGAAGTACCTTGAGGCGCAGCGTCTGAAGGAGCGCACGGAATACGACATCGAGATGATGCGCGAGCTGGGGTATTGTAACGGCATAGAGAACTACTCACGTCCGCTCACGGGACGGGCGCCGGGCGAGCCGCCGGAGTGTCTGCTGGACTACTTCCCCGACGACTTCCTCGTGATAGTGGACGAGTCCCATGTGGCGGTGCCCCAGCTGCGCGCCATGTACAACGGCGACCAGGCCCGCAAACAGAAGCTTGTGGACTATGGCTTCCGGCTCCCGAGCGCCAAGGACAACCGTCCGCTCAAGTTCGACGAGTTCGAGAAGAAGGTCAATCAGATCGTATTCACGAGCGCCACGCCCGGGGACTACGAGTATTCCGTCTCCGACGTCGTGGCCGAGCAGGTGATCCGCCCCACGGGTCTCCTTGACCCGGAGATCGAGCTGCGTCCGCTCAAAGGCCAGATTGACGACCTGATAGCCGAGGTGCGCAAAGTCGCCGCGAAGGGCGACCGCGTGCTGGTGACGACGCTCACCAAGCGCTCCGCCGAGGATCTCACGGCGTATCTGCACGAGGTGGGACTGCGCGTCGAGTATCTGCACAGCGACATTGACGCCCTGGAGCGCGTCGCCATCCTCGGCCGCCTCCGCAAGGGCGAGTTCGATTGCCTTGTGGGCATCAATCTCCTTCGCGAAGGACTGGACTTCCCGGAGGTGGCGCTCGTCGCGATACTGGACGCCGACAAGGAGGGCTTTCTGCGTTCCACCACGTCGCTTGTGCAGACGGCGGGTCGCTGCGCGCGCCACGTCAAAGGCCGTGTGATCCTCTACGCTGACCATCAGACCGACGCCATCCGCGATCTTCTTCGTATCACGAAGAGGCACCGCGAAAAGCAGATGGCCTACAACAAGGCGCATCACCTTAAGCCGAAGAGCGTGAAGCGCGCCATCAACGAGTCGGTGTACGTCTATTCCGACGCTAAGAGGAAGGACGTGCCGCCGACGGCGTCCGACGACGTGCGCGAGACTATCGCCGCTCTGCAGAAGGAGATGCTCCAGGCCGCCGATGCGCTGGAGTTCGAGCGCGCCGCCTATCTCCGCGACCAGATCAAGGTCCTGGAGAAGAAGACGGGCCGAGGTGTACGTGAATTTTCCACGACAAAGAAAGGAAGAAAACAATGAAAGCGGGAAATGCTTTTGCGTCAAACCTTTATATAACGCTTGTGTCTGCTGGGATATGTTGTGGTATAATCTCTTGTAAAAAAGAGAAGAATGATGAATCCTGTATTGGGAATGACATGCTTCGCCATGGGCGGGCTTTGCGGTGCGCTCTTCGCCGTGCCGCTTCGACACGTCAAAGGATGGCGCTATGGTGCGCCAAGTAAAACTTGGCTGAACTCGTAGAATGAAAGGAATCTACTCAACGAAGAGAATGGCACGTTGATAGGACGGCTGGCTGTGCGGAGATGCACCGCAGAAAGGCGAAAGCCTTTCGAAGGGGACCTCGCCGAAGGCGACCCGAAGGGCGCGCAAGCGGGTGCGCGACCGAAGCGTAGAAGCCCAGCCCGACGAACGAATGAGCCAAACGAAAGTGAAGTCCCGTATGTACGCCTCGATACTTCCAACCGAAAGGCATCCCGTGGCCAAGCGGGTCATAATAGCCGAAGCCGAAACGGACGCGCCGAAACCATTACGCGGTGCGCCCGACGGGACGGGGTATAGGGACATGGCGCGTTCGGAAAGTTCAGCACAGGAACTTGGGAGACCTGCCGACGGGAAACCGACGGCAGGAGTCGGAGGAGTCCGTAGTAGCAGAGAAGCGGGTAATGGCCGTGGAGCGAAGGGGCTCTGCCCGAAGAGCGTCTCAAAGGGAAGCGGCGCGGAGCGACTGCGTAAACGGCACTTGACGGCGAAGGAGATTCGGGAGATAGGCGCGAAGCGCCACCTCTCGAAATACCCCGACCTCGCGCTGATGACGGAGAGACTGGCAAGAAAGGCGGAAGCAGAGCCGAAGTCCCGCTTCCACAACCTGTACAGGTGGGTTCTCCACGACGAGACGATGCGTTGCGCGTGGGAGCGCGTCAAGGCCAATGGCGGCGCACCAGGCGTGGACGGAATCACCTTTCAGATGATAGAGCGGGGCGAGGGCGGAGCGGAAGGGTTCATCAAGGGGATTCAGAAGGAGCTCCACGAGAAGACCTACCGCGCAAGCCCGTTGCGGCGCAAGTACATCGAGAAGGCCAACGGCAAGATGAGACCCCTCGGCATCCCCACCATCAAGGACAGGGTGGTGCAGTGCGCGGTCAAGATAATCATCGAGCCAATCTTCGAAAAGGACTTTCACGACTGCTCGTTCGGCTTCCGTCCCAATCGAAGCGCGCAAGACGCCGTGGAGAGGATTGCGGGGAAGGTCAAGAAGGGCGAGGTGCTTGTGTATGACGCAGACCTCTCGTCCTACTTCGACACGATACCGCACGACAAACTCATGGCGGCGGTGCAGATGCGCATAACTGACGGCAGCGTGCTGAGACTGATTCGGCAGTGGCTGAAAGTGTGCGTACAGGAACCGAACGGGGTGAGGAAAAGCCCCAAGGGGAGGGGGACGCCGCAAGGAGGTGTCATATCCCCGCTTCTGGCGAACATCTACCTGCATTGGTTTGAGACGATTGTCTCGCTGACCGCCAAGGCCTGCGGCCAGGTCATGTCGATTGTGCGCTACGCGGACGACTTCGTGATTCTCGCGCGGGCATGGGTGGATGGTTTTCTAAAGAAGGTCGAAGGAATACTTGAGGAGCGGATGGAACTGACGGTGAATCGGGAGAAGACGAAGACGCTCGACTTCCGAGAGCCGCACACCACACTGACCTTCCTCGGGTACGACTTCAGAATGGTGCGCGACAGGCTCTTCGGCACGGGAAAGAGGTATCTCACCTTCGGCCCGTCGAAGAAGTCGATGAAGCGCATCAGAGAGAAGATACATGGAATCACTCACGCGAGGAACGGTCTATTGACTGTCAAGAAGGTCGTGGAACGGCTCAACAGATTGGCGAAGGGATGGGGGGCGTTCTACTCGGTCGGCTATCCGTCCAAGGCTTTTCACGCGGTGAACGGCTACGCGCTTCGGCGCATGGCTCGGCACCTCAACCACAGAAGCCAGCGGCGGTATCGGCTTAAATTCGCGGACACATACTACGGTGAACTCAACCACTACGGCATGTACTGGCTCAGATGGGCGGATGTCCGCAGGCGGCGGTATTGACAGGAAAAAAAAATCGGTATAATTATCAGCAACAACTTGCAAAGCAAAGAAAGGAAAAGCCAAGCTATGACGAACGCAGCTCTACGGGGAAAGCCGGATGCGGGAAATCCGCACGTCCGGTTTGATGAGGGGGAAGTCGCACCGGCGGCAACGCCGAGGCGTGGGTCTCTACTCTACAGGAAAACCATCTGCTTGTTCTGCGCGGCGGCGGCGATGGCCGCGTCCGCGCGGCATCCCGGATACACGCACTACCGGTTCAAGATAGACGCAGTGGGGCCGTCGCCGCACGGCGGCGTGGAGTGTGTGCAGATGAGCGAGCTGAGGTTCTACGACGAGCACGAGCAGGACATCACCGAGAGCGCGTGCGGAATCGGCTGGGGCGCGAAGCGCTCCTTCCCGGGAGAAGGGCCACTGCACGTGTTCGACATGGTCTGCGGCGAGAAGGCGTGGAAGAGCAAGTGGTGCGACGAGTCGCCGAGACTCGGCGAGATGTCCAACCTCTGGTTCCGCATAGACTTCCCCGAACCGCGCCGCGTGATGTCGTATGCGTGGTGGACGGCCAACGACGCAATCTCCAAGTGCCACTGGCGCGACCCCGTCTCCTGGCGCGTCCAGGGAAGCGACGACATGAAGACGTGGACGGATCTCGACGTGAGGGTGGACTACCTTGTGCCGACGAACCGCAACTTCCGCGTTGGACCGTTCGGATGTCCGCCGCCGGAGACGGAGGCCGTGGAGGCAGTCGATCCCTTCTTGGGGACGGGCACCGACATGATGGGGCGTCAGGGCTGCGGCGGCATGTCGCATCCGGGCGCGCGCGTGCCGTTCGGCATGACGCAGGTGGTGGCGGACCGCGATGTGCGCGATTCGTCCAACTACATGTTCCCCGATCCAAGGGCGGAGGGCGTCTCCTGCACGCGCCTGAACGGCGTGGGCTACTACGGCGACTTCGGCAATTTCCTCGTGCGCCCGACGGTCGATTTCCGCG
>Ga0310696_10000415_pt1 | contig 68920 bp, 115 predicted proteins | sample AusTroGonzalo_MG_4_FD_203885 | JGI IMG/M metagenome (GOLD analysis project Ga0310696, IMG submission 203885) | Bovine rumen microbial communities from tropical cattle in Woodstock, Queensland, Australia - Gonzalo_02 (v2) (version 2) | ecosystem: Host-associated > Mammals > Digestive system >...
AATCTGCTCGATTAGCTTCAAGAGAGTGTCAAAGGAAACACCCAGATTGTCGGCATCCTCTTGCACCTCCGGAGGAATCATATCCGGCAGTTCTGCCTTTAATTCCTCAAGGCGAGTCTTGAGCGTTTCAATCTCCTGGATAGTCCGGAGGTTGAGATTGGAAAGGTCAATGTTCTTCTCTTCAAGCATTGTCCTTACCCACTCATCCGCCATTTTGTCTATCTGCCTCTGGGCGACCTTATTATTGTAATTCGTCTGCGTTTTAAGCAGAGTATCGATAGCGTCCTTTTGCTCCGTGTAGAAGGCCACCCAAGCGGCATTAGCCGCCTCATCGTCGGCGGTCGGATTCTTTATCTTGTAGTCCGCGATCCACCCATCCTTGGCCTCGGCGAGTTCATTGAGTTTCTGTTCCCAGTCGGTTCTTAACCGGCGATTCTTGGCATCAGTATCGACAAGAACCTTATCCAAGTCTGCGGCAAATCCCTCAAGGTTGAGGCGCTTTGTTGCGGCCCCCAGGTCTTCCAGAGATTCCTTGAACTTGCTCGTAGCCTTCTGTGCGGCCTCGATGCTACTGGCATACGCCCTCCAGTCTTTTCCGGCGGCGAAATTGCGAATATCCTCGGCGGCGTGCTTGTCGTACTTATCCATCTCGACGGCAAGAGCCTCAAACGCCGATGCGAAACCGTTTTTCGGTATGCCGGTGCCGAAATAATTGGTAAGAAGCCCATCGATAGCGGCATCATCGAAACCAAGCGACTTGAACTGATCATACGCCGCCTTCAGTTCCTTGAGGTTCTGGAAGTTCTGGTTGATGTCAGAAATCTTCTGCCGAATCCTCTCCCTGTACCTCTGCTGGCGTTCGCGCCTCTCTTGCTCTTGGCGCCTACGCTCTGCCTCTGCGGCGGCGGTGCTTCCGCCGAAGTCCGGCGTACCGTAAAGACCGGTAGAAATGGCTTGGAGCAGCAGTTGGTTGAGCCAATAATTCGCATAAACGCTATTCTGGAGATTTGCATACTGCGAAGGCATTGCATTCAAATCCGTCTGCGCCTTATTGAGCCCCTTGGTCCACTCCGAAATCATATCACTCAAATCATCGGTCATTTCGACACGATAACTGTTTCCATGATTTTTGTGAGCCTCAACAAATTCGTCAATCGCAGAATCCTCCATCGTGCCCATTTCCTTGAGGGCCTTCCGGATGGTTTCTCCGAAATCGTCAATTACCTTATCAACATCAGCTTGCCACCCAGTCTTTTTGTTCGATAAAACGCCAAGCTGTTTCGGAAACTGTTTGAACAGCTCCTCGATAGCCGTCTTAATCTTATCCGACGTGCCTTCCGCCGCGAATTTCTCGCGCAACCTATCAGCAAACTGATCGACACCATCTTCCGACAGAAATCCAAGGCCGCTACTCTTTATAAACCAGTCAAAGACTTGGTCTTGCTGCTCCTTGGTTAAATCTCCATACGAGGTATATGTTTCACCTTTATCAAAAGACCAACCCTGTTTATCGTATCCCAATAATGAAAACAACGCCTCGTTGAAAGTCCGGCGCGTAGTTGACATTTCGTGGGCCGCGAGCATATCGTCAGTCTCATTAAGCGCATCCTCATAGTCGCGCATAATGGCTCTATACTTATCGACATACTCGTCAAGAATCCTTAAAATCTCGTTGGAATAGTCTAACTTGTTACCGGTCTTCTCCCCGAACGCCGCACTCATCTTGGCGACCATCGGGCCCATTTCAGACCGATCTATATCACCAAGAACGTATCGCCACGCCATCGTTGCATACGTCTTACCCTCTGACTTATTTTTGAAAAGATTGGTTACATACTTCGAAAAGCCCCTCGATAAATTCTTAACGGATTCGTCCCTATTCTGTTGAAGGTCGTTATGGGCAGACTCTCTGGCTTCGTCGGCATAGTATTGGTTCATCTCCATACGAGCCCTCGCCCAATACTGGCCAAGTTCATCGACGGTTGTCGCCAACTTCATATTGTCGTCAACGAACTTCGGGAACTGTTTCTTCAAATCATCAACCGACTTGTAAAACGCCTTCGTTTCCTCGGTAGCGTCGCCAGTTGCCTCTTTCATCTTTATGAATGCAGACTCAACACGATTGGCCCCTATCTCGAAGTCAATCAATGTCGCATTCAGCTTGGCCATCGCGTCGTTGACGATATTGATATGCTTGTTAGCCTCTTCGCTCAACTTTCTACTGCGTTCAATCAGAACCCAGATTACCGTAGCGAGCATAGATAGGATCGCAAACAAGCCCTTTCTTGCGGCCGTGATTGCGGCCGTGAGCCTCAATTCCTCCTTTTGATTCTTGAGGTGTACCTTCTCCAGCGCATTCTGGGTGCCAAACAACACATTGCCCCAAGTGAGATTCTTGTTGCGTATAATCTCAAGGCTGTTTTGAAGCGTGGTATAAGCATTCTTTGCCTTGAGTAATGTGTTGTGTATCAACAGAAGACCATTGTAGAGGCCGAGATACTTTATAATGGCACCAACGAGCCCGATCCATTTTTCATAGTTTGCAAGAAGATTGGTGATGCCGGTGATGATTCCCTTGATGGTTCCAGAGTTCTCATTGCCGATCTTCGAAAGCATAATCTCCCACGCATCCTGGAGGTTGGAGACTTTACCCTTGACCGTCTCGGCCAAAACCTCTTGCATCTGGTAGAACTTACCACCGGCAGAAGTCATTCGGTTGAAAGCCTCCTCCACCATAGAGAATGGCACCTCTCGGGCAGAGATGCGCTCGAAGACTTCGCCAACAGAAATAGCGTGACCCTCAATTTCCTGGAACTGCTGCGCCAGTTCTTTGAGGATAGGAATACCGGCTTCTGTGAACTGACGGACTTCCTGGCCACGAAGGAACTCGGCGGAACGCACCTGGCCATAAGCAAGGATGATACGGCCCATATCCACACCAAGACCGGCAGAGACATCCGCCAGCTTCTTCGTGGTCTCAAACACCTCATTTACGGGGATTGAGAATGCGGTCAACTGCTTCGCATAGGAAGTCAAGTTCTGGAACGTGAAAGGAGACTTGACCGCCAGAACTTGCAACTGATTGAAAATGCGGTCTGCGGCGGCAGTGTCCTGAAGAATAGCACGTAGAGCAGTGTGCTGAGCCTCAAATTCGCCAGTGATGCGCACCATATTGCGCACAATCGATACGGCACCAAAGAGAGACGCATACTGCGCAACATACGACCCGAGGCCCTTCAAGACGTTGCTTTGCAACATCAATTTCTGGGTGTTCAAGCCGATAACCTCACCGGTCTCCTTTTCAAGAAGTTTCCGGCGTTGAGCATTCGATAACTCCTTCCCTTCAATATCAAGCTGTTTCTTTCGGAGGTCATATTGCTTCTTCTCCTCCTCAAGAATCGCCTTATCGACCTTGATAATATCATTCAGTTGCTTGAGTTCCTTGTCGGTAATGGTCCCGGCCGCTTTCTTCGCTTCCAACTCCTGACGGGTCAGAAGCACAATCTCCTTCTGGGCCTTTACCTTCTTCTCGGTGGCCTTCGAGCCTTTATTCTGCGCCACCTCGAGGAGATTGGTAATAGCAAGAGACTCCTTGACAGACTTCTCGAATTTCGCTGTCAAGCCTTCAATACGCTTCATCTCGCTCTCAAACTTCTTCGAGTCAAGAACGAGACTGAATTTCAAGCTATCTATGTCGTTACCACCACCGGCCATTGTATTGTCGTTTTAAGTGTTGTCAAACCTAATCGGCATCGCCATTGAACACCTCTTCCACCGTGTACCCCTCCTTCTCCTGGCGGGCCTTTCTTCTTGCCGCAGCCCTCTCATCCGCTTGCCTCTGGAGTTCGAAGGCCGGATCATTGGGATTATAGAGTTTGTCCCCATCCTTCGCCTTGTAGTTGTAGAGCGTATGCGGCAGATCGCTCTGCATCAACTGCTTTTTTGCGCGGGACAGTACCGCGTATGAATCCCACTCCGGGACAGTCACAAGACCGAAAAAGAATCTCCGCGACAGTCCGTACTGCGGGAAATCCTTTATGAAGGCTGCTCTTCGCCCGATTTCGGTGTAAGAGGGGATGGGCTTTGAGTCGCCATTGTCTTGAGGTCGGCTCTTATAGCCTTCCCTAATCCCAAACTCATCGAATACCAGTTCAAGAGATTTGCCGTTTTTTTTTGAGCCTCTGCGAGCACGCTCGCCACCTGGGACTCGTCGAGTCGCCAGACGTAGGCCCACCACCTCCAAACCAGAGGGAACCACAAACGCAGTTTCCAATAGTCATTGAGAACATAGCATACCGCGATCTTGAGGTTGAGATACGGATGCTTGGCGACGGAGCGCATCAGGTCTTCCGCCTCCTTCGCCTGTTCCTCCTGTTCCTCCCTCTCAAGGAGAAGCCTCGTTACCTTATCCACCGTGCAGTCACGGAGAAAGCCCAGCTTCACTTTGTGTCGTGTGCCGGGGATAGATACTACTGTCGGGGTGTCGTTAAGAATCGACATCACCGCCTGTCTCGCCGCAAGGGAGGGCTGTTTTTCTTCTGCCATAATCGTGAATTAAAAAAGGGACGGGCGATTAAAACACCCGCCCCTTGGGTTTGGATTTCCCCCGATGTTACTGGCTCACAGCAGTGGCCGTAGGCAGAGGAGTAACCACGATGCCGTTCACATCTGCGATGCAAGCGCCCATGATACTCATAACCTTCGGGTTGGTGTTGTCGCTTCCCTTCGGGCGGGAGAGACGCATCTTGACGTGGTTCAGGATGATGGCGGTCTTCTTGCTCTGGGAGACAGCGAGGACCACAACCTCCTTCGTCTTGGCTGCGCCGTAACCCTTACCGGCATAGGTGAAGCCACCATCCGGAGACTTGACACCGGAGACGGCGGAACCCTCCTCGAAGAAGTAGGACATCAGAGCGAGGTTGATCGAGGGGATGTCACCGGTCATGGTGTACTCCTGATCCTCGGAGAACTCGTCGTCAATGACCTCGTGCTTCTGGTCGAGACGGATAGGGTTGGTCGAAGGGGACCCCTCGTCGAAATTCAGAGTGCCCTCCAGGGTGAAGAGGACATCGGCGGCGGAGAAGTCCGTAGGGGTGCTATACGAAACCGTAGGGTTGTACGGGAGTATAGCGAGCTGGGAATTGCCAATGTGCAAATCCTGCTTCATAGCGGAAGTAAGTGTTGCCATAGTATTTAGCTTGTTTTAATGTTCACAAACAATTCGATAACCCTCGCGTGGTAGCCATAATCGTCGGCGATATCCCCAAGCACAGAAGGAGTCTGGTCGAACTCATACTTGCCTTCGAAGCCGGGAAGCCCCGCCCGGAAGGCATTGTACATCTTGCTCAACTTCAACCCATTCTTGAAAGCCTGGGTATCGCGGGCGAAAAGGTAAATCAACACTCGGCATTGGCCGTATGCGGAAACGTCTTCAACTCTGCCACTTACGGACACAACGACGAAATCATCCTTCGGGGACGGCGTTGCCTTGGGCCGGTTAGAGTACACGGTCTCGGAAACCCCGGCGCTACGCACGATACCCTTCAGGGTGGTCTCTATGTCGGTAATGTCAAAGTTGTTCATTGCTGCATTGCGACCTTAACGTTCTTTCGGTAATACCACGGAAAGTTCTGATGCGCGGAGACTTTGAGCAGTTCTTGGAGCTTGGTTTCGAACCTCACACTATCGTGGGGCTCTCCGCTCTCTCCTACGGAGGTGGGAATGCCGCCTTCATCGTGCTCGGAGCCACCCTCGAAAGGATGTACCATAAGCGCGGAGAAAACGCCCTTCTGCCCTCCGTTGCTCCTCATCGCCTCCTTCTTCGCATCGCCCTCGGCAGAACCGTATTCATTGGGCTGAGCCAGTACACTGGCGCCAGACCCAACGATAGCGGTCTTGTCTGCAACGGCCCAACCGTGCGAATCAGACTCCTCTGTATGGTGGGTGTGATACCCACCCTCGAGTTGCTGGTGGAGATTGATAGACTGCTCAAGAGTCCGCGACATCTGGTCGCACAGAGCGAGATTCCCGCCCTTGTGGACTGCTTCGCGGAAAGCCTTGAACTTCTTTCTAATAATCTCCTGATTCGTCATTGCTTGACTTCGTTGTACCAGATATTCGATCCGAAATTGGTGTTGATTTTCTTTACAACCTCCGCCCGGAAGGTTCTGTCGTTATCGGTCAGTTCGAGCAAATCCTTGGTACGGATGTCACCGAGAATCAAGGGACAAGCGATTTTCATCTCTGCGATAATCACGTCGCCGTTGATAACGGCGTTTGCGGTCTGCTGTCTGTACCCAAAGGGGACACGCACCTTCTGACGAGTTACCGGAACCTGGTCCTTGACCATTTCCTCACCGACAATCAGATACTTGCCGTCTTCGGTTACGATAAAGACATTCTCCTCGTCCAGAAGCATAGAGTCCGAAGGAGTCATTTTCGTGACCATCTTCGGCATCTGTCCTTCATACTCCGCAACGTCCAGCACCACGGCGCGATAGAGAGGTTCGGCGTTCTCACCATAGGCGGGCTCGCCGTTCTCGTCCATCACTGCCCGGAGGACTTGGAACGTGTATGGGAAGCGAGGGTTGTAAGCCATGTCAAAGAGCTATTTTCTGCGCCGGGGGCATACTCGGATACCCCCAAGCGCAAAATGAATCGTCGATTTCGCCGAGTTAAGGCCATACTTGGCAAGGAGATCAAGACCCATCTGGCGCATAAGCCTCTTGTCGTAGGCGGAACTCTGCTTGCCACCTTCCCGGTGGGACCACCCACTGTCCGAGTCCTCAACGGAGCCCGTAATGGAGGGAGTGGACGCGCACCAGAGATAGGTGTATGCTTTGCAGAGGTCCATCTGCTTGACGGTGAGGCTCGTCACCTCGGAGCCAGCGGGAACGCCCGCATCAATCAGGACGTTCTCGATGGCGCCGTCAGTGATGTCGAACGCCGTCAGGTCTTTCAGATAATCTTCTATCAGTTTGGCCATAATCTCGGTTCAATCACACGTGTTTTTGGACTACGATGCCGCCTGGTTGGTGCTCAGGTACAGTACGGTCTGGATGGCCTTCGGAACGGGCACGCAGATGGACTCGGCCTGGAAGACGAGACCCTTCTTGCCACGATCCTCGCAGATAGCGATGGCGCCACCCTCGGAGTACATGATCGGGGAATCGGCGGTTGCGAGGATGTTGGTCGCACGCTTCCACTGGATTTCACCGAACTTACCGGCAGGACGGAGCACTACGGTGTTGGGGTCGAAAGCCTCGGTCTCAACGGTCTCGAATTTCTTCGAGGTGGGGTTGATGAGGGTTCCGAAGCCGTAGTAGGACACGACCTCGACTGCGGGCAGTCCGAAGGATGCGATGCAGTTCTTGAGGTCTTCGTCGCTCACGACATAGGCGTCGAGGGAGCCGGAGGTGGGGCCGTACTTCCACATAGCCACGCGGGCCTTGGTGTCGGCGTGGGCCTTCAGCACCTCCCAGTTGGATGCACTGATACGGAAGACGGATGCCTTGGGATCACGAGGGATGAAGCGCATCCTCCAGCCGTAGTTGTACATATCCTCGAGGTCGCCGAGGGGCTTCGCACTGGCGCTGCTCCAAGCGTTCTTGGTGCCGTGCTTGTAATCGCCGAGCCAGAAACCACCACACTTCTTGCGGTTGGCCGCAATGGGGTTGAGGTTGATTTCGTAACCGACGATACCACCGTTAGAGGTGGCGAGGGTGGTCACATAGGAGCCCTTGGACTCCACCTGGAGGCCGGTGAAGGAGCGCTGGCTGTGGATGCTCTGGAACAGGTTCATGGTGTCCTTTACGAACTGGTCGTAGTAAGGGTCCTGAACGTTCACGCCCTGACGGGCGAGCTGCTGCATCTTCTCGTAAGCGTCGATGTCAAACGCGACACCGCGACCCATACGAGGGATTTCGCCAGTCTTCTTCGAGAAGCCAGAGGCGGGGAGCAGGGGCCCTTCTGCCTCGTCGGAGAGGTAGGTGGCCATGATGGGAACGCTGCGCTCGCCGATCTTCTGTTCGAAGGTGCGGGCGGGGTTCTCGAAGGGTGCGAGGGTGTAGATGGACTTCCACTCCTCCTCATCGAACCAGTAGTTCGGGTTTTCCGCGATCCAATCCTCGAGGGATGCGTAACCGCGAGCGAGGAGGGCACCTTCAAGGAGCTGATAAAATTCGGTCGAATACAGACCGGAAATGAGATTCTTTGCCATAATTCAGTCCTCCTTTAGCTGTTGCTTACTTCTGCGAAATACTCGGGTTCGATGAACAGGCCGATTTCACGGGCGGCGGCGATCACGGCGGCGGGAATACCGTTGACGGTGTTCACGTAGCAGTAGAGTTCGCCACGGGGAATATCGACGAAGTTCTGGCCGTTACCGGCATAGAGGTCGCGTGTGAAGACGCTGTTGGCCTTGACCTTGAGGGCCTTGTCCGAACCGGCTTCAGCGGCGATGGAAAGGAAGTCACCGGCGGCAACACTGTCAATGTTGGCGGTGGCCACGGTTATGGAGATGGTGCCGTCCTGGTTGTCGGTGACAGTGCCAGCAACGACGCCCTTACCGGTGCCGGAGATGGAGGAAGGAACCACCATCACGACGTCGGTAGCCTCCAGCTTGGGTGCGAGCCAGCTCTTGTTGAGAGTGATCTTGGTGTTGGAACTTTCGGTTTCAACGCCCAGGACCTCCCAGACCTTCATGATCTTGGCGGTGTGGGCCTTCAGGTCAATCTCGACGGGAGTACCGGCATGCACGAGTTCCTTGTCTGCCAGAGTGTCGGAGATGAGGGCACCGTACTGACGGTACTTCACCTCGTCCGGGTGGCAGAGGAACGGATTCACGCCACCGATGTCTTTCGAGCGACGCGAATAGGCATTGTTGAAATGTTCGAGCATAGTTGTTTGTGTTGTGAGGCTCTTAAAATGCAAATGCTCGACAAGAAGTAGCTGTCCGTCTTCTGTTTCGACATAAGCATCATCCTCATCTACAAGCAAAGCATCAAGAGGAGCCATCTGTTTGTGTGTTAAAGTCAACTATTGCGAACCCGGTCGGCATCCTCCTTGGCCTTCTTGGCACGGTCTTCAGCGCTTATCTCGGCGGGCTTGTTGGAACCTTCCCCGCGATAGGGAGCGGCACCGTCGCCGATATAAGACTTCAACTTCTCCTCGTAGGCCGTCTTGACTGCCGTCAGAAGCGACTCCTCGGTGGTCTGGTCATTGACCTCGACGCCGGAGATAATGTCGTTCCAGAGCGACACGTTGGATACCTTGAGTTCGTCGGCCTTTCCTTTAACCTTGTCCCGCAGTGCGTTATACTGGCCCTGCTTGACCTTGTTGTTGTAATCGGCCTTGAGGTTGTCGAGTTCCGATTTCTGCTTGTCGAAGTCTTCCTTCAACTGCTTGAGTTCGGGATTATCACCGCCACCTCCTCCCTCCGGGTGGGCTTTCTTGTAGTCCTCCAGGGCCTTCATTGCGTTCGACGCTTTGGTGCGCTCGGCATCTACGGAACTCTGGATGGTCTTCAAGAGGGTTTCCACGGAGGCTTCGGCTACGGCGCCTTCGATTTCCTCATCCTTGGTGACGGTTTTTACGAGCAGTGCGGCCACCCCGTCAAACGCCTTGTCGCTCAACCCCAAGTTCGAATACTTGGTTTTGAGGGCTGCTAAAATCTTGGTTTTCATGTTGTTAAAGAACTTTGGTTTTGAGTATAAAAAAAGAGCCGCACCTACGACCGCAAGGATCGTAAATACAGCTCAAGGGCTTTTTCGGCAGTTGAGTATGTCAAGGAATAAGTTTCACCTCGATAAACCGGTGGCACCGGCGGCATTTGACAACTACTTTCGTCTCACCTTCAAGCGATGCGACGGAGAGCAATTTCTGCCCGCATCCGGGACACTCGACAAACGTCTTTTCGCGTCCGTTGCCCGTGACTTCCACCGTCTCGAACTTCATACGCCCATCTATACTCGTCGCAAAAATACGAAAAATTCAACAAACAACAACAAAAGTTGTAAATTTTTTGATAATTTTGCAGAAAATGATAAAAACAACGGGGTATCGTGGTCTTTTCCAAGGACATACCGGTCTTGTCTTATGCGGCTGTTCAGGCTCTCCGGGATAAGGACAAGGACACAATCAATCCGCTTCGCATCATCGCCCAGGCGGGTGCGCAGGAGCGCATGCTTTCACGCGACGTAGATATAATGATTGGTGGAGGCTCGAGAGGCGGTTCCAAGTCCTTCAGCCTCGTTATGGAAGGGCTCAAGGACATCAACGAGCCCGCATTCTCCGGTCTTATCGTACGTAATGAGCGCGACGACCTTACCCAAGTAATCGACTACTCCCTCCAGATGTACTCCCAGTACGGCACGTTCAACCGATCCCGTGACGACCGTACCTGGAACTTCACCGCCGGAGGAAAACTCCGCTTCTCCTACTACGGAGATAGTATGGAGGACTTCAAGAAGCGTTTCCAAGGCAAGCAGTACAACTACATCGGCATCGATGAAATCACCCATATACCCTACGAGAAGTTCAAGTACCTCGCTACTTGTAACCGAAACGGTATGGGCCTCCGCAACCGCATCTGGGGCACTTGTAACCCGGACCCGGACTCGTGGGTGCGCAAATTCATCGACTGGTGGATAGGCCCAGACGGATTCCCGATCCCCGAGCGCGACTGCATGGTGCGCTACTGCTTTATGGACGGTGACTCCCCGGACACTATCTACTGGGGCGACACCCCCGAAGAGGTGTACGAGCAGTGCAAGGACATCATCGAGCCTCTGTGGAATGAGCGCTACGCCGAACTCGGATACGACAAGAAGCGGATGTTCGTCAAGTCCGTCACCTTCGTCCGCGCCGGTCTGGAGGAGAACCTGAAACTGATGTTCTCAGACCCCAACTACCTCGCCAACCTTGCCCAGCAGTCCGACGAGCAGAGGGCACGCGACCTCGAGGGAAACTGGAACTTCAAGTCCGCCGGTGAGGATATGATAAAACTGCTCGATATGGAGCGGTTCTTCAACTCTCCCAAGATTGAAGGCGGAATCCGCTACGCCTCGTGTGACATTGCCTTCGAGGGCGGAGACTCCCTCGTGATGTGGCTCTGGGAGGGGTTTCACATCAAAGACCTCTACGTCTGCCGCTACGACTCCAAGACCACCATCCGTAACGTCAAGACCAAGCTCCAGGAGTGGGGGGTCCTCGAGGAACACTTCTGCTACGACCTTAACGGACTCGGCCAGGCGTTCCGGGGTTTCTTTCCCCACGCCAAACCTTTCAACAACACGGCCGGTGTGGAGCCGAGGTTCAAGGGTATGTACCACGACCTCAAGAGCCAGTGCGCGTACCTCTTCGCCCACAAGCTAATCGACGGGGAGATGAGCATAGAGCCGCGCCTTCTGTCGATGCGCTTCTCCGGCAAGGGATTCACCAGCGTCCCGCTCCGCCAGATACTCCTCAAGGAGCGCCGGGCTATCCGTGGTGAGGACGATTCCTCCGACAAGGGATTCACGCTCATCAAGAAGAAGGTAATGAAAAACCTCGTCGGCCACTCTCCGGACTACATCGAAGCCCTTCTTATGCGCTTCGTCTTCGAAGTGGGCAAGGGTATGCACAACAAGCCGAAAGGCATTCCCCAATACCGTAAAGCAACATCAATCAGATTCGTATAATGAGAACACTACTTTCCAAAAGACCCTGGCTTACCGTGCTGCCCGATCAGCCGGGGAAACCTTTAAGAACACATGACCGCATCCAGGACGACTTCATCCGGCAGTATTATCCGTCATCCCATAACATCCAAGACCCGATGTTCTACCCGGACATCTGGCGAGAAATCGAAGAACCCGTACTCGACGCGGAGGGTAACGACACCGGTCGCACCGTGCTCAAAACCTATATCGAGAAGGTTCCCAGATTCTCCTTCGCTTACCAGCAGATCATCACCCTGAAGCATCTCGTCCATCTCTGCGGCAACGACATCCAATTCGACCTTAACACCAAGACCGAAACGGAGAAAATGACGCAAGATGTGCGCGACTTCCGCGACGGATGGTACGAAAAGGATATGGAGCACGCCTTCTACGAGTTCGCCAAGAGCGTCAAGATCACCGGTGACGCCGCCTTCGCCGCTTACATCGAGAAGGGTAAGTTCGGCTGGGAGGTTTTCTCCTTCCTGAAGGGAGACAAAATCTACCCCCACTACGACAAGGACGGCAAGCTCTCCGTCTTCGCCCGCTCCTACAAGGAGTACACCGAGGACGGCACCGTCATAGACCGTCTGGAGGTCTGGGACAGAACCTATCTCCACCGTCTGCACAGAGTCACAGACCCGAAGGCCAACCCCATTCCGCTCACCTTCGGCACCGGCGCCGGTACATATCTGCTCGAAGGCTATGCCTACGACGATCCTACCTTGGGCGCCGTGGCTCACGGCTTCCAGAACCGCGTGCCCATTGCTTACCTCCGCTCCGAGGAAGGCCCCTGCTGGTCCGCATCCCAGGACTCCATCGAGGAGTACGAGATTGCCTTCTCCCAGATGGCGCACAACAACAAGGCGTTCGGTGAGCCCATCCTTTACCTCAAGGGCGACAACGTTGAGGCTAACCACGACCTTAACGGCACCATCAAGACCATCGCCATGGGCCCCGACGACAACGCCGGATACCTCGCCGGTCAGTCCGCCTCCGAGTCCTTTATGAAGGAACTCGAAGACCTCCACGACCGCATCTTCGAGCAGTCCTTTGTCGTGACGCCTCCGGAGCTGAAGAGCGGAGACCTCCCCGCCGCCGCACTGAAAATCCTCTACTCCCCGGCAGTGGAGAAGGGTATGAATGATGCGGAGACCTTCACTCCCACCCTCAATGACATCGTGTACCTCTACGCCTTCGGCTTCGGTGTGGAGAAAAAGAAGTCCCTCGACTATGTGAACCTTCCCATCCGCCCCTGGATCAAGACCTATATCCACCTTAATGAAAGTGCGGTAATGTCCGACCTTGCCATCGGCGTACAGAATGGATTCATCTCCAAGAAGACCGCTTCCGAACGTGCGTGGTTCTACGCCGTCTCTACTGAATGGGAGAGACTGGTGGAGCAGACCAAGGAGGAAGAGAAGGCAGACCTTCTCGCGGAATTCGAAAGACGGAAGTTTAACACCACCACCGGCCAAGAGTAATGCCCACCGACGAAGAAATACGCCGGGCAAAGGAATACCTTGTCCTCCGACTCAGCGCAGAGAGACTGGCGGTATCATCACTCGATAGCGCCCTTCTCTCCGCCGCGAGGCGGATCGTCGCCATATCCCGCCGGTACAACATCCCGCCAGAGCGCTTCCGCTTCTCCGCAGACCCTCAGCTACAAGCAGAGGTGCGTGACGTTCTGGCGCTCCTCCGAGACGCCCTCTACAACCGCATCGAGACTATCGACACCTTCAATAATGACGAAGACAAGGATCGCCCGTTCGTCGCCCCGGCGCTCACGACCCCGTGGAAGGACAAGACCTTCCGCCAGAGGCTCGCGGAGTACACCTCCCGTTGGGGCTACGAGATAGAGGCCGTCATAGCCGCCGCCGGTCTGGAAGGTATCAAAGACACCAAGGCCATCGAGTCCGCCATCCGCGAATATCTCGACCGCCCCTATGACAACCCGTGGGTGAAAGACCACATGGGAGAGGGCGCGGCGGTCCGGCTCGAGAACATCCCACACTACGGCAAGGGTAAGCCCATCGCCTCGCAAGCGGCCCTGGCGCTTCTCCTCACAACCGTCGTGGCAAAAGGATGGATGCAGAACTGGGCAAGGCTCAACGCGGGCAAGAAAGGCTACTACGTCTTCCGTGGCTCATCGTTCCCCTGCGAGATATGCGACTACCAGACCAGCTTCCCGCACGACGCATCGGACACCGACGGGCTCCCGCCCTTCCATCCGAACTGTTGTTGCTACGTTGTTTACACCAATGACCTATGATAGAATTTTCCAAGAAACGCATCGCCCGGGCAAGGGAAGAGAAGGTTGACATCCGGCAGCTCGCCATCGCCGAACTGATGGCGTGGGGATGGTCAGCAATGGACGCTATGCTCGCCATGGGGCTCATCCACGAGGAAGACAACCGGCTCGACGCCCAACACACCGTCGTGAACTACACCGCAGCCGAGGAGTTCGTCAAGGTGTACAAGAAACGCTCCGGGCAACTCCGCAACGGAGCAGTGCCCGACGACCAGCAGAAGGTACACCCGACGCCCGGCACGTCCGGCGCCCTCCGTGGACGCCCCAAAGCCGACGGCACCAAGCCCGACCGCAAAGAGTGGCAAGGCCCTCTCGAGGAGCCCGTACAAGACGAAGAAATCCTCGCGGCAATGTGGAGCACCATCACCAAACTCAAGCCGGATGATCCCAAGCGCGTCGATCTCCTCGACAAGTACGACAAACTCAAATCCCGCAAGGGCATCGGAGTGGACGACACCACCATCCACTTCTACCTCCCGCGCCCGGAGTGCGACACGTGCCCCTTCCGTGGAGAGCACGTTATCACGGAGCCGGACAAGCCCGCCCAGAAGGAAGCCCCGAAGGAAGACCCCAACAAGGGCTACTCCGTCCACGGTAAGAAACTCGGCCGTCCAAAGAAGCAACCTTTGGAGAAAATCGACCTCATTATTGAAGAATAAGTTTAACCAACACATCATAACACATTATGTCACAGCTCATCAACTTTATCCCAAAGACCAAGGAAGAGTGCCGCAGACTCCTGAAAGACCTCTCCGAAAGTCGTGAAGGCGCCGCCGTGGCGGACCGCTACGGCAACATCGACGCCCTCAACGCCGAAGAGGTAAAGGCCCTCATCGACCTCATCGAGAACCAGATCGGCGAGAAAGCGCCCAAGGCCCCGAAAGCCGAAGCCCCCGCCCAGAAACCCGCACCCAAAAAGAAAAACGTCAAGAAATGAAAACAGACAGAAAAGGCCGCATCGTCCTCCAGAGAGGCGACTACCGCGTAAACAACTTCATCTTTCACCTGGAGCCCAACCACATCAAGGTAATGGCCATATCCGGCATCGTGTCATGGCGCGTGTCCCTCGACACGTCCGTCGGCATGCTCATCGCCAACGGCATCAAGGAGAAACAGGACCAGTGGCTCGGCATCTATGCCGCGTGCGCCTTCTCCCACCTCTGCGTCGTCCCCGACCAGAAGTTCTTCGAAAAGCACTCCGAACTCGTCAACGCCCAGGTCGAGCTCCATCCGGAGTTCTACGGTAAGGCCAAGCCCACCGACAACAAGGAGGCCGACGATAAAATCCTCCAGGAAGAGAAGGAACTTCACGAAGCACTCGAAAAGTCCGGCGAGTAATACCCAGGCGCCACTTCTCCATACATACTCGCCACCCACCCCTCACGTTTTTCCCGTTGTTGTTGTCGTGAGGGGTTTTTCATATCCAGAACACAACATTATCCCAACATTGACCAAATCCGCCGAAAATCCAAAAATCGGCCTCTGACGCCATTTCCCGCCCATTTCACAAATTGTAAAATGCATTTCACTATTTGTAAAATCGATTTCACCAAACTGTCAAATCGATTTCGCAAATCTGTCAAATCGATTTTACCAAACTGTTCAACCAATACCATCTATATAACATCTGTATAATACATCTGGAGAAAAAGAAATGTAAAAAGAAAGTTCTGCGTCCCGCCCTCTCCAACGATAGTTGCAAAACCTTGTAATTCCCGGCCATAGATTCCCCTCCGGAAACCAATCTATTCCCAAGCAACTCTTTCACGTACGCGCGTATGCGTACATGCGCACTCGTTTTGGCGACCATTCTTGTGATAGCGTAAGCTATGCGTATCTTCGTTGGCTTACGACAGAAATGCCCGCAGAGCGCCGATCCGGCTCTCCGGTGGCTCCGCATCATCCCGGTTCCTCCAATGCGATTCTGGGCCATTTCTGGGGCCCTGGAGGGCAAAATTCATAGCGACCCGTTATCCCCTTTGGGGATACCTCGAAATCTGAAAATCTGAAAAATTCAAAAATGAAAAAATCAAAATTCGTGTGGGAGGTGGGCGATAGTTCCTTTTATACGCGCGGGGGGCTGGGGTGGCTAACTCATTGATTATCAATAAGTTACAAAGTTTTATCTTATAGGTATAAGGTAACCGGGGCGTTTGTAACAACTTTGTTACATTTTCCGTCCGGGGCGCTCCACAAGGGGCGGAATTCACCCCCTACAAGGGGCAAAATCCCGTATTTAGAAACCATCTAAATTTATTTTATAACGCATTGATAATCAATAACTTACAAGTATATAATTATTCAAATAAGATGTAAATTTTTTTTCTAACTTATTGATAATCAAGCACTTACAAAGACAAAAAAAGTGCAAAAAAAGTTGTAAAAAGTTTGTTTTGTCAATTCTTTTTATTATATTTGTATTGAAATAGTTCTTTGATATACTGAAATTCTGAAAGGGGAATTTTGCGCCCTGGTGCGCTATTATTAAAATTATTTAATAACTCAAAAAATCCCTTTATTATGGCTACAAAGTTAAATTTTGTTGTTTCCGCCCTTTTTGCGGAAAACGGTGCAAACCTTTTGAGCGGTTTTGCAAAGTATGAAAAAATCGTCGCTTTTTACAATAGCGCAAAAATTACGCTTCCCGTTTCCCTTACATTTGTAGAAACGAAAAGCGCAAACCGTCTGACAAAAGACGAAACAATAGCAATTCAACGGGCATATATTTCCGAACTTAAAGCCGGAAACGTTACCCCGGAAACCGAAAACAATTTTAATTCAATAGGCCGGGACGGGGAAAAGGTTACCTTTTCAAATACCGTCGTTTTCTCTGAAAGTTGCAAAGTTATGGGTTATAATGCGACGGCCTCAAAACTTGTCGATATGTTAAACCCGGCACAACTTGAAGAGTATCAAAAAGAATCAAGGAAAAAAGGAAACGCCCTTTTTGCCGTTTCTGAAATTCCGGCTATTATTGACGCCCTTACAAAAATAGCGGAAAACGCTAATAAAGAAAGCAAATAAAACCTTTTTCCCCTTTCAGAATTCAGTATTACAATAACCCCGGAAATTTTAACGTTTCCGGGGTTACTTTGTTTTGTGTGGATTGAAACCCACACAAAGCGCAAAACAAATTGCAGTAAGACCGCCCAGGGCGCGAAGTATGGGACGGCGTGCGTAATTCCTTGACATAGCGAACGAACGGAACGAACGAACGGAACGACCAGGGCAGCAGCTCAAGCCGTGAAATTTTGTGCGCTCCGGGGAACGTCGCAGCTCTGCACCGTAGCATGGACGGGCCGGTGGTGAACGAATCCGAACGCGGGGAACGAGTTTCCCCAGGGCGAACGGCAGAACGTGATGAACGAGCAGAACGGTTGTGTTTGCAGCCAGTTCGATTTCACCACCGAAATAGTGAATGATTGATTGAACGAGTGCGGAACGGCTTGCGAGTTCTCCGGGTTCCCGGGGAACACGTCACAGACATTCAGAAATTCATCTTGACCGATGAACGGACGAGGGAAACAGGAACAGGACAAGTCACAAAAACGCACTGGCGGAGGGTGGAGTGAATCTGCCTTCCGTTTCCAATTACAACCAACCAAATCAACAACAACCATGTGCAAAGTAAGTATTATTCACGTTGCTTGCCAGGCGGGCAGCGAGGACGGCCGGAATTTCCCGGTTGAGAATCACGAAGAGATTATGAACATCTTTTCCCGTCAGTTTGAGGATGAGCATGCTCAGGCAGCATACTGCTCGAATTTCCTCGCGGAGATGGGGAGGCGCATTTCTCCGGTGAACGGCATACCGATGCGTCAGTATGCGTGTGCATAAAGTGATTGTGTAGGTGGATTTGATTATCTGCCTACGCGCCAAATGTTTAACCAATCAAATTTGCTAATTATGAAACGAATTATTTGCCGTATTATCGAGCGTGCATTTCCCGACCAGGTGAAACGAATCCGTGAAACGAACCGTGCCAGGCGGTGTGCGATTCAGATGCTTCTGGACGCGAGCCGTTTTCTGCGTGGTTCCGGATGCGACACGAACGAAACGAACCGTGCGCTGCGTGGTGCGTTGAACGCCTACGAACTGGGAGAATATGAGCGTGTCGGCGAACGGGCCAACCGTGCGATGCTTGCGAACGGTTGACGAACGAACCGTATCCTGGGTGCATCATCCTGACCGGTGTTGCATCCGCGAATTTTCACATTCACAATTTATCAATCAACCAATCAAAATCACAAGTATTATGAAAAAAATGACTGTTACCGAACTGAACGCCCTCACCGACTACGTAGTGGAGAGCGTACTGAACGCCAAGCGCGACGAGGTTAAGAAATCCGTTTCCACGATCTCGGAGAACGAGTTGAACGAACTGCTCGCAAGGGCGGAAGAACTGGTCAAGGCCAAGAACGATGCGTACAACGCGCTGGAGGAGGCGAAGGAACGGCTCAACGAGTTTGAGAAAGGTCTTTTCGACAAGAATTTCCAGGGCCGTTACGTGTACGTGGATGGCTACTATTCCTCCACCACGAAGATTCAGGAGTACAACGACGACACGTTGTTCAAGGGCACTAAATTCGAGCCGTGGATTCTCCGCAAGGACGTGGAGCGCAAGCTGGTCCTGAAGAATCTCGGCTCGGAGGTGGACGTGGAGAGTTTCGTCCAGGAACTCGTTGCTTCCTACTAACCGATTTTGGGTGCAGAATCTTGACCGATTCTGCATTCACCATTTCAACCAATCACAAACGAACCATGGAAAAGACCTACGAATGTTGTCCGCACTGCGGTGCGGAGGTAGAGCTGGACGCAGAATTGAAGGTGCAGAAATGCCCGAACTGCGGAAAGCACATAGTAACGTGCAGTATGTGCCTGAACGGCGAACTGGGCCGGGCGTGCACGTATGACTGTTGCCTTGAAATCCTGGCTCATCACCTCAACAGTGAATGAACGGTTGCGGAGCGAGTGGCATTGCTCCGCAGCGCAAATCAACCAATCAAAAACGAATCATGAGAACGAAGACATTCAAAACGCAACGCGGATGGCTGGATTTCCTGGCCAAGCGCGGAAACCACGGCCAGTGCAGAGTGTACGAATCGTGCAGCGAGTTTTTCAAGCCGGAGAGGCACTTCTACTATTTCACGAACTACGGCGAACCGAACGAACGGTATCACAACGAACGAGTTGTTGTGCCCTGGGAATGGAAGTACGAGTTTGCCCTGGCAATCGTGAATTTCCACTGGCGTAACCGAACGAAAGCGGACCGCGAACGGATTGCTGCGAACCTTGCAAAAGGTGAGGGCGATTTGTCGTGCCTCCAGAGTTTCCAGTTGGAACTGCGGAAGAACGGGAGCGTGTGGGAATATGATTTCTGCACGAGCGGTCTTTCCGGCCCGAATCACGACTACTGCAAGCGCAAGTATTTGCAGAGCCTCTAAAAATGTGCGGTGGTTCCTGAACGAACCACTGCGCACCAAAACCAATCAAAATTCACAAAATATGAACGACATCGCAAAAATGAGGGCCGAATTTGAAGAAAAAATTCGCCTCGCAGAACTGGAGAACAAGTACAACGAACCCCTGGAGAAGCACGGCTTGCGCCTGAGCATTTTCAGCAAGGACAAATCCGGGCGACTCCTCGCGAGTGTACGCACCGACCGTGGCTACGACAAGCCATTCGACGAGCACGATGCGCAGCTCATTTTGAGCCTGTATCCCATGACCGAGAAAAAGAGCGTGTATGTGGGCGACCACAAATACGACAACCTTTCCTACGAAATGTCAACGGAGCGCACTCCCGGCCAGTCGCGAACCATCCTCAAAATCCAGTACATCCACGATGAACTGGAGATTTGGATGGAACTGCCGATTAACGAGCGCAATCCCGAACTCATGCAGTATTTCATGAAAACGCAGCGTGAACTGGACGACCGGGAAATCGGGCTGTATTATGGTGCGGTTTCTCCGCGAACCAAATCGAACGTGCGTATGCTCCCGTTCCTTACGTTCAACTCTGGGCGCGTCGTGCGTTTCCAGGGCGGACATCACAAGCAAGTTTCCGAGGGCCACGTGTGCTGCATTGCTTCGAGCATTGAATGCGACACGTTCTCCTGGGAGAATCCCGGTGAGTAACGAACCATTTGTGTAGCGGTTCCTGATCGAACCGCTACGCGCCAACAAACCAATCAATCACAATTATGTACTACAATGTAAGTTTGCTTTTCTGCGAGGAAGAGCACGGCATCTATTCGCACTTGCCGTTTGCATCACCGATAGTGAAAACCGAAAAAGAGGCTCAAGAACTCTTTGACTACGAACTGAAAGCCTACACAAACAACTGGCGCGGGAACGAACTGATTTACGACCGTCCCGTGAACGACGGTTGTTTCCGCGAACTCCGCGAAGCGTGTGTGAAGTGCAACGAAGCTGCGTATGTTCACGGCTACTATCTGCTTGTGCTCAATGAGTGGAGTTACAATCCGCACGAATGAACCATTTCTCCCGGCTCCTGAACGAACCGGGAGAAACCGAACCAATCAAATCATTATGCTATGACCAGTACACAAATCAACGACCTCGTGAAAGCGGGGAAAATCAAGCAGATTTACCGCAGTAAGGATTTCGGTGGCGTATGCTTCAGCGAACGCCTCGGAAACGAACTGGTGGAGAACAACGTAACCGAGTTCTGCAATTTTGCATACACGGATTACGGTGCTCTGCACGGAAACGGCATCCTTGACTACGCAGTCGTGCGCTTTGTAGAGGAAAACTACAAGCAGAATGACGGATGCGCTATCGAGTGTGCCGGATTCGGTGGAGAGAATATGATCCTCTACGGAAACGGCCTCAAATGGCTCCGTGAAAAACTCTCACTTGACGAGCCAGACGACTTGGGTGAATTACTCTACGCCCTCGAAGACGTAATTGCGGATTACGAGGGCGAGGCTGCACGCAAGGAGGCCAAGGAAATCATCAAGGAGAATCCCGACAAGGAACTGAACGAAACGGCCTTGTTCTGGGCAATCCGTGACGCGGATTCCGGCTTGAACACCAACGGCCGTCCGGACTATTCCAGCGAAACGTTGTGGAAATGCTACGAAGACTGTCTTGCCGAAATGGGACAGTGATTTGCTCCGGCGGATTTGAACGTCCGCCAGGGCACCAACAACCAATCTACACAATCACTATGCTTAAAGACAGAGTAAAAGAACTAATCGACCGTTACGAAGAGGGTGAAGAAAACCTTACTCCGAGCGACGTCCAGGAGGAACTTGAAAATATCCTCACCGACGAACCGTATGACAGTGCGAACCTCAAGCTCGAGATGGATTTGCAGGACGCACTGCACGACTACATCATTGCTCAGCACGACGCCGAGCGTGGCGGTGGCCGTATCCCGGACGGTGGCGACGAATTCATCGCAGCCGTGGAGCGAATCATCGGCTACAATGACTAACCGTTCCTTGCGGGAGTGAAATTCCGCAAGGGAGCCAACCAATCAAATATCTATCACTATGCGAACCATTACATTTAACGTGTACCAACTGGACGAGTTGTCCGAGGGTGCAAGGAAGAACGCCATTGATAACGTGCGCTCCAAGGTAGGCGATATGCTCTGCGATTTCGACGCGGACGATTACCGCTCTACTCTGGAGGAGATCGAGAAAATCTTCGACATCAAAGTGTACGACTGGAGCGTCGGTTATCCCGGCACCTATTCTCGCTGGCGTTTCACCGACGAACGGTGGAGCGAGATGAGCGATGATCCGAAATTCCTCGTGCGCTACTGGAACACCGTGGAGCGGTATTGCAGAAAGGGACGTTACTATTCCGGACATTGGAGGAACGTTCCGAAAAGCAAGGAGCATCCGGCTGGATTGTCTTGCCTCACGCGGTACAGCAAGGTTATGTGGGAGCGTAACTATGCTCTCACCGGAACCTGGACTTCAAGCGTCGTGGATGATTACACCGGAAAGAAAATCTGGGAGTATGTGCGCAAACGCAGAACGATTGAGGATTTCGTGGACGATATGCTCTATGATTTCTTCAAGCAGTGGGAGCGCGACCAGGATGCGAACTACGAGGATGAGGCCATAGAAGACACTATCCTCGGGAATGACTACGAATTCACCGAAAACGGTGTTCGTTACGTCGCATAACATCTGCCATGGCGGCATTGAACCGCCGCCGTGGCGCCACACCAATCAAATTCAAGCACTATGAACACACAAACACGCAACGAGATTGCATCTTGGCTCTTCGATAGAGTGGGCCAAGGCAAGCGCGAAGAAGTCGGCTCTATGGATTTCGACACCTTCAACGACGGACAAGAAGAGTTCCGTGTAACCATTATGAAAGATGAGGACGACAAGTACCAGGTCTGGATGATGGACTATGCGATTCCCGATTTCACAATCGAGCAGAACACCACGGAGGAACTGATACAGACCGCCATTGATTTGTGGTACGAAACGCTTTGAGCCATGGAAGAAGAAAACCCTATCTGGAAACTGATCGAGCGCATCGAGAATGCGTTTTCGAAGGATGATTTGAAATCGGCACCACGCGAGGTGCTGGAGCAAGTCATTGCTGACACTTACGACGGACTGTGCGCCATCGCTGATTCCCAGGTTGACCCGTGGGAAAGGGATGATGTTGCGCTCGCAGAAATCCGCAACCGAATCTTGTCTGTGCGCTCTTGACCGAGCGCATAGGCGCCAATCCAAAATTATTCATTATCTTTGCAGACAGCAACACGCAGGGATGCGTGACATAATAAAAGGGAGACTGTCGTGAGACAGCCGTGAGTTATTAAAAAATTTTCTGGCCAGTCATTCGGGAACGAGTGGCTGGCTTCCATTTTACAACCAATCAAATCACATACTTATGGACGAAAAAATCATTTTGAGGCCCGCGCAGTATTATCTCTGCGACCGGGAGAAAGAAATCGAGCCCGGCAAGAAGTATCTCTGCGAGACCGGCTCGTCTTACGAAATGAACCTCACCCTGACGTGTGAGCAAATCCAGCAAGGCTATCACTCCGGCTCTTGTGATGCCGACGTGGAGGCCCTTATGGAAGCGCCCGAGGTCAAGGCTCAGCTTGACGCCATTCCCGACGACACACTCAACAAGTGGTGGGAGAACGATATGTTCGTGGACGACACTCCGGAAGAGCACCAGAACGCCACTCGCAAGCAGCGCCTTGCGTGGCTCGTGTTTGACTGCTGCGCCAACGCAATCGATGGCTACTGCTATGAGATGAAGTGATATGGCAAAGCGTAGAACACTCCGAGAGAGGGTTGCCGAACTCAATGAGATTCTTGGCGACCACCCGAAGTTTCATTTCGGCATCATCCAGAACTACACGGAGCACCGCTATCCGTATGCTCTTGTGTGGAACTGTTGCGGTGCGGTGGAACGTAGTCTTTCCTTCCGCGAGATGAAACAAATGGCCATCCAACTGCACGCAGAAATCGCGCAGTAACTCTTTACTCTCTGCCCATTGAACCGGACAGAGGGTGCCACAAACCAATCAAATCTTTACTATCATGAAAATCGTATCATTAAACCACGAAAGCAACGACGTAGAGTTTTTCTACCTCACAGACGAGTATGCCAAATGGTGCATCGACCACGCAATCGGCGACGAAGAGTACGAAGAGCCTGAGTGCTTCAACAACTTTATGACCGATTTCTTCCGTGATCTCGGATATGACAATCCGGAGTTTAAGTCCTTTATGCGAATCGACGATGATGATACTCCGGTGAATATCCTGGAGGCTTATCCCGATGAGCATATCATCGAAACCATCTAATCCGGCGTGCTATGAAAGCAAGACTTTATCGTGCGACTGGCGAGGCCAGAAACTACGTCGATGGCTACACGCTCTATTTCCCGTACCCGAAATGGTATCGGGAAGAGTTGCCTTACTATTCTATCGGGTGCTTCCTCGGATGCTCCCCGGCAAGGGACGGAACGATGATCCGTTGCAACTGGGACGAGATGGACGAGAAGTACACTTTCAAGGGCCTTGGCCGAAAGGTAAAAATTGAGTCTATGCCCGAACCTTTCCAGAAAGAGGTTGCAAGGATGCAAGCACTCTGGGACGAGGCGTGCAAGACACGCAATTTCGACCGGTGGAATAAGGAGGCGTAAAGAAAAACCCCAGACGTGTCTGGGGTTCCCCGCCGGACGGATTCCGGCATCTTTAAGCACTTTTCAAGTATGCGCTTCAAATTCATCTTGAAAATCGGGCGGATAAAGGTAGTAATTTCTAACTACTAATCCAAATCCGAGCGCGGAGGGACACGCCTCCGCGTGTGCTTTCTGTATGGGAAAGCGGACTTGACCGTCCGCCTTCCCTCCAATCAACCAATCAATTACAGCTATGTACACCAGTGAAATTCAAAAGAGGCTTATGAACCTCATCGACAAGCACCAGACAACCTACAACCGTGCTTATGGTCTTGCTCTGTACAACGGAGCCAACCCGAAGGAAATGACCGATTCGTACCACCTTGCTCTCTGGTTCGAGGGTGCGGATGCGGGCGTCAAGAATGACTTCTTGTCAATCTTTGACAACTCATTCTCCGACACCGGCCTTCGCATCTGCGACGTGTGCGGAAAGTTCATCACCGAGGGCTATCTGCTCCACGGCCTTGACGACTACGCTTGCTCCAGGGAATGTGCAATCAAAATCTTCCAGTGGAACGGACTGGATGCTTCTCTCTCGCCTGAAGAGGCAGAGAAGAGACTTGACCGTGCTCTGGAGGAGGACGAAGACGACAACTTCTGGACGGAGTGGTATCAGGAATTGTAGGGGCGAAACCCTACTTTTCCACCAAACTTATGTTCAACCTTTTAATTCACAACATTATGGAACCAAAAATTATTTTCAAGGATGGTCGTGAGGGCGAAATGACACTCGACGCTATCAAGGGCATCGCTATCCCGAGGATTGACGGTGAAACAATCTTGGTTTACCCGAAGTACAAGGACTGCATCCTACTCGACGAGAACCGCATCCGCGACTGGAAAGAACCCGAGCACGATGAAATCGACGCTCTGTTCGTGGACGCGGACCGCAGTAAGGAGGTAACCGACGATCTGCTCGCGCTGGATAGCCCGGCGGCAAAGCATGTCCGCAGTGTCGGAGAGCAGTTCAACATCCCGAGTCTGCTCACCGTCGGAGCAATCTGGAAATACCGTAAGGACATCAATGCCCTTGCAAAGAATATCTCCGGCGCAGACCTTCTCCGCGAACGCTCGTGCCTCTGGTCTTGCTGCCGTTACAACGCCAGCAGCGCTTGGGTTGCCTACGGCAACTACGGGTTCTTCTCCACCTCCATATGTATAGCAGCCATACCGTTGTGCCCGTGTCGCATCTTGAAAAACCGAGCGAAAGCGAGGCTTAATCCTTATTCCTTGGGCGAGGGCGCTCCGTCGCCCCGCCCTTTGCTCTGGATAGTCGCCCCCGACCGGGCGGCTGTCTGCCAACAATCAAAAACACAATCACTATGGCTATCAAAGTAACAAAACGGCACACCGGCGAACGCGGGTGCACGTATTCAATATCTGGTTTGACCTTCGACCAGGTGTTCCGCATCAAGAATGCAATGTATGCAGAGGCGGAAAAGATGAAGGCGATTGCAGAGGGCGAGATGCAAGACTATGCACGCTTGCAAGAGGAGTTTAAGCAGTACGCGAAGGATGCCCTCTCCGTGGCCGAGGCGGTCAATCTCGGCATTTGATTGGTTGTAGGGGCGGGGAACCGCCCCTTTGGCCGCTAATTAACCCAATCAAAACACATTCATTATGGCAACACAAAAATTTCGCATCACCTTGGAGCATCCCTATGGCCCCTGGGACACCTATGTGGTAGAAGCTAAAGACCTCAAATCCGCAAGGAAGAAGGCAAAGGACATCTACGTGAAGAACTACTTCACAAGGAGGGAAATCAAGACTTATAACGAGCCCTTATAGCCTATGAAAGTCACGGTTTACAGAAGCGTCGATTCCAAGCCCGGCGCATTCATTTCCTACTCGATCACCGGCAGGAAAGACCCCATTGTGGAGTTTTACATCCTTGACCACGGCTTCCTTGTTCTGGGAGCAACCCACACCGGCGGATATATGAGACGATTCTACAAGACGGAGGCCGCAGCGAAGCGGTGGATGAAGTCTTACGTCACGGAGTTCTGCCGAACCTACTGGCCGCATCACGAAATAGAAATCGTGCCGGTCTTCTGATGCTTGCCTTGCTCGTATTGAACCACGGGCGAGGTGCCAATTTAATCCAATCAAAATCACCGTTATGGCAAAGGAATACGAACTCTATTTGCGCTCGTGGTCCCACCTCAACCCAAATGCGAAGGAGGACAAGGACTACGAAACTGTTGACTTCGAGCCGTGCGTCAACTATCGTGACGCGGTGAAACGGGCGAAGGAACTCTCTAAAAGCATTCCGTTCAAGAACCACCACGGACAAGAGATAGTCCAGGTGCAGATTGCCGCCTACATCGCAGATGAGGAGGAAAAGTACGGAACGACCTATTATCTTCTCTGGAAGGAAACCTACGAAAACGGCAAGGGCCTTGGGAGATTCAACTGCGAAATCTAACATTCAATGACTATGTATCACTACACAGTAGAAGTGTCCGCAGAAGGACACGAGAACACAAACTTCAACTCCTATGAAGTCGCCTTGGAATACTTCAATAAATTAAAGCAGCAAGGTATGAATCCCGTACTACGTGACAATCTCACCAACACCGTAATCAAGTAGGCTATGGAACGCGAAATCAGTATTCAAATCCACGACTACGACCGCGCTGGCCGGTACGTGATTACCGAGGATCGCAAGGCGACCTTGGATGAGGTACACGAACTGAAAGAAACGGCACGTAAGTCCGTCAAGGCGGACTGGTGGAGGCTCCCCAGAGAGGCTACGCACATCGTGTACTATGCCGAGATGTTGGATAAGGACGGAGAGGTATGGTTCGCCGGTATCTATATGCACGGCGAGGCGTACGATGAGGCGGAATTTGACCGCATCTTCCACCAACCGGACATCGGCTATGTCGGTGCAATTCACAAGCGTGTTTAACCTTATGCCCGGCGGCTCCCGACCGAACCTCCGGGTGCTATTCACCAATTAAAAATTACTCATTATGAAAATCTATGTCGGACGTTGGGATTTGCTTCCCGACAATCTGGAGGGTTATAATGGCCTTCGTCAAATGAACCGTATGGACGTGGCAGTAGAACTGTCGCACGAAATCGAACGTTACGCCGAAACGCACGACGTTGAGGACAATAGAATGGGTGTCTATACGCCCGAGGAATTCGAAGATGAGTTCAACCAGACTCTCGAGAAACACTTCACGTCCGAAGACTACTGGATTCGCATTTTTGCGTACTAATCACTATCTTTGCACTATGATGCCAAAGTGGTACTACATCTTATGGAACCGCCTCGCTTGGATAAGCGTGGCCGCGTTCGTGCTGTTCCTTCTGGTAGCTTGCATCCTCGCGTTCATCTTCCATATCTACGTGTCCGGGGGCCTCTATTGGTGGGTATGCGCCGGATGCCTCGCTGTATTCGTAATGGGCCTCACCATCTGGTCTGACGGCGTTGCGCAGTATGGAAGGAAGAACGCAAAGGATGCGGAGGAGAAGGAGAAAGAAAAGGAGTAATCTCCCTATCAACGAATTATGGGCGGGCGAGGGTGATTCCTTGCCCGCTCGCCATTATTAACAATCAAAATCACAATGCTATGACACCACTTTACGACGCAATCGAATGCGTCACACCCAAAAGCAGACCGAGCCTCATCAAGTACCTGAAGGCAAGTAAAATCAACTCGTGGAATGACATAGACACTGCGCACCTCAAACGGTTCGCCAAGATAGTCAGGTCTTCCATGGCACCATCATCCGCACATACCACCTTCGCCGTGTTCAAAGGATTCCTATCAAAGTTCGACGATGAAATCGACCTCCCGAAAGGATGGCGCAAGATACTCGTCCAGAAGAACGAAGACACAATGAAGACCTATCTCACCGCAGAGGAGGTTGAGAAGTTCGGTGAGGTCTGGGTGGATGATGCCCGCCAACAAACCGTCAGGGACGGGTTCTATGTTTCGTGCAAGACCGGACTCAGGCATTCCGATCTGGTGAAGCTGACGCCCTCCAACTTCGAGAAGAGGGAGGACGGCTCCTATCTCCTCAACTACGTCTCCAAGAAGACGAAAATCCACGCCACCATCCCTTGCTCCGCAAAGACGAAGGAGAAAGTGGATTGGCTACACAAGAACGGCAAGCAAGTGTCGCTTTCGTACTACAACTATATGGTACGAACCATCGCGGAGTGGGCTGGCATCAACGAAGAAGTCTCCGTGTACAAGGCGGGACAAGAACTCACCGGCCCCAAGTATCAGTTCATTTCCTCACACTCTGCCAGAGTCTCGTTCAGTACGATCCTCGCCGATTTCGATACGGACCTCGTCGATATTATGCGTATGGCCGGTCACAAGGACCCGGCAATGACGGCACGATATATCGTCCGGCACGGGGTGAGGGTTAACAAGAAGGTACAGAAATTCCTTATGTAAAACTTAATATCAATCAGCTATGTTCATCATTAAGAAAAACACCAAGGCCGGTCTCCAGTTCACCGGCATCGAATGCGAAACCCTCGACGAAGCCAAGGCCGAATGTTCTGTGCAGACTGTGGGGAAGACACCAACCGCCGACGAGGCGGATAACTACTTCCGTCTGGAGGTGTACGAGGTTGCCGAGAATGGCGACCAGAACCAGGTGTACGTCACGGACTTCTTCGAGGAGTAGTCCGCATTGGCCTCGGGAGCCTGACCGTTCCCGTGGTCGCTATCGCAGTTCATAGTGAACGATGATTTTTGATTGGACGCCCCGGGGGTATTGCGCCTCCGGGGTTTTGTTGTATATTTGTGTCTCGGTAGGGTCACACCCAAAATCGGTTAAATCGATGCGATTTAGATTTGGTTAAAAACCCTTAAAATAGGGGCAAAAATCGTTATGATTTCGCCTTGAAAACGAACCGAAATAGAAGGTGTAACTGATTGATAACCACCGAGAATACCCATAAAACCGGGCTACATCCTGTGGGAGTCACTTAAAACCCCGCCAGAGATGCTTCTGACGGGGTTTTTCGTATCATCGATTTAGAATTCGTATTACTTTTTGAAAAGAGGGTTGTTTTTGAGCGCCTGGGCGTTCTCCTCTTTCGTCAGCTTTACATAGGTCGCAAATGACCTCTCGTTCTTATGCCCGGTGATGAGCATTATCTGTCTCTCCGGCACGCCCTGCAAGACAAGCGTAGTCGCCAGAGAGCGACGGCAGCAGTGGGACGAGATGAGCATATACTTCGGCTTCGTGGTCTTGACTTGCTTGCCGCCCTTGACGATGGTGGTCGTGACGGGCTGATTGATGCCCGCCTTACAACAAACCATCTTTATCTCCCGATTCAACTCCTCTTGGGACATCCGGGGTGCTCTTCCGCCGTTACGTTTGAGCATCTTCACTACTCTGGGCGAACAGGGTATAAGGGACTCCACTCCGGTCTTCCGTGAGGTGAGGTGGATGATGCCATCACGGATCATACTCTGCTCCAGATGCGAGTAGTCGGAGAAACGGGCCCCGCAGTAGAAGCCGATAAGGAAAAGGTCGCGGACTTCTTGGTCGTGCTTGTTGGGCAGCTTGAGGGCCCACAGACGCTCTATCTCGTCTTCGCTGAGGTACACGCTATCCGAGGGCATAAAGTGTTTCTTGACGGCAAGGAACGCCGTGTTGTGGTGCAATCCTTTGGCGAGTGCTTCGTTGAGGCAGGACTTGAGTTTGGTTATCATTGAGGACTTGTAGTTCTCGGAGTAGTTTCTGTCGTTGAAGCCTTCGATTAACCGGCGGAACCAGTCTTCGGTGAGGTCATCCCAGTCGTCGCCCTTTCCCATTATCTCCGCCACGATGTTCTGCGTACTGACGTGTTGGCGTTTTGCGGGCCTCTCACGCGATGCGTACTCATCATAGAACTCCCAGAACGTCTTGGGTGCTTCGGACGTCTCTACGGGCAGTTCTGCCCGCCCTGCGGCGATTCCGGAGAGAACCTTGCGGATGTGCTCTTCGGTGGAGTAGTCGTCGAGGTGCGTCTGGAGGTAGAGGTCAATCTTGCGCATCTTCTCGGCAACCTTCGTGTCGGTGCAATACTGCGGGCCCTTCTTCGGCACTTTCCATTGCTTCGTAGGAACCGTGATGCCGATGGCCTTGTTGTATATCTTGCCCTTATGGTGGATGACAATCCTTATAGGACTCTTCTCCTTGTTCGGAGTGCAGAGGTTCCAGTTTATCTTCATAGCTTCTCCTCTATTATTCTCTGGAGCGTCCTGATGAGGGCATCCTTCTCGGCTACTATCTTCTCATACCTCTGCTTGACGAGTGATGCGGAAAGGTCTCCTGGGTAGCCTTCTCCCGTGCGGAGCCAGACGGGATTCACCTCCGGCCACGCCTTGATGATGGCATCGAAGAGGCCGGATAGCTTGAGCTGGCCGTGGACTATCTTGGAGAGCCTGGTCTTGTCTATGCCGACGGAACGGGCAAAGTCGATGGCGGAACCGCCGGTGCAGTTGTCGATGAGGTATTGCGCCCTCTGGGCTTCGGTCATTATCTCGTCCATGGTCTATTTTGCTTTATTGAGGAGGTCAACCAATTCTGCCCAGTTTCCGATGTTCACGGTCTGGATCGTGCCGATGGAAACCGAGGGCGTTCCCTTCGGTTGTGAGAATTCTCTCAGGGTCATACTGCCGGTTCCCCGGAAGAGCCAGTCCATCGAGAGGTCGGGGAAGGCTGTGAGAATTTGCATCAGATAGGCTGTGGTGGGCCCTTGCTTCTTTTCCCGGAGGTTCGTGTGCGATAGTCCGCACTTCTGCTCAAAGGCGTTTTGAGTGAGGCCCTGGGCCATCATAAACTCAAATAATCTGTCAACAAAGTCGTCCATAAAAAACTTTTTGTTAAAATTTTCTCAAAAAAGTTTGGACTTGTGAAAATTATCACTACCTTTGCATCGAACAACGGGTAAGTAACAAAGGTGTGAATTGACACAAGCCTACCCAAAAAGGGCAGTAGAAAGGCTCCCAAACCATTTCTGCCCATAAAGGTAGGCTTTTTATCTGAAAGTTACAAGAATAAGTAACAAAAGTTGCTCGCTTGTTGTTAAGACCTACGGAACCCCGAGGGGTGGAAGACACCAGGGGGACTTAAAAAGGTTGAATCCAGGGGTCCGCGAAAGTGGACATAGCCGGTGGGGGTGGCGTCCTCCAAAACCGCGAGAGGTCGGAGCGTAACTCCGATGAGCGGAACCGCCCGTAAGTAACCGCACTGGAGATTGAGGCGAGAGATGGTCGGCAGCGACGTAATGCCAGACCTGTCTTTGGAAAATGGGCAATAGCGGCGAACCGGAATGGCCTTAAAATCGGGACGCATTATGCGTCAAGGTCTAAACCCCTCAAAGTATTGATAGGGGCCATACGTGAAACATAAGACAACAATATATGATAGATTACACACTTGTAGATGCGGGACGTTGGACTGATTTCTTGAAAAGTCTCGCACCAGGCGTCTCGACGGTGAAGTTTCCTACCCTCGGGGCAATCAAGTCCTGCAAGGCGGTTGCCTACGATATGAACTCCGACAAGAGCGGGCGCACCTATACATTTAAGGTAAAGAAGGAGTCTTGCTCTGCTGAAATCACTGTAACAGAACAATGAAAGAACTTTCCGAAGTCATAACCGCCCTCCAGAGGCTCGATACGGCCATGAACGACGAGACGCGGGTAATGACTTGCGGAGAGGCCGCTTTCGTCCTTGGCAAGACGCCCCAGACGGTCTCCCGGTACATCGTCGAGGGTAAGCTGCACAAAGCCGTAGGAAACGGTGTTACGGGCGTTTGGGCGAAGGAAGTGTACCGACTGCTTTAATCACCCATTAAATACTTTTCAACTATGGTTAAAATTATCATTGAACTCGATGAGAATTACATCGAACAGAGGTCAAATCCTGACAATCTTGACAAGTTGGAGGGGGGGGCAATCCGTTAAGGGCATTTGCTGACATCCTTTCCTTCGGCATGATCAACAGTGAAGTCAAAGGTGGCAAGACGGAGTTTCCCGTCAACCGCGAGTCGCTTGACGACAACGGTAAGCAACTCTTTGATAACACCGTTACACACTTCTGTGCGCTCGCGGGCATTATGAAGAAGAAGGAAGAGAAGAAGGAAGAGAAGAAGGAAGAGAAGAAGGAAGAGTAGTAATACATGGAAATCAACGGCAAGGCTTGGCTACTCTTTGAACAATCGGGAGTTTTCAAGCAAGAGTTTATCAAGTTAGGTATCCCGGCCATCGATGTGGATATTCAGGACAACTTTGGCCAGACTGACTACCAGATAGACTTGTTTGCCGAAATCGAGTCCGCGTATAGGGGGGGGGTAAGCCTGTTCGACCAGATTACCAAAGATGATGTGGTCTTGGCTTTCTTCCCCTGTATCTACTTCGAGGCTATGCAGATGATGGAGTACACCTTTGAGCATCTGAACCAACGTGGCCTCACCACCAAGCAGAAGTTTGACCGAGTTGTGGAGCGAATCGAGAACAGAGAGAGGTTCTTGATTTTGCTCTACAAACTGGTCGGAATCGCTCAGGTCCGTGGCCTCAGGCTCATCATCGAGAACCCGGCCACGCAACCGCACTACCTTCTGCTCACCCAGGTCTTTCTACGGCCGACAATCATTGATAAGGATCGCACGCGCCGGGGAGACTACTTCAAGAAACCTACCGCCTACTGGTTCATCAACTGCGAACCGACGCAAGGCGAGACGCTACAAGACCCGGAGAAACGCAAGACCATCCTCTCCAGTAAGGCCGGTGCCAAGGCGGGCATCTGCTCCGAGGAGCGGTCGATGATGTCACCAGACTATGCCCGCAATTTCATTGCAGATTTTATCCTCGGGCGCAAGCAAGAGGTTGGGCAACTACAACTATTCTAATGCAAGGAAGAAGACTGACGGAAGAGCAGATTAACGAGGTGAAGCGCCTCTTCCCGGAGCACACCAAGCGGGAAATCCACGAAATCACGGGCATCTGTGTCTCGTGCATCGACCGCATCCAGGCAAGGTTCCATCTCCGCAAGTCGCCGGAGCACCTTCATAATATGGGCGTAAGGGCGGGCAAGGCATCCAACATTGCTCGTGGTGGCGATTCCTCCGCTTGCTACACGCCGGAGGCTATCGCCAAGCGCATCAAGACATACAAGCAGACCTATATGACCGAAGATATGCGAGCCCGGTGGGGACTACCGCAGCTCACGAAGATTCGGCTCAAGCACGGCTGTAAGCACCAACAAGACCAGTCCTCCTATCTGCGGAGGAACGGGTATATCATAGACGAGGCCGAGAAGGTCGCCTACTACACTGACACCACGCGGCGCTCGACTCGTCTGGAGAGACTGAAACGGGGCGAGAAACGGGGCCCCGCCATTTGCTACTACGAATTCAAACCGATATGAAAATCCTGAAAACAATCCTCGGCTACATCCTCGGCCTTATCACTATGATGGCGATAATGTTCGCTTGTGCCGAAAATGAGGATGGCTCGTGCAATCTCTGGTGGTCGCTCGGATGTATTGCCGTCGCGGTCGTCTGCGGATGGCTCTGGAACAAATACTTCAACGAGGACGCCCGGCTCATTCACGTCCCCGACGAAGTTTACCCTGCACTAAACCGCCAGATTGCCGACGAGGCGTCGGAACTCTCCGGAGGGTGCAAGAGCATTATGGTGGAGGAGTATTTCGGGAGAGATTACAGCGTTCTTCTCAAACTCGACCTCTATGCTAAATCATCCCGAATGAAGTTCACCGATGATGCCTGGGGGTATCCGAGGGTTTGCACCGAAATCAACTGGGAGTGCAGCGTGGAGATTACCGACATCAACGTCTATAACGAAAACGGCGAACACCTCGCTTCTGATTTCGACGAGAACTATATCGAGAAGACTTATGAAAGTTCTCATTGGGAATAGACATTTCTTTTTTTCACTTTAATATCAAACACATTATGCCGATTGTAAAATCCAATCAGAGTTTTCCGGCCCGTCCGGTCGTGATGCTCATCTATGGTGTGCCCGGTGTGGGTAAGACCAGCCTTTCAGTAACCTCCGAAAACCCGGTCCTCGTTGACTGCGACCGTGGCGCAGACCGCGCAGTTCTCCGCAAGGACACCCTCGTATGCTCCAAGTGGGAAGACATCATCGCGGAGAAGGAGACCTTCAAGCAGTACAAGACCGTCGTTATCGACACCGCCAAGGCGTGCCTCGACGACTTTCTCTGCGACTATGCGGTCCGTATGGACGACGCTTCCAAGAAGAACAAACTCAAGATGTTCGGATACGTTGGCGACGCCTTCAAGGCTTTCGTAGCGTATCTCCGCAGTATCAACGTGGACCTCATCATTCTGGCCCACGCCGCCGAAGACAAGGACGGAGACGACCGAATCTTCTATCCTTCCGTCACCGGCCAGAGTAAGGACCTGGTGCAGCGCATCGCCGACCAGATTGGCTTCCTCTCCTACGGAGCCGACAACTCCCGCGCCCTTCACTTCCAGAAGAACCACCGCATCGTGGCAAAGGACACCGCCCGTCTGGGTGACATCGTGATCCCCGAGGCTTCCGACCCCGCCTATGCTACCGCTATGGCGAACATCATCTCCGCGACCAAGACCCGCATCCAAGAGCGTACCAACGCCCAGAACGAAGCCCTCGACGCCATCAAGACCGCCGAGGAGGCTATTGCCAAGGTAGTTGACGGCCCGACCGCAGATGCCGCCCTCGTGGCCATCAATGCGTGCCCCGCCGCCGACGTTCCGGCACTTAAGAAAAAACTCGCCACCGTCTTGAAGAAGTATGACCTCAAGATGGATAAGGCATCCGGCAAATTCGTCAGCGCAGAGTAGGAGGTGTTATGGACTTAACAACCTTTGACGCATACGGCAATAGCATAGTAGTGCTTTGCCATAGGATTCAAAAACATGAGTTTTCAAGCGAATCCGAAATTGATGCCGGAATTGCGGAGGCGACAAAGATAGAAGCCACCCTCCATAACGCCTATGAAGATTCCGAGGGAGATGTTAACGATGGAATCATTTCTTTAATGGAGTTCCCCGTTACAGAACGAAAGCAAATAGCCGAAGGGTATCTTCATAGAATGGAGGAATGTCAAAGCGTCTTATTTAACGCTGCCAAGGCCGAAATAAATTTCTATCCAGATGTTATTTCGGTTACTTTCAAGAGGCTTTTAAGGCTATTGAAAAGTTCGTGGGGAAGCGTTGCGTGGCAGTGGCATGAGGCCGTTTCGAAAGTATTAGAAAAGGCCAAGTAATGAAACGCATCGCTATAACCACCCTTGAAACCTATCGCAAGTTCCTGGCGGGGGATGAGTGGACTGACCAAGACGCAATGATCGCGGCCATCACCACCCCCTTCCAGGGAAATGCGTACACCCGCATCGGTAGTGCGTTCCACGCGATAGTCGAGCAAGGTGAATCCGTCATAGAGGAACTGCCCGAAATGGGTAAGTTCCGCGTGACGGTGGACGGGTGGCCGGTGATCTTCAATGATGAGCAGATAGGTATGGCGCTCAGGTATCGCGCAAAGCTCCCTTATGCCTTCCACGAGGAATGGATAGGGCGCGAATACGATACCCCGTCAATGCCCATCTGGGTTCACGGAAGGGTGGATGTCCTTCACGGCATCTTCGTCCGTGACATCAAGACCAAATACAGTAAGGTAGCTTATGACGACTACGCCAATTCCGCGCAGTGGAAATTCTACCTTGACTTCACCGGCCTCGACACGTTCTATTTCGACTTGTTCGAGTTCCCCGGCTACAAGATAGACAAGCACGGCTACGATGTCTCTTCCCTCGGTATCAAGCCTTACGGCGCCATTGAGTGCATAAGGTACAATGGTATGGAGGAAGAGAACCGCCAGCTTGTCTGCGACTTCACAGACTTCATCGTAAAGCACAATCTCACCAGTTATCTTAAAGACAGAGCATTTTAATTATCACCACCATGGCACAATTATCACAGCGTGGCTTGGTTGACTTCGTTGGAGCAACGGAGACCAGGCAGTACAAAGACAAGACATTCGTTTCGCGTGTACTCATTATCGAGCAGCCTCGTTATGACCAGTACACCGGCGAAAAGCAGAGCAGTAATTACATCAAGTTCGAGGCGACCAAGGAGGAGACTTGCGCGGCCCTTGACAACTTCCCCGTCGGCACGAAGGTCGATGTGGAGTTCATCGCTCGCGGCTCCAAGTTCGCCAAGAAGGACGGTAGCGGTGACGACGTGTTCGTCCACCTCGAGGTCCGCAACATAACCCTCGCAAGCAACGCTCCCGCAGCTCAAGCCGCACCCGCCGGTGCTCAGCCGCTTTCCGGTGTAGCCTCCGCTCCGGTACCCGCCGCAGCCGCAGCGCCCGCCGGTGGAGCCCCCGCCGGAGACTATGATCCCGACCTCGGCTTCTGATGCGGTACAAAACCTCTGAACCTTTGCAAAAGGCGAAGTTCCTCTCCAGGGCATCCTACCTTGCCGAAAAAGGGAGTGATGTTGACCTGACGGAACTTCGCCCGTCTGCAAGGCGGACTCCGGACCAGAATAATGTTTGGTGGGCCTGGTGCTCGTTGATGGCGGAGACTATCGGAGAACACGATGTGGAGGCGGTCGCAAGGGACGTTAAGCGGAGAATCCTCGGATTGAAGAAAGTCAAGAACGTCTTCACCGGCAAGGAAACTTTCGAAGACTACCAGACGCACCTCCTCTCCATTGAGGAGATGTCGGACTTCCTCACGAAAGTGAAGGAGTGGGCATTCTCCACCTACGGATGGGCGCTCCCTTCCAGAGACGACCCCAACTTCGAGGAAATGATACAGACATACGGAAGAAAATGACACATTCATACAACGTCGAGATTGCCCTTGCGCTGGGCGGTGTTCCGGAGGCCGTGGTGCTCAAGGAAATCGCTTACTGGTGTAAAAAGAATGAGGAGATAGATAAGCACCGGCACGACGGACGTTTCTGGACGTATAAAAGCATCGCCCAGTGGAAAGAGGAGTTCCCGGAATTCAAGGGAAACATCAGTCATATCCTCCAACGTCTTGAGAGTGGAGGATGGCTCGTCTCTGGCAACTACAATAAAACTTCATTTGACCGCACGAAATGGTACACAATAACGGAGAAATCCATTTCACTGTTTGCGCAAATCGATTTGACGGAAATGCAAAATGGATTTGCCGATTCTGATGAACCTATACCATCTGGTAAAACATCTGGAAAGACAACAGAAGAAATCTTAAAGAAGAACGCTGAGGTTATCGACCGGCTTTATGCCATCTACCCCGGCAAAAGCGAAACACGGGACGGGATGCGAAGCACGGGAAAGTGCTCAAAGGATAAGCACCGCCTCGCCATTCTGCTCCGGACTCATACGCCCGAGCAGATAGAGCGCACGATAAGAAACTACATCGAGGAGCAAGGTGGAAAGTACCTCAAGAACTTCTCGACATTCCTCAACAACTTCCCCGAGGACGAGGGGGGCGACACGGCCCTTCCGCCACAGAGCGGGTCCCGGGGAACAGGACAAGATTGGTAAATGAACAGAATAGACAAGGGTGAAATCTACAAGTGGTTCAACCTCTTTGTAGCTTGGAAAGAGAATCCTCTGGTCGAAATCCGGATCATCGGACGTCGGACCACGGCCAGTGGGTACTTTACCGACCCGGATTCTATTATAGAGTCGATAGAGCGGTACGAGAATGACAATATCTACTTCACTATCAACTCACTCTCCGACGAGCATCGCTCCCGCCCGCAGTTCGGGAAGATTCTCGAAGGTAAGAATGCCACCACGGCTGACAATGAGGTTACAAAGCGCGATTGGCTTTTCATAGACATCGACCCCGTGCACATCACGGACACAAATGCCACCGAAGATGATGCCAACTACGCGAAGGCTACCGCCCGTAAGGTGGTGCACTACCTCAAGGATCAAGGATTCTATCAGCCGATAGTGGTTTTCTCCGGCAACGGCGTGCATCTATACTTCCGTTGCGACCTCAACAACACGCCGGACACTCTGCAAGGCGTGGAGAAGTTCACCAAGGCTCTCGCCCAGCTCTTTGACGACGACCGGGTAAAGATAGACCCGAAGATATGCAACGCCGCCCGTATCGCACGCCTTCCCGGCACCACGTCGGGCAAGGGACGCCCGGATGATGAGGTCCGGCCCCAGAGGATGTGCCGCATCCTTACGGTGCCCACCGAAATCAAACCAAACGATGTTGCGTACATCCGGAAGATTGCCGCCGACGTGCCGGAGGAGCCAAAGCCCTCAAGGGAGAATAACTGGGGCCGAGAGAAATTTGACCTCCAGAAGTTCCTCCACGAGCATAATATCCCCGTCAAGCAAGAGATTCGTGCCGCCGGGGGTACACGTTACATCCTTGACCACTGCGTGTTCAACGAGAACCATCGCGCCAAGGATGCGATGATATTCCAGTACGATAACGGAGCCATCACGTACAAGTGCCTTCACGCATCGTGCTCGCAGTACAAGTGGCGGGACGTTCGTCTGCTCTACGATCCGGATGCTTACTCATCCCGCGAGGACGTGTCGGACTTCGCCTACAAGCGGAGAATGCAGGGCCAGGAGAAAAAACCGTTCGTTCCGCAAGTGGAGACGAAGGAGAAAGGCCCGATATGGTTGTCGCTTGACGAGATTCCGACCATTGACCCCGATTCTATCGAGAGTATCGGCACCGGCATCAAGGAACTCGACAATAAGATATTCGGAGGTACGATTCTCCAACAACTCTCCATTATGACCGGTCGTCCGGCATCCGGTAAGTCAACCTTGCTCAACACGATTCTGTTGAGTTCCATTCAGCAAGGGTATCCTACCGCGATATTCTCCGGAGAATTGCCAGACCACTTGCTTAAGTCGTGGATCACGCTTCCCGCCGCCGGTCGCAACTACGTCAGGGCTTCCTTCAAGCGCAATGATTCCTATTACGTTCCAAAGGACGTTGAGGACAAGATTATCGCGTGGCTCAAAGGTAAACTGTTCGTCCATAACTCCGAGTACGGCAACAACTGGAAGCAACTCCGCGAGGACATTAAGAATATCGCCGCAAAGGGCGCGAGGAACATCATTCTCGACAACCTTATGACACTCGACCTTGACTACGAGACCGACGCCTCGCAGTACAAGGCCCAGAAGGACTTCATAAGGGAGCTGCACGATATGGTGCGCACACTGAATATCCACGTATGGCTCGTTGCCCATCCGCGTAAGCAGACAACCTTCCTACGATATGATGATATTTCTGGCGCTTCTGATATTGGCAACCTTGCGGACAATATCTTCATTGTTCACCGCGTTAACCAAGACTTCGAGAACCAAGCCAAGGCGTTCTTCCCGAAGTCGAAACTCGAAGGCATCAAAGCCAGTCAGTTCACGAATGTAATCGAGATTGCCAAGAACCGTGTTCCGGGTATGTACAACGGCGACCTCGTTGGCGTGTACTACGAGCCGGAGAGCAAGCGAATGAAGAACTCCCAGGCAGAAGTGTTCCAGTACGGCTGGGATGTGACGCCGGTCCAGATGCAGATTCCAATGCAAACAGAAACCCATACCGAGGCTCCAGAGTCTCTGTGGTACAATAAAGAAGAAGACAATGAGCTCGATTTCTAAAATCCGCGTTTACACCAACGGCCTCACCATAGAGAACACCGGTGCCTATGCCTATATCGTTCTCGAGAGCCAGGGGGCCAATGTTAATATCGCCGGAGCGGAGGCGGCAATGTTTGCGCCCTCCGTTCTCAAGGCGAAGTTCGCCCAGGGCGGCAAGTGCTCCAGTCCGGACCGTATGATGATGCGTGCCGTGTACGAGGGGGTGCGCCACTGCCCGAATGGGAGTTCTCCGGAGGTCTATCTTGAGAACTTCCTTGTACCCTCCATGCTCGAGGTTGCGAAGGCCGGTGAGGAAGACGGCGACATAGCCGTCAAGTACCGGCAGTACATCGCTGCCAACCGTATCACCCCGCAGTTCATCATCGCCAAGCACTACAACGGCAAAGACCTCCCGGATAACGACCATGACGAGTGGACCTGGTGGGCCCATCACCTCTGCGAAGACGCTATCAAACGATTCAATAAGGAGAACAAGCAATGATCCTCATCAAACTTACCACCACCGAGTCCCGCGACATCTGGGTTAATCCCGATTACATCGCAAGCATCTCGTCCGGCGATAACTGCACGTGTGTTTACATCGCCAATGACTCCTATCCCGTCAAGGTCAAGGAGAAAGTCGAAGAAATCCTTCAAAAAATAACAGTAGCATACCAATGAAAGAAGACATCATCTTTACCGCCGAGCCGCAGCAGATGCACGGCAAGTATGTGGCGGAAGACCTCAACCGAACGTGGAAAGAGGTCGAAGAGAAGACCGATCCCAAGGACGGCCGCAAGTTCAACGCCGAGGTTGAGAAGAAAGAACTCATCCTCAAGAGGGGCGCCCTTCTGGATGCCGATAACATCCAGGTAGTTCAGTTCCATCTCACGGCCGGGGACATCACCGGCGTGTACTGCTCCGCTATTCAGCGCCGTGCTATCCTCGCATCGCCTCCGGCGTGGCAGAAGCCGTGGAAGATTCAGGTGGAGAACTCCGTGAAGCCCACCAAGCACACGGTTATCCTCTATGCCAAGACCGTTGCCGATGCTCTGGCTATCACGGCCGAGTATATGGAGCGCACCTACGACGGCATCTTCACCTTCAAGAGCGTGGGTAATTTCGACAGCGCAACATTTGTTGCTCCGAAGCCCCGCGAGTTGAAGGAAGGCGAAAAGGCTCCCGAACTTAACTTCTACCAGATTTCCATCTCCGCCCGTTGGCGTGACGACGATGATGAGCAGAACGGCACCATCATCCTCCAGTCCGAGAATGTGGACGAGGCTCTGGCCGTGATTGAGAAGATCATCACCGAGCGTCGTGAGAAGTTCGTTAAGGAACTCAAGGCCAACTCCAAGGACGAGGAGCGAATCAAGAGTGAGACCAAGAAACTCAAAGCCGGACTCATCCTCACTCTCAACGAGGCGAAGATTATCAAGTGCACGGACATCGTGCCGAAGGAACTCTCCGACTCGTTCTATCCTGACGACCGTAAGTAAGGAAAATGGCGCGGGTGCGGTACTGCCATAAGGATACTTTTCATAATCACCCCGCCGTGTCCGCGCCTTTCTCATTATGGAAGACTGGTTAGAAGCACAAATCCGGATGCCGCAAGAGGGAGAGCATATCTCCCTCCCAGGCATCAAGGGCACATACGAGGTCAAGGGCCCGTCGCTTTACAACAACAAGGGCAGACTATCAATCCCGCTCTGCCTCGTGGAAAAATACAAACTCGAACAATGAAGAAGGATAAAAAGATTCTGGCGGAGCAAGCCACGGACTACATCATCAACAAGAGCACCATTGCCAATGCGCTCAAGGCGCTCTATCTGGAGGCCGACAGCTCAATGATTCAACTGATGCGCGTCTCCCAGAGGATTGATGCCGTTTTCCGTGGCACCGGAGCCACCACCAAGGAGAACCCGGAACTCGGGGCCCTCAAGGAGTATAACACCGCTATCAAGCGTGCAGTGTATTTCTTTGAGGAATTCATCAGTAAGATGATTACCGATGCCACCTGGGGCTCTAATGAGGGCGAGAACCGCACCCGCAGTTATGACAACTGGCAAGCGGATGCCAATACCTTCGCCAGATTCACCCTTCTGTTCATTGACCGCACCTATCACGATCTGGAGCAACAGAAGAAAATCTTTGACATGCTTGAGGGTATGGAATCCCACGGCCAGTTCGACAAGGATGATTTCGCATACTTCAATATGAAATACCCTGACGAGCAATGATAAAGATAGGCGATAGAGTCAAATGGCTCACCGTGAGCAGGGATGCCACCGGCATTGTCACGGAAGACCGTGGCGGCGGAGACTGGCTCGTCACCCTCGAGAGCGGTAAGGTTGTGATTGTTAACGAAAAGTCTATGTATGGCAAAGAAGAGAACTGATTACCCTACCTTCTCCAATGGCACGGAAGGTATGATTTGGATGGGCCATAACTGTGACAGATGTATCAAGGCCGAACACCCCATCATCAAGTTTCGGAACATTGTAGGCTATGCCAATAAAGGCCGGTGCCGTGTTAATGAAGAGATACTTGACTCTATGCTCACCAACGGCGTCAGTAAGCGCGTGAGCAAGATTATCGACGAGCCTCGTTGCCCGTTCCTCAAGACAGAGTGGCCGAGGAGAAGGAAGACCGAGAAAGACAAGAATTACCCAAAACTATTCGACGAATGAAACAGATAATCATCGGCATAGACCCGGGCTCCCTCGGGGGCATCGCAGTCCTCGACGGCTCGCAGATGAAGACCTTCAATATGCCGGAGACATATCCGGACATCTACATCCTCCTCTCCGACATCAAGGAAGAGCACAAAGGAGAAGACCTCCTCGCGGTGCTCGAAGATGTCGGCCACGGAATGCCCGGCCAGTCCTCAAAGGCCACGGCCGTTTTCGCAAGGCACAACGGACATCTGGAGATGGCTCTGTACGCCCTCGGCATCCGCACCGTCAAGGTCACGCCGCAGAAGTGGCAGAAATCCTACTCCAACTCCCTCGGTAAGTCCAAGGACTGCGAGAAGAAGGACTGGAAGAATAAACTCAAGGGCCTCGCCCAACAGATGTTCCCAACCGAGAAGGTGACGCTCAAGAACGCCGACGCTATGCTCATCGCTTGCTACGGCTCGACGATAAACTCCGCACCGGCAGAGACTCCGCCACCCAAGAAGAAGAAAGCCCCGGCACCGAAGAAAGACACCTTCGACTCCCCGGGCCTGTTTGACTAAACCAATGTTCAACTTTTTCAAACGAAAGAAACCGGAGCCGCCCTATGACTACGGCGCGGCCCTCGCAAGACTATCCGCCGCGTGCCAGAAGTGCGTAGCATTCTCGTTGGTGCTCCCCGGCGTGTACTATGATACGAAGAAGGGCAAGTATGTGGTTCATTTCGAATGTGCCCAGAGGGAATACACCAACGGGGCCACGAGGAAGAAATACTTCCTTTCCATCCGCCGCGATGAAAAACTCTTCGGAGAAAACCTTGAAACCCTTCTCGACTACGCCATTACCTATGCCAACTTCGACGATGCGTTCATCCGCTCACCGCAAGACAACCTCCCTGATGGCGTTAAAATGCAAATCAAGAATATTGTAAGAACACCTAACGGGCATCTGCCGACACTGCCGAAATGGAAACTCTGAACCCGCACAAATGCAAGGACTGCATTCTCTGCCGCCTCGACCTCGTGAAGAGAGTCAAGATAGCGGAGAAGGTCAATGACTGCACAGAGACCATCGACGCCGAGTACGCGGATCGCAACTACTGCGGCCACAAGGTCGGCCTGGTCAACCCTGAAGCGCCCGCTTGCGACTTCATTAAACCCCGCCAGATATGAAATTCGTAAACCTACACAAGCAAGAGGTGAAGCAATTCTACGTCATTCCCACCATGGTAATCCAGAAGAGCTACATCCGCACCCGAGTATTCATCGTCTGGCTCATCTGGAGCATTGAATTATGAGCAACAAGATTTCAATCGTGATACCCTGTCACAATATGGCAGAGTACATCCGCGAAACCATCGCCTCCGTCAAGGCCCAGACCTCCGATAACTGGGAGTGCATCATCGTTGACGACGGGAGCTGGGACGAGTCCGGCCGCTTCATCGACGAAGCTACCGCCGGTGACGACCGCTTCAAGGTCTTCCATACCGAGAACAATGGCGTGGCCGCAGCGCGGAACTTCGGCATCCTCAACGCCATCGGTCGGTATATCCTCCCTCTCGATGCGGACGATTGCCTTACGCTGGATGCCATCGAGAAGTTCACGAAGGCGTGGCGGGATAACCCCGGAGCGGCGCTCATCGTCCCTATGATAGAGCGCTACGGCCCGGGCATACTGCAAATCCAGGATCGTAAGTGGGGTGGGTACAAAGAACTCATTCACAAATGCACGCCCACCAACTCATCGTGCTTCCGCAAGTCCGACTGGGGGCGCGTCGGCGGCTACCGCCACGAGACGATGTATGAGGACTGGGAGTTCTGGCTGAGGCTCCTTTGGAAGAATGACACCGTTGTCAACATCCCGGAAATCCTCATCCGCTACCGCGTCCATGACGATTCCCGTTGGCATAAGGCGGTCAAGCGCCACAAGGAGGAGTTACAGATACTTGCGCAGCTCAATCCTCTCATCTTCGGAGAGAAGCAGAGTATCGACGACATTCCCCGCGACGATACCGTTCTGGTGGTTATCCCTTACCTCGCCTCCGGCGCCCAGGGGTGCGAACTTGAACTCGCGGTCAAGGGATGGCGGAAGCACTTCAAGGAGAAGTATCACATCGTGGTTGTTGGCGACTACGACCCGATAGTCGATACCGGTGACGACATCACGTTCATCGACTGCCCGCAGATACCTCCGACACCCGGCCAGTACCGACCGCATCTCGACCACGTGCATAAGTTCCGTGAGGTACGGAAGCGCTTCCCGGACTCCAAGGGCTTCATCTACACTTGCGACGACATCTATGCGGTAGGTGACTTTACCTTGAGGGACGTGATGATACCCAAGATGCCCGTTCGCGGCTTCTTCTTCGGCATCACTCATTCCTTCGGCGGAGTCCCGGACTGGCTCTCGGACAAGCAGAAGACCGGCGAGCTGTGCTTCCGGGCAAAACTCCCCGTTCGCAACTGGGTATGCCACCTTCCCGTGTATTACGAGTGGGAGAGGCTTCTGGATATGTACGAGCGCCACAACTGCGACAACATCTCCTTCATAGCGGAGAATATCTACTTCAATGAGAAGTACCCCGATGAGATCGACGCCTTCGACGAGATGGAGTTCCACGATGAGGTCAAGACGGAGAAGTTGAACCTCAGGCCGCTTGGCGAAGTGCAGTGGATTTCCAACTCGATAGGCGGGTGGAGCAAGGAACTTGAAGACATACTCAAACGCCACTATCAATGATCACCGTAGAAGAATACTATAACCAGATGCAGAAGAAGGCCCAACCGGTCCGCAAGGAATGCTCCACGTGCTTCAAGATGGCCTCGTGTTGGTATCAACACCCGGAGGACTTCGCCCTCGACGCCGTGAAGGACTGTTGGGAGCCCCGGCAAGTGCCTTCTTACATCAAAAATATCCCAATTACAAAATGAATACACTACTTGGAATCATCGCTTTTATTGCGATAGCACTTGTCGGCTTCTTCATTCTCCTTGGCGTTCTTCACCTCGTTACGAAGCCCGTTGAGGATGAGACCTCCGACCTTATCCACTGCGCCTACGACTCCCTCTTCTGGCTCCAGAGTCACCTCCAGGATACCGAGGGAAAGAACTACAAACTCGCCGCAAAGAAACTCTCTGCCGCCCTCGATATTCTCATCGAGATAGAGCAGATGGTGCAAGAGCCGGAGGAAGATGAGGCAACCAAAGAGCTGAGGCGGAAATATGACGAATTGGTCGCCGGTATCGAGGATGCCAGAATGTTCGACGGCAGAGGAAAAGGAATCGACGTGTACATCTGCGACGACTGCGGAGCAAAGTTCTATACGCAGTATGTCGATAAGGGCGTAACGCCTTTTGTTATCGTGTGCCAGTCTTGCAAACACGGCAACGCAGTGCACAGAGAGACCATCACTCTGCACGAGTGGGTGAAACTTGAGGCTATGGGCGAGAAGTTACACTCCTGGGTGCGCCCCACCTTTGAGCAGTTCTTGAAACTGCCTCCGGCCACGCAGGATCACGTTCTGCAAGGCGGACTCATATTGAGGGAGGAAATCACAGATGAGCCCGCAGATTCTCAATAAACTCACTTGGTTAGATGTCAAGGAGGTGGTTCGTATGGCAGACCACCTCCTTACTCACGAGACTGGGCGCCATCCTACCGAGGAAGCATATTACACCGAAGTTCTTAACAGACTCAAAGGAAATGAAAATCAATGACTATCAACTTGGCGCGTTAGAAACCGCCATTTACCCGAAAGATAAGAAGGTTATCTATCCGGCACTCGGCTTGGCCGGTGAAGCCGGTGAGACCGCAGATAAGGTAAAGAAATACCTTCGTGGAGATTACGCTTTGGATAGCGAGCACAAGAAGGCTATCGCTCTTGAGATCGGCGATGTGCTCTGGTACTGCGCCACCCTTGCCAATGACCTCGGTTATTCTCTCGAAGAGGTGGCCCAGATGAATCTGGCCAAGCTGCGTAGTAGGCAACAGAGGAATAAAATATCCGGAGACGGAGACAATAGGTAAAGTTATGATTACAATTCAACAGGCGGTTACATTGCGAATCGCAAGGTTCGATTTGCTTTGGCTGAAGGCTCTCGGTTATACCTTCCAAGAGGAGCCGGAGATTGAAAGGCGTAAGTATGATACGGCCATGGCGGAATGGCAACCCCAAGCAGATGCCGCCGCCAAGAAATCTGGCTTCAAGAACTGGGAGGATTACCGGGACAAGCGGATCGTCGGTGAGATTAAAGACAATCCCGCCCTGGAGGCAATAAGGGAGAAGCGCCCCAACGAGCCCTGTCCTCTCTATGATTACGAAAAGAGCGTCATAGACCAGAGTGTGAGCATTACCCAGTGGGTAGAGAAGATGGCGAAAAAGGAGGGCGTTTCTGTGCGCGACATCTGGGATCGCTACGGAAAGCGTGACGGACAGTATATCTCTTGCTACGATTTCGTCCAGAACATCAAAGAGGCGGGTTACACCGGCTGGGATGATGGCCGCTCTGGCAACTCTGCCTCGGAGGCCGTCTCCGGTGCATACACCCTTTCATTCGACCGCCACCTCTATCCGTATAGGCACGGCGCTCTGGCAAATCTTGTCGGCGACGAGGGTTACCATGACGATAGAAGTGATGTTCACGAGTTCTTAAAAGTACGCGAGAAGGAATGAAAAGCATAATTACCCCCCCCATCAGACAATTCTTGACGCTTGTTGTGGTGGGAGAATGTTCTACTTCGACAAAGAAGACCCTCGCGTATTGTTCCAAGACATCCGTGACGAGGAAGTTCCGTTAACCAAGGGTGGGCTATTCAAAGTCCACCCGGACGTTATCGCCGACTTCCGCGATATGCCTTATCCAGACAACACGTTTCAGATGGTCATCTTTGATCCTCCGCACATGGTCTATTACTCCAAGAATAATGATGCCCCGCACGAAAGGCGCGGAGACCTCTATGCCGAATATGGCGAGCTGCGCAAGGACTGGCGAGAGTATCTGGAGCGAGGGTTCAAAGAGTGCTTCCGGGTGCTGAAACCTGGTGGATTTCTCATCTTCAAATGGAGTGAAACCGACATTAAGGTCAAGAGCATTCTGGCCTTGACTCCAGAGCGCCCAATCTTCGGACATAAATCCGGAAAGACCATGGGAACGCACTGGATTTGTTTTATGAAACAAGAATAATTATGAAAACCAAGATGTTCAGAATAGGCGACTGGGTGTACAATGCACATCACAAGCACAACATTCGCCTCACGGCTTACGACTTTTTTACGCACGGCCACGACGCTGCTGGTGAGCAATATCTCCTCCCGTTAAGTAAACCTACTTTTGGTCGAGACTGGGAACCTATTCCGCTCTCACAAGAGTTCTTCGAGAAAAATGGCTTCGGGAGCGGTGATAACCTCGGCCTATTCGACGAATACTTCGACCTCACTATCCGTGAGTGGAGCGATAGTATCTGGGTGCTCAAATATGAGAGCACGGAAATGAGCACTCCGCCGGAGCAGATAACTTGCTCATTCATTCATGAGCTGCAACACTTCTTAAGTCACTGCGCAATAGATAAGGAGGTGAGACCATGAGCACAAGAGTGAAAATCATTGGCCACTCTCCATACGGAGAGTTTAAGCCTGGAGACAGAGGCGTTATTGACGGCTACTGCCGAGGCGGCGACGACATCCCTTGCGCCATAGTGATTCTTGGGGTGCGCTTTGTGATGGTGCCTATTCATAGCATAGAGTTCGATGGATACGAATAGCATCATCCTTATTCTCTACCTCCTTCCTCTTGTTATCTGCACGTTCTACACCGCAAGGAACGTGCAGAGATTGCTGAAGGAGGGACACCGGCTCAGCTCGACGGGGATATACAAAGCATTCCTTGCCGGGGCGATACCGGGTGTTAACATCTTCGCCGCCGCGTACTATCTGGCGGTGGGGATTCTGAATGTTTTATGGAAGATTCAAAAAATAATAGACAATGGGTATAAAATGGACCGATGAGCAAATTGGTGCTCTTTTGAAAAAGGCAAAGGACATGTACGAAACTGACATCCCTTTGGCTACCGAAATACGACGCTTGAATCATTTCATCTTCGAAATGAACACTTTTTCAACCGATAATGATTCATTCAAATTCAAAGTGGAGCACGTCGTCTTTTCATGGTTTCATAGGGGGCGAGAGAAAAGCGAGGATATTGAAGTTCCGGAAGAGGTTGCATGGAAGGTGTACCACGAGGCCCGTGCGATGCTTGACACAAAGTGTAATCGCTTAACGGACATGCTTGGACTCAATAAAAGAACCATAAAGAAATGACCATCACCATAACCGCAAAAGAATACGATGCCTTGCAGTTCGCAATCACACAAATTGAAACAGACCTGGAGGCCGCATCGGATGAGCAATACTGCAAAGATGCAAGTAATTGCCTCGATGCTCTTTATAACATCAACGAAAAGTATCATAGGGCCCGGCAAAAAGCCAACTATTTTCAAATGGCCAGAGCCGAGGTTAGCAAGCATAATCGCAACCTTCGTCCTCGCGATGTTGACAAGTTGACGCGCAAGTTTATCAAACACTTAAAAGAAACACAGCGATGAAAACAATCGACGAAATCGCCCAGGAGCACGTTGAGTCCGTAAAGGCATACAACCAGACGCTCACATGGGATTTAGTGCACACGGCAGTCTGCTACGGCGCACAGATTGGCGCACAAAGGGCCGAAAAGGAATTGATGGGCAGAATTGCCTATGAGTGTGCCATTGAGCCTACAATGGACGGAAATCAGGTCTCCCTCCTGATTGGCGACAATCTCCAAGAAGGTGTTTGTGGATTTGGCGACACAGAAATAGATGCTCTTGCGGCGCTGCTTAAGGACGTCAAGGAGCATTTTGCCAAAATCGGCAGGTCCGTGGCGCTTCCTTTCAAGGTAAAGTATGCCGGTGGCATCTATAAGGTCGTGAGGCTTAAAAAGGTTCTTGAAGACGTGGTGTTTTTCGGCATCGAAGACGAGCCCGGCCACATCGACTATATCCAGTCCTCCAGTTGTGAGATAGTAGAGGAAAGATAGTCATGAAATGGGCTGACTATCAAAAAGGGTTGTACAGTTACTATAAAAAGCGAGTAGGCAACCCAAAAGACTACGAATCCTTCTTGCAAGAGGTAAAGGATTATACGCAACGGAAAGACAAATACATTGTGTATTTCGGGTATGCCAACGGAAAGGTTGTTTATGTTGGAACTACTATTCAACATCCATACTCCAGATGGTACTACCACTCAATGCACGGAAAACCATTCGAGTTCAAGGAGGAGTTTCGCTTCAATAATGAGCAAGATATGCTCAATAAGGAGTACGAAATGATTCAAAAGTACCACCCTCGGCATAACAAAATCGTCAACAGAAAACAAAACTTCAACGTCGAGTTGACGCAAGAAGAGCTGGATAGCCGGAGGAATAATCCAGAATGGTGTCAGTGTTGCCTGAAAAGGCGTGTTAATCGTGGTTATAGATACTGTTATTACTGTTCAAAAATATGAAAATCACTCAAATCAAAAACGGCATGCAGCCGCGCCCTTATGCGGATCATGTTTGGGAATGGGACATCATCACCGACAAGCCAGAAGCAGAAGTTCTCGATTATTGTAGGAGGGAATTGAAAAACGCCGCACGAGACGAGACAACCTACTGGAGAGAATATCGAGACAGAACCAAGTCCTTCGATGAGCACATGGAGGTCGTCTGTGGTGGGTATTTTAACCTCAATAAAATTGAGGGCGGGTACAAGTATCGTGTGACACAAGAGTACATAGACTAATTCTTCGTTGTCTTATGAAACTAATCTGGCATCACAATATCTGGCCATGGGGCAAGACCGTGAGGATTATCAAAGACGACGGATGCGCAATCGTGGAAATGTCCTTTGAAGACATTAGCCCCGGAGTCTGTTATCTGTCTGGACTCTCCGTGATTGAGCCAATGCGGAGGAAGGGCCTTGCCAAGCATCTGATGCTCGCTTGCGAGTCATACTGCCGAGAGCAGGGCACCTTCCGCATTGACTTGAATTCCGTCCTTACGGACTGGGTTCAAGACTTTTATAAGAAGTTGGGCTATACCCCTATCAAGGAGGATAACGGCTTTATGCAGATGCACAAAATACTCAAGTAGATATGAGCGCACCAAGATTATACCTTCATTTCGAAAATGAAACACGCAAAGGAGAGAACTTCTTTGTTTTCTTTCTTGAGTTGATCCCGTCCATCACGTTTCGATTTATAAAGGGCAACTTCGGTAAAGAAGCCAATTTATACATATCGTGGTTACTCTGGACTATTACCATCACACTATCATGGAGACCACTACTGAAATCAAATACGTAAACCCCAGGGGTCCGTTCGGCGATGCCACTATGTCTTACGACGTAGAGACAAACGCCAAGACCGTAGGCGAGTTCATTGAGGCTTGCATCCATCGAGACAACTTCGTCACGATTTGTCTGTTCAAGGACAACATCTTTAAGGGTAACGTCTGCGTAGCCTATTCGCGTGAAGGTGAGATCACCCGCAAAGCGACGGACTACGAGGCATACTGCAAGATGAAGTTTGACTCTATCCATACCAACGGAGGATGGGGATCAATGACTTATGATATTCACGTCAAAGGAAAGTTAAAACCACAACCCAGAGATGAGTTCCAGATGGTCTATTTCGGGTATGTGCATAATCAAAAGTAGCTATGGAATTAGGAACCACAATCAAGGCTTTAAGAAAGGCCCTCAAGATTTCGAGGTCGCTACTTTCCAAAAGAACCGGCCTTTCCAAAACCGCCATTTATAACATAGAGAAGAATCTATCATTTCCGAGCAGAGCGAATCTTACAAAGATATGTGAGGGCCTTGGAGTTCCAGAGTCGTATCTTCTGGTCTTCTCCATTAAGGATGAGGACATCTCGAAGGAAAAACGAGACGCATACCGTTGCTATATGATTCCTCTGCGCGTCTTGCTTCTGGAGGAAGTTGGAGTTAAAATCAATGTACTATGAAACCGATCCTAATGACCGAAGAATACTGGGCTAACTCCCAGTTCTCCATTGCCCGTTATACCGGCGCAATCAAACTCGACGGCCACCGCTTCGTTATCGTTGACAAGACCGGCCGTGACATCTTCGAACTCTCCGCTATCGCAGAGAAGAAGGGTAGAGAGAAAGCCATTGAGCCCGGAGAGCCTTGCGACCTTATCCGCACAGACTTCATTCCCCTGTACAAGAAGTATGGCCGGGATAAGTTCATTGAAGCGCTCAAGGGGCACCCGGAGGTCGAGACACCGAAACAAATGGAGGCATTGTTTGGGGTATGAAAGAGGAAGAGACAATCGACGAGGGCGATGTAATCGTTATCCATCTTGGCGTAGAACTCTCGGAAGAGAAGTACAACGAGGTTGTGCAGTCGGTTATCGCCTTTATGAATACCCGGTGGCCGGAGTTTAGTAACAATAGATTTTCAAATTGAGATATGAAAGCAAAACTTGTACATGATACCGGCCGTCAGCGTTGGTATGAGCTATCCGAGCCGATACGGAAGGGCATCAGTGATCTATTCGGTGAGGTTGACATCGTTAAGGATATACAGAACTACTGCCAACTGCGAGCCAAAATAGAGTTCCGCGATGCTATCCTGGAGCAGTTCGAGGATGGTTGCCGGATGATTATCGTCAGCGACGCACATACTCACATCGAGAGGTTGGTATTTCCCGGCTTCTGCATCGATGGAAACTGGAGTGGTATTGGAACGGAAATCGACGGCAAACACACCTTTATGATTGACGGAGGTGACCCCAAGGCCGTTTACGCCGATGAGGTTTATCTGCGCCATCTCTGCATCTTAAATCACTTGAAGTGGGAGGGCGTGGAATGAGAGACCTCAAACTTGTTCTCAAACGCCAGTGGTACGAGATGATAGAAGCCGGTAAGAAGTTGGAGGAATACCGCGAGGCGACACCCTTCTGGGGTAAGCGCCTTACCGACCTTATGAATGGGCATCTGCTCTTCTCGCACCGCAACGGCTATGTGCCGGTTCCGTTTAAGCACTTCGAATCCGTCACCTTCTATCTCGGCTACGCCAAGGATCGCCCCTCTATGACCTTCGAAATTAAGGATATGACTTACGACGAAGGCTACCCGCAGTGGGGAGCGGAGCCTGGCAAGAAATACTTTATAATCAAACTTGGAAAGAGATTGATATGAATAGCAGAAAGAAGAGGCGCGACGCCTTCAGGGCAAAACAGATTCAGTGGGAAGATGTCTGGGAGTTGCCCCTGCATCTCGACGAGTGCGACGCCTATGCCTTCTCGAAGAATGGCGTAATGGCATTGACCTTTGCCGAAGCAGATACCAAAGAGCAGATTCTTGAGAATCGCAGAATCGTGGCAATCATCAACGGTGAGGAAGAATCCGACCGCCAACACGAATACATTCACAACGGCTATGCCGACATCTCTTGTGACGCAGAGCGCATTGTGTTTAGTGTTCGCGGATGGGGCCACCTCACCGGCACCGGCGGTCTTCATCTGCCGGAGAAGGGTGCGGCCAGAATCCAAGATGATTTTATTGCCTACATCTTGAAACGGCTAAATGGAGAGTAGTATGAGAATCCAAGCATGCCTCACAAGCGACTCTAACGAATGGGCAACTCCGCAGAAGTTCTATGAAGAGCTGGATGCGGAGTTTCATTTTAACCTCGATCCTTGCTCAACCCACGAGAACGCTAAATGCGAACGGCATTTCACTCTGGAGGACAATGGGTTAGCACGTGATTGGGGGGGGGCAAGAGTGTTCTGCAACCCACCCTACGGCCGCGAGATTGCCACGTGGGTGCGCAAGTGTTACGAGGAGTCTCGAAAGCCGGACACCCTCGTGGTTATGCTCATTCCGGCAAGGACGGACACGGCATATTTCCACGACTTTATCTATCACAAGGCCGATGAGATTCGTTTCATCCGTGGCCGGTTACATTTCAATGAGTCAAAACAAGGGGCTCCGTTCCCCTCAATGGTTGTAGTTTATGGGAGAAATTGACAAACTCTTCGGGCCGATACAGAAACTTTATCTCAAGCCCGATGGCTCGACGGAGTGGGCAGAGGTGGAGCCGGTCAAGGATTCAATCACCCTGGGCGAAATGAAGAATGAATACAAGGAATTCAAAGGCTCCCGTCTGGGGTGCTTCGAATTATCGTTCAAACTCCACTCGTTCAAGAAAAAGGATCGCGTGAAGATAGGTCAGTTCATCGGCCTCCTCAAGCGTCCCAAGTGCACATACAAGACAATCAAGCGCGATTGCGCAAAAAGGAATGGAAGATGGACGGGCCAGTAATTGAACTTCCCCTTAACAACAGGGACGTATCTCTGATTGAAGCAATCAAGTTGATAAACGAAGGGGCCGTCAATGTCATTATAACGAACAATGATAAAACCTACGCAGTCTTGTTCAAGCCGGGGACACTAAAGGTAAATCTATCAATAGACGGCATAGCGGTTCTTGAACCACAATATAAGGAAAAAGATGAGTAAACCCCAAGAATGGAAGGACGCACGAGACACGATAACCCCGATACGGAAAGAGTGGGCCCGCAAGACGCTCGCCAGAGCGGGCATTGAAGTCCTCGGGGAGACAAAGCATTCCCTCATCCTCAAAGTCAACTGCACCAAGGTGGAATACTTTCCCTTTACGGGAGGCTACCGAGGTAAGGGAATCCCGTCAGGACGAGGACTCAAAAACCTCATAGCGCTCAAAGAAGGCCATTCCAAAGAAAAAGCCTCGTAGGGAACAATCCTTACGGGGCTTTTTCTCGTTTAGAACCTCCAGTCGAATCCGACTCCCAAATACGGCCCGGCTCCGAACTGCTTGTGTATCGCATCGTACTGGACGCCAAGACCGCCTTGGATGCCGATACCGAAACGCTTCGGGGGCGCGGGCGGCTTCGTGATGTCTATCTGCATCGACGTGGTGTATATCCGCAGAGAGTCAAGAGACGGCTTATACCCCGATACCCATGCATCGTAGGTGCTGTCACCGTAGTGTCTGGTTTCCATCGGAACGTCAATGTAGATGAGACTGTCCTTCTTGACAATCTTCGGTTTCTTCTCGAGGGAATCTTCCAAGGCGAGTATCTGGCCGGTGATCCGGTCTATCGTCCCAATCGGCACCAATTCATACCCTTTCGGCGTCACTTCCACCGGAACGGGATTATCGATGTAAGTAGTATCGTGCAACCAAGTCGTATCCCGCACTTCTTGCCCGTTTTCCGCCGGTTTCAGACACCTTAACGGTAAAAAGGTTCCACATATCCACCCGAGGACTACAAACGCCAGAATGCCCGCAATTACGAGGATTTTCTTTAATGTCTCCATTGTGCAAAATGTTTTCGGTTCATAAGGTACTCTTCATCGCCCTGGTGGGAGTACGCCTCCACCTCAAAGCTGAGGCTCCGATATGCTTCCTTCGGGCGCACTACGAGCCAGTAAAGCCACTCGAAGAAATAGAGCAGATAGAAGAAAATGTAGAGAAGTTCCTTCATCTGGGCGGTATGGATACTCTCGTGGATAATACACTTCCGCCGGTGCCAAGCATCCTTCTCCCGCCACACATCCCTCCGGACGAAAGCAACGCCGAAGAAATTGATGGCGAGAAAACCCTTGAAAGGAATTATGTCATTCTCTACTACCTTCATTTGTTCAACTCACGCCTTATACTTACCATGATCGTCCGCACGGTGATACTGTCGAGTTCCGCCGCATAGCCAGTCATACGGGCAACCTCGCGGGAGACATACTCCCGGAGGTCTTCTCCGTACCCGAGGTCGTGCAGAATCTTATCGACCGCTTTCTCCCTATCCATGGCCTATCCAATTACGTGTGCATAAGGCACGCCGAAATACTTACACAACGCGGCGATATGCCAAGATGATATGGTCTCCTTACCTTTTTCGGACAAGAGAAATTCAACCTCATCGGGATTAGTCATAAACAGACTCTCGGTTAAGATGGCGGGCATCTTCGTTTTGTAGATTACGGTGTAGTTCGCCTCCCAGTAACCAACCTTCGGTAAAGAGCGGTTTCCGGCGAGGTCAAAACCACCGCGCCCCAAGTCAACAAACGTCTTCGCCATTGACCGGCTATCATCCAAGGCGGAGCCAAGTTTGTATGTGCCGTTTTTAGGCGCATAAGCACAAACCCCGGAGGCTTTCTTGCACCATCCGTTTTTGTCGCAACTCTCCTTGGGTGCGGCGTTGATATGCACAGAAAGATAGAACCACGCCTTATCCGGCTCGTCGGCCATAATCTTGTTGGCACGTGCTGCTCTCGTGGAGATGTGCGTATCTTCATCCTCCGGAACAAGGCAACGGGCGTCAAAACCAATAGCCCTACAATCCGGAAGCAGTCGCGCCACCATTTCTCGATTCCACTCGCCCTCATACAGAGAGCCATCCGGAGCGCATTTCCCGGACGTGAAATCACGAAGGCCGTGACCGCCATCGAGCAGAAGGCCAACCGGCTTCCCGTCGTATATCACCGGTAAAGTAATGTCTTGAGGGACATAGCCCCCAAGACACTTCTCGTAGAATGTCATTTCGCCTCCTCCTTATCCTTTTGCTGAATCACGTCCTCAAGGTCTTCCTTCGTCACCTCGACACCCACCTTCTCGGCACCCTTGCGGAATATGAGTTTCCACAGATTAGCCACGGAGAGGTTGATGCCTTTGGTCTCGAGGTAATTCCCGATAACGCTGATGAGTTCGTTTCCGTACACCAAGCCGAGGATCGCCTTGTCGAGCCACGCAACTTCGAAGAGCTGAGCAATCATCACGGCGGCGGCACACCACATCACATAGGAAACCGTCTTGTCAACAGTCCTTCTGATGGCGGTTGACCACCGCACCGCCTCACCACGGAACTTTGCCGCACGGATGCCGTACAGCAAGTCAAGCACGATGATGGGAACGGCCAGAATCAGCCAAGGCAAAGTTTGTTTCATAGCTTCGGAGAAGAAGGCGACTACTCCAATGGTTGCACCGCCCTCCACTATCGTGTTGACGGCGCCGTTTTCAGTAGCCTGTACCATAGGGCGGTCCTCCCTAACTTATGAGTTGGAACCCCCATATCAACAAACCACCGATCACCGCAGAGAGGAAGTTGGAAACACGGAAACTGCGACCGCAGAACAGAGGAATGAACTCCCTTATGAATGCGACCATCAATATCGGCCACCAAGCCCACTCGACCTTGAGCACAATGGCGCAGAATGCCGCGCCGAGAATGCCGGTGATGAAAGAGTAGAGCAGGTCCTTACGAACCTTGTCCAGTTGGGCGATAATCCAGTTGTAGGCGGCGCATATCTGTGCCCATACCCACGCAAAAAACTTTTTCATAGCAAAATGAGAATTTGAGGAATTGCCGCGAGTACGATGCCCCCGCAGTCGGCAATGAAATCGAGCCATTCGACAGAATGATGCTCCGGATGTTTCGCGTCGTAAATTTCCTTTGCGACGCCTACAAGCAGAGAGAGAGAGGCGGCTATCGCCATCGCCCAACCACGAAGGTTGAAGAAATGGCAAACTGCGAACACCACCGTAGAGATGGCGAAGCACGCGAGAAGGTGGAGGAGTTTATCAGTTTTCATCGCGCACCTCCTCGTCGATAGGTTCTGCCTCCAGACGAGCTATCTCGTCCTGGGCGGAGTTGATGCGGTCACGAAGGTCCTGGCGCTCTTCGTGAAGGGCATCGATGTCATACGGTAAGGCGGACTTGGCAACCCCACGGGCCTTGTCCTCGGCACACTTGATCACCTTGTAGTCAGATGCCTTCAACTGGGCATTGCAACTGTCGATAATCTCACGCTGCGCCTGTTTCTGGATGTCAATTTCTTGCTGTGTCATAGTTATACTAAATTAAGATTGTGGATTTTACATATCAGTTCATTATGCTTGAATCCCGGACGGAGACCAAGGATGTTCTTATGCTCTCTCAATTCAACGAATGTCTTCCACTTCGGATTCAAAGACTCATACCCACGGCGGAGTATGGCATACCCTTGGCGGTTGCGCAGAATGCCGAAATAGGAGTCCAGAGATGAGACCATGCGCTCAACATTCTTTATCGACACGCGCCGATTCCAATACCGTATCTTGCGGAAGAAATTATAGACGGTGCGGTTTCCGGGGTAAATACGATCGGGCTTGACAATCTGGGAGCAGAAACGGGCCCCCTTCGAATAGTGCTGGCAATAAAATTTCTTCTTATGGACCAGACATCCTATGGCCTCCATCCGGGCGCGGAACTCTGGCATGATAAGATTCAAGAACTGCTCTTTGTTCTTGAAAACAAAGGCAAAATCGTCGCCATATACGGTGACACGGACGCCGCATGATAGAAGCCACTTTATCACCTCGTCGTGATAATAGGTCATTGCTATCTGCATAATAATCTTTCCGGGGGCGGCGCCAATACCCTCCGGTTTATTCATAAGGCTCTTATTCGGCGGAACCCGAAGCCAATCTTGCGCGGGGCAACGTCGTTCGGACGCCCTGGCATTGAAATAGATGCTCATCCGGAGCAAATAGATGAGTTCATCCTTCAGGTCCGGCTCTATATCAGCATCGAGAAGCAACTTCTTCAAGATGTTATAACTGCGTTCTTGATTTGCGTTAGGAAAGTATCCCGAGAGGTCGGCAACGGCTACATAGCAATCCTCCGTGTAACCATTGCTGAGTTCAAATATGTCTTCGGCGAGACAATTCAGTGCGCGGTCAAGCCCCATTCCGATACGGTTATTGAAAACCCTCGGATTGATGTCTTTTTCAATAAGAGGACGAAGACGCCTCTCCAGACGATGTTCGACCGTGCACTGGGCTATATCTGCGGAATAGACCTCCCGGATTACGGGAGAAAAGACGACATAAGCAGAAGACGTCGGGCGCAGGGTGCGTTGCTCTATGTCGTCGCGCAACTTGTTAAGGTTCGCACAACGATGCAGATCAAAAGCGACATAATCGGGATTATGCGATTTGTTTTTAACCGCATCACGATAATCCGAATATAACTCTCTCAAACTTACCATAGTTCAACGACATTTGTTCATAAATAAATTGCGACACGGGCACAACGGTATTGCTGTTATACATATTGTTGTTGTTGAAGAACCCGTTGTTGCCGTTGGCATTCCAAGCGTTGTTGGCGTTGTTACGGCAGCAAGACCAGAGGTTCGAGCTCAGCGCCCGCTTTCTTGTTCTTAACTGTAAATGACAGTGCGGGCTCCATCTTATTGTATGAACAGACTACCCAGACCGACCTTCATATTTCAAAGGATTTAGTGGCTGGATTTGCTGCTAATAGCCGACGTTCTCCACTTGCTTATGTCAGTGTCAATTTTTCCTATTTCCTCATAGATTTGAATAACCAACTTGTCTTGTTTGTTCGGGATTTGCTTTCCATCCTTATCGGTCACGTGCTTCTGCGGGATAAGAATATGCTCATCAACTATCTCATCCATAAGAGTCATTATCACGTGGATGCTTCCAACGAGTTTCATATAATAGTGCGGTCGCTCGTCTTGGAAATCAAACGCAATAATGTAATTGTCGAAGCAGTCAAGCATTCTACTGACGATCCGGTCCCCATAATTGCGCTTGTTCTCCTGCGTCATGTGAAACGGAAGTTTGTGAATATGCCTCGACAGCCGCTTCAAACCCTTGTAGATGCTCGCCAACTGATACTTCGGAACCGAGTAGTTGACAAAGTCTTTCGTCGATGAACTATCTTGCATAGCAAATCCTTTTTAATGGACGGCGGTACGGAGCCCGCCGTCCGGAAGGTTAAGGTTTAATCTTCGCTTTCGCTCAGGTTAAGATGCGACACGGGCACAACGGTATAGCTGCTATACATATAGCTGTAGCTGAAGAACCCGTGGCTGCCGTAGGCAATCCAAGCGCTGCTGGCGTGGTAACGGCAGCAAGACCAGAGGTACGAGCCGTTCGAAATCGCAGTTCCGCCCAATTTGAGCAGTGTAGCGTTTACGACATCCGCCCTACGGTCATTCACGGTTCCATACATGATGCCGTCAAGCATATCGTAGATGTCCTCCACGGTGCCGAGGTGCCAACGCCCTGCGGGGAGGCAAGACGTGCCATAGGTGTAGGCATAATCCGCCGCCGGGCAGAGAGGCTTGTCGGTAAGGGTAAGGCTGCTGTACCGCTTGAGAGCGAGCACCTTCGTGCGCTCCAGTCCATCACGCATACCCATATTACCGAAGTCCGTGGGGACCACGGGAAGCATGCTCTTCATATAGCGGAGCCATCCTTCCTCTCCTTCGCCATAGATAGCACGGAGAGCGGCGCAGTAATCGTTGTACACATCGCCGGTCTTACGATACTCGCTATGGCCAAGATAGCCTGGCAGACAGACGGGATAGCCAGTCTTCTTGCTTGTGACGGTTGACGACGGGTTGTAAGTCGCGGAGCTGTTGTCGGCACGGAAATACGCCAGTGCGCGATACCAGGAACTCAACACACCTTCGCCACCAGTGCCGCCGTGACGGCGACGGATGTTCGCCAGAGCGACAACATCGGGCATAAGGTTGGCCGAGAGGCTGAACCCGCTCTTTCCGGTGTTGTAACTGGCCTGACGCCAATCGGCATACGCGAAATGCACGTTGATACCGCCGTTGCCATCGCTTTCGGCCACCCAGTCCTGGGTAGAGAAAGGAGTATTGGCGGCAAAATAGGTATTCAGGCGCTCGATGAGTTCGTCCACAGTAGAGCAGCCATACGTGATGGTGTAGTCGTGGTTTGCGGCCCAAGAGTCGCTTGCCTCGCGGACGGAAAGGACGCCGGAGCGGGAGGTGCCGTCAAGCGTGTACCCGGTAAGGGCGAAGCTGTAACGGTCGCACCACTTCTTGCTCGCTTGCGCGAGCGCACCGATAAGCACCTTGTCACCACGGCGCTTCAGCACGACACCCTCGATCTCATAGAGATCAGAGGGGATGTCGGCCGTCGATTCGATGCTTTCATGTTTTACATAGAGCACCTTGCCTTGAGTGCCCTTAACGCCCAGAACCGCGTCACCACGGCGGGGCAGCTTGGTAAACTGTAATGTTGCCATATTGAATCGTGTTTAGTTGTTAGCAGTTGTACCACTTGAGGCCCATATTGTTGTCGCGCACTGCGATGTAGTGACCTCCGCTGGTAACGGCGGTATTGATGTACTCCTGGCCGATAGCCGAGGGAACTCCGTTCCAGTCGTAGCCGCCGTCGGCAAGCTGAACCCAGTTGTCGGGGACTACGGCTTCCTGGGGAGTACCGGCGCCAAAGAGTTTCATCGGCTGGCCGCAGAGCTTCGCCTGGTTGATGTCGTGATAGTCGGGCTCCTGAAGGGCGACAATCTCTTCCTCGGCACTTCCGATACGGACGTCAAATCCACCGACGTTGCCCTCGATGTTCTTAACCTTGCCAAGCAGACCATAGATGGCGTCGGGAATGCCTTGGACGTACTGCCAGAGGCCGTTGCCATCGCCGGTGGCATCAACGTATTCGACACCCCAGTCGTTGATGTGGGAGAAGACGGTGGTGACGCTCACGGTGCTTGTGGTGGGAGCCTCAAGCTGATACTTCACCACGTATCCGGCCGCTACGGTGGAGTTGGCATCCTGGAAACTCACAGTCTTTCCTTCAACGGCAAGCGCGTTGAACACACTACCACCATTGACTTTGATCTCCGCAACGCCATCGGAAAGCATTCCGCTGATAGTCGCCTTATGAGTATAGGTGCCGGTGGGAGTTCCTTCGCCGTCAACGTCGGCCGTGTTGGTCCAAGTGAGGCTCGAAGATGTACCGACCTTGACAGTCTTGAGCATCTGGGAGTCGGAGGTGCGGTCACAACGATCGCTTACGAGGGCACCGCCGCTACCAACGGAACGGAGCGTGCCGACACCGGTGGTGCTCACGATGGTTCCGGCATCGTCCGCGTCGGTAGGAGAGACGTACTTGTCGTAGTTCGTACTCCAGCCGAGGTGGGCGCAAGTGGAGGCCCAGGTGATGCCGCTCACGATGAGGTAGCCGGGGCCGCTCGTGGTGTAGTGACGGCGGCTATTCTTGTCGAGGTAGGTGGCCGCAGTGCCGTCGGTAGCGCTCGTAGGCACGCCGGAGGCAAGAGGCTTGAAGTACACCGTAGGGGTGAGGTTGTTGCCGTTGGAGTCGGTGAAGAGGACGCCGTTGTTCTCGTTGGCGGTTCCGATGGAGTCGTTGGTCGCGGTCAGCTTCGGTACGGGGATGTACCACCAATCTCCACTGCCCTTCACGGCAAGGCCGTTGTTGCTCTGGAGGCGGAGGAGGTTGAATCCGGAGGAGATGATGCGGGAAGGCGCGAAATCCGCACCGATGCAGAGCATAGCAATCAACTTGGCGCCGCCCGCGCTGTTGATACTCTCATCACCGCCGGTGGAGCGGATAAGGGCCTTGGACTCGCTCTCGACGGGAGAGTCATCACGTGCGGCCCAGGACTCCAAATCCTTCGAAGCGTTAGGGACGAAGGTGGGATCGAGGGTGCCATTGTACACGTCGAAGTCGAAGTGGTTGCCGTTCGTCAAGTTGATGCGGTAGGTAGAGTGCCCGCCGTTCTCGGTGGAGATGGAGACCGCCTCGACGCTCGAGATACCGTTGCCAGTAGGGCCCTCGGGGCCAGTAGGGCCCTGGATACCCTGGATACCCTGGGAACCCTTCGTACCGTTCTTCACGTTGAGCGTGTAGGTCGTCCCGTTGAGCAGAGTGAAGACAACGACATTGGTGCCGCCGTCCTCCTGAGACTCCGTTACGGAGACGGAGTAAATGACTTTCAGAAGGTTCGCAAGGGAGACCTTCTTGCTGGTGACATTACCCTGCCCGTCGTCGAGGGTGCCGATCGTCCACAAGTTTGCGAAATCGACCGACTCGGTAAGCTGGGAGATTTTTGTTACGTCTTGTTCCATAATTTCGATATTTTATTCTGGTAGATATAGTTTTTCTCGCAAGGTCACTTTGAAGGTGGGGATGTTGCTATCTTTCTCCGTGATGGTCACGGTGTCGATAAGCACGTATTCGGCGCTCTCGCCGATAAGGTCGCTATCCGCAATCTGCATATACATCCCCGGACGCAGATAAACACCGGTCTGGCCGTGTATCCACTTCGAATCAATCTCAAGGTCGTAGAGGTACTTGAGTTTCGAGTGGGTGTCATAATACACGCGGGCCTTGGCAAGCAGACGCTTACCCGCCACAATGATATAGACCTCCGGCATCAGTATGTCCGTGAGTACGAAGCGGTCGCCCGCGTTGATGGGATAGGAGATGTTCGGGAACACCATTCCCACGGAGGAATCCTCGAGCCGGTCGAGGGTGAGTTTCCACCGGTCGTGGGTAGCATCATACTCGCAGTTCGTGATATTGAAGTCACGACCCGCACAAGGGCCGGACTTCATATTCAGTGTCCCGATGCCGTTCGCCCCGGCGGCGTAGTCGGTAATGTTGAATCCTATCTGCCGGAGGTAGAGGTTGAAGGTCGGGGCGTTGTAGTAAGCCACCTCCATATCGAAGGTGTGCTTCACGATGGTAGCCGCATACGCCTTGACGCTCTTGGCTTGTCCGGAGACGATGTTCTCAACGGCATAATAGCGCTCGATACCCCACTGTACAATGGGGATTTTGTAATACTGGTTGGCAGAGGTATCCAGAATCGATATGGTTCCGGCACGGGCCTCTCCGGAGGTATTGGCATCGATGGTGAGAGTTACCTTCGTCTTGGAGCCGGAGCCGGAACTGACACTCGCAGTCACCCAGCTCGGTTTGTCGGTGAAAGACCAGCTATGACTGTTCTTCGCAAAGATATAAAACGCCACAGTCCTCGCAGCAGGGGACTTGTAGCGGATAGTGCGCATGTTGAAATCCAGAGAGCCGGTAGTGCCGGACTTCTGGCTTATGGGAACGTAGTCGGTATAGCCGTTATCTGCGGAGCGCCTTATAGGAATGAAACCCGCCCGCATCAAGGTTGACGAGTTGGAGTAGGAGGGAATTGTGGCGGTGATCTTCGCGGATTTCGGCATAAACTCTACGCCCTGGGCAAAGGTTCCGGAGTTCACGTCGATACTTCCGAAGGTAATCGAGGGAATACCCCATCCGAGGTTGCTTCCGGCGGCAAGTCCGCGAAGATAAAAGGCCGCAGCGCCACCGGCGCTATCCATCTCGATACCACCGCCGATGTACTCGATAAGTTTCGTCTCATAGAAGTACCCACGCAGATACACCGACACTTTCGAGAGGTCGGTGAGCGGAGTTCCGGAGCCGTCCGTCCCGAAGGTCATTTCATTCGTGGGAATCTTGAACGTGTACTTGTATTTGCTCAACTCATAATCCCATCCGCCGCCAGTTACCAGTGTCAACTCCTTACTGACAATGTGGTTGCCATTATCCACGACGGAGAGGTAAACCTTGTAGGTATAGTTGGAGAGCGCCTTATCCAGAAGAAAGTCCTGAAAGAACTCCGGCGTAGCGGTCTCGACGAGTTTGAGCTTCACCGCACCGGCCCCGGCCCAGATGCCGGAGAAACTGCCGAGAAGGAAGCAGAAACCCTGCGTCACCTCCATCAGATTCTTATGTGTGGCAGAAAGCGACATGGGCGTATCCTGTACGCCGGAACTGACGATAAAGCCCTTACTGCCGCCGTTCGAGCCGACGGCGATCTCGTCTGCCCGGTCGGTGGCCGCATCAGTCACAAGGCTCGGCTGGTAATACTTCGCCTCATCGTCTATCTTAACATATACTCCCATATTGCTTTTTCAATAAAACTTTTCTATCTTTGTCTCATCGTAAGCGAGACTTTGTGTTGGGGCCCGTGCAACAGGAATCCGGTTGGCATGCGTCGTTCCCTTCTCTTAATCCCGCTTACTTTTTTATCCCCCGAGTATGATATTGTCGGTATTTCCGAACCACACCTTCGTGCAGTCGTAACGCGAGGTATATCCCGGTATCGGGAGACGGCCACGCACCTTCACGATATTGCTCACGAGTTCCCATCCGCGATCCTTCTCGTAGTGGTACAGGCCGATATAAAGGTCGGTAACACCCTCCTTCTTCGAATCCAGATAATAGGTCACGCCGCTCTGCCGATGCGTGTAGATATTGTTATCCATTATCTTCGGCATCTTCAGGGCCGCACCAAGCCTGGTAGCAAGGGTGGCCCCGTCGTACTTCCTACCCGTACCGGTAGCATAGGTAAGCTGTGAGTGCGAAGGCATGGAGCCGTGAGTGAGGATGTCCCATCCGATGATGCGGTAACGGAGCGCCGGAAGGCCGTTGGAATAGCCACGACGCACCAGTTGGTAGTTACTCGGCTCGCACTCGCGGAGGGGGTGCGTAACCGTCGGATTGGGATACCGTCGGGTGGTATGCGTGGACTCCTTGTCCGGACGGGGATTCTGCTGGCGGATAACAGAAGTGTTATCCTTTGACGGGAACCACTGGCCACGACGAGCATAACCGTAGCGGAGAAGCAGCACACGGTAGGAAGGATCGGCCTTAATCTGCGCCAGAATATCCGCGTCCATACCGTAGATGTCGGACACCCAGTCGTCACCAACTTGCTTCACGATAAGATTCGTTGTCGGATTGGTGCTTGTGGGTATCTGCTTCGAGAGACCGATGTCGTCGATGATGTCCTGGAGCGTAGCGCCGGTGATGGACGGGTAGATATTCCCGTCCTTATCATTGTCAAACCGTACCGTCTTGGTAATCACACCATACTTCGCTATGATGTCCGCATCCTCGATAAACGCCTTCCTCGCGTCCGGAAGCATCATAAGGTTCTCCTTGTACGTCTGCGGCAGAACGCTCGTCGTAGGGAAAGACGAGGTGGTATAGGAGCCGGAGGCTACAACCGCACCAGTCTTGTCCGTCACCGTGTAGGTGAGCAGAGAAATGTTGTAGTTGTAGATATAGACGAAGGTGGTGCTGTTATAACGCGCAGTGGCGGTTGCAATACTGCCATCGTCATTCAGTGTGGTCTCGTACTCGATATTATATGTCGAATCGTGCACACGGCCGTAGGTCTTGCCCCACTTGGAGATGGGAATCATCAGATTCGGAATATCCACCGAATCAGCGTTAAGAATCTCCTTCCCGTTGTAGTACCTTCCGGGGAGGTTCCTTTCGGAGCCGTAGGCCACCAGACGAGTTAAGAAGTCCTCCTGGTTGGTGATGTACTTCCGGAGATTCACAAGACCGGCGTGACGGGCAAACTGGGCGGAGACTCCGGCATTACTGACGAAGTTCACGCCCCCAACATTCACGACGACGATCCACGTAGGAAGCGACTCGCATTCTTGCCCGTATTCATCTTTGATACTGCTCGGAACCGTACTGCTCGCGCTGCGATAGGAGAAGGTGTAATATATCCCGGTCTCTTGCTCCTCCGCATCGGAAATACGGCCGTGCTCATCGTAATCATAGTTCCAGGTGCAGGGAACAAAGACCATACTCCACCCAACGGCGGGCCAGACCTCCTGGATATTATTCAGTCCGTCAAGGACGAAGCCGTCGATGGTGACGGCACGAGCCTCGGCGATAAGCTCCTCATAGGCTTCCGCATTCTCTCCGCCAAGCGTCGTGATCGGCGTCACGGTACGCTCATAGGAATAAGCATTGGAGGTGCAGAGCCAGAAATAGAACTTCACGCCCTTCATCGGATTGGTGGCCGCAAGGCTCAAGCGGTAAGCATCGGCGCAAGCCTGGAGGCGGGCAAGGATACCGGCCACCGGCTCGAAGGTTGAAAGACCGCTCCGCGTGGAATAGTGAATGAGGTTATCGTTCTCGACCTCCATATCCACGAAAGGCACAAGGGAGAGTATCTGGCCATAATCGTGGAACTGCACGCCGGAATAGACGAAGCCGCCGCCATAAAGACCTCCCTCGGCCTCTTTCTTCGGCTGAGGGATAGAGAAAAGCATAAAGCGGAGGTTGGTCGCCCCGATGAGACCGGCGCCCCAGTCCACATAGTCGCCGACATTCCACGCGATAGGGTAAGGACTGGCAATGGTGAACTCCAGATAGGATATGTTTACGGTCTGGCCTACATACTTCATCTTCCCATAGACCCTATCGCCATGGGAATTGAGTTTATAGTTTCCGCTCTTGTCATATATCGCTATCTGTGCCATTATGCTACCTGGATAAAGAGTCCTTCTTCGGTGATGATGTACTTGGAATCCTCGGTGCCGAGCAGGTCACTGCGTCCGGCGCTCGGGTCGGTGGTGATCTTCTTATTCTTCGAATCGTAGTACAGAGCCGTCAAGGGGTCGTTCACCTTGAACTTGACCGTGAAAATCGCACGGGCGTAGCCATCACGGGCCACGAAAGAATCCTCCTCATAACCGGCGTAGTGCACCTTCTGGCGCCCGATACCGGTGTAGTCGTCATAGATAAGGAACTCGCCTTGCTTGATCTTGGCAAAGAAGTCGGCAATCTGCCCACGGAGGAGTTTTTCGGAGTCGTCACCCTCCGGCACCTTACAGTAGAACTTCACGCTCAACTCCTGGGGCTCGAAGAACTGCGAGGCGACATACTCATCGTCGCCATCCGCGTCCTTCCAGTCGTTGTTGTACGGCGCCTTGGGATTCGGCATTATGGGGTACGGATTAGACTTGGCAATAAGGCCGAAGACCTCCGTACTCCAGGCCGCAGAGTCTCCCGTGGTCTGGATGTAGAAGGGTTTGTAGTTGTTTATGAAAGGTAGCCAAGCCATAGCACAAAGTTACTATAAAAGTCCAACAAATTACAACTTTAATTGACCAACTGCACTTTTATTGATTCGCCAAGCCCAGAAGGCATCGAGAAGTCGCGGATGAAGCCGTCGAAACGCTGAAGCATAGCCTGTGTGTTCTGCGCCGTATCGAAGGTATTTGCGGCCACTTGTTGCAGATAGTCGTTGAGGGTGATGTACCTTCCGGCCTGGCCCTCCACGGCCACCGCAATGCGCTCCCACTGCGTCTTGCCGTAGGATACGTCAGCGCGGATTGCATTGAGATAGGAGGCAAGGAGGTTGGCCGTGTCCTCGGTGATGGATTTGATGCCGTTTCCGAGGGATTTGGCCGAGGTCTCATCACCGGCGTTCCAAGTGTACCCAAGCATCTCCAGAGCGGCAGTTGCGCCCTCCATTGCGTCGTTCCAAGCGGGAAGCGCCTTCTCTAATCCGACATTGAATTTCACCAAGTCGTCAATCCAATCATAGTCAACCGCAGAATCAAACGAGGTCATTGGATTACCCTCAGCGTCGATGCCGAAAGAGTGGCGCATATTCTTCTCCAACTCATCAAACAGAGGTTGCAACGTCTTGGCGAAAGCAATCTCCATCATAAGGCTCTGGATAGTATTCCCGATATAGTCGTGGAGGTCGTCAATGGCACCATATACATCCCCGTTGTTAAAAGCATCGATGAGCATATCCTTGATACTCTGACCAATATCGCCAACCACATCCTCGACATTCTCATTGAAGGTATCAAGCGCCTCGCGCATAACCTCCTTAATCTCCTTCCAGTGGTCGATAATGGCCTTTCCGGCCTCATCCATCTGGTTATATCTCGCAAGGACCTCATCGGTGAGTTCGAGCGTCTTCGGATCAAATATCTTCCCACCGGTAAGGGAACCCAGAGACTCGAACACATCCACCATCTTCTTCGAGGTGAAGGCGGCGACGATACCACCCGCCACCAAGCCGACTGCGGCGCCAATCAATGTGGTCGCCCACGAGAATACGCCACCACCGGCGGCAGCACCAACGGCGGCACCGGCGGCGGTCATTTCGAGGACCGTCTTCGCAGTATCTCCCCAGTCTTGAGCCTTCTTCTGTCCGGTCTTGACTTGGATACCGGCCATCTTCTGCGTCTGGGCCAGAAGTTTCTCCTGAGCCTTTCGCATCTGCTCCGTTGCGGCAAGGGCCTTGGCATAAGGACTCTCTACGCCAAAGACGTTCGCTTGCTTGTATCCGAAGTGAGAGAGGTATAGATTCTCAAATTCATAATCGGCCTGTTGAAGTTCAAGTTCCCACTCTTTAGCGGCCTCCTTCATCTCCTTGAAGTTCTCGATGGCCCTGGCGGTAACAGATACGATATTCTCAATCGCAATCATAATATACGAGGCGGTCCCGGCACCCTTGCTCATCGCACCGGTGCTTACCTTCTCGTATATGTCGGCCATAGAGGATATGGAACTACCGGCATCGCTCAAAGCGTCGCCGATACCTTCCCAGTCACCACCAAATTTGGAGATAGCTGAACCTATCTTGCCAAGATAACTACCAACGGACTTGAGGTCTTTCGCCAACTGCTTAACCTTCTTCAACTCCTCGTTATCAA
>Ga0310696_10000416_pt1 | contig 68902 bp, 49 predicted proteins | sample AusTroGonzalo_MG_4_FD_203885 | JGI IMG/M metagenome (GOLD analysis project Ga0310696, IMG submission 203885) | Bovine rumen microbial communities from tropical cattle in Woodstock, Queensland, Australia - Gonzalo_02 (v2) (version 2) | ecosystem: Host-associated > Mammals > Digestive system >...
GACAGACAGGGGTCGAGAAAAAGAGCCTCACAGTATGACTGTCCAACATCGTAACACGCTCAATAACAAGCAGCTCATCTTCTGAAAGAGATGTGTGGGCCGCATTGGGTGCGCCTGGGGTACCACCTAATGGCGAAGTGGAGGAATTCCAGTTGTCCGCGCCGCGCCACGGCTGTGAGCTGTCCAACATCTCCAGCGACCAGCCGCCCTCTCGCTTGATGGGTTCAGAATGCCACTGTTTTTTGTACGATACCGCGTGAATCACCTCTCCAGAGGCATTGTACAGGATGAGCGTCTGCCCTGCATCCGTCAGCGATAATGAGGACAATGTCGCGATTTCAGCGGTAAATGCGGACATTTCATCTTCGTATTTGCTGGCCACGAGCACCATGTACCCGCAACTGTCCAGCTCCATTACTGGCAACTGTTTCACTGTGTTGCCAATCTTGAGTTTCCAGCCATCCAGCCGGCAGCGGTGTGACGTCCGGTTGTGTAATTCCACATACTCCGCGGCCGGCAGTCCTACTTCAGGAGTAGGATCGGCCATGATTTCGTGGATGACAACGTCGTATCTTTTTAATGTATCAGATTGACATTCAACATGTTTAAAGGAAAACATGAAATAGAGTAGAAGGGCTGTGCCCAAAAATAATTTGTTTTTCATTGTAGGTTAGTTTTGTTTGCTGCAAAAATACTACATTTGCAACTCAAAAATCATTAACCGATAATTTTTTTTCAAAATTGTACACATCATGAAAATTGCATTAGTCGGAGCCACGGGATTAGTAGGTGGCGTCATGCGTAAAGTATTGGAAGAAAGAGGTTTTGGTCAGTACGATTTCATTTCTGCGGCATCTGCCCGTTCTATTGGAAGAGAGATTGACTTTGCGGGCAGAACTTATAGAATGGTTTCGGTGGAAGACGCCATTGCGGCAACGCCCGACATTGCCATATTTTCCGCTGGGAGCGGTCCCTCGCTGCAATACGCCCCGCAGTTCGCCGCCAAGGGCACAGTCGTGATCGACAATTCGTCCGCTTGGCGCAGCGACCCCAATATTCCATTGGTGGTACCCGAAATCAACGGCGATGTGATCAAACCCACTGACAAGATTATAGCAAACCCCAATTGTTCCACGATACAGATGGTGATGGCACTGTGCCCCTTGCACAAGCGCTATGGCATCAAACGCCTCGTCATCTCCACATACCAGTCAGTGACCGGTACGGGCATGAAGGCCGTGAACCAGCTGATGAAGGAGAGGGCAGGGGAGAGCTGCGAGAAAGCGTATCCCTATCAGATAGACATGAACCTGTTTCCTCACGGCGGCACGTTTGAAGAAAACGGCTACACCACCGAGGAAATAAAATTGGTAAATGAAACGCGCAAGATTTTAAGAGACAATAACATACAAGTAACCGCCACCGTGGCACGCGTGCCCGTAACGGGCGGTCATTCCGAGGCGGTAAACGTGGAGTTCAAAGAAGATTTCGACCTCCAGGAAGTATTCGAGCTGCTGCGTAATATGCCAGGCTTGGTCGTGCAAGATGATCCGGCGAATAACATTTATCCCATGCCAATATGGGCAAAAGACAAGGATGAAGTGTTCGTGGGCCGCATCCGCCGCGACTTTTCGCAACCTAACACACTGAATTTGTGGGTAGTAGGCGACAATCTGCGCAAAGGCGCCGCCACAAACGCCGTACAGATAGCCGAATTGGTACGGAATAAGTTTTTGAAATAATTTTTTGTATCTTTGCACCTAAATTCTCTGCAAATGAAAAGAATAACCTTTCTAGTAAGTCTATTTTTGGTCTGTTTCGGGTACTCAATAAGTGCTCAAACGACTCCAAATAAAGCTATCATTGGTTTCTATAACCTTGAGAATCTGTTTGATACCATTAATGACCCCAACAAAAATGACGAGCAATTCCTGCCGCAGGGCGATTATCAGTGGACTTCTGAACGCTATCTGCACAAACTTGACAGATTGTCGCAGGTGATTTCCGACATGGCTAAGATGGACGGCGGATTGGTCGTGCTGGGCGTTTCCGAAGTGGAAAACGAGCAAGTTTTGCTGGATTTGGTTGCCACAGAGCGCCTGAAACCCTACGGATTAAAGGTTTGCCACCACGAATCACCCGACAGACGTGGCGTGGATGTGTCATTTCTGTATAATCCTAAAAGACTTCGCATTATTGATACTGCAGCATTTCCGCTCGTTGTGCCTAACCAGCCCGAGTTCATTTCCCGCGACCAATGGCTGATGACCGGCATTCTGGACAATACGGATACCTTATATATTTTGGTGAATCACTGGCCATCAAAATCCGGTGGTGAAAAGCGCAGTCTTCCCGGACGTTTGGCTGCCGGCAACCTGTCGCACGACATTGCAGCCAATATCTTTGCCAAGCACCCCGGCGCCAAGTTCATCCTCATGGGCGACTTGAACGACACGCCCAATTCCAAGGCTATCATGGAGTGTTTAGGTACAAAGACGAACACCAAAAACCTGCAGCCCAATGAACTTTTCAATCCTATGTGGAAAATGTATCGTGATGGTATCGGTTCATACGCATACAGGGATTCTTGGGAGATGCTGGACAACATCGTTATTTCCGGTGGATTGGTTTATCCGGCCAGAGGTTATAAATACCTGTCGGCACACGTATTCAGAAAAGACTACCTGTTCACCAAATCAGGTTCATATACAGGATATCCGTACAGAATGTTTGCCGGCGGTGTGTATCAAGGCGGTTACAGCGACCATTTACCCGTTTATATCATTTTAACGAAATAATTTAAAACACTATGGATAAGAGACTTGTAATCATTCCAACCTATAAAGAGAAGGAAAATATCGAGAACATCATCCGGACCATTTTCGGATTGATAGATGTGCATATTTTAGTAATTGACGACGGCAGTCCAGACGGCACTGCAGACATTGTAAAGAGCCTGATGCCTGAATTTGATGGCAAGCTGTTCATCGAGGAACGTAGCGGCAAACTCGGACTGGGAACCGCCTATATTCATGGTTTCCGTTGGGGCTTGGCCCGTGAATATGATTTCATGTTCGAATGTGACGCCGATTTTTCGCACGACCCGCACGATCTGCAGCGACTGTATGATGCTTGTATAGAGCAAAATGCAGATGTGGCTATCGGTTCCCGTTATTGTCAGGGCATCAGTGTGGTGAACTGGCCGTTAGGACGTTTGATGATGTCTTACTTCGGTTCCATGTACGTGCGCACGGTTTTGGGCATTCCTGTGCACGATACTACTGCAGGTTTCAAATGCTATCGTGCCAATGTCCTGAAGGCCATCAATTTCGACGCCATCAAGCATGTGGGCTACGGATTCCAGATAGAGATGAAGTTCATCGCTTATAAGCTTGGTTTCAAGATTGTGGAAGTTCCGATCATTTTCCGCGACCGTACGATGGGAACATCCAAGATGAGCGGCGGAATCTTCAGAGAAGCCATTTTCGGTGTTATTGGGCTCAAATTGAGAAGTCTGACGAAGAAGTGGAAAACCGAAATCCGAAATAATGAATAGAGTTTAGAGTTGAGAGTTTATAGTTTAGATGATTTTCTTTAATGATTTTTTCTCTAATCTATTATCTCTCATCTATAATCTATAACATCAATTAATAGGGGCGCCAAATGCGCCCCTTATTCATGCCAAATATTTCTATTTAACATAATATAAATTATCGGACAAATATTCCGACATTTATTTTGATAGGACTAATAAACGTAGAGACGCATTTTATGCGTCTCTACAAGATATTGGAACGACAATTAAAAATTTACAACCGTCTGGATATCTTCGGGAGAATCTCGTTTTTCCAGGTTGCGAACGTCCCTTCGAGAATTTTCTTTCTGGCGGTCTGTACGAGATCCAGATAAAAATGCAGATTGTGGATGCTGCCGATCATCGGGCCGAGAATTTCATCAGAAACGTACAAATGCCGCAGATATGCGCGCGTATATTCGCGATCGGCAAACAGCTCGCTGCCTGCATCTATCGGCGTGAAATCGTTTTTCCATTTCTCGTTGCGCATGTTCAACATGCCGTCCCAAGTGAAAATCATGCCGTTACGGCCGTTGCGCGTGGGCATTACGCAGTCGAACATATCCACGCCTAATGCGATATTTTCAATGATATTGGCAGGCGTACCCACCCCCATCAGGTATCTGGGCTTATTTTTGGGCAAGACCTGGCAACAGAGGTCGGCAATTTCGTACATTTGCTCCACAGGCTCCCCTACCGCTACCCCACCGATGGCGATTCCATCAGGGTTCACAGAGTCGCAATACTCCGCCGATTTGATGCGCAAATCGTGATAAATGCCGCCCTGCACAATCGGGAAAAGCGTCTGCTCGTAGCCGTAGTACGGTTCCGTCTCCTCCAAGCGTTTCACACAGCGTTTCAGCCACTTGAAGGTAGTCTCCATCGACTTCTTGGCATAATTGTACTCACAGGGATACGGGATGCATTCATCAAAGGCCATGATGATGTCGGCCCCGATGGCGCGCTCGATGTCCATGACGTTCTCCGGGCTGAACAAATGTCGCGAGCCGTCGATATGCGACTGGAACCACACGCCCTCCTCGGGGTTGATCTTGCGCCGATGGCTGAGCGAGAAGACCTGGAATCCGCCGCTATCCGTGAGAATGGGCCGATCCCAGCCATTGAACTTGTGCAGTCCTCCGGCGTTCCGGAGCACCTCGCAGCCGGGCCGCAGGTACAAATGGTATGTATTTCCCAAAATGATCTGGGCCTTGATATGTTCTTTCAAATCCTTGATGTGGACAGCCTTCACCGTGCCCAATGTGCCCACTGGCATGAATATGGGCGTCTCAATCTCTCCGTGCGCCGTGGTGATCACACCGGCACGTGCATGACTCTTAGGGTCTTCCTTATTGATTATAAACTGCATTTTGTTGATAAATAGAGTGCAAAAATACATCTTTTATCTCATCAAAAACATACTTTTGCCAAGAAATTATTAACCTACCATTTACCTATGTTGGAAGACAAGCTATCTTTCACAGTATTAGTTGTTTTCGGCTCCATCACCCTACTCCAACTAATCTATTACTACGTCCTCTATGCGCGGTTTTCCTTCTCGAGGAAGAAGAAAGCTGTCGCCATGCAGCAGGTTCCGGTCTCCATTATCGTGGTGATCAAGGACGCCGCCAACTCTTTGCTGAAGTTCCTGCCGCGCATCATGAGCCAGCAATACTCCCAATTTGAGCTTGTCATCGTCAACGACCACTCGCACGATCTTTCCGAACTGCTCGTGAAAGAATACCAGAGTCAATACGAAAACATCAAGTTAGTGAACCTTGACAGCGCGGTGAGCACCATCCGCGGCAACAAGTTCGCCCTTTCCATGGGTATCCGATGTGCCACTTACGAACATTTGCTTTTCACAGATGTGGAATGCTCCCCCACTTCCACGCATTGGCTGGAAAAGATGGCCGAGAATTTCGTTTCACAGAAGCAGATAGTACTGGGATACAGTTCATACGACAAGCGCAATAGTCTATTTAACAGATTATTACATTTCGACAACCTGCATAACGCCATTCAGTACTTCTCGTTGGCCATGTGCCGTTCCACCTACCGTGGCGACCTGAAAAACATCGCCTTCACCAAAACGCTGTTTTACGACCAGCAGGGTTTCGCCTCCCACAACCATCTCAGCTGCGGAGAAGAGGACATTTTCGTCTCCAGAGCTTCCAATATGCAAAACACAGCAGTGGAATTTTCTCAGGAGGCTTTCACCATCCTGCACAACAAAGTGCCCTACAGCTACTGGAAAAACCACAAGATGGGACTGTACTACACCCGCCACATGAACACGATGAAGAACCGTTTCCTGCTTGGTCTCTATGCCATTGTCAACCTGCTATTCTACGCCGCCTTGGCAATTGCCATCCTGGCTACCCTGCACAACCGGATATTCCTGTTCATTGTGCTCGGCATCGCGGCACTGAGAGTGCTGAGCCAGTATCTCGTTTACGGCTTCGCCGCCCGCAAACTCAATGAAAAGCAGGTAATCCCGTTCCTCTTGCTTTACGATATCCTCTTCGCGGTCATGAATCCGCTATATTACATGTCAGCCCAAATCTACCGTCATAAATTCAGATAATGGAGAATCCCTGCACCACCGAGAAAGCCAAACGCGACTATGTCCTTCTGCGGCAAGCCCTGGACCACAACGACCAGAAGGCTTACGCCGAGCTGATGAAGCTCTATCGCGACAGCATCTACTTCATCCTGATGAAGATCGTGAAGAACAGTGATGATGCTGAGGATCTGACGTTGGAAACATTCGGCAAGGCGTTCAAATACCTGGACAAATACTCCCCGCAGTACGCCTTTTCCACCTGGCTGTTCCGCATCGCCGTCAACAACAGCATCGATTTCATCCGGCACAAGAATAACTCGCCACAGTGCGTGGACAACGAGGCGCTGAACATGGAGCAAGAGCAACTCATCGAGCACTCCCAGTCGGAAGTGACACCCACGCCCGAGGAGCACATCATGGACAAGCAGCGAGTGGAAATGCTGCGCTGCGCCGTCAGCCAGCTGCCCGACAAGTACCGCAAGGTGGTGGAACTTCGCTACTATGAGGAGCTGTCATACGAAGAAATCGCAGAAAGACTCAATCTTACCCTATCCAATGTGAAAATACAGTTGCTGCGTGCCAAGAACATGCTCTCCCAGCTGATGGTAAATGTAAGATATACCATTTAAAGAAAAATGTATTTTTGCAGCCCAAATTCATTGGCAAAATGGAAGTAACCCGACTATTTGACATACTTGAGCGAGACTTGAAGGAGTTTCCCAAGGAAGATGCCCTTTGCGGCAAAGAGAACGGAATCTGGATCAAGCATAGCACCAAGGACTATGTGGACAAGGTCAACAGCATATCCTACGGCCTGATGCAGTTAGGCATCAAGAAAGGCGACTGTATCGCCACCATCACACCCAACCGCCCGGAATGGAACTTCCTGGACATGGCCATCATGCAAATCGGGGCTATTCACGTGGCCATCTACCCTACCATTAGCGAAGCCGACTACCGCTATATCCTCAATCATGCGGACGTGAAGCTCATCTTCGTTTCCGGTTGGGAGCTTTTGCGCAAGATCAACAACATCATCGAGGGAATTCCCTCGCTAACCGACAAGGTCTATACGTTCCGAAACCTGCGTGGATACCGCCACTTGAACGAGCTGATTGAGATTGGACGCGCCAACCCGAGTCCGGAATATCTCCAACAAATCAAAGACAGCATCCTGCCTGACGATGTGGTCTCCATCGTTTACACCTCCGGAACCACTGGCAACCCGAAAGGTGTGATGCTCACACACCGCAACTTCCTCACCAACATTTACGGAGTTCTTCCCATCATTCCGGTGAAAAACCAAAACCGAATCCTGAGTTATCTTCCTTTGTGTCACGTATATGAGCGCATGATGAACTACACGTGGCAATACTTGGGAATGCCCATTTACTACAACGAGAACTTAGCTAAAATCCAGGAAGAGATGGTCGAGGTGCAACCCGACATTTTCACCACAGTGCCAAGACTTTTAGAGAAGGTTTACGACAAGATCCTGGCCAAAGGACGAAAGTTGAGCGGTGCCAAGCGCAAGATTTTCTTCTGGGCAAACGACATAGCCCTGGATTTCGATTTCAACAAGAGCAAATCCTATTACAGAAAACTGAAGCTGGCGCGCAAGCTGGTACTCAACCAATGGTACAAGGCGTTGGGCGGCAATCTGGACGTGATTGTCACAGGCGGCGCTGCCATCCAGCCTATGATTTCCAAGGTATTTTGGGCCATGGGCGTGCGCGTGGTGGAAGGCTACGGCACCACGGAATCCTCTCCGGTTATTGCCGTTAGCGATTTCTTCAAGGGCGGACTGGAGTTCGGCACGGCCGGACACGTGCTCCCGGGCACGCAGGTACGCATTGCAGAAGACGGCGAGATACTCGCCCGCGGCAATCATGTGATGAAGGGATACTACAAGGCTCCCGACCTGACCGCCGAAGCCATCGACAAGGATGGCTGGCTGCACACCGGCGATCTCGGCAAACTCACGCCTGAAGGAAGACTCAAGATTACCGGAAGAAAGAAGGAGATGTTCAAGACCGCCTTCGGCAAATATGTGGTTCCCACCATATTAGAGAACAAAGTCTCCGAAGACTCTCTGGTAGATAACATCATGGTGGTGGGCGAAAACAAGCAGTTTGCCGCTGCTCTCATCGTACCCAACTTCCCTGACTTGCGTTCCTGGTGCCAGAACAAGGATATCCCATACACTACCAACGAAGAGATGGTGCAACATCCGGAAGTGATCAAGAAATTCAAGAAGATCATCGACTACTACAATACGCAATTCGGAGAAACCGAGAAAATCAAGCGTTTCATCCTGATCGGCTACGAATGGTCCATCCAGACCGGCGAGCTCACCCCTACCCTCAAGCTCAAGCGCAACGTGCTGCTCAAAAAGTACGAGGAGCAGATTGAGAAGCTGTTTGCATAGGCCAAATTTTCCCTACCTTTGCACCCTGATTATAGAAATAAAACAACACGAATATGACTCCTACCGACAACAAAGGCAAAGTTTTATTATTCAACACGTTATCCAAGAGAAAAGAACTGCTTACCCCGATCGTTCCCGACCACGTGGGCTTGTATGTGTGCGGTCCGACCGTCTATGGCGAACCCCACCTGGGCCACGCCCGCCCGGCGGTGACCTTCGACTTGGTGTTCCGCTATCTCACGCATATCGGCTACAAAGTTCGCTATGTGCGCAACATCACCGATGTGGGCCACCTGGAGCACGACGCCGACGAAGGCGAGGACAAGATTGCCAAGAAGGCCCGACTGGAGCAGCTGGAGCCGATGGAAGTGGCTCAATACTACATGGATAGCTACCACAAGGCCATGGACGCCCTCAATGTGAAAGGCCCGTCCATCGAGCCGCGCGCATCCGGCCACATCATCGAGCAAATCGAGATGGTGCAGAAAATTCTGGAAAAGGGCTACGCCTACGAGTCGGAAGGTTCTGTTTATTTCGATGTGGAGAAGTTCGACAAGGATTTCGGCTACGGCAAACTGTCGGGCCGCGTGCTGAGCGAGCTGATGGCCAATACGCGCGAACTGGACGGCCAGAGCGAGAAGCGCAATCCCGCCGACTTCGCGTTGTGGAAGAAGGCTGCCCCGGAGCACATTATGCGCTGGAACTCGCCCTGGAGTCAAGGTTTCCCGGGCTGGCACATTGAGTGTACCGCTATGAGTACCAAGTATTTGGGCGAGCAATTCGACATCCACGGCGGCGGTATGGACCTCCTGTTCCCGCACCACGAGTCGGAGGTATGCCAGAGCACCGTGGCCAACGGCAAGAGTTCCGTCAAATACTGGATGCACAACAACATGATCACCATCAACGGCCAGAAGATGGGCAAATCGTTAGGCAACTTCATCACGCTCAACGAGTTCTTCACGGGCAACCACGAAATGCTCACGCAAGCCTACTCGCCCATGACCATCCGTTTCTTCGTGCTGCAGGCCCACTACAGAGGCACTGTCGATTTCAGCAATGAAGCGCTGCAGTCGGCTGAAAAGGGCATGGAGAAGCTGTACGCCGCCGAGCGCCATCTGGACAAGCTGAAAGCCGGAGCACAATCCACCGAGAAGATCGACGAATGGGTGGAGCGTTGCTACGAAGCGATGAACGACGACTTCAACAGTCCGAAGGTCATCGCCGAGCTCTTCGAAGCCTCCCGCATCATCAACGCCGTGAAGGACGGCCATGCCACCCTGACCGCCGAAGACATCGAGACGCTGAAGAAGTACTACCGCACCTTCTTCTTCGAGATTCTGGGCATGAAGCCTGAAACCGCCAATGTGGCCGACAAATACAGCGAGGCCATGAACAAGGTGATGGATCTGGTTCTGTCCATCCGTCAGGATGCGAAAGCCAACAAGAACTGGGCTATCTCCGATAAGATCCGCGACGACCTGAAGGAGGCCGGCATCTCCGTGAAGGACACCAAGGACGGCGCCGAATGGTCGATTGAATAATATATTCCGATAAATCATTGTTGTAGAGACGTGCCATGGCGCGTCTCTACAATTATATTGAATATGTCTGCAGGCAAACATTTTTTACCGATCACCAAAAAGGAACTGGATTATCTGGGGTGGGATTATGTGGACGTCATTCTCGTGAACGGCGACGCGTATGTGGACCATCCCTCATTCGGGGCGGCGGTAATCGGGCGCGTGCTCGAGCGCGAGGGCCTGCGGGTGGCTATACTGCCGCAACCCAACTGGCAAGACGATTTGCGCGACTTCAAAAAGTTGGGCAGACCACGGCTGTTTTTCGGGGTCACTTCCGGCAACATGGATTCCATGGTCAACCATTACACCGCCAACAAGCGGTTGCGCAGCGACGATGCCTACACCGCCGGAGGCAAGGCCGGGTTCCGTCCCGACTACGCCACCAGCGTCTATGCGCGTATCCTCAAGCAGTTGTTTCCCGACGTGCCCGTCGTCATCGGCGGCATTGAGGCCTCCATGCGGCGGCTGTCGCACTACGACTACTGGAGCGACAAGCTGATGCCCAGCATTTTGCATGACAGCCAAGCCGATGTGCTGGTCTATGGCATGGGCGAGCGCCCGATTGTGGCGTTGGCCCAACTTTTCCAGAAGCCCGACTGGAGCAAGCATTTGAACGAATGCAGGCAGATTGCCTATTTCGATACAGAGAAATCCGCATACAACGAACTGAATCCCATTGTTTTACATAGTTTTGAGGAGGAACAGAAAGACAAACGCAAGTATGGGGAGGACTTTGTGAAATTCGAGACGGAATCTAACAAGCGGGAGCAGCGGATGCTGATACAACCGTACGGCAACCGGTACTTGATTGTGCAGCCCCCCTACCCTGTGGCCACGGAGCAGGAAATGGACAGTTTCGCGCTCTTCGACAGGATGATGAACGCGCCGCACCCCAAGTATTTGAAGCGCGGCGCCATACCGGCGTTCGAGATGATCAAGAACTCCGTCACCATTCATCGCGGGTGTTTCGGCGGGTGCAGTTTCTGTGCCATCGCCGCGCACCAAGGCAAGCAAATCGCCTCACGGTCAACCGGTTCTATCATGACCGAGGTGCGCGATTTGGTGCAGCGCGACTATTTCAAGGGGCACATCAGCGATTTGGGCGGCCCGTCGGCCAACATGTACCGCATGGCGGGTAAGGATTTGGAGAAATGCAAGGGGTGTCCGCGCCCCTCGTGTCTCACTCCGAAGATTTGTCCCAACCTGCAACTCGACCACAAGCCGCTGATTGAGTTGTATCGCATGGTGGACGGGCTCAAAGAGGTGAAGCATGTCACCATTGGCAGCGGCATCCGCTATGAGATGTTGCTGGCCAAAGACCGCTCTGAAGACCTAAAGTACAACTTGAGTGAATATCTGCATCAGATTGTGAATAAGCATGTTTCTGGACGGCTGAAAGTAGCGCCGGAGCACACCGACCCCGAAGTGTTGAAGTTGATGCGCAAACCCAGTTTCGACCATTTTCTGGAGTTTCTGGAGCGTTTCAATCAGGAGAACAAGCGGTGTGGCAAGAACCAGCAGCTCATCCCCTACTTCATCTCCTCGCATCCGGGTTGCACGGTGGAGAAGATGGCCGTTTTGGGCAACATAGCCCAGAAGTACCGTTTGATGACGGACCAGGTGCAGGACTTCACGCCCACGCCGATGACCTTTGCCACGGCGCTTTACTATTTGGGGTACAATCCATACACAGGCGACAGGGTGCACACAGCAAAAACCGTGCAGGAGCGCCACGACCAGCACATCTTCTTCTTCCCGCGCCTCCCCGAGAACCGCAAAAGGATTGCGCAGTTGATGGGAAAATATGGCCGGAGGGGGAAAGGGCGGTAAAAACGCAATTTGGCCGAAATGTGCTGTTGGTAACAATCCTCTCTTTAATCTAAATACTACCCCAAAAGAAGACAAACACTACCCCAAAGGCGATTTTCAACTACCCAAAAGAGCATCCCAAAGCCACAGATTATTTCGTATGCCTTAGTTTCTTTGTTTAGATATTTTCTCGCAATTTCTTACTTACATTATGTGTCATAATTGTCATATCTGTTTTAAAATAATGGGATACTTAATTTATCTAATAGTCATTAATTTTTATAATTAGTAAAAAACAGTATCTTTGCAAACAAATGACAATGAACGTTTGCGATGAGTTTATAAGGGGAAAGGAGTATCGGAGGTAACATGTTCGACTAACCCCATTCCTATATGTCGCGTTGGAGAAGGCGGGTGAGGAGGAGAATATGGAGGGGTAGGTTTGTCGGAGTGTTTTTGGAATAGCTGTCAATATATGGAAAACATGAAATTACAAGAACAGAAGTTGTTATCTTATAGTGTTTTGTTTCCTGACAAACACGACACTATAGAGAACTTGTTGGCTGACGTTCCCTCAAAAAGTGCAGTTGAATTTGTGGCAACTCTTATCTCTTGGAAAAACCACCAATTGGTTGATCAGCTTGAAACGGAGATTTGGGGGCCGTGGATAATGCAATGCAGGTGTGATGTCAAGAACCCTATCGGAAACTATATGGACGGGGCAAATCTGAAAGAATATGTTCTTATAGACATATACGCATTGCTTTCTTTGTTAGATAAACTTTTGTGTCAGTACAACAATGAGGCAAGAGAACTTAGCAAAGATGACAAGTCTAACCTGATGCTCTCTTATCTAATTTGTTGTGACGAAAGACTTGACTTCGAAAAGAAATTGCCAAGTATTGATATGCCTGCTGATAAGTTTGTTGAGTTGTTTCTACCTATAGAATTGAAGTATAACAATGTTGTAACAATTAGAGACTATCGTTTACAACTAATTTTATGTTATTCGCTTCTGCTGGAGTTCCCAAAGGCGAATAATAAGTTTAAAAGATATGTGGATGCATTTTGCAAAGGTAATAATCTGACTAATCCCAAAGAGTATTTGGACAATCTCTTTATGTTTAACTTTGACCTGTTGGGAGCCAAACAAGGAACATGTGTGATTGATATAGATAATAGTTGTTGGAAATCAATTAACTTTATAGAACGATTCAGTCTTGATGTATACAATTACAAGCATTCAGAGGATTTTCATAAATTCAGGGAATGCCCTGTCCTGAAAATAGGTCCACGTAAATACATGTTTTTATTTATTAATTTGTTTTTGGATAAAGCTTTTACTGGATTGTTGTTTGACATGGCCGAATCTTTAGAGAATCTAGGTGTTTTGAAACCCCAAAAGGCATATGCAGACTTGAAAGGTTTTATAGGTGAAGAATTCAGCGAAAAGTACATGTTTTACAATATTATGCAGAGATGCTTTGGACAAAGATACGTGAGACATACAGGTGCGGAGCTTAAGTCGCTTATTGGGGATGGAGAACCTGATTACTACATGAGAAGGGGGAATAGAGTATTTGTATTCGAATGCAAAGATACGCTACTAGCCAATAAATACAAGTTGAGTGGTGATTACAGAGAAATTGTAAAAGGTATTGAAGAGAAGTACATATCCAATAAGAATGCAAAACCAAAGGGAATTGTACAGTTGGCAAATGTTATTGAAAACAAGTTATCAATGATATTAAGTGATGTTGACAAAGATGCACCTCAAGGAATAAAATATGTTTTTCCTATACTCGTCTATTTCGATGACAGTTTTGATTCTGAAGGAGTGAATTGGCATTTGAACAAGCGGTTTAAAGAGATTATTTCCCAAAGTGCGTTTTCGCCAAATTATATTGTAAAGGATCTGATTATGATTAACATAGCACAATTGATGCGCCTTGAGAATTTCTTTGCTGATGACAAGTTGAGATTGGCGACTTTGATTAACTCATACATAGATTATAAAAATCAAAAGGACTTAAACCAAGTGTTTCCGTTCAATAAGTTTTTGTTCCAAGAAGCTAGAAAGAAAGGTTATGAATTGAAGAAGACCAGATGGTTCGATGAGGTTTATCAAAATCTAGTTGCTTTAGATGAAATTACACGTGAAGCAACATCAACAACAATCAATTCTGTAGAATTATTTTGATGTTTTCACAATTATTTGTACCTTTGCCAATTGAAAAATAATGGATTAACTTAGTCAATCATGGTTGTTATTTAAAAGTTATTGATATGTCTTTTATAATTGCATTGTACATAGGAGAAGGAATAGTTATGGCAAGTGATAGCCGTATTACCTATAATTTAACATTAGACAATGTTAATGGCAGTAAAACTGTAAAGTTAGGGGCTCATTTTTCTAATTCCACACCAAAAACTTTCTTAACATCGTCAAATGTTGGTATATCATATTGTGGCGACTCTAGCATAGGTAACAAGCCTATAACTGGGTATATAGAGAGGTTTGTAGAAGAACATAAGAATGATGATGTTGACACAATTAAAGATTTGTTAATCCCATACTTTACAAGCCTCGAAACGAACCTAAATACGACATTTATTATAGGTGGATATAAGAACGAAAAAGGTTGTAGTTTACAAAAAGTATATAGAATTAATACTAAAACTGGGATTGTGGAGAATTTTGACACATCTGATCAAGGAGCATTATGGGGCGGAGAAACCGATATTTTAAGTCGTATTCTTACACCGGTTTATCTAAAAACAGAAAAAGATAAATTTGTCGAAATGGTTTCCTATCCTATCTTATGGCAACATTTCACATTACAAGATGCTATTGATTTTGCTCGATATGCCATTAAGACCACTATTGACACCATGAAGTTTCAAAGTAGGGTAAAAACTGTAGGTGGTCCTATTGACATACTTGTAATAAAACCAACTGAAGCTATTTGGATTGAGAAAAGACAACTACAATAAGTGATATTAAATAATTCTCGTTCCCTTTTTCTCTTCAAAAAATTCCTATCTTTGCCGTCCAAATCAATCAATAATAAACTTTAACGAATAATATACCGAAACAATAGAAGAATAAAAGACAAATAACATATTATAAAGCGTTTTCGCTCCTACTGACTTCTTGAAGTTCCACAAATCAAGCACATCAGCGTAAAGCGGTAAACGCTCACGAGAAATCGTGGGCTTTATCTATTTGATGTGCGGGTCGTGGAACACCCAAGGAGTCATAGGCAAAGTTCCACGATTTTTTATGCCTGCACACGAAAACACGAATCAAATCAAAAGCCGCCAGAGGGTGGCAGACCATGGCGAAGTGTTCACCAATCCCCGCGAGGTGAACGCTATGCTCGACCTCGTGCGCGACGAGTCGTTCCGGCTCGACAGCCGCTTCCTCGAGCCTGCCTGCGGCGACGGCAACTTCCTCGTCGAAATTCTGCGCCGCAAACTCTCCCTTCTGCAAGACACCAAAACCCAAACCGAATGGGAGTTCCAGAGCCTCATCGCCGTCGGCTCCTGCTACGGCATCGACATCCTGCCCGACAACGCCGAGGCCTGCCGCACAAGACTGGAACACTATGTTCTCTCTCAACACCCCACCCCGGAGAGGCTACCCGTGGACAGTCCCTACCTCCTCTCCCTCCGCTACATGCTCCGAAAGAACATCGTCTGCGGCGACGCCCTCACCTACCGCACCACCGAGAAAAACCCCATCACCTTCTGCGAGTGGACCCCTATCGCCGGCAGTATGCAGTTCTCCCGCCGCGACTTCCAATTCGACTTCCTCGTCACCCAAAGCCACCAGTACAGCCTTTTCGACGAGCAAGGCGAAGAGCAAAGCTTTGACGAACCTGTACACACTTATCCCCCTTTGCATTACACCCAACTTTATCGATATGACACACTATAGTCCAGACATCCTCAATTGCTTGGCCAACCTTTCCAGCGACGAGGTCTTCACCTCGCCCGAGTTGGCCAACCGAATGCTCGACCTGCTGCCGCAGGAGTTGTTCCGCAGTCCCAGAACGCGATTCCTTGATCCCTGCAGCAAGAGCGGCGTCTTCCTGCGCGAGATTGCGAAACGGCTGTTGGCGGGTCTCGAAGAGCAGATCCCCGACCTGCAGCAGCGTATCGACCACATCATGACCAAGCAGGTCTTCGGCATTGCCTGTACCGACCTTACCGCCGAGATGAGCCGCCGCACGCTCTACTGCACTAAACTGGCCAACGGCAAGTACAGCGTCAGTACGGCTTTCCATGATGTGCAGGGTAATCTGCGTTACGACCGCTGCCGCCACACGTGGGATGCCCGCGGCCGTTGCGTGCATTGCGGCGCCAGTCAGGGCGAATACCTCCGCGCCGACTCCCGCGAGACCTACGCCTACCCGTTTATTCACAAATCAATCAAAGAAATATTCAAGAAAGATATGCAATTCGACGTAATTATTGGAAACCCGCCGTACCAGTTAAGCGACGGAGGAGCACAAGCGAGTGCAAAACCGTTGTACCATCTTTTTGAGAACACTGCTGAGAAACTCAACCCACGCTACATCGTAATGGTTATTCCAGCAAGATGGTATGCGGGAGGAAAAGGGTTGGACGATTTTCGAGATAAAATGCTTAATTCCAAACATATATCAGAATTACATGACTTTCCAAACACGGAGGATTGTTTCCCGGGTGTTAATATACGAGGTGGGGTTTGTTATTATTTATGGTGCAAGGACAAATCTAATAATTCATGTAAGGTTGTTACACATGTAGGAAAAGAAGAAACTACAATAAATAGAACTTTGAAATATAAAGATTGTGATATTTTCATCCGTAACGGAAATGCTATCAGCATTTTAGAAAAAATAGGAAAAGCTAACGAAAGCCCATTCAGTTCTATAGTTTCAGTTCGAAAGCCCTTTGGTATTCCTACTGATTTTTCTCAAACAAGTGATTTTCATGAAAATGAAAAAGATATTATAAATGCTGTCTGTTGTTATGGAAAAGGGTTGAAAAAAGGCTATGTCGAAAAAAAATTCATAACAAATCACAAAGAATGGATTCCCCGTTATAAAATATTCACTTCACGCGCAAACAATATCGGAACAGAATTAAATGATGACAATCTTAATACAATCATTGGAAAACCAAATGATATTTGTACAGAATCATATCTTGTAATCGGTGCTGACTTAAATTTAGATGAGCAACGTATAAGAAATATAGCATCATATCTCCATACTAGGTTTGTGAGGTTTTGTCACAGCCTCGCAAAATCCAGTCAAGATGCAACTTCCAAAACTTATCGTTTCGTCCCCCTCCAAGACTTCTCCCACCCCTGGACCGACGAGATGCTGTACGAGAAGTACGGCTTGGACAAGGACGAGATTGCCTTCATCGAGAGCATGATACGGCCGATGGAATAATAAAAAAACAAACAGAACGTTCTTTGAAATTTTAGGAGAAAAACTTGCGGAGTTTAAAAGAAGATGTGTATCTTTGCAAAAAAATAAATAAACAGTCATGAAATACAAATATTCTAAAGAAGAATCTGAAACACAAAAAGTTAGCGAGCCTGAAATCCAATATGATACAGTTGGGGCTAACACAGCAGAGTTAATGTATCCGTCATCTCTCCCTCGCACAGTAAGCGAAGAAGAAATAGCCCAGAGTTTTACGCTGGAGGAGTTCGAGCAACACATGGATGATTTGGTGGAAAGCACTCACAACCATAATACTGGTTGCGTGGAACACACTCCCGTCGTTCCTCGTGTGTGTTCCATCAAAGAGGCACAGCGCAGAAGTATGACTCTTGATCAATTTACGGGCAAATTATTTGCTATGGTGGATGCATTTTACAAAGCAAAGGCATGAAAGTACTCGTTGACGAATTAGTGTATAAGAAGATCCATGATTTCTACTGTGCGGCATTGCTGAACCACCCTTCCTTAACCAAGGAAACAGTGGACAGAAAAATATGGCGGATGGAGAAAGGATTGCAGATTTTAAGTCAAATGCAAGGATTCCGCACGGCTTGGTTGAAGCAGGATTGGATTAAGCAAGGATGGCACGAATTTCTGTGCGAGGGATTCGTATTCGCATACGAGGTTTGCATCGACGGCACGACAAACGAGCAGTTTGTTTGGATTCGAGATGTGGTTCACGGCAGTCTGTATCATTAATCGATCATTCTCCTAAATATTTCTGCATAAGAACGTTCGCTTATAAATAAGTAAACGAACAAATCTACATATTATGCAGAGCACAGACCAGATACTCCCCAACAGCCACCGAAAAGTCCCGCAAATCTACATGTACAACGACATCGCCTTTCCCGGCTGGATCAAGATCGGGCAGACGGGCCGCCACGATGTGAACGAGCGCATCGACGAGCAGCACCCCATCACCGAACCGTACAAGACCTACCACCTGCTGTGGCACGACAACGCCTTCTATGCCGACGGCAGCGGCGAGAGCTTCAGTGACCACGACCTGCACGAGCGTCTGCGCCGCATGGGCAAGGAGCTCATCGGCGAGTGGTGCCGATGCTCCCTGCAAGAGGCCAAAGCCGCATACGTGGCCGTGCGTCATCGTGATACGGACATTGAGACGGTGCGCGACCTCGATTACGAGATGCGCGAGGAGCAGGAGCAGGCAATAAGGCAGACCGCCAACTACTTCGCCAAAATGGACGAGGAGGAACCCGACCGCCCCAGCCACTACCTTTGGAACGCCAAGATGCGCTTCGGCAAGACCTTCGCCACCTACCAGCTCGCCAAACGCATGAAGGCGAAGCGCGTGCTGGTGCTCACCTTCAAGCCCGCCGTGGAGGATTCGTGGAAAGAAGATTTGCTACGGCACCGCGACTTTGAAGGCTGGCGATATTACAGCAGCCGTGACACTGACAACCCTAAACCCTCAACTCTAAACTCCCACTGGTGGTTTTCGGTTCATTCCAAGACTACCTCGGTCGGGACAGATACGGCAACATCAAGACGAAAAACGAATGGGTGCATAGCATCCATTGGGACCTGATTGTGCTGGACGAATACCACTTCGGGGCTTGGAACGACAATGCCAAGAGTCTGCTCGACCTCGGGGATGCTGATGCCAAGAAGCGGCAGGCAGAGGAGGACGAGGTGATGAGCGAGAGCGGCATCGACGTGGAGAGCGGACGGGCGTGGGACGACCGCGATGTGCCCATCACTGGCCAGCATTACCTCTACCTCAGCGGCACTCAGTTTCGCGCACTTGCTACGGGCGAGTTCATCGAAAACCAGATCTTCAACTGGACCTATCAGGATGAGCAGTCGCGGAAGGAGACCGTCGGCGGTCCCTACCTGGAGATGCCAACCATGGTGATGATGACCTACCAGATGCCGCAGGACCTCGGCGCGATGATCGAGCAGTGGGACATGGACGGCTTCGACCTCAACGAGTTTTTCCGCGCAGAGGGTAAGACTTTCGTCCACGAGAAAGCAGTGCAGAAATGGCTTGATATCATTCGTGGCAAAGCACCTATCTTCGGCGACGGCAGTTCCCCGCTCAATGTGCGCCCGGCACTGCCCTTCGAGGACACCCGCCTGCTCGACCTCTGCGCCCACACGATGTGGTTCCTGCCCAACGTAGCATCGTGCGATGCCATGGAAGCGCTGCTGCACCGTCCGGCCAACGGCTTCTACCAGAACTACACCATCATCAACTGCAGCGGCACGAAGGCCGGGATCGGCGTGGATGCCCTCGGCCCGGTGCGCGCAGCAATGGGCGACAACCCGTTGAAGACCCGCACCATCACGCTGACCTGCGGCAAGCTGACCACGGGTGTAACGTTGCGTCCGCTCGGTGGTCTGCTAATGCTTCGCAACTGCTCCAGTCCGGAGACTTACTTCCAGACGGCTTTCCGTGTGCAGAGTCCGTGGACGGCCACCGACAAGGACGACCCGACAAAACGGACCATCCTCAAGCCCACCTGCTATGTGTTCGACTTCGCACCCAACCGCGCTTTGCGCGAGGTGGTGACCTACGCCAACCAGCTGGATGTCGATAGCAACCGCCGCATCACCGACAAGGTGGATGAGTTCATCAACTTCCTGCCCATCCTCCAGTTCGACGGCAGCTCGATGAAACGGGTGGATGCCACCGAAATCCTTGACTTTGTGGATAATGGTACCAGCGGCACGCTATTAGCCCGCCGATGGAACAGTGCGCAGTTAGTGAACGTGGACAATGCCACCCTGCAACGGGTGCTCGACAATCCCGAGGCATTGGCCACCATCATGAAAATCGAGGGTTTCCGTGCGATGGGCAGCGACATCATTGAGAGCATCGTCAACCGTGCCGAGCGGATTAAGAAGCTGAAACGCGAGGCTGGCGAAAGCGGTGACCACAAGAAGAAAAAGGAGCTGACGCAGGAAGAGAAGGAGTATCGCTCCAAGCGGCGTGAGGTACAGGAGAAGCTGATGAAGTTCGCCACGCGCATTCCAATCTTCATGTACCTCACTGACTACCGCGAGGAGAGCCTTGAGGATGTCATCCGTAAGCTGGAACCTTCGCTGTTTGAGCGCGTCACCGGCCTGACCATCGACGACTTCGACCTGCTGTTGCGTGTCGGTGTCTTCAACCGCGCCCAAATGAACGATGCCATCCTGAAATTCCGCCGCTACGAAGATGCCTCCCTCGCCTACACAGGCGTCAACCGCCACGCCGACGACACCCGCATTGGGCTGATGGACAGCACCGTGCCGATAGAAGCGATGGTAGGCGGAGATTGCTAACATATCCCCGTTAGGGGATGCCTATCTGTAGCAAACGGATGCCATATTCGGTTCCAAATCCCCGGAGGGGATTCATATTCAATGGGGTGCCAAAACATTGTCGTGTTCGATGTGCAACCCCTAATGGGGTTGTGGGACGCGGTTCGAAACATCCTCGTGTTACAGATATGGAAGCCCTGACGGGCTTGGGCGGAATATGGGGATGGGATCGGGCATCAACATCCACCGCCACGCCGACGGCACCCGCAAGGGGTATAATCTTAGTACACAAAACCGAACATCCACATCGGTATGGAGTTCCCTACAGCGTATTCAACATTATCTTTTACAAGATAAGCATTGTCCAAATCTTTTATCTGGTGTCCTTTTTTGTTCTTTCCGCCAACCTCAAAAGTAATTCCATCAATTTCAAAATCAGAAACCGTTGACGCTGTCACTTTGAAAGATTCTCGCATCCACGTCAGAAACATCGTCTCCCTAATAGTGCCAGAGTCTGGTTTAATATCGGATATCGCATACGCTATGTTGCTGTTGTTAAGGTATAGTTTCTCAACTTTTCGGAGCAATGAATCCCCTGTGCCTTTTTCCTTCAAAGCATTAAACAATCTTGATTTCTCAAGATATTCTACATAATCGGGCAACTGGTTGCGGCCTATCTCAAGTTCTTGTGCCAGTTTGCTGTAGTTGGGTTTGAACGGCACACTGTTGGCAAGAACATACATCAATTTTTTCAATTTGACGGCTGAAGCAACAGGCATGTCGGCATAACTTGGGATATCGTGCTCAACCGTCTCGTTAATCGCCTGCTTGAGTCTTAAATAATAATCTTCCTCTTTGAAAAAAGGATAATATCCTTTTCGACAATACTCTTCAAAATACTTAAGAGGTCGATGCTCACCATACGGAAAATCCACCTTCCCATGCAAAATATCATCAAGAGAGGCAGTCTTCAGATTCCATCCGTAGGCAATATTCAAATATTCTCTGAAAGATAATCCAGGCATGGCGTATTCAATGGCTCTACGACTCAAATCAGCAGAATTCCCCTTTTTCAAAGCCAAAAGCGAACTTCCGGAATATACAACAGACATCTTTGGCAACTTGTCGTAAATCATTTTTATCTCAGTTGACCATCCTTTGTATTTGTGAATCTCATCGATATACAAACGCTTCCCGCCGCGCTTGTAAAAATCATACGCTGTTTCGTACAGTCCATGTCCTGAGAAATACATATCATCAGCCTGAACATAAAGCGTTTCTTCAATGTTATCATATTTCTTGATATGCTGCAGCAAAAGCGTCGATTTGCCCACTCCTTTCTGGCCAACCAATCCGATTAACCGGTTTTTCCAATTGATTTTGTTGTGAAAACTCCTGATGTAATCCGTTGGAGTAATTTCAAGCAATAATCTGTATGATTCAAACAGCGTTTCCATAATATTTTTTTTGCAAAAATAATAAAATTTTCAATATTGCACTTCGCAAAGTGAAAAAATAAAAAAAACAGCACTTTTTAAAGTGCATTATACATAAATCATGTTGGGCAAAAACCGCCACGCCACTCCCCTACCCGCATCGAAATCATGGACAGCACCGTGCCGATAGAAGCGATGGTGAATGAGGATTGCTAACACATCCCCGTAGGGGATGCCTATCTGTAGGCAATGTAAGCCCTACGGGCTTGTAGGGAAATGGACAAAATTCATATATTTGCCGCCTAAAATTCATCCTGATGAGAAATCAAAATAATACAATTGTCCTTGTCCTGTTATTGGGAATTGTTACTCTTTGGCAGGCATCGGCACAACGGCTGAGCGACCGGTATTTCGGTGTCTCCCAACAGGTCTTCACCGATACCATCAAAATCAAAATTTGGGACGGGGCCATCATCGTTCCCGTGGAAATTGAAGGCGAAACCAAAAACCTCATGTTCGACACCGGTGCCGAAAGAGGATTCTGGATCGGAAGGAAAGAGCCCTGGATGAGATCTTCCGGAGACAGCACATACACCACCGACGCCCAGAACAGACATAAAATGATGGAGATAATGCTAATCCCTTCCATCAAGATGGGCAATATCACCATAAAGGGCTATCCGATGATTGTTGACGACGCAATGAGCGATTTCACCTGCGGAATCATTGACGGCGCCTTTGGCTTTGACCTCGTCGCCAAAGGCATTTCGTTCAAGTTTGACACCAAAGACAGTCTGCTGATCATGACCTCCCACAAAGGTTTCTTTGCCAAGGAGGAAAAGGGGCACGCCAAGGTGAAATACACAGGCAGCGGCATCCGCCCCCATGTTTGGACGAAAATCCCGTTTGCTCACCCTAAAATGCTTTTCGACATGGGCGCTATCGGCGGATGGTTCGGACTTCCGCAAGATTTGTTGGACCTGTGGTCGAAAAACGACCCAAAAATCAAGCAGCAGCTGGATGCCATGACGGTGAATGTGGACACAACCGTCATGACATACGCCAGTCTTTTCGGCGCCTCCTACGATACGGTTGTCAACGGAGAACTTTGCTTTCCTGAAATTGAAGTGGGCGACATTATCCTCAAAGATGTGTGGGTGAAAACTGCCACACACAACAGGGCCATTGGCTCGTCCTTTTTGAAACATGTCTCGCTGATTATCGATGCGCCGAAGAAAAGTTTCTACTTTCTCCCAAACGATGGGAACCCGGAAATCCTGGTAAATAACAAGCCCAGCGGTTTAGATTTGGTACCTACCGGAGAGGGCGACCCTCTCGGTGCGATGAAAGCACTCGTGCGCAAGGGCACTAAAGCGTACGAAAAAGGGATCCGCACCGGCGACTACCTGGTAAGCGTCAACGGCACGCCCATCACCTGCCAATGCGATTACATGTTGCTAATGCACCAAGAGAGGATGAAACACTGTGTATTCCGCACTCCAGAGGGCGAGATCAAAGAGATTGAGTGGTGATTTAATCCCCACGCCCAGCGTATTCAATTTTTCAACAGAAACGGTCTCGCGATTGCGGGACCGTTTCTATTTATCATCTTTGATGAATAAAACCGTTGAAAATAACCAATTATTGTGATAATCGTTCATTCCGAAAAGCGGACTTTTGCAGTCAGAATTATTCAAACAAACACAACATGGGACTTTTAAGCAAATTTTTCAGTAACGCCAGGAAGCCGTCCGGCTTTTTAGGCAAGATAATGGTAAACGGGATGAACGGCGGCGGTCACGCTGCCATGGCAAATTGGGCCTTGGAATCTGTGAAGATTGGTGCCGAGGACAAGATTCTTGACATCGGGTGTGGAGGCGGTGCCAATATCGCCCGACTGCTGCAACGCACCCTGCGGGGAACCGTTACGGGTATCGATTTCTCGCCAGTGTCCGTGCGGAAATCGACGAAAGTGAACTCTAAAGCCATCCAAGAGGGTCGCTGCAAGGTGCTGGAAGGCAATGTTGCCACCCTACCCTTCGCTGAAGGTTCGTTCGACCTTGTGACCGCCTTCGAGACCATCTATTTCTGGCCCGACATCGAGCACTGTTTCAACGAGGTGAAGAAGGTGCTGAAGCCCAGTGGTCAATTCGTCATCGTCAACGAATCAGACGGCCACGGCACGATGGATGCCAAATGGGAGAGCATGATCGAGGGCATGCACACCTACACGCCAGAAGAAATCCGGCTCCATCTGACGAATGTCGATTTCCACGATCTCAACATTACAGTTAATGAGGAAAAGCGGTGGTTGTGCGTGACGGCGAAGGGATAATCAACAGCATTGGGTTGCCGCCTTCACCGCCCCCAAACAGTGAATCCTAACCACGCGATTGCTATCAGTTTCAGCAATGTGGCGCAACAAATCCAAGTAGGGTTTCACAAACTCCGGCCTGCGCTTGCCAAGGACTCGGAATATTTCGGGGGCTTCCATCCGGACACGGTCATCGCAGTCGTATAAGAGTTCCGCAAACAACGGCAGGTAGTTTTTGTACGGATCGGGTGTGTTGGTGGCGATATTCTCCGACGCCCAGATAAAGGACAGTCGGACGCCCGCCTCTTCGTCATGGGCGAAACGGAACAGACCAACCCAATACGGCTCAACAGACGCATAGCAGCCCCGCCCGATTCTGCCGAGTGCATTCACGGCACGCTCCCGCAGAATCGGCTCTCCACTGTCGCAAAAAGAAGCTATTACTGGAACGCTATCCTTGATGACAAGCGGGAACTTCAAGCCCATCTCGCCGAGCAAGCACAACGCTTTTGCCTTGATTTTGGTTGATTCCGATGACAGCAATGACGCGACGTAAGGAATGTTTTCCTCCCATTGGTCCTTGCTCTTGGTAAGGGAGCCGAGATTCTTGTATAGTTCGGATTCGGTCATACTTTGAATAAATACAGCTTCATATACTTTATGCATATTCTATTTGACAGCGTCCCTGCGCGAAAGCATCGCCAATGCCACCACGCCCGATAACACGTTGGCTACGAAGGCGGCAGCAACCAGCAGGATAACGACTATCAGGCTGTCAAGTACCGAAACACCTCCTAACAGCATGCCTGCAAACAACGTCGGGATGACCACCACTAAGGGTTGACCCATGGATCTTATGTTCGGTAACATCCTATCACGGTACCTGGTGGATAATCACAAGGATATTATTGACAAACATATTGATGGCCATCGCCAACAGAATGACCCCGAAAAACTTGCGGATAATGAAAATGAGATTGGCACCCAACAGATTCTGAATTTTATCCAGATAGCGGATGACAATATAGTCCAGGATGATATTCAGGAAAAGTCCTAACAGGATGTTGATCACGGCGTAGTCGGCGCGGAGGGAGAGCAAAGCGGTGATAGCACCGGGACCGGCAATAAGCGGGAAAGCCACGGGTACGATGCTCGCGCCGCCGCTATTTGGTTCGTTCTTGATAATGTCGCGTCCCAAGACCATCTCCACCGCGAGAATGAAGAGCACCAGAGAACCCGCCACAGCGAAAGAGGCCGAATCAATGCCGAAGAGACGGAACAAAGCGTCTCCAGCAAAGAAAAAGACCAAAAACAAACCCAGTGCCGTCAGGCACGCCTGCGCTGCCTTGATGTCCTGATTCTTCTCACGAATGCCCATGAAAATGGGAATGGATCCCAAAATATCGATGATGGCGAACATCACGATGAAGGAACTGAATATTTCTACGAAATTGATTTGTCCGAACATAATTTTTCCTCCTCTTTATTGTTTCTTCTGTCCCAACTCCCTACGATTCCGCCCGATATAAACAAAATACAGGGTCAAGTCCGTGGCTACTAAAACGGCATTGAATACATAGAGCCAGATCACGATATCATGGCTATACAACGCCTTGTGGATGATACCGAAGATGTAGCCCAATATCACCAACGACATAAAGAAAGGACTTTTGCCAATCACCACTTTCGTGCGCAACGATTTGGCGATGGACACCGGCCAACTGACCGCGAAACAGAGCAGGAAGAGGACTTCCCAAATGCTGAAATTTGCCATAGTGCTTTATTAGATATTGTTTTTTTTGCCAATAAAAAGGTAATGCGAGCCGAAACGCCTGAAACAGCAGAAGGAGAACATTGACCTTAATAGAAAGTCATCGCCCCTAGCTTCATCACTTTCGCCCGAAGTCGGCGGGGATTTCGCCCCAGAGAGGGGTGTTCCATTTATAGATCGGATTGGGATAGGTGTTATTCTGCAGCCACTTCTCCGCGCGGGCCATCATCTCGAATAGTACGTCATTCTCTTCCGTAGGTAAAACAATAGATTTGTGCTTCTTGTGCCGCACCCACGACAAGGCCGTGATGCTGTCGGTGTAAATGGGAATGTCGAGATTCTTCTGCTTCAGCAGGGCCAGGCCGTGCACCAGGGCCAGAAACTCGCCGATATTGTTAGAGGCGTTCGGAAATGGCCCCTTGTGGAACCACACTTCGCCCGTGGCGGCATACACGCCCCTGTACTCCATCACTTTGGTCACCATGTTGCAGGCGGCATCCACACACAAACTGTCGAGGATGGGTTTCTGCGCAGTTGCATCTTGAAGCTGCAATGCCACCCCACTTGCCGTAGCCGGATGGTTGCGGTAATAGGCAGCATATCCTTCATTCAAAGCACTTTGCGCCTCTTGCAAAGAACCGAAAGACTTGTATTTTGCGTCCTCAAACTGATACACCTGCTCCTTGCACTCTGCCCAATTGTCATACACGCCGGGCTTCACGCCCTTCCAAACCACATAAAATTTCTTCTTTGTTGCCATAGTTTTTCATTTATTTAGTAAAATAACTTGAATCATGAAAATTCTATAAAAGATTAATGGATTCTAATTCCTTGGTCAAAGACCGAATGCCATTTTGAATTTTTTCGGACTGCACTTTTCGAGGCTTATGCACACCTGCCGCATAATGCCACAATTGACGCTCATTGATGCCCGTTATGCGACTCAAAGCTGCTTTTGTAAAGATATTGCTATAATAGTTGATAAAAGTAGAAGGATCTATCTTGAACCGCAATACATAATCCCCAGCCAACAATTCATAAGGATGGTCATTATCTTGCAAATACAAATCAATGGCTTCCCGAATGTTTTTGTCTATCTCTTTCAGATCCTTGCCCACCGTAATAATCGGAACGCCCTCAATATAGGCACTGAGGTTTTTACCTGCATATTCAACAATCACTTCAATAGTATTCATATTATTCTCTATTTTAGACCAGCTTGTTTCAAAATACTGTAATAGGTTCCCTTTTCAACACCTTTGCTTCCATGATTGGGAACAATCACTATTCTCCCTTCTTTCTCGAATTTAAGATGACTTCCTTTCTGTCCTTTAAGGACAAAGCCATTCTTTTGCAGCAACAATATCACGTTTTTCACAGTTTTGAAACTCATAAGAACGTTTGTTTTTCAGTCGCTGCAAATATAGTAAAAATATGAATATTTCACTTGTTGATTTTTTTTCTATTTTCGCGGGCCTTTAATCCAAATTCGTAATTATTTGTTTGTAGAGATGAAAAACACAAGATTCCAACATTTTCCACTCATTTCCATTCTGTTTCTTTCCCTTACCATCCTCGTCACAGGATGCAACAACTCCAACAAAAACATGGAGTCTATCAGCGTGACGCGCAATTTCGCCAACTCCAACTGGAACTTTGAGGAGCAGGTGATGGACATGCCCTTCACCATCACGGATACCACCAAAGACTACAGTATTGAATTTGTGTTGAACTACGACACGGCCAGAATCGAGGTGGAACAGCTGCCTGTCACCGTTACCTTGCGGTTCCCCGACGGGCAGGAAACATACATCACCAGCCTTTTTGATTTCAACCAGGATGCCAACAAGAGTTTTGTCGCCACCGGAAACGGCAACACTTGCAACATGAACTTGGTGGCTTTCCCCCGAAAGAGCCTGAACCAGTCGGGCGAATATCACATCATATTCTATCGGAAGGCCGTGAAATATGACAATTATGGATTCAACAGCCTCACCCTGAAGGTTAATCCTCTTAAAAAGAACAAAAACTAGATATCTTCCCTGTACAGCAACGGGCTGGTAATCACCTGGTTGATCTGGAAACGCGGGTGGGCGTGATTCGACATAGGAATCTCCTTGCCATGCATGCGTACGCGAATGCGTTCTTCCAGAATGTTGTTCATCAGCACCCCGAAATACTCAATGAGATTCTGCAACGTAGAGACACGCTTACCCTCGCCTGATTTCTGCGGTTCCCTTTGCAGAAAATTGGTTACATTCACCGTTTCAAACCGCTGGTCGGAAGAAAGCAATTTTGAAAATTCATCAATGGAAGTGTCCTTGTCGCTATACAATATGACAAGAAAATCGTAGTTGTGATACGGACATGTAAACAACCTGTCTTTTTTGTCATTGAAGAAGAAATAAATGATATTTTCCTCAAACATTGAAAGGCCTAAAAGCGGATTCTTGGGCTGTGTTCCCTCTGGCTGCGGCACGGTAGTACGGTTGGCCATGACCACCATGTTGATTCCCTTGGAGGCATCCAGCACGGCAAAATAAGTCGGAAACTGTATTTGCGGCTGTGCGAGGTCGGGCGCATAATCGGTGATAAAAGAAAACTCCCGGCCGAACAGTTTGGACAGCACGGAGGCGAATCGCATCGGCTCGCGCTGCGATTTCAGCAGGAAAAGCGTGTACTGTCTGGAATGACCAAAACAATCTTTCCAATCCAGCTTATTTTCAGACGGTTTCTTCATTTTTTTAAGGATGCGGCAAAAATACAAAAATAGCCGTGAAAAACAGTTTGTAAAAACTTGCGAAAAGGCGATTTTAACAATTGATTTTCTTACTTAAAATATTTACTTTTGCAACCGATTTCGTAAGGGTTGTCACGCCTTTGCAAATCAACAGTAAATTACTGATACAAAAGTAAATAATTAAACAATAATCAACTGAAACATGTCAACAGAAAAACAAATCAAACACATTGACGACATCGTCGTTCGGTTCGCCGGCGACAGTGGTGACGGAATGCAGTTGTCGGGAACACTGTTCTCCGACGCCTCCGCCCTGACGGGCAATGACATTGCCACTTTCCCTGACTATCCTGCAGAAATCCGCGCCCCGCATAACACTATCGCGGGCGTGTCCGGTTATCAGGTGCATGTTGGAAACCACATCTACAGCTCCGGTGACAAGTGCGACATCCTTGTGGCCATGAACCCTGCTTCATTCAAATCCAATCTGAAGTGGGCCAAGAAGGGTGCCACCATCATTTTGGATATCGACACATTCACGGATGAAGCGCTCACCAAGGCCGGTTACACCGAAAACGACAATCCTTTCACGGATGAAATGGAACGCGCCTACACGATTATCAAGGCGCCGGTGACTTCCTTCACCCAACGTATCGGTAATGAGCATGGCGCAGACAAGAAGACTGCGGACAGATGCCGTAATATGTTTGCATTAGGCATCATTTTCTATGCTACGCACAAGAAACTGGATCAGACCTACGCCTACCTGGAGCGCAAGTTCGCCAAGAAGCCCGATGTGGTGAAGCTGAACAAGGCTGTGCTCACCGAAGGCTATGAATATGCAGACAAGTTGGAAGTGATGCATTCCCATATTTTCGAGATTGCACACGCTGACAAGATGGAAAAGGGCCGTTACCGCAACATTACGGGCAACGTAGCCACGGCTTGGGGTCTGTTGGCAGCTTCCGAGCGTTCCGGCCGTCAATTGTTCTTGGGCTCCTACCCTATCACGCCTGCCACGGATGTGATGGTAGAACTGGCCAAGCACAAATCCCTGGGCGCGCGCGTGTTCCAGGCAGAAGATGAGATCGCGGGCGTGTGTTCCGCTATCGGCGCATCCTACGCCGGCGCACTGGCCTGCACCTCCACCTCTGGTCCCGGCCTCTCCCTCAAGAGCGAGGCTCTCGGTCTGGCCGTGATGGTCGAACTGCCGCTCGTGGTTGTTGACGTGCAACGTGGTGGTCCTTCCACAGGACTTCCCACCAAGACGGAGCAATCCGACCTCAATCAGGCTCTGTACGGCCGTAACGGCGAGGCTCCTCTCGTGGTGGTGGCCGCTTCATCCAGCGCCAACTGCTTCTACTGGGCTTACAACGCCGCCAAGATCGCCTTGGAGCACATGACTCCCGTCATCCTGCTTACTGACGGCTATCTCGGCAATGGTTCCCAGCTGTTCCGTATCCCCAAGGTGGCCGACCTGCCGAGCATCACGCCGCGTTTGGCCACTCCGAACGATCCCGACTACCGTCCGTTCCGCAGAGATCCCGAGAAGTTCGCCCGCTGGTGGGCACTCCCCGGCATGGAAGGTCTGCGTCACCGCGTCGGCGGTCTGGAGAAATGTCCCGACGGCCCGTTGAGCACCGATCCTGAAAACCACGCCCTGATGGTAGCCAACCGTCAAGAGAAAGTGAACCGCGTGGCCAACTACATCCCCGACCAGGAAGTGACCGGCGATCCTGATGCCGAACTCCTCGTTGTGGGCTGGGGCGGCACCTCCGGAGCACTCACCCTCGCCGTGGAAGAGATGAACAAAGAAGGCAAGAAAGTGGCTTACACCCACTTCAACTATATTTGCCCGCTGCCGAAGAACACCGGCGACATTCTCCGCAAGTACAAGAAGATTGTCGTTTGCGAGCTCAACAATGGTCAGTTTGCCGGCTATCTGCGCACCCAGTTCCCTGAATGCCCGATGACCCAATACAACAAGATCATGGGTCTTCCCTTCGAGGTGGGCGAGCTGAAAGCCGAGTTCGAAAGACTCCTTGCCAAATAATTCAATTACGAACCATTAAATCACAATAAATATGGCAGAAAGACATTTTGTTCCCAGAGCGGACCGCGAATATACAAAAGCTGACTTTACCAGCGACCAAATGGTGAAATGGTGTCCCGGTTGCGGTGACCACGCCATCCTCGCCTCTTTGTTGAACACCTTCCCGAAGACGAACCACAAGAAGGAGAACATCTGCATGGTGTCCGGTATCGGATGCTCATCCCGTATTCCTTACTATGTGGACACTTACGGATTCCACAGCATCCACGGACGCGCGTGCGCCATCGCCACGGGCGTGAAGCTGGCCAACCCCAGCCTCTCCGTGTGGGTGAGCATGGGCGACGGCGACTCCATGGCCATCGGTGGCAACCACCTGATCCACGCTGTGCGTCGTAACCAGGACTTGAACATCACCATTTTCAACAACGAGATCTACGGTTTGACCAAAGGCCAGTACAGTCCCACCACCAAGTTCGGACAGGTCACCAAGACCTCTCCTTACGGCACCATCGACTACCCGTTCAACCCGGGCGAGTTGGTGATGGGCGCACAGGGCACGTTCTATGCCCGTGCACTGGACTGCCTGCCGCCGCTGACCACCGAAATCATGACGCGCGCTGCGCAGCATGACGGCACCAGCGTGGTGGAAGTGCTGCAGAACTGTATGATCTTCAACGACAAGGCACATGCTGCCATCACCGACCGCGCTGTGCGTGACGACCGCACCATCATTCTGGAACACGGCAAGCCCATGATTTTTGGCAAAGACAAGAACAAGGGACTCCGTTTCAACGGTCGTTGCCTAGAGGCTGTCACTATCGGTGAAAACGGCATCACCATTGACGACATCATGATTCACGATGAGACCACCGAGGATACCGGCATCCACATGATGCTGGCCCGCATGAGCGGCGACCTGCCCGTGGCCATCGGCGTGATCCGCAACGTGAAGAAGACTTCTTACACCCAGTTGTACGAAGACCAGATGGACGAGCAGAAGGCCATCGGCAAGTACAAATGTGTTGATGATCTGCTCAACAGCGGCGACACTTGGGAAGTGGAGTAAGAGAGGAAAAGAGGAAGAGAGTTGTGAGTTTAGAGAGACTCACAAAAGCAAGGGCTGCCGGGAACGGGGGCCCTTTTTGCGTGTGTATTAATAATTCCAAAATCATCTCTGGTGTAATTGCCATTTCAGCGACAACACAAAGGCCTGTGCCAATGTCCTTGAGGCTTGCCCTTAACATTAAGCCCGTTCCGCTAAAGCCCGTTAGGGCTTCCATATCTGTAACACAAGGATGTTCCCGAACGCGCCCTATAACCCCGCGAGGGGTTGCATATCAGACGCGGTGATATTTTGGTAGCACATTGAAAATGAATCCCCTACGGGGATATAAAACCGTATGCATCCACGTTTTCTACAGAAATGCATCCCCTAACGGGGAATAGGATTTCCGGAGTGGGCTGCCATCGGACAATTGCTTAGCATCCCCGATGGTAAACTAAGGGATGATCAGCTGCCGTTGTACTTATAGCATGTACTCTTCGTGCCGCCCTGCACGCGGATCATCTTGAAGCTCATGCCCTTCACCGTAATGGTGAGAGGACTTTGGGGCTGTTGTGCGAAAACAAGCGCCGGCGCCGCCACCAGCAGCACCAACGCGATAAAGAGTCGTTTAGTCATAGGTGATGTTTTTCAATACTTGCTTCTTTTATCATTTTGAAGGGAAAAAGACAAAAAAATTGTACCAAAACAAACACTTTCGGTGAGAGAAAAAAACGAGGCCAAAAGGCCCCGCTTTAGATGTTTTCACAACGGAATAATCCTTATTGTGAATTGCTTCAAAAGTTGCGGCAAAATTACAAATAAAATTTGAAATTCTGTTGCAAAATGATTATTTTTGCACATTATAAAATCACAGAAACTATGAAAAAGATTCTCGGGTTAGACTTAGGGACCAACAGTATCGGTTGGGCTGTGGTGAATGAAGCGGAAAACGCTAATGAAATATCTTCTATTATAAAATTAGGCGTAAGAGTTAATCCGCTCACAGTTGATGAACTCACGAATTTTGAAAAAGGCAAGAGCATAACAACAAATGCTGACAGGACATTAAAACGCAGCATGCGGCGGAATCTTCAGCGCTATAAATTACGCCGAGACAATCTCATCGAGATTTTGAAATCACATGGCTTTATTGATGATGAAACGATTCTATCTGAAAACGGGAATAGGACCACTTTTGAAACCTATCGTATTCGCGCAAAAGCCGCCACGGAAGAAATCACACTTACAGAATTGGCACGTGTCTTATTGCAAATCAATAAAAAACGTGGTTATAAAAGCAGTCGAAAAGCAAAGTCCACCGAAGAAGGACAACTGATTGACGGAATGGAGATTGCAAAACGTCTTTACAATGAGAATCTCACACCGGGTCAGCTTTGTTATCAAATATTGAATAATGGTAAGAAATATTTGCCCGACTTCTATCGTTCGGATTTGCAGGCGGAATTTGACAGAATCTGGGATTTCCAAAAACAATTTTATCCAAACCAGATTTCAGATTCCTTGAAGGAAGAATTGAGAGGTAAGAACAAGTCTCAATCGTGGGCAATTTGTGCAAAACCATTTGGTCTTGTTGGAATTAAAAGAACAACAAAGGGACTGGATTTAAAACTGGAGAATTACAAATGGCGCAGCGATGCCCTCTCACAACAACTAGGACTGGAGGAATTGGCCATTGTTCTGCAGGAGATCAACGGCCAAATAAGCAATGCCAGCGGCTATCTAGGCGACATCAGCGACCGTAGCAAAGAGTTGTATTTCAACAACCAAACCATAGGTCAATACCAGATGGCCCAGCTGAAAAAAGACCCCAACTACAGTCTTAAGAATCAGGTGTTCTATCGCCAGGATTATTTGAATGAATTTGAAAAAATCTGGGAAACTCAAGCAAAATTCCATAACGAACTGACACCTAAACTCAAAAAAGAGATACGCGATGTCATAATATTTTATCAACGGCCACTAAAATCTCAAAAAGGGTTGATCTCGTTCTGCGAATTTGAAAGCCGGCAAATAGAAGTGGAAATAGATGGAAAAAAGAAATTAAAAACTATTGGAAACCGCGTTTGTCCTAAGTCATCACCCTTGTTCCAGGAGTTTAAGATTTGGCAAATATTGAACAATGTACAAGTTATAGGAAAAGTCGTTCCCAATCTACAAACAGACCTATTAGGACACACGGAATCATCCAAGCATGGCAAGCGTTTCCTGTATCAAGAGGAAAAGGAGAAATTGTTTGCGGAACTGAACTATAAGGAGAAACTGTCTAAGAACGATGCGCTCAAATTGCTATTTGGCAACAGCAAGGATTTGGATTTGAACTACAAGCAACTGGATGGAAATCATACGCAAGCGGAATTGTTCAAGGCATATCAGACTATCATCGAATTAACCGGGCATGGCGAGTATGATTTCTCCAAACTCCCAGCAGAGAAGACGCTTGAAACAGTTTCATCAATATTTAATGGTTTGGGAATCAACACCAATATTTTATTGTTTGACTCTTCGTTAGAAGGGCAAGCGTTAGAGGAGCAACCCATGTACAAATTATGGCATCTCCTGTACTCTTTTGAGGGCGACAATTCCAATCTCGGCAATGAAAAATTGATTGAAAAACTTCGCGAAACATATGGATTTGACAAAGAATCTGCCATAACGCTGGCAAATGTTGTATTCAGAGATGCTGGCGAATACGGTAGCTTGAGTACGAAAGCCATAAAAAAGATACTACCCCATTTGAAAGATGGGCTGGATTATAGTGTGGCATGTGAATATGCGGGATACAGGCATTCGAAAAATTCTCTCACCAAAGAAGAAATCGCCAACAAAACTTTAAAAGACAAGTTAGAACTGCTACCTCGAAACAGTTTAAGGAATCCTGTTGTGGAGAAGATTCTGAACCAAATGGTGAATGTGGTTAATGGCATCGTGACTGAATATGGCAAACCTGATGAAATCCGAATCGAATTGGCCAGAGAATTGAAGAAATCCGCTAAAGAGCGAGATGAGATGACCAAATCCATAAACGAAACGACAAGATATCATGAGGAATATGTGAAGAAGTTGCAAGGAGAACCATTCTATTTGGAGCATGTGAGTCGTAACGATATTATTCGATATAAACTCTATTTGGAATTGAAAGACAATGGATACAAAACATTGTATTCCAACACTTACATTCCGCAAGAAAAATTATTTAGCAAAGAATTTGATATTGAGCATATTATCCCTCAAGCCAAATTATTCGACGACTCCTTTTCAAACAAAACCATTGAAGTTCGTCAAGTGAATTTGGAGAAAAGCAATGCCACTGCTTTCGATTTTATTGCCGACAAATACGGAGATATTGCCCTGCAAGATTATGTGAACAGAGTGGAGAGAATGTTCAATGACAAGGTGATTTCCAAGACAAAGCGCGACAAATTATTGATGAAAGAGGCCGATATTCCTAGCGGTTTCATCAATAGAGATTTGCGTGATTCTCAATACATTGCAAAAAAATCACGTGAGATATTGGAAGAATTAGTCCGTTTTGTTGTTCCAACAACGGGCAGCATAACTGACCGTTTGCGCGAAGATTGGGAACTGGTAAATGTGATGCAAGAGCTCAATTGGGATAAGTATAATCAATTGGGAATGACCGAAATAATTGAAGGGCGAGACGGTCAACGCATCCGACGGATAAAAGATTGGACCAAGCGCAACGACCATCGCCATCACGCTATGGATGCCTTAACCATTGCTTTCACGAAAAGAAGTTATATCCAATATCTGAACAACCTCAATGCCCGCGTGCAAAAAGGTGTTGACGAATATTTTGATTTGGACATGGTGGAACTTGCCGATTTGGATAAAGGGAAACGAGCAGCGGCTGTTTATGGCATTGAGAAGAAAGAATTGTATCGCGATTCAAAAGGCAAACTGCGTTTCAAACCACCTATGCCATTAGACGAATTTCGCGCTGAGGCCAAACGGCAGTTGGAAAACACATTGGTTTCCATCAAGGCAAAAAACAAAGTGGTGACGCAAAATGTTAACATCTCCAAGAAAAAAACAGGCAAAAACAAGAAAATCCAACTGACACCAAGAGGGCAACTTCATTTGGAGACTGTTTACGGAAAATCCAAACAATATGCCGTAAAAGATGAAAAAGTAAACGCATCTTTTGATGAAACCAAGATTATGACTGTCGCCAACAAACGATATAGGGATGCCTTATTGTCACGCTTGCAACAATTTGGCGGAGATGCGAAAAAAGCATTCACTGGAAAGAACACCTTAGAAAAAAATCCTATATGGATAGATGTATATCACAAAGACAGTGTCCCTGAAAAGGTGAAGACTGTTTATTTCGAACCAATCTACACCATCCGAAAAGAGATTTCGCCTGACTTGAAAATAGACAAGGTTGTGGATGTTGGGATTCGCAACATACTGAAATCTAGACTATATGATTTTGACGGTGACGCCAAGAAAGCATTCTCAAACCTTGATGAAAATCCTATATGGTTGAACGAAGAGAAAGGCATTGCCATTAAGCGAGTAACCATCACGGGTATCAGCAATGCAGAAGCCTTGCACGAGAAACGCAACAAAGAAGGAAAACTGATTCTTGACGAGAATGGCCAAGCGCAACCGATTGACTTTGTAAATACAGGCAACAACCACCATGTGGCTATCTACCGAAAACCGAAATTGGACAAAAATGGGCAACAAATTGTAGATGAGAACAATATCCCTCAATATGAGTTGGATGAAATAATTGTCTCTTTCTATGAGGCAACTGCTCGTGCCATGCAACACATACCCATCATTGATAAGGAATACAAGAAAAATGATGGTTGGCAGTTTCTGTTCACTATGAAGCAGAACGAATATTTTGTTTTTCCCCGATATGACGAAGATGGCAACATGACTTTCAATCCGTTGGATCATGATGAAGAATGGTACAAGAATCCGGACAACTATGCTATCATAAGTCCTAATTTATTTAGAGTGCAAAAAATTTCCACCAAGAATTATATGTTCCGACATCATCTTGAAACTGTTGTTGGTGAGCCTAAACCATTAAGGGATACCACATGGAAATTAATTCAAACACCTTCAAATCTAACTGGAATTCTCAAAGTCCGCGTGAACCACATCGGTCAGATAGTTTCCGTGGGCGATTATTAATCATTTTACAAATTATTTAACATTCAAAACTATGAGTAACATAAAACTATTTCAAGACAAGAAAATCCGTTCCACATGGAACGAGGAAGAAGAACAGTGGTATTTTTCTGTTTATGATGTTGTGGAAGCGCTGACTGATAGTAATGACCCTAAACAATACATTAAACGAATGCGGTCGCGTGACGAAGGGTTGAATTCCAACTGGGGTACAATTTGTACCCCTGTAGAAATGATGGCTCTGGACGGAAAATACAGGAAAATTCAAGCCGCCAATGTTAAAGGGCTCTTCCGTATCATACAATCTATTCCGTCGCCCAAGGCAGAACCATTCAAACTATGGCTTTCACAAGTAGGTTATGAACGGTTACAAGAAATTGAGAACCCGGAACTGGCACAGGAACGAATGAAAGTGCTATATGAGAAAAAAGGGTATCCAAAAGACTGGATTGACAAACGATTACGAGGCATCGCCATCCGTCAGAATTTGACAGAGGAATGGAAAAGAAGTGGTATTACTTCAGAATCGTACTTTGCCATATTAACAGCAGAGATTTCTAAAGCCACTTTCGGCATGACCCCATCGGAATACAAGGAATTTAAAGGTCTCACAAAGAAAAATCAAAACCTGCGCGACCACATGGATGATTTGGAACTGATTTTCACCATGTTAGGTGAGCGTGTCACCACTGAAATATCTCAAAAAGAAGATCCGGAAAGTTTTGAAGAAAGCAGAAAAATTGCAAAGAGAGGTGGTCATGTGGCTGGAGTAGCAAGAAAAGAGACGGAAAAAGAGTTGGGGCGTAGCGTGTCAACACCCGAAAATTTTCTGCCCAAACATAATGATTTGCCATTAGAAGAATAGCCCAATGATCAAACGCACCCTTTGTTTCAGCAATCCCGCATACTTGTCGATGAAAAATGACCAACTGGTCATCAAACTTCCGCAAGTGGAGAAAAACGACGACCTGCCGGAATCCTTTAAGGAACTGACCGTGCACACCATTCCCATTGAAGATATCGGAGTGGTTGTCCTGGACCACAAACAGATAACCGTCACCCAAGGCTTGATGGAGGCATTGCTGGACAACAATTGTGCCGTTATCACCTGCGACAAAGCCCATCTGCCGGTTGGACTAATGCTGCCTTTGTCAGGCAATACCATCCAAAACGAACGCTTTCGCTACCAGCTGGATGCTTCTCTTCCATTAAAGAAGCAACTTTGGCAGCAGACTGTGCAACAGAAAATCCACAATCAGGCGGCTGTTTTGCGTACTTTCAGAAACATCCAAACCACCAACATGACGAAGTGGGAAAATGATGTGCGCAGTGGGGATCCCGACAATCTGGAAGGCCGTGCCGCAGTCTTCTATTGGAAGAATCTCTTCCCCTGTGTGGAAGATTTCACCCGAGAGCGAGAAGGTATTGCCCCGAACAATATGTTGAACTACGGTTATGCCATTCTACGGGCTGTGATTGCACGCTCTTTGGTCTCATCAGGTCTGCTCCCTACCCTGGGCATTCACCACCATAACCGATACAATGCCTACTGCTTAGCCGATGACATCATGGAGCCGTATCGCCCATACGTGGATGAGCTGGTGGTGCGATATACGGACGAGCATGGGTATCCTGAAGAATTGGATACGGAAATTAAAAAAGTGCTGTTGAGTATCCCCGTCTTGGATGTTCATATTGGCGGACAGAAAAGTCCATTGATGATTGCTGCCACACAGACAACCGCCTCGTTGGCACGATGTTTCACCGGCGAAAGCAGAAAAATAGTTTATCCGGAGAAATGATTTCCGAACGATACAGTGAATACCGCATCATGTGGGTTTTAGTCCTCTTTGATTTGCCGACAGACACGAAAAAGGAACGGAAAGCGTATGCCGATTTCCGCAAAAAGATCCTGAAAGACGGTTTTACCATGTTCCAATTTTCAATCTATATGCGGCATTGCGCCAGTCGCGAGAACGCAGATGTACACATCAAACGGGTGAAATCGTTTCTGCCGCCCACAGGCGACATCGGCATTATGTGCATTACGGACAAGCAGTTTGGAGAAATCGAGATTTTCCACAGTCGAAAGCCAACCCAAGTGGAGCAACCCTGTCAACAATTGGAACTTTTTTAGAGGTTTTCGCCGCAAAAACCAGCATTAGAAAAATGAGGCAACCAATAAAAAAATCGCTTGAAAACAAGCGATTTTTTTATTTCTAAAATTCTTTGCAACTTACTGATTCTTTGCGATTTTCGTTTGTCCTGTTGTTGCTAGGTGCAAAGATATGAAACTTTTGAAAGCAATTCACAACATGTATTACAAACGACGTCGCAGAGGAAAAGTTGTTGCTAGGTGCAAAGATATGAAACTTTTGAAAGCAATTCACAACGTCCAGGGCTCTATAAATTTTATATTGTCGTTGTTGCTAGGTGCAAAGATATGAAACTTTTGAAAGCAATTCACAACAGCAGGATTATTTACTTCTTATCCAAAAGGGTTGTTGCTAGGTGCAAAGATATGAAACTTTTGAAAGCAATTCACAACATAATTGAATTTGGTCGGATTTATGTAAGTGTTGTTGCTAGGTGCAAAGATATGAAACTTTTGAAAGCAATTCACAACATTTTCCATTCGTTTGCTTTTTGGCGTTTGGTTGTTGCTAGGTGCAAAGATATGAAACTTTTGAAAGCAATTCACAACCAATAGCTGATGTTGCTTCATCACCCTTTGGTTGTTGCTAGGTGCAAAGATATGAAACTTTTGAAAGCAATTCACAACGACCTATTATCAAGCTGGCCTGAATTCTGAGTTGTTGCTAGGTGCAAAGATATGAAACTTTTGAAAGCAATTCACAACTTCTTCGTCGATGTCGGCGCGGAAGAAGTGGTTGTTGCTAGGTGCAAAGATATGAAACTTTTGAAAGCAATTCACAACTTTCAGGTATTTCTCCTTCTCCTAACCCTTGTTGTTGCTAGGTGCAAAGATATGAAACTTTTGAAAGCAATTCACAACACGGTGAGTTTCGCGGTAACCTCGAATATTGTTGTTGCTAGGTGCAAAGATATGAAACTTTTGAAAGCAATTCACAACGCGGTTATTCGCGCTATACCGATCTTATGGTTGTTGCTAGGTGCAAAGATATGAAACTTTTGAAAGCAATTCACAACACTCTGTGCTACAATGTGGACGTGACGCTGTTGTTGCTAGGTGCAAAGATACTAAACTTTCACATAAGATTGGCAGCGCCTCGGCTATCCGAGCAAGTTCGTTTGCACTCGGCTTGCGCAATCTTTGAAAACAATTCTCAACAGTTATGATATTTTTATTAACTACCCCGCCCTTCGGGCACCCCTTCTGGAATCAGAAGGGGATTTAGCTCATCGCGGCACTGTTGTGCCACAATCATTATGCAAAGGGCAAATCCAGATAACAGGTCAACATCTATATCATTGCAAAAAAAACGCCCTGTTTCCAGGGCGTTTTTTTTATTTGAAAATAATGAAACTATTATCTGAACAGATTCTGTTCAATCATCTTTGATAAGTCGTGCAAGGACTTTTCAGCCTCCTCCATGCTGTCTTCCAAATCTTCAATGATTTCTTCAGCTTCTTTGATAATACTTTTCTTATCTTTCTTAGACATGGTTTCGCTCTTCTTGGCAGCGTCAATGTCAGCGTAGGCTTTCAAATAAGTCTGGTACTTGTCATCCAAACTTGTCGTCTTGGTATTTGTGCCAAATCCAGCATAGGATTCAGCCAATGTAGGACGGTAGATGGTATATTCAATGCTGCCTTCGCCAACCTTGAACTTAACCACAAAGGTAACATACTCATTAAACCAGCCAGCGAAAGGATTGTAGGAGGATCTGGTTTTCAACGTACCATTGGCCAAAACTTCACCTTTGTCTGCATCTTTAGAAAACACAGCGTCACCAGAATGGAACGTCGTGACAGCCCAGAGATTGGCAGCCTCAAAGAGTTCAGCTTTACTCTGTGAACTTTCATATTTGTTGGTGTAACAAATGTTGCCCTTATCATCAGTTGGGAAAACAGTCTTTTGGGCATAGGCACCACAGGCCACAATGGCCACTAAGCATAACGTTGTCAAAAATTTTTTCATAATTGTATAATTGGAAAATAAAAAATCAATTAAAATTTCGTATCATCGGTTTGCTCTTGCAAATCTTTCAGCCACTTCATCATGGGCACCACACGGCTCTTGAATGAACCACTGATGTTCACAAGATTCGCTGACAATCTCGGAGTGGCATCGGTATTAATCACATAAGCAGTACCTTCAAATGAACCTACCACTTTGTTCTTGTTCACTTTGGTAAGATGGATGCTACCCGTGCTCATCACGTAGAATAAAGTAGGACTAATAGCATAACCGATCACTTGATTATTGGCAAACTCGCCATTCAGCAGACTTCTGTAGTCGAAGTTGTCCAAATCCTCATCGGTCAAAACGTTGTTAACCGTAAACGTAGTTCCGGATTTGATATTATCACCTACAATACGATAACCCATAAAAGGATAATCAACATCCTCCACACTACCTGAACTGATCAGCTCGTTGACGTCGATCGCCATCGACATACCTACTACATAGGGTGTTGCAGCATCATTGTCAAACATGGCAATACTGGATGGAAATTCATCTGCATGGCCATCTGCCGTTGTAATAGATGCTTTTCCGGAAACGAGATCAAACACATCCTGTACAAAATTATCGCTACAGGAACTAAAGAGAACTGCCGTTACAGAGACTGCAATAATTAGAAAAATTTTCTTCATATTTTATTGTATTTTAATAGGTTAAATGATTTTTTCTTCAATAAACCCACGTAAATCACACTCCACATCGGGGACAAAAATAGTAATTTTTATCTATTCAAATAGAAGTTCCTCTGAAAAAAAGTGAATCGTACGTAATTATCTCTAACCATTCTCAATCATAAAGTGTAGGCGGTTGAAGACATTGGCCTCACTGGTACCCCCGTCAAAGTCAAGGAAGAGCAAATTGAGGTCTGGATAGAATTTGCGAATTTTCTTCTCCACACCCTTGGAGATGATGTGATTGGCAATACAGGCGAAGGGTTGCAAACTGATGATGTTCTTCACCCCGCTTTCCGCCAATGCGGACATCTCCGCCGGAATCAACCAGCCTTCGCCGAAGTTGGCTGCCATGTTGACAATGCGCGAAGCCAGCTCCGCATCATGGAAGATGTCGGCAAACGGACGGTAATACGGGAATGGAGCACAGATTTTGTCATACACCTTGGCATAATGACTGATGAGTTTGTAGATGGCATCCGAAGCGAACAACGGCATGTTCACTGGCTTGATATTGAGTTTCTTGTTGATATGCCGATTGACAAAACTGTTCATGAAGAAATTGTAGATGGATGGGGCGACAACCTCCACACCCTGGTCGGCAAGCCAGTCCAGCACATTCAGATGTCCAAACTCGTTGTACTTGATGTAAATTTCCCCTACCACCCCGATTTGCGGCAGCGGTTTGTTGCAGTCAGTGTTGTCTTTGAACTCCTGCACCGCTTCAGCCAACAATCTTCTTATACCTTTGTAGTCCTTCTTCTCAATCAAAGGAAATGACAAATCGATATATTTCTGATGGATTTCCTTCGCTTTGCCGGGTTGTAGCTCGCGCGGGCGCGAGGCATAGTACATGCGCGACAGACAATCGGCGTACAGCAACGTGAACAAAGCGGGCAAAGCCAGTTTCTTGGCCTCCACCACAAAGCCCGGCTGCTCGTTGGCCAGCGTGTTGCCCAACGCCAGCGCTAGCACTGGCACATTCTCGAACCCTGCGGCCACCAACGCTTTCTTGATCAGCATGATGTAGTTAGTGGCGCGGCACTGTCCGCCCGTCTGCGTGATAATCACCGCCACGTCGTCCAGATTGTACTCGCCACTGCGCAAGGCCTTGAGCAGACTGCCCACCACAATGGTAGCCGGATAACACACCTCGTTGTTGGCGTACTGCAGCCCCAGCTCCACACACTCTTTGTCGCCCATAGGCAGTATCACAAGGTTATATCCCGCCATCTTGAAGAAAGTGGGGAAAAACTCCGTGTAACCGGAAGCGAATGTCGGTGCGAGGATGGTGCGCCGTTTGTCTGCAATTCCGAACGGCGGCGTGGTCACAAAGGGCTTGTTGACCTCCATCTTGCGACTGAACTTGAGACTCTCCACCATGGAGCGCACGCGCAAACGCAAGGAGCCGATGTTGTTCACGTCATCCACTTTCAGGAGCGTAAAACTCTTACCCTTGCGGTCGAGGATATCGTGGGTTTCATCGATGATGAACGCATCCGGGCCACAACCGAAGGAGGTAATCATCATGAAGTGTATGTTGTCTTGACTGTTGGCCACATAGTGCGCGGCTTTGAAGATACGGTTGGGGTACGTCCACTGCGTGACGGCCACCAGCTCTTGATAGACATCCGTATCCTGGTCGTCGGCCACAAACTCCGTTACCACATCGATGCCCATGTCTGCGAGCACATCGGAAATCTTGTGCTGGATGAGCGGGTCGGCGTGATAGGGACGGCCTGCCAGCACCACGACCATGCGGTTATTTTCCTTGGCAAGATTCACTATCTCGCGCGCACGCTGGTGTTGCTGGGCGATATACAACTTCTGCGCTTTCACAGCCGCGGCAATGGCACGGTCGGCGGTCTTGCGATCCACGCCAAGCGTGGCCAAATACTTGCGACAGCCTGCTTCGAGAAGTTCCTTGCTATTGAGCGACACCACCGGCGCATCGAATGGGATGTTAAAACGCTCCTCCGTATCGATGGCGTTCTTCATCACATCGGAATATCCGGCCACGATGGGACAATTGTAGCTGTTGCGCACCTTGTCATCCGCTTTCTGCTCCATCACCACATAGGGATAGAAGATACGATCCACGCCTTTTTTGGCCAAATCATAGACATGTCCATGCATCAGCTTGGCGGGGAAGCAGATGTTCTCCGACATCACCGTATGGATGCCCTGCTCATAAAGCGGGTTGGTGGATTTACCCGACAGTTGCACGCGGAATCCGCATTCAGACAACAAAGCGTTCCAGAAAGGATAGAGTTCAAACATGCCCAACGCGCGCGGGATACCGATGGTAAGTTTGGCTTTAGACTTGGGTACAACCGGGCGCTGGAAGAGCATCTTCAACCGCTCATGATGCTGGTTGGTACCCTTGCGCATCACCTCCGACTCGTTGGCAAAAATCTTCTCGCAGTTGTTGCCGGAGTAGTAACATCTATCATTGGAAAATTTGTATTGGATAACCGTACATTGGTTGGCGCAGCCCGGACAAGTCTGCTGCTCGGTTTCAAACTGTTTGATGGAGAGCAGATCGTCAAGTGTAAGGACATTTGCAGAAGGTTGCTCCTTGGCAAAGAGGGCACAACCGTAGGCACCCATCAGTTCCGGAATATCGGAGAAGCGCACATCTCTGCCCGTGAGCAGTTCCAGCGCACGCACCACGGCCAAATTCTTGAACGTGCCGCCTTGCACCACAATATGATCGCCCAGCTCCTCGATTTTGCGGAGCTTGAGCACCTTGAATAGACAGTTCTTGATAACGGAATAGGCAAAGCCTGCGGATATATCTTCAGAAGTGGTTCCCTCGCGCATGGCCTGCTTCACTTTGGAGTTCATGAACACGGTGCAACGCGTGCCCAGATCGTATGGATGCTTGGCCTCGCAGGCAATCTTGGCGAAGTCGGACACCTTGTAGCCCAACATCTTGGCAAAAGTCTCGATAAAAGAACCACAGCCAGAGGAACATGCCTCGTTGATTTCCAGTCTTCGGATAGCTTGGTTTTCGACAAAGATAGCCTTCATATCCTGGCCACCGATGTCAAGGATGAAAGAGACATCCGGAGAGACACTTTTCGCACCGAGGTAATGTGCCATAGTTTCCACCACGCCGTAGTGCAGGCCGAAGGCCGTCTTGAGAAGATTCTCGCCGTAGCCCGTCACGGCACTGCCAGCGATGCGGGGCGAGAAATTATGTTCGTCGCAAGTCTTCTTGAAATCCTGCAAAGCATCCAGGAATGCGCCGAAACTATTGCCATTGTTGTTGCGATAGTCGCTGTGGAGCAGCCGGCCCTGTTCATCCAGAACCACCAGTTTGGTGGTGGTAGAACCGGAATCGACCCCCATAAAGATGCGATCATCCTGCATGCTCCCCCACTCGACTCGAGGCACGAAGAAATTTTGTTTCTGCTGTCGCCAAGTTTCAAACTCTTCGCCAGACTTGAACAGCGGTTCGAGGCGGTTTTGCAGCAGCGTATCGGTATCGATAGCCAGATGCTCGATGTTGTGCATAAACTGCGTCATGGGAATAGCTTCGCGGCACTCGGTCGCGGCCATGAGGGCAGTGCCGTAGGCTGGCACCACGCGTGCGTCGGGCACATCTACACAGTCGGCCTCAGTGATATGGAGATTGTTGAGGAAGGTTTTCTTCAGCATGGGCAGGAACGCGAAGGGCCCGCCGCAGAAAAACACAGGCGGGCACACATCAAGCCCGCGCGAGAGCGTACCGATGACCTGCAGGGCCACGGCATGGAACACGGACAGCGCCACGTCTTCCTTGCTCACGTGCCGCGCCAAGAGGTTCTGGATGTCCGTCTTGGAAAACACGCCGCAGCGTGACGCGATGGGATAGACGGTCTTGGCATTTTCGGCCAGCGTGTTGAGCTCCGAGGGCTCCACGTTGAGCAGGCTGGCGGTCTGGTCGATGAACGCGCCCGTGCCGCCAGCACAGTTGCCGTTCATGCGGATATCGGGCACCCTACCCTCCTCGAAGAAAATCATCTTGCTGTCCTCACCGCCAATGTCGATGAAGGTGCGGGTCTGCGGAAAGTGCTGTTTCACGAGCGTGGCGGCGGCAATCACCTCCTGCACGAAGGGCAGGTGCCAGCATTCGGCATAACCCATTCCTACGGAGCCAGTGACAGCTACGCGAAGCGAGGCTTCCGGGTACTGGTTGGCCACCGGAGCCAAAGCTTCCAGCATTGTGCTCCGAATGTTCATGTTATGTCGGCGATAATCCACATAGCAACTATCATCACGGCTATCCAACACCACTACCTTGACAGTGGTGGAACCTATATCTATACCTACTTTAAGTTCTTTTTCCATAATCAAATTCAGGGCGCGAAAGTACAAAAATCTTCATCAACTATTAACCGGTTTCCTAAATTCGCCACAAACAGATCAAGGGTTTTATGGGTGAACTAAAAACCAAAGGCCCGGATTGCTCCGGGCCCTTGACAAAAACACAATAAAATTATAAAAAAACACTAAAACTGTTTTCTGATAATCTTTCTACTGACTACAATACCATCCTGCATACGGATACGGATGATGTAGCTACCAGCGGCCATGTTGTCAAGAGACACACGAGTGTATTCAGGACTATCCACCTCCTGTACTTGCAGCAGACGGCCGTACATGTCATAAACATAGACGGTCTGCATACGCTCACCCTCGATGATCACGTAGGTCGTGGCCGGGTTCGGGTAGATGCGCAATTGCGGAGCCACATGCTCAGGCACGCTGATCGGGCTATAGACTATGAGCGTAATGTGGATAATGCTGTCGCAACCGCTTTCTGTGAAGTTGTTGACGGTTTGGGTTAACACACCTGTGTCAGTAGGTGTCACAACATAACCATAGTTATTGTAAGTATCGCCCAAATGGACACTGTCAACAATCTCAATATAATACGTCGGGTTCACGGTGAGATGGAGCACATAGACACTGTCGCAGCCAGTGGCTGTCTGATAGGTGTCATAATAGGTACCTTCCACCACGTATTCTCCATCACGCCACACGTATGGAGTGCCGTCGCAAGTGGATGCATTGGTTTCAAAGAGGTAACTCTCGTTCACCGTTAACACAAGCGTCACGATGCTGTCGCAACCATATTGGTTGGTCAGGACAAGCTGGTCGTAAACCGTGGTCGTATTGGTCGGGGTGATATTGAAGCCATTTTCAGTGTAGGAATCGCCCAAGCAGATAGCTGCGCGAATGGTATCATAGCTCTTCGGACTCACAGTCAGGAGAAGCGTATAGACATCCTCACAACCGTATGTATTTGCCACTGAATCCACGTAGAATCCACTGGTCTCCAACTGGCGTCCACGCCAGACGTATGGTGTACCTTGACAGGTCTCCGCCGTGTCATTCTGACGGATAGCCGGATTCACGGTGAGTGTCAGCTTGTAAATACTATCGCAACCAGCAACAGTTGACAGAGAGTCATAATACACACCGCTCTCATAATAGTCAGTACCATGCCAGTTGTACGGAACCTCGTTGGAGCATATCGTCTGAGTCTCCGGGAAGATGTATCTCGGATTAACAATCAAGTTCAGCGTATAGACACTGTCGCAACCGGCAGCCGTCTGCAGACGGAGAGCACTGGTTCCTGAGGTATTGAAAGACTGCCCGTGCCAGGTGTAAGGCAGTTCTTCCTGACAGACTGTTACAGTATCATTTTGGTAGAAAGCCTCGCCCATCGTAACCACCACAGTGTAAATGAAGCGGTCTCCCCATCTGATAACGGTATCTCTGTACGTACCACTTTCAGTAATGGCCATCATACGCCAAATTGCAGTATCGCCTGGACATAGCGTAATAGGATTGCTCTCAACTATCTGCCACTCATCATAAAATGCCTGCAATGCATAAACACTGTCACAACCCACAGAGGTTTGGAGAGAATCGTAATAAACTCCGGCATCTGAGATAGCCATTCCATGCCATTCATAGGGCAAAGTCACATCATTCAGACTTACCGAATCTTCGCTGAAGAATGGCGTACCCTTCACGAAATTCATCGTATAGACAATACTGTCACAGCCATTGGCATTGCGCAACGTGTCATTGTAAACGCCTGTCTCTGACAAGGTCATGTCATGCCATGCATACGTTGCATCCGCGCCGCACAAAGTCATGGAATCCACCTGCGTGGTAACATAGGTAACATTCACAGTCAATGTATAGATGCTGTCACAGCCAAATGATGTATTCAAGGAATCAGTGTAGCTGCCCGGTCCTGCGATGTTCTTGCCGTGCCATGTGAACGGAAGTGCATTTTCGCACACAGCTGTATCCACATGGATGTTGTAAGTAGGATGAACGATGAAGGTCAGGGTGTACGTACTGTCGCAATAGGTGCCAACCGTTTGGTAAGTCACCACCATCGTAGTGTCACCTGTGAAACGTTGTCCATGCCATAACCACGGAAGCTCATTATCACATTTCTCCAAAGTATCATACAAGTGATAAGACTTATTTACGACTACATCTACCATATAGAGTGTGTTGTCAATGTAAGAGGTGTCATAATAAGTTCCTGTAGCCGTCAAATCCTGGCCTCTCCATGTCGGAACTTCGCCGCCGTCACAGAACGTAATCGGAGTATCATGTACGATATTGAATTCTGTCACAGTCAAAGTAAGTTGATGAATACTGTCGCAGCCGGCAACTGTGGTCAGAGATTCAGTAACGGTTGTATCTGCGTACAATTCAAGACCGTGCCATTGGAACGGCAGATTCGTGCTATGTACCGTCTGATTCTCAGGAATAAAATAGGTAGGATTCACAGTAAGACGGAGGTTGACAATACTGTCACAATTCAGTGAGGATGTGAGATTGCGGGTGTAGGTGTGTGTGCCTACTGAATCAGGTGTAAGATCGAAGCCGTTTTCAACGTAAGAATCGCCCTTGCAAATAGAAGCCGTGATTGTCGTATCAAACACCGGTTTCACCGTAAAGGTCAACGTCTCAACACTGTCACAACCATCAACCGTATGGAAATTGTAGGTATAAACACCTGATGTAGTCAAGGATGTATCGCCGAATACATACGGCAGCTGATCACTGTTGGCGCACAGCGTCACCGAGCGGGATTCGCTGTAAGCAGGCAACACCGTCAGGGTGAAAGTCACAATGCTGTCACAATTTGTAACCGTCTTATGATTGTAAGTGTAGGTGCGCACGCCGGGAGTACTGATGTCAATGTCATCATTCTCCGGTGCATAACGATACGGAGTCTCAGACTTACATACAGTGTCTGCATCCGCGATGGCGTATTCCGGATTTACTATCAAGGTCACTGTCACAGCACTGTCGCAAGAGTGCGGCGTGGTAAAATGAACAGTCTTGGTACCAGCTTCGGTGAAGATCGAATCTCCCACCTGATACGGTAGTCCGCTTTGGCAAATATTGAATGTGGCACTATGTTGATAGGTCGGATGAACGTTAAGAGTGAGATACGTAATCTCAAAGCATCCATCCTCGCGGGTCGTTACCACTTCATAGGTACCTGCAGCATTGAAAGTGGAATCGCCGTACGGGTATGGCAGTTGATTATCGCAAATGTTGAGGGTTAGTGTATGCGTAATAGACGGCGTAACCACCAAGTGCAGCTGATAAATGCTGTCGCAACCCGATGCGGAATTCAGACTTATCGTATAGTTACCACCAGTAGAATAAACATGGTCACTGTCAAAAGCGTATGGCAGGGCTCCCTCACAAATCTGGACGGTAGTATCCTTGTTCATGCTATTATGAACAATCAGATGCAGGTTGATGACACTGTCACAACCTGTGTTCACGCGGCTATAATGTATTGGATAGTCACCGCTGACAGAATAAGAATGGTTATAGTCCCAAGCATAAGGCACATCCACATCGCAAACAGACACGGTGGTGTCTTTGGAGAAGACAGGATTCACCGTCAGGTTCACAGTCACGATGCTATCGCAGCCAGTGGACAAAATTGTGCTGTGGTTCAGCGTATGAGTACCGACCTGTGTCACCAACGTGTCAAAGCCATAGCCAACATATTGTTCACCTTGACAGACTGAAGCGCTGAAATTCCTATTGTATGACGGATTCACGGTCAGGGTCACGGTCACAGTACTATCGCAGCCAGTAGCCAAAGTAGTGCTGTGGATCAGCGTATGGGTACCGCTTAGGGCGACCAACGTATCAAATCCATAGTCAGTGTATCTGTCACCTTGGCACACTTCACCGCTGTAGTGCAGGTCATATGACGGATTCACGGTCAGGGTCAGCACCACGGTGCTGTCGCAGTTGTACTGGGTAGGCACCACTCGGGTGATAACCGTATCGCCCGTAGTAGTAGGTGTAGCGATAATGTTGTAACGGGAATAGCTTTCACCAAGGCAAATCGTGTCACGCAAATTCGTGGTATTCAATTCGTGAACAAAAAGTTTCAGGACAGTAACACTGTCACATCCGCTGGGAGTAGGATCTGTATGGGAATAGGTTCCTGTTGTACTCTCGTTGAATCCATTGGCTTGGTATGTCTCACCAGCACAGATATGCGCAATGATTGTCTCAATATGCTTGTCACTGACTTGCAAATGCAGCGTCACAATGCTGTCGCAACCAGTTACGGATTGAAGATTGGCCACATATGTACCGGGTTCTGTTCTGTCGATTCCGCCAAAATTGAAACTCTGGCCTTCACAAATGGTTTTTTCGATGGTGGGCGTGTAAACAGGGTTGACGGTCAGTATGAGCGTGGTCGTGCTGTCACAGCCTGCCATGTTGGTGCCAGTTTGTGTCAGCGTATAGGTACCGGCCGTTGCAAAAGTAGTATCGAAGTTATGAAGTGTATATTGCTCACCGGCGCAAGTGGAGTCTATCAACGTCACCTGGTCAGTAGCCTTCACAGTCAAATGCAAGGTCACCACAGAGTCGCAACCGTTGGAAGACTGGGTAGCCAGCACGATATCCTGAACACCGGATTCCGTGTAGCTGACATTCTGTCCATAGCCCGTGTAAGTATCACCTTGGCAAACTTCATCATACAAATCTTGGGAAGGATAAACTGTGAAAATGGTAATAATCTGTTCAGTCTTGCCACTTTCGCAACCGGTTTCGGCGTTGTAATTAGTAACAAAATAAGATGTTGATTCGCTGATCGTGCCAGTATGGTAAGAAGCGGCAGCCACGTTGTTAAGAGGTTCTGTGGCTGTAGCCGTCTCGTACCAACGGCAACTGGTCGTATTGGAAGCGGTCAGGTTGAATGTGTCAGGGCCACAGTTCGTTTTTTCGCTAACCGTCGGCATAGCAGGAATATCGTTAACAGTGGCCGTGATCGGCACTCTGTTGCTCAAGCAACCGGTCGTCATGTTGATGCTTTCCACATAATAGGTAGAGGTAGCATTAAGATTCTGAATATTGTATTGCAGACCAGAATTGAGTACTTGTGCACCAGTAGCTGTATTGGCATACCAACGCACATTGAGTGTCGGATCTGCAACCGTCACGTCGAGAGCCACTGGGCCTGCACCGCAACGGGCGGTATCCTTGACAATCGGAGCCTCTGGAATAGTGTTGATGGTAGCCTTAATCGGCAATCGTTTGCTCATACAGTTCGTCTGCGGGTTGAAGGAAGCCACATAAAAAGTGGTGTCTGCCGACAATGTGGGATTATACTGCGTACCTTCATGGAAAGAGGTTGCTGTTACAGTATCCACGAACCACTTGCAAGTTCCACCGTTGCTACCCGAATTGGCGATCATAAGCACAGGACCGGCACCGCAACGGACAGTGTCCTTGATGGTCGGATTGCCAGGAGTCGTGTTCACCGCCACGGTAAGGGTGATTACACTGTCGCAACCGACGGTGTTATCAATCGTAACCGTGAATGTTCCCGCTTGCGTAACCTGATAACCATTGTAATCATACGGAAGCTGGGCACTACACAAAGTCAGGTTAGCGATAGCAGCAGAAGAGCGTTTCACTGTCAAATTCAACGTCACGATGCTATCGCAACCGCTAATGGCAGGCACGGTGTCCACGTAAGTATTGGTTTGCGTGTAAGTATGTCCATTGAGCCAGGAGATGCTGTTACAAACGGTGCTATCGACCGTAGTACGTTTCGTATAGTTGATGGTCAACGGCAGGGTCACGATGCTATCGCAATTGTGAACGGTCTTCAGCGTGTCTGTGTAATTGCCGCTTTGTGTGTAAGTCTTATTGTTCCAAACAAAGCTGTCGCAAGCAGTTTGAGGTGTTGCAACAATATTATATTTTTCATATACGTATGCAGTCACCGGCTCGCGGATAGCGCTGGAGCAGTTCGTGTTGTATGCCTCTGCATAGCGCACGGTTATGCTCGGCGCTTGCAGATTGGACAATGTCAACGGATTGTCAGTAGAGGGTTCACCACCAGTGGCAGTCTCATACCAACGAACTTGTGCGCCCGTACTGGCCGTTGCGCTCAATTGCACATCGCCTTCGCCACAACGGTTGTTATCTGTCACACTCACGATTGTCGGCCGGGCATATACATTCACTGTGATGGAAGCCAATGGGCCGGAACAGTTGGTATTGTATGCGCCAACATAGTAAGTGTAGCTATTGCCTTCCGTTAGAGAAGGTGTGGTATAGCTTCCATCGGTATTGGAAGTCAACTGGTTGTTGCCTTCTGGATCCTCGTACCAACGCAGGCTGTTGCCCTGCGCGGTGGTAGCGGTCAGCGTGGTCGTGCCTGCACCGCAAAGAGTCTGCGGCGTGATCACCTCAGGAGCAACCACAGCAGGATGTACCGTGGCCGTAACGGTAACTTTCTGGCTCTCACAGCCTGTCACCGTGTCAATGGTAGAAACCTTGTAGTTCGTGGTTCCCTCATCTAAAGTAACCGTGGTATAGGAACCGCCCTCAAACAACTGGGCATTGTCAGCAGAGTACCATCTGAAGGTATTGGGAGCTGACACCGTGCCTGTGAAGGTCAATGTGCCGGCACCGCAACGAGACTGTCCGCTGATAGTCGGAGTAGTCGGCACAGAGTTGATGACCACATGCAAAGGTTTGAAATCACTCCGGCATTGAGTGGTATCGTTATAAGTAGCCACATAATATGTTGTGGAAGTCGAAACAGTCGGAACGTATTGATTACCAAATCTGTTAAGATATTCCTGATTGGCATTGTACCAGCGGCAGACATTGCCATTCTGACCAGGAGTGGCATTCAGGGTCACTTGCACACTCGAGTTGCTACAAATAGGATCCGGGCTGGTAGCGGTCGGCATCTCCGGAATCGGGTTGATGGTCACAGTCAGCTGGGCAAGTTCACTGCGGCAGTTCTGTTGATTGGTCCAAGCTGCATAATACGTAGTTGTCTGATCTGTCAACACAGGGCTGGTCACCGTTTGTGTACCTGCGGCATCGCTGTACCAACTGAGGGTACAGTTCTCGTTGCCATTGGCTCCGGCGGTCAGCTCGTAGGTACCAGCACCGCAATGAGCGACGTTGGAAACCGTAGGAGTATTCGGCAGCGGGTTTTTCACCACATGCACAGGCGTGCGCGTGGCGGAAACACACTGCGTATTGGTATCGATAGCCTCTAAATAATAGGTAGTCGTAGCAGTAATGGTCGGTGTAAAGGTGTTTTCGGAAGAAAGCACATTGGAAGAGGTGTTATCGGCGTACCAGCGGCAAACCAAATCATCGCCCACCGTTGCGGTGAGGGTAATCTCACCTTGGCCGCAACGACTGGTGTCGGCAGCGGTAGGAGCAGCGGGAATCTCGGCGCGTTGCACCGTCATCGAAACGGTGTCGCTGTAGCAGTTGCCCACTTTTGCAGCCACTTTGTAAATGGTGGCGGCTTCGATATTGTTGACCTCATAAGTAGAAGAACCGTTAGCTAACTCACTATTGGAAGCATTGTACCAGTAGAGTGTGCCAGCGGGTGCCGTGGCACTCAACACTGCGTTACCGCCGCAAGCATACACTGTAGTAGCAACCGTCGGGGCGGTAATGGAGGCGGCCACCGTCACCGTCACCGGAATCTTTTCGCCTTCGCATCCTGTTTCGGAATTGAAGGAAGCTACCTTGAATCTGGTTTGATTTTCAGAAATCGAAGCGGTGTATGAATCGTTAGTGGCCAACAATACGGTACCCTGTTCATTGTACCAACGCAAGGTGGTCCCGTTCGTGCCGGTGGTTCCTGTCAGCGTGACCGTACCCTTCGAACAAACAGTGACGTTGCTCTGCACATCAGGATCACCCGGCAGAGGATACACGTTCACAGTGACGGAGTCGAAGTCACTCTTACAATTCGTTACGGTATTGCAAGAAAGAAGATAATATTTGCGTGAAGCATTAAGTATCTGCGTTGTGACGATAGTGTCGCCAGCGGTATGAGCAGCCGACAAATCTTTCGTAGAATACCACCAAACTACACAACCTTGGTCAGGCGTAGCGGAAAGCGTCGGTTTGCCGCTACCGCAGACCGTAGATGCATTGATGTCGGTCGGATTGGCTGGAATATTGTTGATGGTGATGGTCATTTGAACAGTATCACTGTTACAATGTCCATCAGAAGCATATACATAATATGGTGTGGTGCCGTTCACCGATACGTTCAGATCGGCGACAGCTTGGGTAGCAGCTGCATCGGAAAACCAATATGCGGTGGTGCCTTGGGCCGTGGTGGCGGTCAAAGTGAAATTACCTGCACCGCAATGGGCAGTATCGGAGACCGTCGGAGTAGCAGGAATGGCGTAGGCGGTGGCAGTCACAGGCACGCGATTGGACTTGCAACCCTCGTTGGAGTGCACACTCACATAGTAGGTCATTGTACCCACAGTGTTCAGTGTGGGAGTATATGTATTTCCGTTAGCCAGGGATTCGGATGTGGTATTGTTGGCAAACCAATAGCACGTGCCGCCCGTACCGGATGCGGAGAGTGCCACACTGCCGGTACCGCAGATGGAATTGGACGTGGTGGTCGGCGGAGCAGGAATTTCATGCACAGTCACATTCATTGTGTCACTGCCCACACAACCGTTGAGTGTACCGGTCACAAAGTACTTGCCGGCATTCTTGACCTTGAGCGTGGTATTGGTGCTCATATCTGACCACACAAACGTTGCGCCAATGGGCGTACTGCTCACGGTCAACGTGCTGGAATCGCCCGCACAGAAAGCATTATTACCTGTGATTTGAACTGTAGGTGTTTCGTTCACCGTAACGATTTGGGATGCGGTATTGGAGCAACCCGTAGTAGTGTTAGTACCTGTAACCGTTACATTATAAGTGCCGGCAGCAGAAACGATGGCAGGATTGGTACTGCTTGTAATACCAGTCCATGAATAGCTATCGGCACCGGCTGCAGTAAGCGAGATCGTAGCGGGGGTACACACGGTTGTGGCACTGGGCGTAAGGGTAACGTTTGGCAGCGGGTGAATGGTCACCGTGGCCGTGGCTGTATTGGAGCAATGCGTGGTATTATTTGTTCCCGTGACGGTATAGGTACCGGGAGTTGTGGGATGGACAACCGCACCACCTTCCAGACCGTCGCTCCAAGAATAAGCATCGGCACCTGTAGCAGACACATTGATCTGCTGACCTTCACAACCGTTAATAACACCGTTGTTGGTAAGAGTGATGGTCGGCAGCGGGTTTACCGTGATGGTGCCTGTAGCTGTAGCCTGGCACTCATTCTCACTCGTCACCGTAACAGAGTATTCTCCTGAAGTTGTAGGTGTACCAGTTATACCGGTAGAAGCATTATAGCTCAATCCCGAATTCAATGATGTTGTCACAGCTTCATCTGAAGCCGTAACAGTTATAGGATTGATGGCCGTGCCAGAACACACAGCCTGGTCATTGTTGGAAGAAAGTGTGACAGTAGGAGCAACTTTAAACTGTATGTAATAATAAAATGTAGAATTATCGTTATGCTTCACGTATATAGTAGCCTTGTAATTATTGGAGGCATTCGCCTGTGTCACTTGAAAAACTGAAATAAGTTTGGATTTGGGTGTAGCAGTAATCTGTGGAATACTACTGGCGGAAATACATGTGGGATAATCCCATGTTGCCGTGCCACTGTTATCGAACGACGGATTTCCACTTGCATCGTATGTACGCGCGGGCTCATGTGTAAGGAATTCATTAGCATTGAAATGAGCCTTTGCATTATTATTATCGGTGCTCGAAGCCCCACTGATTGTCAGTGTAGCAAGACCTTTGTCATAGATACAGAATAAGTCATCCAATGTCAATTTGTCATTTGCGTTACCCGTACCAGCCACCGTGCTGGTGGAAAACGAGGCAAGCATATAACTCGGACGAGTGATTGTTGAATAATTGTTATCCGTATTATCTGAATGCGTATAGGTAACCTTATATTTGGCCCGTGCCCAACTCGTAGATTGCTGTAGTGTGGTTATATCAGCACTTCCAACGATATAATCAGTTGGATCTAAATCCCCATTTGCTTTATCATAAAAAGGCATTCCTGTTATAGTAAACACTTTCAGATAAGGAGGATAGGAACTTGAGTAATTTGTTTTATAATAAAAGGATACGCTATCAGGACAACCAACAAAATCCCAGTAAAACGGATAACCATTTACATATCCTGATTCTGTTGTTGCATAATTATAATTTGAGGCATTACCCGCGCTCATGCTACCAACATGCGTTCTGCCCGTAGATAAAGCACCGTTTGCTTTTGCTCCTAAAACACTTGTGCAATACAACTCAATAGCATGACTACCCGAATGAACGTTATCAGCATCACTTTTCTGATTATGGTGATTTGAGCTGGCCGTACCGCATCCAACCCATAGGTCGCATAAGATTTCATCAAAGGTATGCCAGTGTACAGGAACATTACTACCACTATGGCTACTCCATTTCTCAAATCCCGGATTCGGGAATTGGGTATTGGTTTGGGTAATTTGTCCCATGGTCACGCCTGCGGTTAGTAACAGCAGTGCGAACAAAAATGATAGTTTCTTTTTCATAAAGTTCATATTTATTTTTATTATTATTTCTATGTATAGTCGTTAGTTTATAGTCTTTGGTCTTTGGTCTTCGGTTTCAAGTATCAGGTTTCAAGTTTCAAGTATCAGGTATCAGGTATCAAGTCTACAGTCTTCAGTCTTTTGCTGTTAGTTATTGATTATCAGCTTCTTAATTCCATAATTTCCGAGCACACTTTCCAAAACGGCGGCAAAAGTACACTTATCCCCATAATCTCAGCCTTCTGTTGATAACTTTTTTCATCAACAGATTTATTTTCAATATTTTACATTTGTTAAAAAAGGTTAATCAACAATAATTGTGGGTAAACGTTGGGGGTTCCGCCGCTTTGCGGCGGAAAGGTGGTGGATTTATTACACATTACAGATATTTAACAAGGGTAAACTTAAGATCGAGCTTTCATCATGGTAATTTGATAATTATTTGTTAAGATTAAACAATATATTTCGCAAATATTTTTGTTTTTATTAAAGTTTTTATTATTTTTGCGGCCGAAAGAAAATATTCATTTACAAATTAACACAACAACTATGTTAGACAATATCACATCAGAAAAAGACATGCCCACCTGGGCGGAATTAAAGGAGATGATTTTGGAAACCTCACGCCAAATGCGCGAGAACGAGCGTCAACGTAAAGAAGAGCAGGAGCGCAAGGAAAAAAAATGGGAGGAGGAACAGAAACGAAAAGAGGAGGAACGGAAGCGTAAAGAGGAAGAATGGGAGAAGGAAAGGAAAACGTTCCACAAGGAGATGGTGGATTTGAACAACCGCTTCTTCTCGCAATCGGGCCACATCTTGGAGGGTTTGATGGAAAGTCCATCCCTGAAGATGTTCCAGAATCGCGGCTACAACATCCACCACTGTTGGAAGAATTACAAACGACACAGAAAGAGCACTGGGCTGAAAGCCGAATATGATCTTGTGTTAGTGGACGACACCATCGCCATTGTGGTGGAGGTGAAAATCAACTGCACCAAGCGCGACATCGACCATTTTATCAAACAGATGGGATACTTCAAGGAATTGAGCCCCGAATATGCACACAAAGAGATATTGGCAGCCGTAGCTGCCATAAACTATGATCGCGAATCGGACAAGTATGCACACGAAAAAGGCCTTTTTGTCATCCGCGTGGATGAATACGAAAACCTATTCACACTTGATCCGTCCGACAATGATACACTGCTGAGATTTTGAAGTGGGGAATTGGGGGTTGGGAGCATATAAGACTGGAGACTGGAGACTGGAGACTGAAGACTGAAGACTGAAGACTGGAGACTAAAGACTACAGACTGGAGACTGGAGACCAACAGCTAACAACTAAGAGCTGCCAGCTTGGCCACCACCATGGGACGGTCCTCCTGGTAGGTCACGCCGAACCACTCAGCATTGCTATGGAGCACCTTCACTCTGGCTTTGCCGCTGTTCATCAAGTACGAGACCACATTGGGGATGGGGAACTCCGCCGTGATGTTATCCTGATTCTCCTTGAGAAAATCGACGAAAAGGTCGTTGAGACAATCGAAGAAATCGGGCGTGAAACCCCAGAAGTTCATGCTCACGGGCTCATCACCTTTGAAGAGATTATGGAAATTTTCCTCGTTGTTCTCAATGCCATTCTCCGTATAGCCGATCTTGCGGTTCTCCACGATGGTCTTCAAAAAGCCCTGCTCGTCCGTGCTGCACACGCCGCGCGACACAGTGCCGTGCTCCGACAGGGTCTTGTCCAGCCGATAACCCACCATCGCATACGTGGGCGGCACCGTGACCGGTGCATTCTGCAAGAAGTCCGACATCACCTCGAAAGCCTCGCGACCGTAGAAGTCGTCGGCATTGATCACCGTAAACGGCTCTTTCACAGCGTCCTTGGCCACCAAGATGGCGTGCGCCGTGCCATACGGCTTTTTGCGTTCGGGATGCACGCTAAAGCCCTCCGGAAGCATGTCCAGCTCCTGGAACACACACTCCACGGCAATCTTGTCCACATACCGCGACATCACATATTGCCGGAAATCCGCCTCCATACTCCGGCGGATCACGAAGACCACCTTGCCGTACCCGCTTTCCAGCGCATACTTCACGGAATAGTCCATGATGGTTTCACCATTCGGACCCATGCGGTCCAGTTGTTTCAATCCGCCGTAGCGGCTGCCCATACCGGCAGCGAGAATCAATAATGTTGGGTTCATATTAGTTTAGAGTTTAGGGTTTAGAGTTTAGAGTTTTTGTATATCTTCAATCTTCAGTCTCCAGTCTTTGTAGGCCTTCTCATCTATCTTACGGTGCCATGGCGTAATATTCGTCCAGCATGCCGTCTTCTAATTGAGATAATTGTTTATTTATGTAGTGTTTAATCAGATATTTGTCCTTGCGGCTGTCGAGGATGCGGTGCAGGGCTTCGTTCACCTCGCCGATGGTGCCCACGCACTCGAAGGGCTTGTTCAGCGACAGGCCCGCGAGCTCGTCGAAGGTCTGCGCCAGAGTCGGTTTATCAAGAAGATCCTCGCCGAAGATGTCAATCATGGTGGCGTCATCGATGAAGGGCGACAGGATGATGTAGGCAAAGAGGCACTTGGGGCAGTTGCAGCACCACTTATCCTCCTTGCTGCCCGCGTTGCAGCTCTTGAACACCTTGAAATAAGCGGGATAGCGGGCGAAGCGCTCGGCAATCTGCAACTCTGTAAGTTTGCGCAAGTAGCTGTAATAATGGTTGACGTCACCCATAAACTCTTGCACATACTGCCGGAAATCCTGCTCAAACTCCAGCGACTTGGAGTACTGGTGATTGATGTAGGTACCCGGGATGGTAGGCTCGTTGGCGCTCGACTCGTTCGAGAGAGCCACCTCGCGGATGCCAGTAACGGCGCTCAGCAACGTGGTGTAAAACGCCAGCATGGCAGAGAACGGCGTGTGGCCGTTGAGATAGCCTTCGGCGTTCAGTGTCAGCAGGTTGGGGTCGATCTGGCGTTGGAGCACGATCATGTCCTCCGGCGCACGGAAGCCCGCAATGCGCGCGCACTCGAGCGTTGCCCCGCGAGGGTTGATGATGAAGGGCACAACCTCGCGCTCTGCTCTCAGCTCCTCCAGCGTTACCACCGAATCCTTGCCCCCGCCCACGGGCACGATGACCCGCGCACTCTCGGGAACTCTCGGAAATGGCAACACGCCGGCCTCCGGAGCACCGACCGCGAAGGTGAAGTCCATAAAATCGTTGGGGTCGCACTTGATCTTGTTCTTGTAACAGAACTCGCCGAGCCCGTACCAGTAGAGCTTGCGCCACCAGTACGCCTGCTCACTGTTGAGCCTGTAAGGCTTGATGTGCACCAGGGGACTGCACGTGCATTTCCAGTAGCTGATGAGCTCGATCATGCCTATATTGAAGATGATGCCCTCCAGCGACTTCAAATCCTCGGGATATTGGGCGTACTTGCCGGCTTTCAGCACCATCTTCGGCTGAAATGCAATCGTCTCCCCTATCTTGTAGAAAAATTGTATGTGCAAATCCCCATCCTGCAGATGGTATTCGTATCCTTCGTAAGTGAAAATGGGGTATTGTTGGCGAAGTGATTCAAAGGTCATGTGGAGTTTGTGAGGTTTATAAAATTTGTAAAGTTAAAAGGGGTGTTTCAAGTTTCAGGTTTCAAGTTTCAAGTCTTCAGTCTCAAGTCTTCAGTCTCTAATCCTTCAAGCATCGCACGGAGTAGGCGGCCTCCTTGGGGGTGCAGTTGATTTCAACAGTGGCGTTGGTGTTCACGAGATAGTGTATGGGTGAGGTCACATCGCTGCCTTCGGAGGCAGTCCAGAAGCCGGTATTGGTGCCGATGCCGTAGTAGCTGTTCCAGAAGCTGCCGGCGGGCAGAATGTTGAGTTTTGAAGAGTTGTTGGCGGCGGGGTTGTCCATAATGGAGCACTCAGGAGCCTTGGTCATCACATCCAGTATCCAGTTCTCGGAGGCGGCCATGGCCTTGGCCACATTGTTCACGTCCGTGCCACAGCGATGCTCATCCTTGTAGCCGAGAAAGTCCTCCAGCCCCATCCACTCGAAATTGGAAGGCAAGTGCCAACCCTTGGGGCAAATGCCTTGCACACCGCTGGGCACATCCTCCGTAGGTTTGGCCCCGTTGAGGGCAGTGTACCAGCTGTAGAGAAGTCCGTAGCGTTCCGCATTGTCGGCAGAACCATCTGGATAGTAGTAGTTGCGCTCCGAAGCCTCTGTGACGGTTCCCAGCTTCAGCGGCGTGCCGTCCGCGTAGTGCGTCACGCGGAGGTTCTCGCGCATCCAGCATTGCTTGCCCAGCTGCACGGTCTGATATACGTTGCCGTCATAGTCGGTCACCGTGCCGCAATCGGATTGGGCCAAGGTCAGTAGTGGCATGGCGAGCAGCAGGAAAAGGAATAATGTATGGAGATTCCGCTCGTTCACTGCGTTCGCAGCGGAATGGTGTGCCATATCATTAAATGAAAATCTCATCGTAGTCAGTCTTGGGAAATTTTGAAACAAGACGCTGCAAATGTACACAATTTTTAAAAGCGGGACAACGCACCTTACCCCAGGCTACCAAGCAGCAATTCCTGACGGTATCGGGGAGAAACACTCGAATGAAATGGTTGTCATTTTTAACAACTAATTCTTAATAACATATTAAATATCAACATATTAAAAATAATTTCCTATATTTGCAGCGACTTTTAAACAAAAATAATCATGAAAAATACAGACATCAATTCGACCTCTGTAGGAAAAGACGAAAATATAATAAATAATGAAATTCAGCTTTACCAGTCAGAGGAAGCAAGCATCAAAGGTGTACTTAAAATCGACACTACTAGCAGAATTATTATCATCCGTGGAGTTCCAGTCCTCCTTGATAGGGATTTAGCAGAATTCTATACGGTTGACACCAAAAGAATCAACGAACAGGTGCGACGAAACATCGAACGCTTTCCAGAAAGGTTTCGTTTCCAACTGTCAGATGATGAGACTCGTGAACTGGTCGCAAATTGCGACCGGTTGGAAAAACTCAAGCACTCCTCTGTCAATCCATACGCTTTTACGGAACAAGGGACTGCCATGCTCGCAACAGTGTTGAAAAGCGATGTGGCCGTCAAAGTGAGTATTGCAATTATGGACGCTTTCGTTGAAATGCACAAAACCATGGTGTCAAAAGCATCCTTATTTCAAAGGATAAATGATATCGAACGTCACCAGCTTTGCACCGATCAAAAAATTAATGAAATCATCGATTTTATCGGAAATAAATCCCTCCCACCCAAGGAAGGCATCTTCTGCGACGGACAAATCTTTGACGCTTACGCTTTCGCATCAGAACTAATTAAGTCGGCGAAGCGAAGAATTGTTCTGATTGACAATTACATTGACGAGTCGGTGTTACTGATGCTGGCAAAACGGAACGAGGGTGTATCTGCGGAAATTGTCACAAAGCTAATTTCCGAAACACTGACGCTGGACATTGAACGACACAACCGACAATATCCGCACATCAACATACGCGAAAGTCCACGCTACCACGACCGATTCTTGATTATTGACGACACCGTATATCACATCGGCGCATCACTGAAAGACCTTGGAAAGAAATTGTTCGCTTTCAGCAGAATGGAAATTGACATGCAAGAAATCGGGATTTGACGGGTACGACGATATACCCTCCCTATTGGAAAACAATCTCATCGCAGAAAATGTACGATGGTTGCCCTTTGGCCTGGTGCCAAGCGGGCAGCGGACCGGCATTGTTCACCACCACCCGCACATAGCGCGACTTGAGATTCAAACCATCCGCCTGCAGCGTGTAAATGTTCTGATCCGCCGAATCATAGTCCACATCCAGCAAAACAATTGTTCCGTACAGCACATAGTCTTTTCCGTTTTTGGAGGTGTATATATCCACCATGTTGGGCGACATGATCCAGTCATGGATATTCTGGAAGAAGCGCATCTTGACACTATTCAACGCGGTGGTTTTTCCAAAATCAAAATCCACATTAATATCGTTACCCCAATAACCTTGCCAGTTGCCGTCGTTGTAAGCGTCGCCGCCAATCTTGCCGTCGGCTAACGCGCCTTCACCAGACGCGGCATACTCGGGACGATAGTCGGCGTAGCGCGTGTTCAGCTTCGACAGTTTGCCCAAACCCTTGTGGAGCAACACATATTGCTCGGAGAGCACCTCTTCCCCCATCGCATTGCGCGTCATGGCACGCACCGTGGCCGACTGCGTGAGCGTGAACGGGCCGACGTACTGGTTTTCGCCCACACAAGGTTTGCGACCGTCGGTAGTGTAATAGATGAGCTGGTCGTCGAAGAGGGTTCGCATGGAAACCTCCACCCCACCCTTGTCGTTGAGTTGCGAGGTCATCAGCACATGGTTGGGAATATCCATCAACTCCTGCACCACGCGGTCGTATCGCTTCTCCACAATGTCGCGGCTATAAGGTCGGCACTCTTCGTCCCACAAACTCAGATACAACTGCTTGACTGTATGCAGCAACTCTATTTCTTCCCGTATGATTTCTGCAATATCATCTTTTTCAAGAAAAGAATTTCCTTGCAGATACTGATATATATTGTACCGAAGCATATTGCGTTTCGCGACTGCCAGCTGATGCCATGCCACATAATAGGCAATACGCATCGGAGCCGAGAACTGAAGCACATCCTTCTGACCATCATATTTATACAGGTCAACACTGCGACTTATCAGGTCGCACGCGCGCCGGTTCTCGCGATAGGTTTCATCACTCACTTTTGTCGGATAGAAATCCCAAATGCTCTCATACAACGCTCCGCTATTAAAGAAATTCTGGACTTGCACCTTCTCCAAGTCGCGCATCAGTTGAAAATGGTCGGCGGGTGCGGCAAAACGACTCTCAAACAGCGTGTTGAAAGTGCTCAACCTGCTTTCACGCTCCAAATCGGCGGCGACGGGCTCCGTTTGCTCCAACGGTTTCCACGCCATCTCCGCCGCCCAGCACATGCCGTGCCACGCGCTGTTGATGAGCGACTCGCCCGAGTCGTCCCACGCGGTGTTCATCATGCCCATAGCCCCCTGCTGGTAGCCATCGCGCACCAAATTGGCGATATTTTTGGTGTACGTATCATAACTCGGAAACACCGAGCCCCACATGCTCATGCCCGGCGCCACCATAAATTCAAGCCCCTGTTTCTTAAAGGGTTCCATCATGCTCACATAACTATCCAGCGGCGAGTAAGCCCACACGATCATCAGCATGTCCTTGGGCAATTGCGCTGTGATGGCAGAATCCTTGGCGGCAATGTCGCCCCACATCATCACGCGCTTGCCGAGCGGCTTCAACACATCATACACCCACTTGATATGGTCGGCATAGACCTGCGATGCACCGCCATGGCTGGCCACATAGTTGCGCGCCTTGCCACTGCCCAGTGCTTCCGTTTCGTCACAATTGATGTTGAAGAACGGGGATTTATAGGCCTTTGCGACTGTTTCCAGCTCATATTTCAGAAAATCTTTTGATTTGCCCGGATTCCAGTTTGCCTTGGTGTCGGCCATCTCCTGATAATAGGGAATTCTCAGTGTCTTTTCTGCGTGCGCAAGGCATTGCTGGTTGCCGAAGAACTCAATGTGATATTGGGCGGCGTACTCCTCCAACTCTTTCACTTCTGCAGCGCTAAGACCGTCGGACGGCGCAATGTCATAGTAATCATCCAGTTTGAAAACATGTTCGGTGTAGAGATTGAAAAAGTTCATCTTGTATTCTGCCATCGTGGCAATCATACGTTTCAAAAACTCCATGTTCACAATCGGGCCGCGACTGATGTCGTCCATCCAGCCGCGATATTTCAATTTGGGATAATCCACAATGCGCATGCAAGGCATCGCTACCTGTCCATCTTCTTTGGCAAAATATCGCAACATCTGTTTAAGGCTCTGCTCGCCATAGAAGAGGCCCGTCTCGGTGACCGCTTGGATCAGGATGCCATCTGGGCGCACCTCCAGAATGTAGCCCTGATCAGCGTTGGTGTCAACGGGGAAAGAAGATATCAGCTCCGAGGTAACGGGCACGCGTGCGCCAGAGGCCATTTCAAGGTTTCCGTCGCGCCACTCCACATGCTGCGGCGTGGGGATAATGCCGGTATTTTGGGCAAAACCCAGAACAGACAGCAAAAAGACAACGCAAAAAGTCAAAATGTTTTTCATATCAGCCCATTTTATGGGTGCAAAAATACGAAAACAAATTATTAAACCCTTCTTGGTATAAACCGTCCACTACAATTGCTTTTTTTTGTACTTTTGCGGTCTTAATAAAAACACCCTATGTCACTCATAAAATCTATCTCCGGAATTCGAGGAACCATCGGTGGGAAGGTTGGCGAAAACCTCACCCCCATTGACATCATTGAACTCACCTCCGCATTCGTCACGCTCTTGCGCGAGGGCGGCGCGGAAGGCAAGATAACCCTTGTGGTAGGACGTGACGCGCGCGTGTCGGGCGACATGGTGAGCCGCCTGGTATGCGGCACGCTGCAAGGCATGGGCGCCGATGTCATCGACACGGGCCTCTCCACCACCCCAACCACCGAGATGGCCGTGTTGCATCATCATGCCGACGGCGGCGTCATCATCACCGCCTCGCACAACCCCATGCACTGGAACGCCCTCAAGCTGCTCAACGCCAAGGGCGAGTTCATCTCCGGCGAAGAAGGCAAGCGCCTGCAACAAATTGCCGCCGACCGTGATTTCAACTATGCCGAAGTCAATGAACTTGGCAGCTATACCTACTACGAAAACGCGATCCAAGACCATATTGACGCGGTACTGAAATTGCCGTTGGTCAACCAAGAAGCTATAGCCAAGGCCGATTTCTCCGTCATCGTGGATGCTGTGAACTCCACCGGTTCCATTTCCATCGCGCCGCTCTTGAAGCAACTGGGCGTCCGCAAGGTCACCGTGCTGAACGACGAGCCCAACGGCGTGTTTGCCCACAATCCGGAGCCTATTCCCGAGCATCTGTACGGCATCTCCGAGGCCATGAAGAAAGGAAACTATCACGTGGGCTTCGTGGTCGACCCTGACGTGGACCGCCTGGCCATCATCAAACCTGACGGCGAGATGTTTGGCGAAGAATACACGCTGGTATCCGTGGCCGACTATATTCTGGCCCACACGCCCGGCAACACGGTTTCCAATCTCTCCTCCACCCGCGCGCTACGCGACGTGAGCCGCAAGTACGGTGTGGACTACAACGCCGCTGCCGTGGGCGAGGTCAACGTGGTGGAGAAGATGAAAGAGACTAACGCCATTATCGGCGGCGAGGGCAACGGAGGCGTCATTTATCCCGAACTGCACTACGGCCGCGATGCGCTCGTGGGCGTGGCCCTGTTCCTCTCCCATCTGGCAACGTCCGGCAAGGACTGCATCGAACTGCGCTCCTCTTACCCCGACTACAACATCTCCAAAAACAAGATAGAACTCACCGCTGGCATTGACATTCCCAAGTTGCTCAACAACATTGCCGAGAAATACGCCCAATACGAGGTCAACACCATCGACGGAGTGAAAATCGACTTCCCGGACAGCTGGGTTCACGTGCGCAGCTCCAACACCGAGCCCATCCTCCGCATCTATGCCGAAGCCATGACCGACAGCATGGCCGACAATATCGCCAAGAAAATCATGATGGACATCCGCGAAATGATTAAAGACTGAACAAATTGGTTATGAAAAGATTTTGGTGTTTTTTAGGAATTCTTTTGTGTGCCTGCCTGCTCCACGCACAAGACAAATTTCCAGCAGGAACGCCTTGCGTGAAGAAGTATAACATCAAAGTCCAGACTAACAGTGATATTCCCAAACTGTACATTCAAGGCTTTTACGGGAGCGATTATTACTTGGTGGACAGCGCTGTGGTGAAGAATGGTGTTGCCGTGTTCAAGAAAAACAAATGTGAACTGCCCTGCGGGGTTTATCTGCTAGCTGTTTTCGACCCGTCACACACTTTCACCCACATCATCGGCGAATTCATCATCAACCAGAACGCCAAGCTCCTGATTCGGCACACCCAACACACCGACAGTGCCAGCAACTACGTAATCAACGACCTTGCTATAGACGGCTCGCCTGAGAACGATGTTCTATACTCCTTCCGCAACCGGATGATGACCGTTTACACGCCCAACGTGCGTGAAGTATGCGAAGAGTATCTCAGAACTATGCCTGAGAGTTTTGCCGCCAAATATATTATGGCTGCCTACGGCACCTATCAGATGAGCAGAAATACACCTGAACAGGATTTAGCCAAAGACATGCAAATGATAGAGGATCTGGACTATTCAGAGCCCCGCCTGCTGCACACGCCGGTAGCCAACTTCAAAAGCATCGACCGTTGGGTGATGCGGGAAGATGATTCCGATTCTATCATTGCCTCTATGGACAACATACTACAACGTTGTAAAAATGAAGCAGTAAGGAATTATTATCTAAAGCATTTCTTTACATTGATGGATGTCCATGATCCTGTTTACGATCCTGTGCTTGTACACCTGTATGACAACTACGATCATGGTTGGATTGACAATGGACGCGAAGGAGTGATCAAGCGAAAAATCGAGTCGCTGCACCGCGTTTTGGCCGGAGCAAAAATCCCTGAGCTTATCTCGCACGATATCGATGGCGTGCCCCACTCCACCAACGACATTAAAACCAAATACACCGTCATCTGGTTTTGGGATCCCGACTGCGACCACTGCCAGGCTATGACTCCCGTGCTGCACCAGATGTACACGGAGCATGCCGAGGATTACAATTTCGAGGTTTTCGCCGTGGAGGTCAACGACGACCACGACCGCTGGAAGCAATTCTCCGACGAGCATAACCTCTGGGACTGGATCAACCTGAGCACTTCCAACGGGGAACAGAACGTCGATTTTATCGAATATTTCGACATTATGACCACCCCAGTGCTACTGCTGGTCGATAATTCCAATTACCATACAATAATTGCACGGCAAATGTCGTTAAGTGAGCTGCAAAAATTCTTTGAAAATGAGGCGGAACAGGTAAAGATTAGGTGAGAGGGGTGAATGAGGTACATGAGGTACATGGGGTGAATGGGATATAAGTTTTTTTCAAACGACAATAATAAAACAACATTTATAATGACAAGACGCTTTTTACTATTGTGTATTCTGGCCGTTTTCCTCTGCGGGAACATCTCCGCACAAAAAGGGAAAAACAACAACCCAGCCCAACAAAAAGGGCATGAGATTGTGTTCAACATCAAGGATTCCAAAGACAAGCTGGTCTATTTGGTCATTCATTACAATGAAAAGCTGATATTGAAGGATTCCACCACGCCGGTGGCACCAGGCAAGTTCGTGTTCAAAGGGGACAATCGCTATGATGACGGCTTGTACTCGCTCGTGTCGGGCGATAAGAAGCTCTATCTCAACTTCATCATCGACCGCAACCAGCATTTTGAATACAACCTGGACACTACCACCATTGTGGAGCATTTCAGCACGAAAAACACGCCAGAGAACGAGGAGATGCTGAAATTCCAGCGCAAAACGGCCGTCGCACAGAAATCTGCCAATGAATGGTCCAAGAAATACAAAGACTTTGACGCTTCCGGCCAAAAGGACAGCGCGGATTTCTACAAGAACAAGTTAAACAAGATCAATGATGAGATGCTGGATTTCATCAACCACGAAATCATTGACAAACATCCTGACTATCTCTTCTCCAAGATGCAGAAATCTTA
>Ga0310696_10000417_pt1 | contig 68585 bp, 105 predicted proteins | sample AusTroGonzalo_MG_4_FD_203885 | JGI IMG/M metagenome (GOLD analysis project Ga0310696, IMG submission 203885) | Bovine rumen microbial communities from tropical cattle in Woodstock, Queensland, Australia - Gonzalo_02 (v2) (version 2) | ecosystem: Host-associated > Mammals > Digestive system >...
GCCCTATATCGTCGTCTTGACAGAGAACAGACAATTAAAGATATTGCTGAATCAGCGGCACGGATTGTTGGAAAAAGCAAACCTTTACCATCTGTCAAAGAGTTTACGACAACAAACAGAAAGAGTGCCATTTTGGCACTTTCAGATTGGCATTATGGTGCAACGGTAAATCACTTTGCGAATATTTACAATACCGACGTAGCGAGACGGCGCATTTCGTATGTGATTGATGAAGCCATACGTATTGGAGAACTCAACCGTCTCCGTGAAATTTATGTGTTGAATCTCGGTGACTTGATTTCCGGCCGAATCCATAGCCAAATCCGAATCAATAATCAAGAAGATGTCATCACGCAGATTATGGAAGTGTCTGAAATTATGGCAGAGTGTTTGAACAAACTGTCTGCGCATTTTATCGTTCACTTCTACTCTACGGAAGATAATCATTCTCGTATTGAGCCGAACAAAAAGGAATCGCTCTCTCTCGAAACGCTGACAAGAGTAACGCATTGGTATCTGAAAACACGGTGCTTTGACAATCCGAATATCCGTATCTATGACAATAAATATGGTGAAGATATTGCTACCGTCGAGGATATTAACGGACTTTGGAATGTAGTGGCTGTTCATGGAGACAAAGACAATATCCACAACGTTGTTCCCAACCTTACGCTTCTGACGAGGCGGCACTATGATATTGCTTTTACGGCACACAAACATCACTTTTCGGCCGACGAAAGAAATGACTGCATCGTGATTGCCAACCCTTCTCTTATGGGAACTGACGACTACTCAAAGGATTTGCGGTTTACCTCTCGTCCTGCACAGACAATGGTGATTGTCGGCGAACAGACGCCTATCGAATCCATTTATTATATTAGTCCAAAGGTGTAATGGATAATAAGATTTATGATATTCGTCAATTTTGTACAAAAAGAATGGTTGACGAAGATACATATATCAGCATATTGTTGTCACTATACTATGACAGAATCGCCGTGTTCGGTACGGCGGATACAGAACGAGTATCCATTTTGTGTAAAGAATTGGTATATGCGCTCCGTAAGAAGTACGTGATTCACGGCGTCGATTTCAACGGTATACTATGAAGATAGATAAGAAGTTAGCAGACAGAATGACCAAGATGGGGTACGACTCATCGTTTTCTCTGATTCTGTTCTTGCTCTACAAAATGCAAAACAATCCGCAATATGCCACTCTGTCAGAATTACCGTTTATTGTCAGCGGTGATAATCTATTACAATTTTTGGATTATTATGGTGGCAAAACGATTTCTGTTCCGACAAAGGAAGAATTTTTGACTGTGATTTCCGCTTTGTCGATTTTGCAACGGTCGCATTTTCAAAAAGTCGAATACGAAGATTTTGCGAAATTATGCGAAAATGGCGAAAAACAAAACGAAATATACAAATGCTATTGCGAAATATGCGAAATTTTTAGCCAATATGACTTTGTATAAAATCAACGAACAGGTTTCTGCTTTTTCCAACAATCAAAATGAGATTATGGAAAGGCAGATAAAAAAGAAACTTGACGGCTATCTGCGAGAATATCATAACGCTCTCCGATATGCCGAACAGTCCATTTTGAATGAGGGAATCCATAAACTGATTAAAACGCTATGACGATAGATATTGGAATCGGAACACTCTATTGTAAAAGAGACTACAAAGACAGCAATAAAGTATTTTATATTTTTAAGCCAAGCAAAGAGTTTGATGAAAAGGTGTTGGATATCATTTCTAATACCGAAAATCTGAAAGAGCAGATAGAACGCAAACTTAACGAAAAATTATCAGAGGTTTATCGGTATGAGTAACGAAGAAACTACGCTTCCTATCAGTGCTGACGATATTGACGACAAGATTATCAATTCAAACGAATCCGTTAAAGACCTGACTTATCTGTTCAATGAAAATCTGATTAAGTAGTCCATGCTTGACGCTAATCACCTTGCCAAATTACGGAAAACGGTGATTGCCAAATTATCTGATAGAATTGAAAATCGGCCGGACAATTTTACTAACGCAGAATTGCTGAACGCGCTGAATATCGTGCAGATGACAACGGATAAAAGCGTTGCCTATGTCAACAGTATCAACGAGAAGCCACAGATTCAACTTGTGAGCAACAATCTCAATGTTACGGTAGATAATAGCCAACTCCCAAAAGAGAGCCGAGAGCGCATTATATCGGCCGCTACGGCACTGTTAGAATTGTTCAGCAAAAACGAAGGGCAACCGTCGAGCGAAGACTATCTCGACTTGATTGCCACAGAAGATTCTGAAACCACAGACCACACGGTTTAATATACACACAGAAAGTCTAATGTAAGTCCCATTGAGGAAATGGGTAAGTCAAAAGAAAACGAGGTATTTACAATGAAAGAAATCACAAGGAAGTCCTATTACAGCGAAGTTCTCGATAAAGAATTCGATTCCGTAGAAGAACTCGAAAAAGCCGAACAAGAAGAAGAAAAGAAGAGAACCAAAGTTACTTCTGAAAACAATATCAAGAAAGAACTGGCTCTTAAAATCGAGCAAATCGATAAACAAATTGAAGAGGCAAAGCGTGAGTATGTTGCGCAGAGAGAATCGCTTGAAAAGGATTATGCCGCGCTGTTAAAGAAACAGCGTGCCGAATTGGAAGAATTTCGCACCAACTGTGCCAAATCTTTGTCGGAAAAGCGTAAGGACATTCGCAAGTCAGAAACAGAGCGATATGATGCTCTGCGTGCGTATAACGAGCAGTTCGGCGCTTACAAGAAATATATTACCGGCAAGGACGCAGAAAGGGAATGGCGAAAGATTACAGAATCGTTATTCGACAATTATTTTGTTGATTCGTTTCTGACTTGGTAAGGAATAATCGTGTGGTCTATGGTGAAAGCCAGCTCGCTTTGAGTTGGCTTTCGTTGTATAATTTAGATACAGAAAAAGGACAAAAAGAGGGATTTCCCACGATGAAATATTTTATTGTTTCCGATGTCCACGGCTTTTATCGTCCGCTGATAACGGCGTTAGAAAACGCTGGTTTTGACAAAGAAAATGGCGACCATACCTTTGTTTCGCTCGGCGATTTACTTGACCGTGGTACGGACACTATCGCTGTATTAGATTTTGTGAACGCATTAGACCGCAAGATTTTAATTAAAGGGAATCATGAGGATTTATTAGACGATTGCCTTTATCGTGAAGAATTCGGTATGCACGATTATCACAACGGAACGGTACAGACGGTTTGCGACTTGTGCGGTACCAATGCAAAAAATGTACAAGATATTTTCCGTATCGCAAGAAAAAATAAGTCATGGCTTAACTATCGGCAACAGTTAATAGATTTCTATGAGGGAGACGACTTTGTATTTGTACACGGTTGGATTCCGATTTGGTGTAATGAATGGCGCAGAGGAATGTGGAACAAGGCACGTTGGCTGAATGGTATGGAACATTATCAGACAGACAGAGCTGACAACAAAACAGTATTCTGCGGACATTGGCACACGAGTTGGGGACACTGTCATATCGAACACGTGTGTTCAGAATTTGGACGCGACGCCAATTTTGAGCCGTTCATTGATGACGGTATTGTGGCGCTCGACGCTTGTACGGCTCATAGCGGAAAAGTAAACTGCTATGTATTAGAAAGATAATCAATAACCAAGAGAGGGTACTTACGATGACAAACAAAGACATTCTTCATTATGTGCGGCTGAAAACTGATATTGTCGACCTCATTAACCGCTATATCAGCGAATATGGAATTCCTGCTACCATTCAGCGTTCCGTATTCGACGAGGTATCGCGTGCGCTGAACGAAGCGTCTGATACCGAAATACAAGAGGCGACCGCAGAGGAAGAGGCAGAAAAGCAGACGGCAGAAGATAACACTTGTGAATCGTGCCAAATTGAGGAAGAATAATCCTTATGGCAAAAAGAGATTTTGATGAGTATTATCGTCAACATAAGCAAGACGCCGATGTTGCGATGAAAGAAATCGAAGAGTGTACGGAATTGGCAAAAGAAAATATGATGTCACAGGAAGACGTGTAGAAAATGGTTGAGTTTATGTCGCCCATTATCGAAGCGCAACGATTCCTTGACCATATTGACTATCTGCTGAATAAGCCGGCAAAGCATACCAAATTCCGTTGGTATGATAAGTAGCACGAAGAATAGAAAAACAGCAAATACAATCAAGAGCATATCAAAGAATCAAATCAAAATACGATTGACGATTTTAAGAAGGAATTTACTCGATGAAAGAAATTATTACTGACATTACCAAATTACCAAGCGAACCCGGCGTTGTCCTTGAAACCAACACAAGAGACAAGAAGTTAAACCAAGTCATGCGCGACACCGTCGTAGAATTAAAGCGCATTATCAGAGAGAAAAATCTTGACGGTCTGACTGCTTGCCAAATCGGTGTGAATGAGCGTATTATGGTGCTGAATTTCGGAAAAGACGATTTACGTACCTATATCAACCCACTGCTCGTTCACGCAGACGGATTTGTGTTAAACAGAGAACGGTGTATCCATTTACCGAATCAAGAATTTTTGGTGCCGAGAAACAAAGAGATTACGCTGATGTTTGAAACGCCTCTCGGCGCAGTTCAGCAGGCCAAGTTTATCGGCAAGGCCGCCTATGTGGCGCAACATTTGATTTGGCATATGGACGGACTGTTCATTGATGAGGTCGGTCTTGAAATAGACGACGATTGGGATAACATGACAGACGACGAAAAGGCAGAAATTGTCAAACAATACTGCGAATCCGTCGATAGACAGTCTGCCGAATTAAACGAAGAAATCAAGCAGTCCGAAGAAGCACAAAAACTCAAAGACGCGATTGACTTTGAAAAGGCGCTTTCCAAGGGCGAGGTCAATATACGCGAAGAAAAATTTACCGTGGAGAACGAGGAACAAAATGAGAATACTGAAGTTCAAGAGGAACAGTCCGAGCCAAACGTTCAGTGAGCCGTAGTTAAAAGCAGGCGAATTGTGGCTTGACTTAAAGAATAAAGATATTGTCGTTGGCTCTGTCGACGATACACCTGCCTCAAATTTCCATATCCGCTCAAAGCCGAAAATCGGAACGGATATTGTGAATTCGAGCGGTAGTGTTGTTTCTGAATTTATCACAAAGATTGATATTACTGGTGGCGGTAATAATGCCACCGTATTCCAAATTTACAAGAACGGTTCTTCTTCTCCGTCTGAAACAAAAACCGTCTCGATTCAGGGGTCTGTTCAGAACGCCACAAACGCCACATACGCACAAAAGATTGGCTCTTCAAGCACAAATACCGGTAGCGCATATAAACCTGTATATGTGTCGAATGGTGTTGTGACCGCCATGAATCCAACATCAAATATCGGTACTTCGACTACTCCGATTTATTTTGACAAGACAAATGGATTTGCGGCTTGTAATGGTATCGAGATGAATACTGGTACAATTCGTGCAAAGACAATTGTGGCAGGAGATTGGTCTTCTTTGGCTGGAAAGTTGTTGACCATCGGTACTGGAAATGCACTTAAGGCGCATCCTGCCGTCGGTTTATCAACACAGCCGATTTATATTAAGGATGACGGCACTGCCGATACGTGTAAAAACATATATTTGACAGGGACAACTACGTCATTGGACGGTTTTTCCGCTGGTACAAAGTCTGTTGGAGATACATTGGACAATATAAGTGGAGATAGTTTTGCTTCTGGTGGCGTCTATCTTGTAAGATGTGTTAGAAGTGGCTCTGTGTATATGAGTTTTATTATTTCAATCGACAAAAGTTCTGGTGTTACCAACTATTCAGCAATGTCCAGTAATTGTTCATTGAGGTATGTTGGTGGATAGTCTAAACCGTGGAGATGTTATCAATGTGCGTCTACGTGGGGCAGTTGGTCTGATATTACAGAATCTGTTACTATGATTCACTATAAGCGTATTGGATAATCTTCTATGAACACCATCTATCTACAAGGAAAAATTGTTGACATTGAATTTTCCCACGAATCCAATGATAAACAATATGACAAAGCGTTAATTGAAATTGACGACAATGTACATATTCCTATCAAATTCAGGGGGGATATGTTAGAAGTCCATAAAATTGCCGAAAACGATATTGTTGCCACGCAAGGGACACTGCGCACCTATTCCAAGTCAATCTATGTGCATACAAACCTTGCGCCAGTCGAAATCGGAGAGGGACAAAATTGTCTTTGTACTTTGCAAGGAAAAGTCGTCAAGTGTGACAATCGGTATCACTCCTACATTATTCAATGCTATAAAGATACCTATATTCCCATCAAATCCGATAAAGAATATGAGGTAGACAGCATTATCAATGTGGTCGGCTATCTGATTGAAAGACAATATACCAAGCGTGGGAAGTCCGATAAATTCATAACTTACGAAGTTGTTGAATTATAATTTGAAAATTCCAAATTGGAAATTCTAACTTAAAATTGCATTATAACATAAATTAAGTTACAATATCATAAAGAGGTTACAAATAACACAATGAGTAGAAAACTTGATATTTTAGTTCCGATGTATAATGAAACAGAAGATGTTGTCAAATGTCTTTTCGATAGTATCGCCGTACAGCAAGGCATCAATCTGAAAGATGATGTAGGTGTTATTGTTTGTTGCGACGGAGGCAAGGCTCGTCTGTCTGACGAATTTATCGCCAAATATCCGTTCACTGTTGAATTCTATCTGTGCGAACACGGAGGCGTTTCGGCTACAAGGAATGCTTGTCTCGACCACTCCACGGCAGACTATGTTATGTGGTGTGATTGTGACGATATGTTTTACTCCGTTTGCGGCATTTATCTTGTGTTCAGAGAAATCGACGACCTTGGCGGTTTTGACAGTCTGACTTCGCTCTTTATTGAGGAAAGTCGTGACCCAAATACCAAGAAAACGATATATCTCAACAGAGAAACAGACTCCACCTTTGTCCACGGTAAAGTACATAAGAGACAATATCTGTTGGATAAGCATATTCGGTGGAATCCAAACCTTACCATTCATGAGGATAGTTACTTCAATATCCTTTGTCAAAACCTTTCTGATAAGGTAAAGTATTCTCCAACGCCGTTTTATCTATGGAAATGGAGAGATGACAGCGTTTGCCGTCACGACCCCAAGTATATTCTCAAAACATATACCAATCTCGTGGATAGCAACACAGCCCTTGTGGAAGAGTTCTTACAGCGTGGTATGAAAGACAAGGCGCAGTTCTATGTGGCGTTTATGATTTTCGACGCCTATTATACCATGAACAAGCCAGAGTGGATTAACCAAGAGAATAAGGAATACAGAGACAAGACCGAGCTTCGTTTCGCTGAATACTATAAGAAGCATAAGAAACTGTGGTCTGACGTCCCAGATATTACCAAAATGCAGATTTCCAACGGTGTCAGAACGAGGTCTGTAAATGAGGGAATGGTAATGGAAAGCATTACCATTGATAAGTGGTTAAAGAGCATTCAGAAGTTGCTGAAGAAGTAATATGCAATTTGAATATCTACACCAAATTACGGCACAAGAAACGATAGACATCGACGATATAGGCAATACGGCAGTGCAGGTTTTCTCCGCTTATGGAGAAACCTGCGTGCTGATTATTAAGACAATCGACGGTATATCGCAAATTATCGAGTTCGGTCCAATCAACGTTGATATCGAGGAATTGCCGGACAAGGTTGCCTATTCATACGAACGGTGTCAATTTAACCAACGGAAATTGGTTGGCCGTATAGATAAATTTATTCAGAATCCAAGCGTTGTTCAAGTGGAAGAAATCGACTTCCAACAAGCAAAATCCATTATCAAAAATTTGGTAGACTTTGTTATTATAGATGATAACGACATAGATTACGATAGGTTGGTATAATATACAGACCGTGGGTTGACAAAAGAAATCATTTGTGCTATAATGTTACCGTATCAAATGATAGGTGGTATTGGATATGCTGATTAAGGTTGCTATTGTTTACGAAGGTGACTACGAGATTGTAGAAACCACGGAAGAACAAGTCGCGGAAAGCATTGACGTCAATATGATGTCACTTCGTTGTATCAGTAAAGAGCGGCATCTTTATGTTGCATACGGCGATGAGCATTTCTACGAAAATGACTCGCAAGACTATCAGTATATCATCAAGGCAAATTGTTCCGACGCTGTATGTGTGGAACAGATGAAAATAGAATCTCTGACAGAAGAAGATATTGCTTTCGTTGACAGAAGGCATGGTGCTATCTTTTCCGTATATTCCTATTGGGCGATTTCCGCCATTTCGTTCTTTGTCTCCTATTTGTCTCAAAACAAAAAATATCAAGACGATAAGAACAAAGAATTGGAAGAGGTATATGACGGTTATGGCGATATCAAAACGTATTATGAAAATTTGATGGGTGAAGCGCGTAGGTAAAATGATTATTCGTATTGATAAACTATTTGAAGAATTTGCCAGTCAGCGACTTTTAGACACCGATTATCCAAAGCACGTTCTTCAACACTCCGATGATATTGTAGGCGATTTTGTCAACCAAGAATACGATATTGGTGCGTCAAGCAGGCCAAAATATCCAATGTTTCCTTATATGACAAAACAAGACTACGAAAAGGCCGCAGACGACTTACGGTTATCGAATGCGGACGGTTTCATTGGCTATAATTTGCGTGTCAATAAAAAAGACGGCAGTAGCAATTACGAGCCGAGAGCGGTCAAGTATCGCAAAATGGATTTGCCGGCAACAAAGCACGACAGAGAATTTTATGAAATGGTGATTTACTCTGTGCGTGATGACAAGGTGATTGCCTATTATCTCTGTACAAAATGGCGTATAAAAAAAGAAAGAAAAACGGCCGTTTTTGACTTTGATGGGAAACCTATCGGTGACGACTCGCTTCGTCAGCAGTTATTTGCAGATAAACAGTCAATGGAAATGGTGTCCAATTATTTGCAAAAACTGTATCATGAGAAGCCGGACGACAACATTGACGAATCCTATTCACAACAGAAAACGCTGACAAATCGCTTCGGTTCTGTTATCGGATTCATTAAGATTGACCCAACAAACGGAAATCAGATGTTGCTGAACCGTTTTGGTTCTGTCCGTGGCTATTATCAAGCGCGAACAGACATTACCACAAATCGTCTCGGTAGTTTTGTTGGGAATGGGAATCTTTTGATGACGCTATTGTCGGAAGATAATTTGAAAGAGAGCGTTTATAATGGACCAATCTTGAGGAATATTATTGTTACGGATGAATTTCGCAAGTGTGCAAAACGGTGCGGATATAATCAGCGGGATATTGATAAGATAGGTTCGTTAATTCAGAACAGACCGCAATCGTGGATACCGCTTGGAAGCGGTGTATATAAAATATATTTTTCACCACACGACAAAAATAGCGGCGCTAATGTTAGCGATAGGGTAATTTTTATTGAGGTAAAACAAGAAAACATTTATTTGATTACTGCGTTTGAGAAAAGCCAAGAAAAGAATATTACCAATAGTGCATTGGAGCAAATTAGAAAGCAAGCAAAACTGTTGGGCGGTGATGTATAATGATGAGAAAAAGAAATATCAATAGCGATAATCCATTTTTTGGAATTATGAATGGATTATTGGAAGTTGGGTATCTGGAGGGTGTTGGCGTAGAATCGCAAGAACTCTACGACGATATTATGTCAGGATACGACGATGATGGAAATCAAATTAAGGAATCTTATTCGCGTTCTGACTACGTCACATCTCTCAAAGACATTACCTCTCAAATTGTTGACATACTTGACTATTTAGACGAATACGATATGCCGTTCCCGCCCCGTAAGTTTTCTGTAGACAGTTGGGCTGATTGGAAAGACGAAGTTGAGATGGGCGAGTCTGATGGCGAAATTATCGAGGACGCTTCTGCTCTGCTTGACTTCCTTGAATCAAAAACGCGCAAGATAAGTGATGACGATGTCGAGGCAGAAGATATGACAGAAATGTTCCGTAAACTGCAAGACAGATATAATCGGTTTGCTAAAATCTGGGATGAGAAATACGGCAAGAAAGAAAATCTGCAAGAGAACAGCAATCGGTATCGTAATCTTAACAAAGCACTCTTCGGCGACAAGAGCGGTAAAATCAAAACATGGGCGATTATCTCTCCGCAGAATCCACTCGGTTGGAAAGATAGTACAGAACAAGAATTCGTTGACAAATATGTCGAGTGGACAAAGGATAAAAGCCGATATAATGCGGAAGCCAAGAAGCGGTTAAAGGCAACGCAACTTCTCCATAAAATCGAGCAGAACGGCGACACATCTCTGCGATATAGTGGCGCTAAGTATGTACCACTCTATGGTACATACGGCGAGGCCGAACGCTCCTATATGATATTCAATATCCCCCTCGTGGACGCCAAGTCTATCGCACGCAATTACGGACAAGAGAGTTTCTTCTTCGCTAATGTCGGAAGCGATAACACTAAGATTGGATATTATGTCACACACGATGCGTGCAAGACATATGATTTGGTCGAGGTGTCAGAGGTCGTAACAGACGAGGATGGCGCTGAAGACTTCTTCTCCAAGTTCGGCCGCAAATTTAGAATCAATATGAGAGAATTCGGCGATGATATTCCTGAGGTTGTCAATCAGGGCGAGTTTGATGAGAGTTTCGACGAAAGTCGCACCTTTATGAGTCGCGCCATGCACCGCAGAGAAGCATATCGAACACAAACGCCAAAAGAATAACAGAGGGTTAATCACACATAACAATATAATGCAAAAAATAAAATAAACGACATAGGATTTTATGTCGTTTATTTTTATCGCTAAATATACAAAATTTGACAGAGGAAACAAAAATGGAAACAGAAAAACGCACTATTTTGTACACTATTGGGTGTCCAAACTGCAAAGTTCTCGAAAGGAGATTGGAAGCCAAAAAGATTCCCTACGATACCGTAACGGACTTAGAAATTATGAAACAAAAAGGTATTAAGTCCGCTCCCTTTTTGGAAGTGGATGGCGAGTTGATGAATTTCGGAAAAGCGTTACAGTGGGTGAGTCAGTATGGAAACAACAACTAAATTAGATAGAAATTTCACAATTAAATATAATCAACTGGTACGCGATTATGGTCAGGAACTGGCCAATCTGAACGGGTTGTCAGAAGAACAATTAAGTTTAACTTCGTTTATTGATAAGTTCTCTGCCGCAGATACGGTGGCCGACGCTTCGATTGACGGTAGCGCCAATGTAAAACGGCGCGATATCGTTTCTATGATGCATGAGATGCCGAAGCCGGAACGTAAACTGATTGCGTTCCATAAAATATATATCGAACTCAATAAGAAATATGGCAAACAAATCTCCGATGAATGGTTGGATAAAGAGTGGACCGGGTGGCTGTATCTTCATGACTCCGACACATCATCGTTCATTCCGTATTGTTTTGCATATGATATTAGGCGCATGGCCGAGGAAGGCCTCTTTTGGTTAGACCATCAGAATACACAGCCACCTAAACATCTCGAAACATTTGTTGACTTTGTCAAAGAGTTTATTAGTTTTACGTCCAACAGGCAGTCTGGCGCTGTCGGCCTACCAAATCTGATTCCATATTTGTACTACTTCTGGAAAAAAGATGTTGATAACGGACATTATTATGGAACGCCTGAAAAATTTGCAAAACAGCATATTCAGCGATTTATCTATGCCGTAAATCAACCATACGTGAGAGACGGACTTCAAAGCGCATTTACCAACACAAGCATTTTTGACCACGAATATCTTTACGCTCTTTTCGGTGGTTCGCAATTCCCAGACGGTTCTGATATGGTCGACGACATTGATGGCATTATGCAGTTCCAAAAATGGTTTTTGGAAGAAATGTCTGACATCAAATCGGAAAATATGTTCACGTTCCCAGTCAATTCGATTTCGATTCTTAAAGACGAGAATGGTGAGCCGGTTGATAGAGACTTTGCAGAGTACGCGATTCGACACAATATGAAGTGGTCTGATAGCAATATTTTCGTCGATGATAGCGTTACTTCTTTGTCTAATTGTCCAATGAGTGGCGATACTAAAATCACATATTGGAGTAGGTACTATCAAGAATTTAGAACCTCGCCGATTAAAGAGGTGTACTATAGGTGTCTAAAATACGGAATTGACACTATCAAGGTAATCAGCAATGGTAAATTGATTGATTGCAGAATTAACCAATTTAATGAGTGCCCAAACTATCTCATTACTCTTGTAAATGGCGCAAAGTTGCAAACAACGGAACACCATCTCAACAAAGTATTGCGTGGTGGTTATGTCGAAACAAAAGATATTACAACCGATGATTATTTACCCATATCATTAACGCCGTTTGAAATGACCAATTCATTGTGTTATGAGGATGGTAAAATTGTTGGGATGTTTTTGGGAGACGGTAGTTATAAATCTAATTCCGTTGTTACATTTTCGCTTAATAGAATCACAGATGCCGACGATATAGAATTTTTGAAAGAATATTGCATACCGCATTTTGGGGCCAAAGTTACGGAAGACATACTCACAAGCGGAATTTCTGGATGTGACCTATGCGTTAACGTTGATGTCAATTCGTATTATATGATGGGACTAATAAAGCAGTTTGTGGTTGGCGATTCCGCTCTTACTAAGTCCATAAGCCCAAAGGTTCTTGGTTGTTCGATGTCTTTCAGACGTGGTATTTTGGATGGTCTTTACACAACAGATGGCGGTAATTCAAATAGAATTTACACATCATCTGCGTCGATGAGAGATTCGTTAACACTAATGTTATCGTCGATGGGAATCCCATATAATATTAGAGAGGACAATAGAGACGGTCGTCTTGGTACAAATCCTAACTATACTATAAGATGGTATACACCGAATGGAAGAACCCAACGCAAAGATGTATATCAAATAAAGGACGGATATTTCTGGTTTAAGGTTTCATCCGTGGAAAGAGACGACAATTGCAAGATGAGGTGCAGTTATTGTCTTGAAGTAGTAGAAGACAATATTGAGCCAATATTCATGTTGTCAAACGGTGTATATACGCACAATTGTCGGCTAAAGTCCAATATCCAAGACCTCGGCTATTTCTCGTCCATTGGCGGTACGGCATTAAAGGTTGGTAGTGTCAAGGTATCGACCGTCAATTTGGAGCGCGTGGCTCTCGAATCTGATACCGAACAGGAATATCTCGATACCTTATTTGATATTGTAACACTTGACCTTAAGGTACTCGATGTTGTTCGTCATATTATTCAGCGAAATGCCGAAAAGGGTTTACTGAACAATTTCCAAGACGGATTGCTTGACTTTCAGCACCTATACAATACTGTTGGATTTATTGGTGTATATGAGACAATGCGTCTGTTTGGGTATACGCGCAGAGACGAGTTTGGTAATACATTCTATACCGAAGATGCCGAACGCTTCGGAAAGGACATTTTTGATACAATACAGCGTGCTATTAACGAGTTCTCCAAAGACAAAGATTATGCCATCAATAAAGAACAAATACCGGGAGAGTCCGCCGCGAGCAAACTGATGAAGAAGGATAAGATTTTCTTTGGCGACGCAGTACCCAACGATTTGCCTATGCTCGGAAATCAGTTTATCCCTCTTGGTATCAAAACGACTCTGACAGAGAGAGTTCGTATTGCATCTCTGTTCGATGGATTCTGTAATGGTGGCTCAATTTTACACGCGAATATCGATTCTCCGTTTTCCACATTTGAAAGCGCATGGAAAATGTTCACTTATATTGCAAAGCAGGGTGTGACCTATTTTGCATTCAATCCCAAGATTTCGTCTTGCGAGCAGAATCACGCATTCTATGGCGATGTATGCCCGAAGTGCGGAGGAAAGGTTGCAAGGGTGTGGAGCAGAATAGTCGGATTTTTCGTGCCTACCGACACTTTTTCGAAAGAACGAAAAGAAGAATTTACCCTTAGACTTTGGGACGACATGAATCAATAAAAACAAAAGAGTGGGCGTTATTCGCGCCCATTCTTTTTATGTATAATTTAATAGTATCGATGGGTTGACAAAGACACCCCTTTGTGGTATAATGATAATGACAAAAGGGGGTTTTTATGATGAAAATTCTGTATATCCACGGTTATAATGGCCACGAAGATGGCATGACGGCGCAGATGATTCGTAACGCTCGTCCGAATGATACGGTGTGTGCGCCCGCTATCGACTATACGCACCCGCTTGACGCTTGCCGTCAGATTGTCGATGCGGTGAATATCTATCGGCCTGACGCCATTGTTGCTTCGTCTCTCGGCGCATTTTGTGTTCTCCATGAAGACTTCGGCGTTTGCAGTGTTCTTATCAATACGGCGCTTCCGAAAGATATGATGAAGATTGTCAGCGATAAATCTATGCTTGCCGAACTTGACGAAATGCTCTACGACATTCTGAGCAATTATGACAGGCCGAGAAACGAATTTGTCTACTTCGTTTTTGGCGATAACGATGTGGTTGCCAACAATCGCGAGTATCTGAAATCTTTATTTTCGTCCGACGGATATGACCATACCTATGTTAAAGAAATGGGACACGCGCTGTCGAAAGAGTGCGTAACGCATGAGTTAAATCACATTCTCAACGAGATTGCCTTCTCGGCTCACGTGTTTGGCAACGAAAGGGACTTTCTATGAAAATCTTACAAGAACATATCGTAAATGCTTGGGAAGCAGAAACAAAACGGTAGTATCTTGATGAAATATGGGATATGATTACGCTCGCCTATGAAACAATAGGCGGGTGTAATTGCACCAAGGACGAATTATTAGACGAGAATGTCTATTGGAAAATGACACGCAGAAACGGAAAAATCACGGCCGTGTGTGTTTACAAGATGACGCCAAATGGGCGTAAAATGTTTTTGTTGGCATCAGACGGTAGCGAACAAGGAAAGACCGATATTCGCAAGATTATGTCTGAAGATGTAACACAAGAAGAAAGACATTTTTATGCGGAAGTTTCCGGAAAGCCAGAATATATGTACAAGAAGCGCGGTGCGAAATCCATTCCGACGTCTGATGTCGAAAAGATTTTGGTCGGCAAAGATATTCAGCCAACTGGAGAAGATGAGTATCGCTATACAAGACAAGTTGGTCCTGACAAAAAGACATTCACCAAAGTAATGGTTGGAAATCCAAAGATGGAATAGGAGAAATAAGAGAATGGCAATCAATATGGTTGGTAAGCAAACCGTAAGGGTTTTCTTTGGGATTCAGCAAGATACCGAATTAACGGTAGAAGAGGAAAAGCGATTTTGGAGAGATTTTACCGACGCCGTGGAAAGCTCGCTTGATGGCGAACTAAGCGACTTCGCGTTAGAAGAAAGTGACATTGATTTTTCACAAGGCGTGCTTGATTGCGACTATCAGTACGACACCACCTTTGTTGGAAAGTGTTATGGAGAGGGCGATACCAACGAGTTTGGCTATGTCGACGTCGATATTGTCAAAGAGGCATACGGTGTTAATATGGATAAGTTTGCCGACGCCGTTGAGCGCTCCGATATTTTGAAAGATATTATCGATATCGGAACGGCATTCGCCACCGTTGACGACCCTGACGATTTTGAGTATATCGACGATTTCGACTTCTACCCGGAGCAAGAGTATTGGGATAGATGATAATTAAGGATATCCAAGATTTCGATATTGTCAATTATAAGAAGCCGTCTATGACAATCATTATGCCGTTTTGCGACTTCAAGTGCGACAAAGAAAACGGCAATCAGTATTGTCAGAATTGGCCGTTAATCAAGCAACCAAATATCGAAATAGAATCGACCGATTTAATTCGTCGTTATTATAATCCACAGATGGTACAGTCTGTTGTCTTTTGTGGATTAGAGCCGTTTTGCAGTTGGAAAGACTTATACGAATTTATCTATGTTTTTCGTCAGCAATATACGGACGATATTGTTGTATATAGTGGTTACACAAAATCGGAGATTGAAGCAAAGATACAATGCCTTTCCGACTTTCCAGATATCATTATTAAATTTGGACGATATAGGCCGCACCAGAAGCCGCATTTCGACGACGTACTCGGTGTTTCTTTGGCTTCTGATAATCAATATGCAGAACGCATTTCGTGAGGGATTATGAGCAGAACAATTCGTGTAGAGGCATCCAAAATAAAAGGATTCCCAAAAGAGTTTTTATGTGAGGATATCGCCGCTGTCAGAAAGCAGTATCCAAAAATTGATGATGTTACTTTTAACAAATTGATTGCCTTTGACCCGACATTCAATAAGGACAGAGATTCGGTCGGAACATATGGTAAATGGATTCTCAATGGATTCAATAAGGGGAATATCACCGACAAGGATTTTGGTCATCTTAAAGATGTGTTGACAAGATTCGACGATAACAAGAAGAATCTGAAACAGAAGGATATCGGTCTCTATAAGACAGTTAATGACCTCGACGCCATGTTAAACGACGAAGATAGTTATAAGGAACTGTCCCACCGTCAAGAAGTCAGACAGAGACAGAACGCTCGTAAAAATGCCGACCTCGGAGAAGAAGCGGACATCGTTTACGAAGACGGAGATTGGGAAGTCTGGGTGCCGAAAACCTACGCCGCTTCGTGCAAACTTGGACAGGGTGCTTCTTGGTGTACGGCGTCTACTGAAAGCGATTATTACTATAAGTATTATAAGAATCAGTACGGCGGAGACTATTATATCAATATCAATAAACACGACCCCGATGATAAATATCAATTCCATTTCCAAAGCAACCAGTTTATGGATAAAGATGATAGCGCAATTTCCCTCTTTGATTTTCTCGGCAAAAATGAGGGTTTGAAAAATTTCTATGCGCCTATTATCTCAGAAACAATGGGAATTGATATTACACAGCCAACGCAGATGATAACACTGTCGTGGGGCGATTTCGGAATGTACTATAAGCATTACGGACAGAATAGTCGCGATTCGCTCAGTACCGATTTTGTCGAAGACTGCGTCAGCGCGGCCTATGAGTATGACGACGAGGGACTGCGCAACGAGATTTTCCATTGGACGTTTGACACGCCATACGAACAACAGTATATTATTGACGCTGTTGAAAATAACGAGGATAAAATCAACAACAAACATATGCACTATACGGCCGACGAAATCGTTGCGATTCTCTCTGACGATATGGAGACCGAAGATAGCGATATCGTTAAAGATGCGGTTGGTAGAGCATATGAGTCCGGCCTTGAACAAGGTATCTATAAAGAGGTTATCGACGATTTTACAGACGCCGTGAAAAACGCTACGCCGTATCGCGGAAATGCCTATGATGTTGTGGAAGCCAACGGCGACGGCTTGATGCTTGAAATCAAAACAGACGAACTGCTGAAATGGGTTGAAAGCGATGCCGACGAAATCGACGATGCCGCTTGGCAAATGTATATGAATAACTTCTATTTTAGCGAGCCACGCTATGGGTGGAACGGTTTTGATGATGACGAATTTGTTGCCGTATTGTCCGACGAGTTAGACTATTGAGATTACATAATATCAAACAAAAGTCAACCCTATTCCATGGGTTGACTTTTTTCTTTTCTTGTGATATAATAATAACGCACAAGGAAAGAGAGGGTAATTCAGATGAAAGAGAAAACCAAGAGAGAACTCAAACATATCGCCGTGACCGCTCTGCGTGATGAATATGGATTCGCTCCCAAACAGAGCGATGTGAGACTGCTCGAAGCGAGCGGCGATGGTACGTATATTCTGTTCGATGTGCTTGGGAAAGAATATCGGTTCGATTCCTATATTTCCCATATCGGCGGAATGGAAACCATTTGGTGCGGAAGCGGCACGATTGAAAAAATCAAATCTAAATAAATTCAAATAGAGAGGTATTTTATTACAATGAGTATCAATGTGAGACAGTTTGTTGAGAATGGGCAGAAGGCGCGGAATATGAAGGACTACCGTATTGCGCTTGGCGAATATGAGTACCGTGTCAACTATGAGGAAGACGTCAACAAGGCGTTTGTCAAACTTCGCGTAGACCGTCGCTCTGTCGGTAAGAGAAACTTCAATTTCTTCAATACCATTATCGTCAATCTTGCCGGCCGAGACGTAGAAGAGCAGATTATGAGCGAACTTCAGTAACAATAACTATCCGAATGGGGGCACAGAAATGAAGTATGTTATCTTTCAAACCGGCGAAACGGTATTGTTTGCAGAGAGCGTAACCCATGCGTTTGTGGCCGGTAGCAGACCGGTTCGTTCTGCGGGTTTTTGTGTACTTGAAACAAATCGAAATCGGTTTGACGAGATTCGTGCTAAGGCCATTTGCTATGGAGGTTCAGATTCTCTTGGCGTGACAAGTCGACCGGAAGATGCGGAATACATTTCTGCTATGTGGGTGTAAGAAAGTCATATTATGGAAAAAAAGAAGCCGAAATTGGGGGTAATGAAATTTATGAAATATGTTGTGGTAAATCCAGACGATTTCGACACGATTCAAAAAAGGGCGCGGGTGTTTAGCGATTTGCAGACAGGTGACGTTTTTAGAACTATGACAGAAAGTAATATTATATGCGTTAGATGTGAAAACATTTATTTTTACGATGCTTGTGGCAATGTGACTGATAAGGTGTTTGCAAATTGTGTTCGTCTGGATAATGGCAGATTGCGATATATAGCAGATGAATGTGCTGTAGAATTATATAGCGATACGCTCTTATTCAACGTAAATAAGTTCAGTGCTTTGGAATACAATATAGTAACATAAAATGCAAAATGTCCTGATTGCGGCGAGACGTTTTTTGTAAAAGTAAATGAAGAGAGGTAAACAATATGTGCGCTTTAGTGGTTGGTCTTATCCATACAATGGTCATTCTGTTCATTATGCCTGAAGGAACGCCGCAGTGGCTTGTGATTGGTTTCAGCGTATTATGTTGCTTCTTGTATGTGGTTGGTTGTATTGTCAATCAGTTCGAGCAAGAAAAGTACGAAGCGCTTGAAGACACGGTGTCAAAACTCGAAAAAGAGATTAAGAAATTACAGAGCGAGGTTGACGACGGAAAATGAACGCTTTGAAAACAGCAAGACGAGTGGCAAGAGAAGAAGAAGAAAGAGCATTTGAGGAAAAGTATCGTCTTGAACAAGAAAAGATTGCCAACATGACGGAAGACGAGCGAAAATCTTACTTAGAAGAAAAACAAAAAGAGAGAGAAAGGTTGGCAGAATTGTTGGCTTTTCCTGCACTTGTGTCAAATTATTATGGGAAGTAAAAAATGAAGAACATTTTAACCGGTAAACTGAAACTGAAAAAGGCAACCTGTCCGTATTGTGATTGTGAATTTACTTTTGACATTACTGATATTGACCACGGTCTTTTCGGCAGTACATTGTCTTGTCCGCTTTGTAATGGAACTATTAAATCTTTTTCCGGTAGCGGACTGCAGAGAGAGTTTTTTAATAGTTTTGAAGATTACGAGGGATAATAGATGGATAAAGAAATGTTAGACAGATTCGACGTTCGCGAATTAGAGAAAGTGAAAAAGATTATTGTCGGCATTTACAACTATCATTATGGCACTCCAAACAGCAAGGGTTTAACAGACCGTCTTGAAACTATTGAAAAGAAGATAGATGAGTTGATAGGTAATTATTATGAGCGCTAATATGTACAAGGGAAAACAAGTCAATACAAAAGAATGGCTTTACGGTAGTTTGCTTATACTGAATGGCAATTCTTATATTGTTCCTGACGACGGTGACATAAATTTACTTGACGAGTATGAGGTAGATTATACAACCGTTTGCGAACACACAGGCCTCTATAATAATGGAGAGGAGGATATCTGGGAACACGATTATGTGAAACTTTGGTATCCTTATTGTGAGACAGAAGAAAATGAAATCTATGAAGTGCGAAAAGAATACGATTGTCCCGGCGGTTCGTGGTCGTGTTCTGCATTTATTCTTGATGGTGTTGGGTGTAGTAATTTTATGTCTTTCGAGGATACCATTTACGATTATACAAACGAAATTACGGTTGAAATCGTAGGCAATAAATTTGACGGGGTAAAGAAAAATGGATAATAAAAGTGTTTTCGCAACTCTTCAATTATTGAGAGATTTAATTCGGACAATTCGTTTTTATACCGCTAATCTTCCTGATGATGTCCTGCCTAACGATAAATGGGACAAAATAAGAATGAAGTTTTCAGAAGTTGATTTATTGTTAAGCGAAGCACAAGGAAAAACCATCAATGGAGAGAAAACAAATGAGACTAATTGACGCTGACGAACTTAAAATGAATATGTTTGCCTATGCGCCGCCCGAAATGATATGGGACCATGGAGACGTCGACCATAAAATCAACGAAATGCCAACAATCGACGCCGTTCCGGTGGTGCGGTGCAAAGATTGCAAGCATTTCATGGAGTTTGAAAAACCGCTTGGAAAGTGGCAGGGACTTTGTCATTATTATAACGCTCATAGCGTCATGAAAAATGATTTTTGCAGTAGGGGCAAACAAAAATGAGAATCATTAAAGAAGGTCGTATAACACCTGCCGAATATATCGCTCAATGCAAAAAATGTGGTTGTGAATTTGGTTTTACTATCGATGATATTGAAGTAAAAGCGCCAAGTCAATATGATAGTCCTTCTGATAAAAACGCATATTCAATGTGTTGTCCATATTGTAAAGAACATATGCTTGCTGTGTGGGGTGGCACAAAGGGGTCGTTTTTAGTCGAGTTTATGAATGAATACGCAAGAGATAAGGAAAATTGGTTAAGATAATAAGGAAGTGAAATGAGAATTTATAAATATAATCACCAACTTCATAAATGGGAAGATGATTCACAAATCCGTAGAGATTGTTGGGTTACGCCAGATGGCGATGTCTTTAATTGTACGGCTCATGAGGTATATGCCGAATATATTGTTAAGGAATTCTTTAATGAGTGTGATGATTCTGAATGTTGTGGTGACTATTTAATAAATTTGGGTTGGACAAAATTTACCACTTCGTGTATGAATACCTTTTATAAACAAGACGGACTTTATAACAACCTTACGGAACAGCAAAAATACATATATGAAAATTGTTTTGATTTTTAATTAAGTTGACTTTTTGCTTTATTCATGTTATCATAATAATGGTACAAATAAATGAAAAATGAGTTTTGCAGTAGAGGTAAACAAAAATGAGACTGATTGACGCCAATAAGTTAGTTAAACTTTTAGAAAAACAATGCCTTGTATCTTCTGATGAATACGAAAACGGACATAATTGGGGGATAGACAAAGCCATTACAATCGTTACATCTATGACGACTATTGATGATAATAAAAATGAGTATCATGGGTATGCCGTGTTATTTAATAATGGGTCGTATTTGTCGTCTGTACATTGGAATAATGGATTTGCGCTAAATGGTCTGGTAACAAAATCAGAAATATTTGATACAATATCAGATGCTCAATATTGGGGCAAAGAATATTTGAAATGGCAAAAAGCCAAAGATGCAGGTATTAAAACATTTCGTATTATGGAAGTCGAAATGAGGATAAAAGATATTGGGTAAGAAAGTATTTGTAGAAAAACTTAACGCCCCAACTCGGAATAACCATATTTATACTACCGAAAATATTATGAAAGATATTGTAGACGCTCAGTATGTAAAATACATGATAGATAGAAACATCTGCTTTATTTATCGGTATTCTGATGGCGAATTATGGTATTGCGATATTGAAAATATCATAGGTAGAATTGAAAAGTTCGAAATAGAGCAAGATAGTTTATATGCTTATATTACAATGATTAAACCAGATTGTTCATATCCAGAAAGATTATATCTGTTCGGCGAGGGCTATGTTGGTGAAGATAATATTGTGACAAACTATGTATTCTATTGTTGCTTTGTTGATGACAAAAAGGAATATGTAAGATAAACTTGACTACCATTATGAAAATAGATGAACTCAGCATCAAATACTTAAAAGAACCAACAGATGCAGATAAAAAGCGAAAAATCTACTGTAAAGATTGTGTTCATTTTTGGGAACATTCTGGTGAGTGTCACATAAATCCATTATACGCAAGGCCGACACTGGATTATTCGTCGTGTCCCGCCGCTGAAAGGAATCAATAAGATGGCGGTCATTATTAAGAATCTGCAAATCCCGAAAAATTGTCTGGAATGCCGTATTGATTGTGATGAATTTTTAAGAATTACCGACAATCCGGAGTATTATAAAGAGCGTGACATTATGCGAAAGACAAGGCCAGACTGGTGTCCGATTATTGGGTATGTAGAAGATGAAAAATAAGAAAACCAAAAATAACTTTTATGAATTAAGAAAGTACACTATGTATGTAAATGGTATTGTTGGTGTTGAATTCAAACTTTCTTTGAAAGATAAATTAAAAATACTATTTTGCAGTGGCGTCTCGGTTATTTTATTCCATGGTCTTGCAGAAGACGAAAGATAATTTATCATTTATGACAAATTAACACATCAATATAAAGATAACTATTCAAATTTGAATAATTAAGGAGGAAATATGGAAAATAACGCAACGCTCAGAGTGCATCCTAACGACGACGGAACTGTTACTGTCAATTATTGTGAAAGTCTCGGACAAATGTTGGACTGTCTCGACGACAATCTGATTGCGCAAGACAAAGTCATCGACGCCTTTAAGGTATTTTGCCAGTACGACCGTTTGAAAAATCTCTATCAGTATGTGACCGTTTTGCCTGTCGGATTTTCAGGTCAGATTGATAGCATGACCGCTGTATATCAAGATGATAACGGCGTTATTTATAAAGCATAATGCCAATATATTATTCTAAACCGCCTTATGTTTGTATTTTTCAAGCGCCTGCGCGACTGCCGTCCAAAATAACAGACCAACTTCCTAAAATAAATAAAGATTTGGTTATTGTTGATGATGAAATTTATTATAGCAGAAACAAAGAATTGCTTGATAAGAATCTGTCTAAGATTAAGCAAACAAACGCTCGTAACGACTATAACTCGCAGATAAGGCATTATCTTAGTCAGCACAAATACGAATATAACGAACGCCATAGTGCGGAGAGCGACTATTATTATGTAAATATAGATGCTTTTACCATTAGAATAAGAGTATCAAATCATATAAAGTACAATAGAGAAATAACTTATTTGGAATTTAAGTACGGAAACCCAAAGTCAAAGCAGAAAATAAGGGATGAAGTACAAACAAGAATGGATGCCGTTATTAAAAAGAAACCATCCAATAGGATTTATCATAAACTTTGTATAGGAGAAAAGTAAAAATGACTGAGTCTTGGAGAAAGGCCGTTCTCGACCATATTCCTCACGGAGAAGAGGGAAATATTGAATTAAACTGGAATGATACAATTGCTATGCAGAAAATTCTGATTGAGAACGGATATGCAGTTTGTATTACCGGTGGGGCGTTCAAAGATACTTACCGACTCTCTTGGGTGTATGCTGGCGATGTTGACGATACAAAATATGCAGATTACGATAATGTAATATTTTCTTCCGCCGATTATCTTGAAGATTATCCAGAAGCGGTGTATCATACAGAAGATGAAGAAGAATCAGACGATGAACCAGAAGATGGATATGAGTCTGAAGATATGTCAGAACTTACACCAGAGGATTATGCCGAATGAAAAATATTATAGGGCATGGATATCTGAAAACCAAAAAGGCCGTTTGTCCGTATTGTGATTGTGAGTTTACGTTTAATATTACCGATATTGACAATAATTTTGCCGGTCCCTCATTGTCTTGCCCTCTGTGTAACGGAACAGTCGAACGATATATCGGTACAGGTTTTTTGAGACAATTTTTCGAGTCGTTTGAAGATTACAAAGAGAAAGAGGATAGCGAGAATAAATAATGAAGAAAATTATTGAAGAATGAAAACTCGATACTATGAATTACTTGCATATAGGGGTAAAATATGAAACAAGAATTTACACTGACAAGAAAACGCTATAAGTATTATGTCGTTCACGACGGCGATATGCACAAGGTCATCTGTGTATCGCATTATGCAGGAAAGTCGTATCGCGGTATTGCTATTTGCTCGCCAGACGATACCTTTAATTTGGATAAAGGAATGACTCTTGCTAAACTGCGCTGTGACCGCAAAATTAACGCCGTGAAGAACAAGTATGTTGATGATAGGATTATGTCGGCCAACATTATGCTTGCGCTCGTACAGAAAGAATTACGCGAACTGGCGTGTCTGAAAGTAAAGTATATGAAAGAAGATGTGGAAACAGAATCTGCTCTTCAAAATACAGAGTGGTAATAGGAAAATGGCGTCGTAGGAAACACGGCGCTTTTTCTGTCGTGGGTTGACGGATTGATTTGTTTGTGATATAATGATACCATAAAATATAGTATCGGGGTTATAACGATGGTGGTTTGGGTTGTTATGCGTGTGTGTGATTATGAATATGGATGCCGTGATGTAGATGCTGTATTCGATAATCAAGAAAGCGCGAATGAGTATGTAGAAAAGCAGACAAACGGAAACAATGAATTGCCATTGTGGAATGGGCACATTATTGATAACTATTCGGTCGAGCCGTGGGAAGTGAGAAAATAAAATGAGTTGGAAACTTTATGATAAAGTAACGATTGTTGCTAAACCCGTAGAAGTATATGACTATAAGCAACATAAGATTGTCTATCAAGGTTACGAGCAGGGATATGTTGTTGAATATGGAAACAAGAAAATGCTCGATTCTGCTATTACATGGGCTGTTGGGTATCAAAAAGACAAGACTCCAGAACAATTTGATTTTGACAATAACGGATTTTTATTGACAATTCACAATTCGGCCGGCGGCAGTTCTCAGGGTGGGAAACTCTCTTTTATGAGCTGTTGGATTGAGAAAGATGGTCATAAGTTCCTTATCGGTATCAATTCAGAACTGCTGGTCGAGTTAATCAAAAACACTACTATTATAAATGGCGTTTGTCAATCAGAAGTTTGTTTTGCAAGAAAAGATGGTCAAGTCGGCGTACTGACCAAAGACATGGATTCTTACAAAGAAGCGGTTGAGTATGAAAATCGTTCTACCGAATTGAATAAAAAGAAAACGACAAAGTGGATTATCGGCCATGTTTACGAAACGGTTTCTACAAAAGTTATTTATCTCGGAAAATTGTATCAGTGGTATGATATGGAACGAGTTGACTCAGACCGTAAAATGTGGAAGAGCGGAAGAATAAATCTTATTCTTCGCAAAACTCCGAAAGTTAAATATCTGGTTTGTCACATTGAAAAAAGTCGTTGGACCGGAAAAGAAGATAGATGGTATGAACTATTGGACAAGTTGCCGTCCAAGACAGACTCTGGCGTCGTCAAAACAGAAGAAGAATGTAAAGAAGAAATCAACTCGTATCTCGACACGATAGACAAAGAATTGATAGATTATTTTGACGAACATAGAAGTTGGTATTATTATGAAAAAATTGGTTTATCGTGTTCCGAAAATTCGCCTAAACTTTATGATGATGAAATGAAGAAAAGATTTGAAACGCAGAGGTATTATTTTTGTGAAAATAGTGTGTAAGGATTGCGCTTTCTATCAAGATGGAAACTGTCATCATAACGGTATTTTTCCGAAACTTGAATATAGCACCTGTCCTTGTGCAACCAAAAGACCAAAAGCATACAAGGTTTTCGATTACCGAGCGCCGGAAGAAAGTATTGTTGTTTTCGCAACGACGGCTGGTAAGGCAAAAATGATTGCTTTGTCGGATGCTTATGATGGTTATGATTTTATTGAACTGCGAGCATATCGGATAAAACCGCTTGATGTATGCTATAAGCAAGGAAAAACCGTCATGGATTGGTATGACCAACAGGACAGATTGGATATGTTTAATCTTGGCGGTTATCGGTGCGAAGAAATCGGATATGGTCTATGTGATGACTGTCTCGCAAAAGATAAATGCGATATTTACAACGATTATCAAGAATATTTGAAAGAGTTGGAAAAAGAAAAATGACGAAACAGAAGGCGCTTGAAACAATCGAAATGTTAGGCCTTGATAACAGAGGTTATGCAAATCTGAAAGAGGCAATCAATGTTGCCATTGAGTGTTTAAGAGAATCTTGTGACAAAGAGCAGAAAGCAGAAAATCAACCGTGTAAATGTTATCGAGAAACTACAGAAATACACTATCTTTCAGAGTTTGCGCAGGGTGTTTATTTTGCTAAAACTGGTAAAAGAAAAACATCTACAGAATCTCTTGTCGGAAGATGTATGGGTACAAAAGAGGTAGATGTTTGCTCTTGTGGTGGAGATTGTCGTAAATGTGATTTTTATCCAGAAAAACGAAAACTCAATTTTGAGCGTTTTCCTGGTGAGTATACTGAAAGGTGTAATAAGAAATGAGCGTTATCATTAAGTGTATGAAAATGCCAGCAGGATGTATGGATTGCAATCTTTTGTATATGGACCGCGGTGGGGCTTACTGTATGGCAACCAATAATTGCGCTGAAGAGGAAGGCGGTGCAGACCAATATGAATATACTCGACCAGATTGGTGCCCGTTAGTAGAACTTCCGGGCAACCACGGTCGTCTTGTAGATGCTGATGAAATGCTTGCTAAGGCGAAAAAACAGTCAGGACCTATGACCGGAGACGGATGGGATAACTTGGGCGTATACGCTCTGATTGAAAGCCAAAAGACAGTTGTCGAAGCAGAGGACAAAAAATGAAAAAAGTCAGACTGGATATAAAAATCAATGTTCCAGACAGTTTTCAATCGGGGGAGTGTGAGAAGTGTCCACTCCATATCAATCGCAGTTTTGAGAATTTTCCGGGTAGTTATACGGAATACATTCAATGTTTATTTTATTTTAACAGAGCAACGTGTCCGTTAGAGGAAGTGAAAAAATGAGCGTTATTGCAAAGGGTGTTAATTTTCCAGAAGCGTGTATTGACTGTCCGTTTGCACACCTGACAATCACAGATATATGGCGTTGTTCGTGTTTGACAGAAAACGGTCGAATAGAAAATCTTGCGAGCAAACTCAATAACTGTCCGCTCGTCGAAATCCCGATAGAACACGGTCGTCTGATTGATGAAAATGAAGCACTCATCAATTATGCAAAAATGCCGTCTATGCCAGCACCGGAAATACTTGCTGTTACGAAAACGATTATTCCGTCAGAAGGAGATAAAAAATGAATAATAACGCTCAATTAAAAGAAGTGTTCTCCGCTATGGATAAATTGCTTCTCAATCGTTCAATCAAGCAACCGTCCGAAAAACGACCGAGATGGCGAGATAATCTTTTATCTTATGATGAGGTAGAATATATCCTCAATAACTGGGAGTGGAGAATATGAGACTGATTGACGCTGATAGTATCGTATTAGATTATGGCGGTTTGGCCAAAATATCGCCTTATGATTTTCAAGGAATTGCCGAATATTTTTTGAAACAAATTAGGAGATTGCCAACCGTTGACGCCGTTCCTGTGGTGCGATGCAAGGATTGTGTTGATTTTGTAAAAGGAAAAGACAAAATGGGCGAAATAAGATATTGCAATCTGAACTCGATTTATGGATGTGATGAAAATAGTTTTTGTTCGTTTGGGAGGAAGAAAAGATGATAGCAATTAAAAAATGCCCATATTGCGGAGATGCGTGGCTATACGTTACAAAAGAAGATAAGTACAAAATTAACTGTCTTTGCGGATTTGCCTATAAGAAAACCCCGGAATGTGCAGACAGCGAATTGGCAAAATCTGTTTGGAATGGTATTGTTAATGCGGAGAAAGAAAAGATGGCTGATATGATGCAGTTCCCAGAAACATGGGAAGAATTTGAGAAACAATACGGTTTTACTGATAAGGAACGGGTATATACAAATGGGTCGAGATTGATACCCTCATTCAGGGTTGAACAATGGCTTGAAAATAAGACTGACAGACTTCGTATGGTGCAGGCATCCGTACACACTATTATGAATATTGCAAAAACAGACAGTATAAAAGATAAATGTTTTAGAAATGCGGCAAGACTTGTTCAAAACGCTATTGATGGAAAGTACCAAGATTTTGAACCAATTCCAGAGGTAAAAAATGAGACTAATTGACGCTGACGAACTTATTTCATACTTAAATAGCGTTGCCGGTTGTTTTGACAGTACGAGAGAAGTCGAAGATAATACAATCGAAGCAATAGAGATTGCTCCAACAGTAGACGCCGTTCCGGTTGTGAGATGCAAAGATTGTTCATTCCGTTACACGAAAATGTGTTTTTCAAAACACGAAACTGGTGACATGGATTTTTGCAGTTGTGGACAAGAAAAGGAGATTGGAAAATGAGTAAATCAGTTCTTATAAGCATACACCCGAAATGGTGTGAAAATATAGCGAATGGGGAAAAGACCATAGAGGTCAGAAAAACACAACCGAAGATTGATATGCCGTTTAAGTGTTATATATATTGTACCAACGACAGAAAAACAATGCTTGAGAAGTCGAATTATGATGGGAGCATCTACCTAAATGGCAATATATACTATCCACATAAAATGGACTGCTCCCTTAATGGCAAAGTTATCGGCGAGTTTGTATGTGACACAATAATCACGCTATCATTTTATTCGAGTGACATATCGTTCTTTGATACCAATCCGCCGTTTACCGTTCCTGATACGTGTCTTACTGATAAGGAAATAGCGGAATACCTCGGAAACGGTAAAACTGGGTATGGATGGCATATATCAGACTTAAAGATATATAACAAACCGAAAGAATTGAATGAGTTTTATAAGCCGTGTCCGAACGACGTTCTGTGTGCTGGTTGTAAGCACGCTTTTGTTCCAGATGATGAAGACGAAACACTTGCTCTTATTGCCTGTGACAACAGAGTTACAAAACCGCCACAGTCGTGGTGTTATGTATCAGAAATGATGGGTTGACAAATATCATAAGATTTGATATACTATAAGAAAATCAAAACAAAGAGAGGATATATTATTACAATGGCTAACAAAGAAACGACAAAGAAACTGGTGGCAACCAAGAGAGTCAAGAATGTGCTTTTTCGCAACATCGAATCTCGCGACAACGATTCCATTCTGTACGCAACGCTTCTCAAAGAGGAATATAATTGTTCCGATAACATGAGATATGGTACGATGGAAAGGCGCGTGAGAGAGGGCGTCCTGCCGTCGAGAGACCTTGTTTCTCGGATTCGCAGAAAGTTGCAGAACGAAGATAAAACGATTCGTGGCACGCTTTGGAATAAGCGCCATAGAGCAACCACAAATTCTGTGGGTTGACTTTTCCCGCACAATGCGGTATAATAAGCAAGACATTAAACAATAACAAGAGGGCGTTTTATTGATGATAGTAGATAGCAAAATGATTCAGAAGGCAAAAGAAAAGTTGGGCGACAGAAATGCCGATTTGATTGCCGAATTGCTCAATGTCAGTAAATGGGATGCCCGCAATAAGAAGGGGTGTTGTCCGTTTCATACAGAGAACACCCCCAGTTTTATTTACAATCCGAAGTCATATAATTTCCATTGTTTCGGTTGCGGTGCTAACGCCGATTATATTGACGCACGTGTACATAGCGGTATGTCATATCTCGAAGCGTGTAAAGCGTTGTTTGATGAAGCCGAAATGGATTATCCAATGAGCGAGCTTCATGTCAAAACAAAGCGTTCGTATCGCTATCCACATGAAGAATTACTTCTGACAGATAACTGCCAAGCGAGGAAGTATCTGAATCTCCGTGGAATCAGCGACAAAACGATTGACGCCTCTCCTATCAAACAAGACGAGAACGGAAACATCGCCTTTGAGTATTATGATAGCAACAGCGTATTGACAATGGTGAAATATCGTCCGTCTCGCAAAATCAATAAAGAGAACGGCGATATTAAGAGTTGGTGTCAGAAAGACGCAGATACCGCTCCCATTCTGTGGCGCATGGATAAAATCAATCCGAGCCAGCCATTGACCATTACGGAAGGGGAACTTGATACGCTTGCTGTAATGGAATGCGGTGTTCATAATGTTGTATCCGTTCCTCTTGGCAGTCAGAATCTCCATTGGATAGAAGAATGCTTTGATTGGCTTGAACAGTTTGAAAGCATTATTATTTGCGGCGATAACGACGATGCCGGTGTCAAAATGCGTAAAGAAGCCATTTCGCGTCTCGGTTCTTGGCGTTGCAAATATGTTGATATTCCAAAGGTGATGACCGATAAAAACGGCAACAGACGCTCTGTGAAAGACGCTAACGAAGTCTTGTTCTATTGCGGAGCAGAAACGCTTCGTAATATGATTAGCGATGCTACCGATGCAGAGGTGTCGAGCGTTATCAATGTATCAGACATTGAGGATATCAATATCGCTGACGTTGACGGTGTAGAGACTGGTATCGCCGAATTAGACCACACGCTTATGCGACTGTTTTATGGGACGCTGACGGTTGTATCGGGAAAGCCCGGAGCGGGAAAGACCAGTCTGCTTTCACAACTGATTTGCCAGTCGATGGAACAGGACATTACACCGTTTTTCTTCTCGCGAGAAATGCCGAACTATCTGCAACGCTCATGGTTGTATTCGATTATGGCAGGACCGTCTCATATGGAGCGGAAAGAGACGAGTAACGGCACAGAGTATTATGTGGTCGATAAAGACATCAAGGATAAAATCAATCGTTATTATTCTAAGAAGTGGTTTCTCTATCGAGACGACGCTTCCAATAAGTTGGACGACATTCTGTCGTCTATGGAAGATTGTCTGCGGAAATACGGTTGTAAGTTCTTTATCCTCGATAACTTGATGACAATGGATATCGGAGGTGACGCAAACAGCGAGTTGAAAAAGCAGACAGAAACGATTAACCGACTGATTGCGTTTGCTATTAAGTGGCAAGCGGCCGTTGTGTTGGTCTGCCATCCGAGGAAGATGGCACAAGGCGAGGATGTCGGAACTTACGATATTAGCGGCACGGCAAACATTATCAACCTCGCCCATAGAACGCTTGCGCTACGCCGTATTAACAATGAAAAAGAGGGAAGCAATTATAATGTTCGTCTGAATATCATCAAGGACAGATTGTTCGGACACGCCAACAAAACGATTGACCTCTATTATGATGTTCCGTCGAGACGATTCTATACAAATAACGAGGAATTCAACCGTTCCTATAAATGGGAGTCTGCTTCTGGCGTGGAGCATAAAACGACAACCGACCCACGGTTGAATGAAACATCGGGAAACAACGAAGAATACGAGGATATTTTCTAATGACATTTTTTATTGGACTGCTCTGTTTCTGTATCGGCGGTTTGGTTGGAGGTAGCATTGTGATGGCGTGCGCCAATGGTGTTATTGCCAATCTGACGGAAACTTGGGTAAACGCGCTTGTCGCTCTCAACGCATTAGATTTAGTTGTAGAGGACGAAGACGATAAGGTGTATAAGAACGCTACCGTTGTTGTAGAAAAAGACGCAGGCGGCGAAAAAACGATATCGTGGTATAGACAAGACGACACGATTGAAATGACAATGGAAGAGTGGGAAAAAGAAAAGGAACAGAAGAAGAATGATTAACGAAAATGATTGGCGTGAACTTCTGCGCAAACTCACAGAGACATACTGCGACTTCGGATATCCGATTGAAAAAACGCTTGACAATATTAAAAAGACGCTCATTATTGCGGTTGAAGACGAATGGTATTGTATCGGCGTATATGACGAAAGACAAATAGAAAAAGGGGATAAGAAAAGCCGTGTCGGTTCTGATTAAAGGATATAAAATCCCATTCCGTTGTCAAGAATGCCCGTTTTGGAAATACGAACAGCCGATATGGTGGCGAGATGAATATATTATGTGGTGTTCTGTAACGGGTGAAGATTTATCGAAATTAGACCCAATGAAACGGTCAGATAATTGTCCTATGACAGAAGTAAAAGACGGTGAAACAAATGATTAAAGTAGAAAATATTTCAATAATGAATCTTGATGGCGCTATGCGTGCCTTGCGGAATCCTATGAACTCATGGGAAAAATCAGATTCTGAATATTGTTATATGACAGAGTGCAAGGACTGCTGTTGGTCGTCTATTGACGTGAATTGTGACGATGAAAATGCTGAAAATTGGACAGCGGGTATATGTTGTAATTCTCCGTTGTTTATGAAAGGTATTGTTCGGTGTTCTACCTATCCGGAAAACTTTGTTATCGGCGTTGAGGATTTGAAACTCTGTCAGCGTATGCTGAATGCAGGCGACTCTGACTCGAAGTTTATGCGACAGATTTTTGTCAATATGGATATTGTCGCACCGACATATTTCTGCGCAGAGTTTGATACTTACAAAGTAGCAACCGTTAGAAATAGTTGCAGTTTTATGCACAAGGGTACGGCGAAACCGTTTGAACGCTCCGATTTCAGTTTTGACAATGTTGACGAACATTCTATGGTCGTGATTGACGATACGATTGCAGAACTGAATGCTCTGCGGGATAGGTATCTCGAAACAAAAGATAAAGAAATCTTTTTGGCCATTCGGCAAATGCTTCCTATGGGATATAATTATCGCTTTACTTGGAGTGCGAACTATGCTGTTCTCCGAAACATTTATTTTCAGAGACGGAATCACAGACTCCCTGAATGGCGTGAATTTTGTCGCATTCTCGAAGCGTTCCCATACGGAAAAGATTTGATTTGCTATACAAAGGAAGAAGAGAAATGATTCAAGACAGTGGAAGCAGAAGAGAGTTTGAGAGCGGTGCGGTAAGAGATATTGCCGTAGGTAAGGGGCGTTGCGACCTTGTTCCGCTCGATGTTATCAATGGGTTTTACAGCGTGTACAGATGGTATGATTCTCACAGAGATATCAACACACCGTATCGCATGAATATCTTTAATTGTCTTAACTTATATATTGCGGAAGGGAAAGCAAACTACCTCTATTTTGCCATGGCTGAATTTTGTATCTTCCATACGCACTGGGACTTTTCTACGGCCGTGATTGAGTTAAGTAAACTATACGAAGAGGGGTGTCAGAAATACGGAGATAGGAACTGGGAGAAAGGCATTCCTCTCCATTGTTATATTGATAGCGGAACAAGACATTTTTTGAAGTTTTTGCGTGGCGATGACGATGAGCGTCATGACCGTGCGTTTTTGTGGAATATGGCTGGCGCCATTTGGACACAGAAACATCGTCCGAATTGTATCGACTTACCGTTCGCAGAAAAACCATCTGTATAATTTAGGTAGATAAATCTATCTATCAACAGAGGATTACGGTATGGCTGATAAGAAATACACAACAGAGGAAGTATTTGATTACTTCTTTGATAAATATAACGACGGCGATTTGGAACATTCCCTCGATGTGGCTTCTGAAAAGACAAGATAGTATATCCAAAAGCACGGTATGGACGTTGAGGAATGGAATGAATTTATCGACAATAACGGATTAGAAGAGAGTTATAAATTAAGATGATGTTACTTGAAGAATACAATATCGAGATTCACGATGAATTAAATCCTCGGATTTGGGACGGAGATGAACTCCGTCCTCGTATTAAGCAGGGCGTTCTTCGTGTTGTTGATGAGTTTCAAGATTATATCGGATACCAATTACCGATTGTTGACATTGTTTTGGTTGGCTCTAACGCAAGTTACAACTATACGGAACATTCTGATTTGGATGTCCACTTGATACTCAATTTTGAGAACATTGACGACAATAAAGAGTTGGTTAATATGTTGTGTCAAGGATGGAAGTCGTCGTTTAACAGCGCCTATGATATTCAGTTGGGCGGCCAAGACGTCGAACTTTACTGCGAAGATATGATGACTTCTACCAACTCGAACGGCATTTATTCCGTCTTGCAAGACCGTTGGTTGAAATATCCGCAACCAATTGAGATTCCGAAAGACAGCATTGATATCGAATCTTTTGTTCAGCCGGTCAAAGTAGAAGCAGAAGATGTGCTGAATTTTGGTTCTCTTGAAGATGTCGAAAAAATGATAGATTGGCTTTACTATCAGCGCAAACTTGCTTTGCAGACGGATGGTGAATTTTCTGTCGGAAATCTTGTCTTTAAGGCGATTCGTAATGAAGGTCTGTTAGACAAGTTGAAAGATAGACGGTATGAACTGAAATCGAAAGAACTGACCGTAGAAAAGTTAGATTGTGATATTGAATAACGTAGTGGGTTGACAAATCCTTTCGCTTATGATATAATAGTATCGTAAGATGAGAAAGAGGGGAAACGCAAATGAAATACTATGTTATTAAGGTCACCGCTACCGCAACCGATGACAATCTCAATTTCAAAGGTGCCGTGCATACCTATTATTGCGGAAGAAATCAAAAGTTGCTTGGTGGCGACGACGCAAATGGCGCACTCAAAGCGAGCAATATCCTGTCTTTCGAGAACAGCCCCAATCGTTCTTGGCTTATCAAAGAATACGGTTACAAAAGACTGTGCGACGCCAAGCGTTCCTATATTTACAAAAATCCTTGCAACGAATCGTGGTATCATTGGCGCGAGGTTTGTGAAATTGTCGAGGTCGAAGCGTAATGAAATACATCAACACAAGTACAGAGAACCGCAAGACGGCCGATAAGATTCACGATGAACTTGTCAAGGCCGATATAGGCAAGGTCGACGATGTATGGATGAACGACGAATACTATGTGGTATCGTGGATTCCGTACGGCAAGAAGAATTACGACAGAGCCGTTGACATTATCAATCGTTATATCTGGGATGATGTATGAAACGGTCAGAATTCGCAACAGAAAGGTCGAGAATATGGGAAACTACGTTGTAAGACGAAATCAGATTGAACATATTTGGAAAGTCAGTTATATCAAAAACGGTTTTAAGTTCCCCATTTTTGTTCGCGGAACGGAAGATGAAATGCGCGACTATCTCGAAAGTGAGATGGGCTATGTCGGCTCATATCACGCACTTACAGAGAAAGAAGAGAGCGCGGTATACGAACTGCAACTGACGGTTTATCTTGCGCCACGTGTCAATCCTAACGACGACATTAGGTGATTCAGATGACAGAGCCGGTACGGTCGAACAGAGCAACGGATTCCATTATTGAAAAGGCAATCCAGAAACACTACAATCTCGTCTATCGTATTAACAATATCGCATACGAACGTTGTAGTGACAGAGACTTGCAGATTGCCGGCGTGGATGTTTATTTGACATTCGCAAGACAAGACAAACGGAATTGTGTTGACGAAAAATGTGCTACGAATTATTGGGACAGACCGCTCAACACCTTTTCGATGGAACTTTCCTTTGATATGTGTGATAAACAGAGCGGTCTTCCTATTGGTAAGCGATATAAAGGTTGGTTTGTCAATCCGAATAACATTTCGGAATATTATGCACTTGGATATGTTTCCGCTGAAAGCAAAGAGAATTTGATTCAAGGACAGTTAAAGTCATTTGAATGCATTTTGGTCAACAAAGACAAAATCCGCGCTTATCTGAAAGACGCCATGAAAGTGACAGACCTTACCGAAGTCGAGGCAGAACTGCAAGCAAGAATCGACGCAGGCATAGGAAAACTCAATCAGCGAGGCGGATATTTCTACTATCCTGCCGATGGTATTAAGGTGGTGCGTTCCGAACAGTTGGCAGAGAAACCTGTCAATATCGTCATTAGTAAACAGACACTATCATCTCTTTCCGATATTCATTGTATCATTACACACCCGGAGAAAGATACATTTGTATATAGGAAGGTATACTGAATGTATTTAGCCGAAATGGAATATCCAAAAATTCGGTGGGTTGACAAATCACATATGATGTGATATAATAGTATCATCAAAGAACAATCATCAATTCGGTGTTCCTCGGTGAAAATCCGAGTCTTGGGCCGAAAGATAAAACGATGAGGTATCAAATATGCAATTAAACGAAATGTCTTATCCGAGAAGCGAGGTCATTGATAGGTGTGCTTCTCTTGGCGAAAAGTTTATAGAGCATTTTGAAAAGTCATATATTGGCGGCATTGATTCAAAAGATTTGAAACATCATTGTGCCGAAATGCAGTCTTGGTATGATACCGTAAATCGCATGACAATTAAGCCAAGAGCAAAGATGTTAGATATCGACCAAATGATTAACTGGTTTTTCCTTGCTGGTGGGTCTCTCGAATATATGTTCAATAATAACGACGATATGCAAAACGCTTATAACAAGTTTATCAAATTACTTCTCATGAGCGACGATGTTTATAACTCAATGTTAAAAGTTTTTGCATAAACACATTGGTGCTTATTCAGAAGTCAATAAGTCAAAGGTTGAGTTAGACGGTGACATTAGTTGGTTCGAGTCCAACCTTAGCAAAAAGTCACACTGTTCACAACCGCCAATAGAGACGCCCCGTTGGCGCAAAGGTAGCGCACGAGATTTGTAATCCCGTGGTTGTCCGTCCGAGTCGGACACGGGGCTCCAACTGCTTGTTTGAATAATCCACTAAGAGAACAAGACTTATCAGATGAAGGATTACATCGTGGATAAGGGTGACGGCTAAGGCATAAATCCGTCAATGTGAGATACCATTTATTTTTTCTTCCTAAATCTCACGAACAACATTATCTCCGCAAGTTAGCAAATGGCGAGCAAATATTGTTGTACAACAATATCGCAGAAACCACTATAATGCACCGTGAGTCCGGACATACTAATAGTCGTGTGCTGATGTGGAATAACGGCATTCGTGCGGAGATATTATCGAGAATGTAGTGTAATGGTAGCACGCCACATTTGGGATGTGGAAGAGCCGTTCAAATCGGACATTTTCGACCATCTTGGTGTGTTATTCTACAAAAATAAAATCAAAGAAAAGAAAACACAAAATGAGTAAGCACGACAAAAAATATCAATTAAAAGAGGGTTGTATTTATAAACCACAGTTGCTTTCTAACTTTTCTTTACATATCGACACCGATGACGACGTTGGTGTGTTAAATAAAAGTTTGGTAAGCGTTCATCTTCCAATCAAGAACTTCGGCGATGTTCAGTCAGGTTGTGGAGAACTTGGGTTGCAGTTTATTGATTTCCCTGAACTTCATACCTATTCGGAAGCGTACAATCTTGCGAATAATATTGTGAATGGCGCGGTAGACCACCTTGAGGTGATTGCCTACAATGGAGACTGGTCGCCGAATACACGGTATTGTATCAAACTTGGACATCTTGCCTCGTTGAGTTCTAACGCTTTTAAGCAGGCAGAAGGATACCACTATATCTATCTTGACATATCCGTTAAGGATATGACGATTAAGTAACACAACAATAGAAATAACACACCAAATATATAGACGGTTACCCAAGTGGTTAAGGGAGCGGGCTTTGACCCCGTCAGATGTAATATCCTTTGCGTAGGTTCGAGTCCTACACCGTCTGCCATCGAAGCACCATCTGGTGTAAACTTAGTGCAAAGTTATCGCATAGCACCATCTGGTGTTGGTCGAAAGACCAAAGCGGATTGTATGCACATTTGGTAGGGTTCGCCCTTAATGAATCCTTGTGCGTATGTTCGACCCTGAGTTTTAACAACGCAGACTGTCAGCCGAGGGGCAGTATCCATAACTGCAAGAAATGGGTGGCGGCTCGGAAAGACGAGCAATACTGGGGTGTCGTTTAATGGCAAGACTTGGCGCTCTAACCGCCATAATGTCTGTTCGATTCAGACCGCCCCCGCCATAGAAATTATTTAGGGGCTTTGTACTTAATAAGCGTGTTTATTATTTGATAAAGCATTTTACAAAGCGTTGGGTTTTAAGGTTTTAATGTATTGCCACTAATGGGGCTTTGTAAAAACAAATTGTTTTATACGAGGTATCATATGTATCTTACGGAAATGGCGTATAGCCGAGACAATGCTATTGAGTATGTAAGGGATGTTCTTCCCGAGATTAAGGAACATTTAATCAAATGTATTCTGTATCAAGACATGACTGACACGGTATCGCATTGGATAAATACAGAAATAACGCCGGATATTTATGATATTGCGACAATCAAGACAAAAACGCCTCGTGGTAAACTAACGGAAAACGATTACATTACACTTTTCATAGAGTCATTTAATGATGATGTAGAAGATGCCGCTCGTGACATGATGAGTTTTTACCGTCATAATCGGCGTAATCCAGAGTATCCAATCCGTGTACCAACGGAAGAAAATGCACAAAAGTTGGCGCGAGTCTACGATTATTTTAAGACGCAGTTTTCCAAAAACTTCTCTGAGAAGACAACGTTGACAAAAGAACAAATCAATCAGGTAATGTGGGGGCTTCTTGCATAATAAATCTGCTTCCGTGGCGGAATAGGCAGACGCAACGGACTTTCTTCCTATCAGACAATAAAAGAGAGCGTCATAATGGAAACATTATGAATGAATGTTGGCTAAAACGGCGAAAGGATAGGACAACGCCGTGCTAAATTGAATAATTAGGTGCTACGACAGACCGCCTAACGTAACCTTTGATATGGTGCGGGTTAGTGAAACGCTGTAGTTAAATGGGATTTGAGAAACAGCCAATTATTCATAAATGTGTAGAGACGATACACCAACTACCTAAGTCAAAAGATATGGTAAAGACATAGTCCAGACCACAACGCTAAGAAAACGTAAGTGAGAATCTTACCTTCGCCGAGGTGCGATGTAGTGACGAGTACATGATGAGACAAGAACGTCTTGGTGGCTATGGCAACATAGTGTGGTAAGAAAATCCGTTGACCGAAAGGTCGTGTGGGTTCGATTCCCACCGGAAGCACCAGAGCGAGATTGTGAGCAAATGAAAGCCACTCGCGTTGTCTCAAAAAATGGCATATGTGTCCTCGCGATAAGGTTAATCGCCCAAATATCATGCTTTCTTAATTCAACGGGAGAAGGGCCTGCGGTTGCGGCGCCAGTTGTGAGTTCGAGTCTCACAGAAAGCAATAGAGCCAAAACAATAAGGAAGCGCTAAAAGTTGATGTATATCTGCTGATGGCCACAGCGTATGCCAGTTAAGCATAAACAACTGATATACTAAAGACGAAAAGATATTGTTTTGGCACACCTATCCTCGGTTCGCATAACTGTTCATCGCACAAAAAGAAATTCCGTGGGTTGACAAGTCCGCTCCATTGTGGTATAATGATAATACCGAATGAAAGAGAGGTTTGAAATATGCTTACTGCAAAACAGAGAAGGTCAATCCGTCATAGAATCGCAACGCTCAATAGTCGTATGTCGCTGATGGCGATGATTGCGTTTGCGTGTATCCTTGCGTCTGCGTTAATTTGCGAATGGAACATCGCCGTATCTGCGGTTTGCCTTGTGCCTGCGCTTATCTGTTGCGTTATATATGTCAAAACAGAAAAAGAGGCGCAGAAACTCGAAGATATCCTCTATGACGATGATACAGAGAGACTGCACGAGACGACCGATAGGTCAGAATAAAACGGTTATCGCTTTACCGTATAGGGCGCAATTATATTGAGATGTGTGTTGGTACACATAATAGCAGGTTCAATCCCTGCCATCTCAACCAAATAGCGACACACAGTTTCGCGTGGTTCTGTTGTGTTGCGACTTCATTTCATCTCTCCTTTCATTTCTCACCTCCTCCTTTCTTTTATTCAACTACTTCCCATTCCATCAAAAACCACGCCATTAACAAAGTCAACTCGCGTTTTGGGATTCGTGGGTTGACTTTTTGTTATATCTATGATATAATAGTATCAGAAAAGAAAGAGAGGGTTTGTCCATGAAACTTGTCGATGTTATCAATCAGATTAGCGGAAAGAAGAATGGTACTTGGTTCTCCGTCAAGTACAAGAGCCATCCTGCCGTTAAGGCGTCATTCAAGAAACTTGGTATCACCGTTGTCAAGTATAGCGACAATGTGGTGCGCACAGGTGTTGCTTATGACAATATCGGCTCGGTTATCCGCAAGAAATCTTCTGCGGACTATGTACCTGCTCCCAAGAGAGAGAACAACAACGAGTGGGTTATTCCGAACAAGATTCTGTTCAATAACAACACCAATAAGTATGCCGTTCGCCTCGGCTTCTGCAACGGCCACAAGGCAAAGGTTTCCTACAAAGCATACGATGTCAACGGTAACGAGATTCCGTTTGACAAAGACTACGTGATTGATTCCTATTGGAACAAACCGACCACCGACCTCTCCGTTATGAATATCGCAATCGACAACATTGTGTCGATTGGTTGATAAGCGAAATAGAAAACAGCCACCAAAATGGTGGCTGTTTTTGTTGTATAATTTAGTATGAATTGAAAGAATCCACTGTATGAGCGGACATTCTACATATATCAGAACAAGAGGACAAAAACAGAAACAGATGGATGCAACAATTTGGGTCGCTATCGTTACAGCAATCGCCGCCGTGCTTGTGGCTGTTATTAACGCTTACGGAAAGGGAAAAGCAAGGCGCGAAGATTTAGCCGAGCAGGAAAAGGCCATCGAGAAGCACTTTGAAGATACCATGAAACAACTCGAAGAAGATAAACGTGAGTATCTGCAACGCGCTTCCGAACAAGTGGAAAAACTCGACGAAATCATTAGGGGCAACGAAGAATTGAAAGAAGGCACTATGCAGTTGCTCGGTAGCGAAATCGACAGAGTTTATTTTAAGTATAAGGGAAAGGATTCCATTCCTTTATCGGAGTATCAAAACATTAAACAAATTTTTGAAATCTACGACAAACTCGGCGGTAATGGAGAAAGGCGCAAGCATTGGCTTCAAATCGACCATTTACCAGTCGTAGATGACGAAAAGTAAGTTGTACGACGAAGTAGTCAAGGACTAATCGAAATGGATAACAGAGCATAGCAAATTTTAGCAGGGTTGTCAGAAGAAGAGAAAAAATAGGTTCTTGCCATTTTGGCTGAGTATCAGAAGAATGGTAATTCTGAACAATTCAATGAAATCAAGTATGCCGATTATGATGAGATTCCAGTTGACATCAATACCTTTATGCGAGATGAAGAATATCTCGGCAAGGGTCTTATTGATGAAAACGGAAGATTCACGGTGTTCCCATATTGGGTCAAAACATTAAATCAAATTTTTCCAACCAATGTTGATACCGCATATAATACATTTGTTGCCACGGGAGGCATTGGTCTTGGGAAGTCGTTTGTATAGGTTATCTGCGGTATCTATATTCTCTATCGTTTAATGTGCTTAAAAAATCCATATACTTTCTATGGATTACAGCCGATAGATATTATCACATTTGCCTTTATGAATATTACCATAGAGGCCGCAGAGGGCGTGGCTTGGAGCAAATTCCAACAGTTAGTACAGTCGTCTCCATGGTTTATGAAAAGAGGTACTATTACCGGAACTACCAACTTGGTATGGAATCCCCCAAAAGGAATCGAACTGATTTATGGTTCGAGAGATACACACGTACTTGGCCGTGCCGTGTTCTGGGGAATGGTTGATGAGTTAGATTTCCAACAGAACAAAGACTTGGAGCAACAGCGAGAAAAGGCACGCAAAATTGTTTCTGCACTTGCGCGAAGAATGGAATCGCGTTTTATGAAAGGGAACAAAAATCCCACGCTCTTATGCCTTGCTTCTTCTAAGACAGATTAGCAGGCGTTTATTGAGCGCTACATTGAAGATAAGCGCGGCAAGGGTAGTAAGACAACTCTTATTGTAGATGAGCCGTAGTGGGTAATCCGTGACGATAAGGACAGTCCTATTAAGTTCCGTGTTGCCGTTGGTAATAAATTTCTTGAATCCGAAATTATCCCTGACAATGTTGTTGATACAAAGTCGTATTTAGATAGAGGGTTCAGCATATTAGAAGTGCCGTCAGGTTATCGAGAGTCCTTTGAAGATAACCTTCCAAAGGCGTTACAAGAAATTGCAGGCATAGCGACAAGCGGAACAAACCGTTATCTGCTTGGCGCAAGAATACAAGAGGCAAAGAACTACGCATTACAAAACCCATTCAGTTCAGATGTTATTGAGTGCGGTTTGAATACAGACAATCAGTATTACGAATGGTTTGATATTTCAAAAATTGACCCTGCTATGAAAAGCAAACCGCTGTTCATACACCTCGATATGTCTGTGTCTGGTGACAAGACGGGTATTGCCGGTGTGTGGATAAGAGGTAAGCGGCCTACAAGAAATGGCGTTCCTTCTAATGACCTGTACTATCAATTGGCGTTTGGCGTCTCCGTGAAAGCACCGAAAGGATATCAAATCTCATTTGCCAAAAACAGAGAGTTTATCTACTGGTTAAAGCAATAGGGTTTTAATATCAGAGGAATTTCAACAGACTCATTCCAAAGTGTGGAAACTGGCCAATCATTACAGCAGGGCGGATTTAACTATAAGATGATTTCTGTCGATAGGGTTGATTCGCAAAGCCGTACTTGTTTGCCGTATCTTACGATGAAGAATGCCATTTATGAAAAAAGACTTGCTCTCATTGACATTCGGTTGATGACGGAAGAGATGGTTGGTCTTGAAATTGACGCAAATGGTCGTGTCGACCATAGCCCATCTGGCATCAATTCGAAGGATTTATGCGATGCTATCTGCGGTGCAACATATCACGCTTCTCAACACGCAGAAGAGTATGCGTTAGAGTATGGTGAGAATTTGATTGAACAAATTCCGCAAGTAAACCGTTCTTCCATCGAAGAACAACATTCGGATATTCAAAAAGAATTTGAAGCGGCGTTGCGACAGCAATTCAGTTAGCAATATCGCGAACCTCAATCTATGTTCAGCCCAGAAGTAGAGCGCAGATTGAAAAGGCAAAGACAGATAAATAACGGTATTTTGGTTTGGTAAAATAAATGGAAGATATTTTTGATAAACGTATTATTACGGTGCCAGTACAGCCGAAGAACATTGGTGTTGATACGAATGACGAGGTTGTGAAAAAGGTCGCCGAAGGAGAAGAAGCCACAGGTTTAAGTCAGTTATCTACCATCTCGATGGATAGAGATATGGCTTATAATCAGATTGACGATATGTGTAGTGACAGCCGTATGGCGTCCGCACTCGAAGCGTATGCCGAGGAAGCAACTTGTATCGGTAACGACGGCCGTATCGTCTATGTCGATTCGATGGATACCGATGTTGCCAAAATGGTAACGCATTTCCTCGATGCTATGGATATCGACAAGTATATCTATTCGTGGGCGTACTCTCTGATTAAATATGGCGATGTTTATATTCGTATGTACCGTCGTTCGGACGTTGAGCCGGATTATATGCGGAATAGAAAATTAGACGAAACATTGGAAGTCAATTATTATAATAAGAATGTTGACCCCTATGTTGACTACTGCGAGCAGATTTTGAATCCTGCCGAAATGTTTGAGTTAAAAAAATTCGGCAAAACATACGCCTATATTCAATGTCCGATTGCTTCTCTGAATGTCAACCAAAGAGACAAAACACGCCTTGCCTATATGCTTCAACGCACAAGGGATACCGGTGATGTGAAACTGTTTCAACCGACAGAGTTTGTACATGGTTGTCTGAATCAGTCATCGTCTCGCGTGGCGGAAACGCTCCAAATTTTTGACGATGAAACAGAAGGCGGAGATATTTATACTGTCAATAGAGGACAATCGCTGTTCTATAATGTCTATCCATTATGGAGACAAATGCAGTTGCTTGAAAACTCTATGCTGTTAAATCGTATCAACAAGAACGCCATTTTACGGTTGCTGACTGTTGAGGTTGGTAATGTTCCGTCAGAAGAGGATGCCAATTCGATTGTTTCTGCAGTCGCTAATATGTTGCAGACGAAGATGTCTATCAGCACAAAAACGATGTCGAATCTGTATTTGTCTGACAGTCCAACAGTCAACTACGCCGTTATGCCGACCAAAAATGGCGCAGGCGCCGTTGGATTCCAAGACATTGGTGGTACGACTGGCGAATCGGAAAACCTCGACGACATCAATTATTATCGCGATAAGTTATTCGGCAGTTTGCGGTTACCAAAGCAAATGTTCGGAGAAACAACAGGTGATAGCGCTGGTTTTGACGCAGGTGGCTCGTTAGCACAGCAGAGTCTACGGTTCGGAAAGGCCGTGCGCAGAATCCAGTCTGTTCTGATTGACACAATTACCGATATGATAAACCTCCGTCTGTACGATAGAGGGCTTACGAACTATATCGACAAATTCTTGATTAAAATGCATTTCCCCATTACGCAAGAAGACACCGTCAACCAAACCCATAGAAAAGAACAAATCGACCTTGTTCTCCGTATTATGGATTCGTTGGAAGGTGTTGCCGAGGGTAGTGCAAGACTTACCATTCTCCGTTATCTGCTGTCGACGGTTATCGACGACGCCGATGTGCTTACCGCTATTCAGTCCGAACTGGAAGAGCAGTCTGAAACCGCTGAACAAAAAGAGGAAATAGCAGAAGAAGAGCAACGAGAGGAACAAGAAGAAGAAAGGCCTCGCGGAGGCCTTAATGCCGAATCTCCGGAAATAGAAGAAATAGAGCCGTAAATTTAAGGAACAAAAAGGACTATTATGATTATTACAAGACAAGATTTACTTACTATCGTAGCCGATAATGCGGAACTTATCAGACAGGTTTATGAAAATCCAGAATCTGTTCTGAAACAATGTAAGCAAAACGGTGCATTAGAAATTTTCAACTTTTACGATTATTGTCGAAAGAGTTACAATCAAAAACATTCAAAGATTTATATCAACATCGTTAAAGAGGTTGAAGAACCAAAAAAGGTCTTGACAACACTCTCCGCACTGATTACGCAGATTCTTTTATTTGCCGAGCAGTCACAACATAGGGACATTTTCCTTAGACAGTCTCGTCTGAATGAGATTATTCGTGTCATTCAGAATTATGTCGAAAACAGAGACCTTACCTATGCAGTTAAGTTAATCAGAGACATCAGGGACGATGTGAAATTTCTCGAAAATCTTTGATTGTATAATTTAGGTATAAGACAACGATTCACGGAACAATTCTTGTATAATTTTGTGTATTGATAATTCCGATGCTGTTGGCAACGGAAAATCGTAAGGATAAATGTAATGGAAAAAATTGGATTAACAAGCGATACGCTTAATATCTCCAAAGACACGCCGATAAACATTAACGGTTCGCCGGTGCTTTGTACATTAGAGGGAGTTATTGCGGATTTCAAAAATCCAACTCGTAATGGAAGATTTTATTCCAAGCAGTTATGGGAAAAGGCGCTGAAATCTGATACCATCCAAGAGCAGATTGCCAACGGTGGTATTATGATGGAGTTGAACCACCCGGAAGATAGAGACGAAACGGATTTGTCTTGTGTGGCGGCCATTATGCCTGAATTACCGAAAGAAACGGACGACGGCAAACTCATCGCAAAGGTACACGTTATTGATACTCCAATGGGTAAGATTGCTAACACGCTTGCTCGTTATGGATATAAACTCGGCATTTCCAGTCGTGGTAACGGCGATGTCGATTACAGAGGTCAAGTGGTAGAAGACACCTATCAACTTCAATGTTGGGATTTGGTGGCTATGCCTGCCGTTAAGGATGCGCGGTTAAGTCTCGTAACAGAATCGCTTCACAAACCATCCTTAACAGAATCGTTAAACAAAATTGTAGAACAGTCCAGTGATGATGACAAGAAAGTCATTATGGAAAAACTGGCGCAGTTAAATATTACGCTAACGTCAGAAAACACCGACGAAGCAAGGGAAGTTTCCATACCCGTCGAGGTAGAAACATCTGACAATGGGGATATTACGGTATCGCAACTTGAAAAGCCGATTATTGCCGGTTCTGACAAGTTTAACGAATTGACAGATGCCTATCCCGAAATCACCATTACCGCAGAAGTAATGGATGACGCACGTGAACAGATGGAAACCAATGCGGAAGATGTGGAAGCGGAAGTTGCCGACAGTAATGTCGATAACGGTGTATCTGATGATGCCATAGATGTAGGGATTGAGACAGGCGAGAAAGCCGATGATGTCGGAGACCCGTTAATCAAAGACCTGCAAGAATCTCTGAAAGAAAGAAACGAACTTGTAAAGGCAAACGATGAATTGCAATCTGCTTTGTCAGTTGGCTATGCCAAGGAACAGCAACTAACGACGGAATTAAACCGTTGCAAGTCCAAGATTCAAGAACTCGTCGAATCCACGAAAGTGGTGGTCGGTTTACGAGCAAGGAGTAATAAACTTGAAGAGAACGTAAATCAACTCTCGGAATCTCTGAAAGATAGTCAGCAATCTAACACGAAACTTACTAAAACTGTCAACGTACAGTCGGCAAGTATTCGTCAGTTAGAGAGATTAAAGGAACATCACGACAAAGAGCGCGTAAATACGGCTCGCAAGTTATCCGAATCCACCAATACTATCAAGAGATTACAAGACGAACTGCAAAAGCAAAGGAAACTGTTTGAAAACAAACTTTCCGAAACCAAAAAGTCTGCGCAAGATGAGTACAGCACTAAGTTAGAAACGGTGAGCAACGAAAACAAGTCGCTCATCAATGAAAACGAAATGCTGAAAACGAAACTTGACAAACTTTCCGAGGCGTATGCGCATTCTGTTTGTGACGCTTATGACGTCGATTATGACTTGGTGGCTGATACCGCAAAAAACGGCACACCATCCGAGGTAAAGAAACTTGCAGAGTCGCTTGCTCGAAGAAGGGTTGTTGAAAACAGACTTCCCTTTACCAATAATTCCGTCAAGAAAATCAATTACATCAGACCTGCCGATAACATGACGGAGCGTCGTTATCGCAATAGCGACGATATAGGAATCGACGAGGTCGAACAATTCAAACATTACGAAAGGTAAACATAATGGCTTCTTTACTCGAAAAGTACCAGAATCGTCTTACTCGTGCTAACAACGAGTACAAGTCGAGAACTGGTCGTCAACTCACCGAGTCCAAGAAGATGATGACTGCCGCTATTCTTGAGAATACCGCCGCTTTCCTCAACTTCAAAGCTCGTCAAATGAACGAAGCGCTTGACAATTCTGTCGGCGTTCAAACCACAGACATCGGCTAAATTAAAAATGGCCGTTTAAGCGGTAACGCTTAAATAAATCTTTGATAATTTCAAAGAGAAAACCCTGTGAATTCGGTGAAACTCTTGTGTGTTTACGAATTGCACACAAGACAATACCGAGCCAAGATGGTGTAAAAACCATAAGGCGTAACGACTATCGAAAGCATAAATATAGAAGAAATATCTATATGAGAAGCAAGTAGAGTACACTCAAAGTTGAGTGGAAGTGCAGGGCATCTTGATAACGGTAATAGAAATCAAGATGAAGAGATAGTCTGAACACTATGGTGACATAGTGAGAACAAACGGAAACGGTTTGTTCGTAACACAATTGCTTTCAAGAAATTCGTTCTTGATATCACCGAGGCGTCTCTCCCGAACCTCGTCGCTCCTGAACTTGCTATGGTCGTTGACCTCCCGCACAAGACTGGTTGGATTCTGTATCGTAAGTATACTGCCAACAGCCGTAAGGGCGTCCGTCTGAGCGATGGTACATTTGCTGACCCGCAGACCATGAACACCACCAGCGCCTTCCCTGCCGACAAAGACGTCCTCTTCGGTACGCTGAAGAACGGCCGTCCGCAGAGCGAGTACACCTCGTCTGTTGTCGAGATGGGTTCTGTCGCCCTCTCTTCTACTGCTACCACTCTCCGTTGGTCTCCTATCGTCAAGGGTTCTATCTTTGCCGAGAAGAGCGACACATTCTATGTTGATGGCGGCGATGGATTCCTCTATTCGTTTGCCAAGGCCACATACCACGTCGAAAAGGTTAATGGCGTTCGCCACATCATCACCACCGCTACCGGTGTTGAGGTTGCTCCTACCGATGGTACTAAGGATTCTTCGTCCGAAATCAAGTACGGTTCGTTCCGTGATTCGATGTATGCAGACACTGGCGCCACTACCGTTTTCGGTTCTATTAAGACTGGCTCGTCCATTACAGTCGACCTCGAATATCAGTACAACAACGAATTCGTCCCTAAACATTCTTGGGGCAGTTTTGAACAGAGGATTGCGGCTTAAGTAAATTTGAATGAAGTAGAAACGATACGTAATAAATAATGGGTCAAATATAAAGTTCATATATGATACCACACATATTCCTGACGGTTGGAAGTTGGGTGGTTTACCGACAACAAGCGGTCGTATATGGATAACAAATGGTGTCGACCAAAAGACAATCGAAAAGACTGATACCATTCCGGACGGTTGGAAAAAGGGTCGATTAAAAGCCACAGAAACGGCAAAACGGAATATGTCAAAATCACACATCGGAGAAATCAATATAACAGATGGTGTGAACGAACGACATATTAAAAGCGGCGAATCAATACCATACGGATGGCGCGTCGGCAAGTCGGATAAAATGAAATCAAAACTTTCACATTCGACAAAAGGACGATACAACATCACGAATGGTAGTGAAATGAGACACGTCAGAACGCTTGATAATATTCCGAGCGGATGGCGAAGAGGGAATGTCGATGTTTCGGAAGAAACAAGAAGGAAACTTTCCATTACATCATCTTCCGAACATAAGAAAGCCTCAGAGATTAATACAAAGAGAAAAAACAACAGTTTCTGTAAGTCTACACCAGAAGAAATTTATTACAACCGTCTGATTGAACAATATGGTCGCGACGATGTATTTAGACAGTACCGCGACGAAAGATACCCATTTAATTGCGATTTCTACATCAAATCAAAAGATATGTTCATTGAATGCAATTTTCATTGGACGCACGGAAAACATCCATACGACAGCAATTCCGCAGAGGATTAGAACAAAGTCCAAATGTGGAAAGAAAGAATCGATAAAAGCAAATTTTATCGAACGGCGATTTATGTATGGACTGAATTAGACGTGCGCAAGAGTGAAATTGCAAAACGAAACAATCTGAACTTTCAAGCAGTATATCAACTCTGATTCAACTGAAACACTCCGTGAACTGCTGGAAACTCTTATATGTTATGGAATGGCATATAAGACAATCAGCAACCAAGCCCATTAAAAAATGGGAAGGTTCAACGACCATCGAAAGTATATCAACCGAGAAACACGGTTGAGAATAAACGAGTAGAGTACACCACAGTGTGGTGGAAGTGCGGAGAACATACACAAGGATAAAACAAATGTATGTTATGATATGGTCTCACCTTTATAGTGATATAAAGAGAATGGTTGGACACGAACCATTCGCAAGATATGTGCAGAATGACATTCCTCTTATCGGCGTGACAGACGAGGGTATCCAGCTCAATGCTAAACCTCGTAGAATCGCCATCTACTTCTCGCAACTTGCCGCCTTTGAAGCCCAGAAGGATTACGGCCGTGACCTCGGTGCTGAACTCCGTGAGCGTGCCGCCTTTGAGATTCAGAAGGAAATCGATAATGAGGTTGTTGAGAAAGTTATCGCTTGTGGTAATGCCAATACTGCCAACACCGTCAGTTGGTACTCGGTTGCCGACCTCGGCGTGACCAAGAGAGACCATTACGAGACTCTTGCTGTTGCTCTTGCCGATGCCGACGCCGCTATGTATAACGCCACCGAGAAGTACAGCGGCACTTATCTCCTTTGCGGACCTAAGGGTATGCGTTTCTTCTCGATGATGAATGGCTTCAAGGCGCTCAACGCCAACCGCTTTGGCTTTGGTCCTTATGTCGCTGGCGAACTCAATGGCCACAAAATCATCGTTACGCCGATTATCCGCGACGAAGCGATGTATGTCGGCGTGAACACCGCTGACGCTTCTGCCGTTCTGCTCGGCATCTACATGGCTGTTGCTCCTACTCAGCTTGTGGAATTTGCTGACGGTGGTAACTCGCAGGGCTTCTCTACGCTGTATGACTGCGTAGTCATCAACCCCAATCTTGTCGTTAAGATTAACGTCATTCCTGAGCGCGAACCCGTCACAATCACCGTTGACGACGGTGAATAATCTATCCTATCATAGATTAACTCCCTTAGGGGCGTGCGTAAGCACGCCCCTTTTTCTATGGGTAGACAAACACGAAATTTTGTTGTATAATTATCATAAGAACAACCAACGAGGGTCTTATGGAAATTACCAAAGAATCCATTGAACAATTTTATATAGCCGAAAATCACAATTATAAAGATAGCGCCAAGCATTTCGGCATAACCGCTCGAAAGTTTATGAGTATTATCCAATCTTACGGAATCAGCAAACGTTCTATGGGTCAAGTGGCCAAAACGGTCGTGACAAGAACGCATGAGAGTTATGTGTCTGGCGGAAAGAAGTCATCTGATACACAACGCCGAAATTGGGAGCAGAAGTCTGACGAAGAAAAATCGGCGTGGTCTCGCAAGATGAGCGAATCTCATAAGACGGCGCAGTATCAATCTATCAAGGCGTTACAAAATAGTGCCTATCGTTCTTCTCTTACGGATGAAGAAAATGCGAAACAGAACCAAATGCGTAGCGAATCAATGAAAGAATATTGGGCGTCGCTGTCGAAAGAGGAAAAGGACGAGAAAATTGCCAAACAGTTTTCTGGCATGATGTCTGCTTCTCATATTGCTAATACAAGGCCAAATCTCGACTTTATGAGAAAGTTGGAAGAAAACAACATTCCTTACCAGAGAGAATTTCGTATCGGCAAATACGCCTATGATTTTCTGATAGGAAAAACTGTTGTCGAAATCAATCCGTCTGTTACGCACAATATCACGTGGTCTCCATTTGAAAACAATAAGGCAAATACAGATAAGCATTATCATTCAGAGAAAACACAAAATGCCATCGATAATGGGTATCGCTGTATTCATATATGGGATTGGGATGATGTTGACAAAATTATTGACTTGCTGAAATCAAGAGATAAGATATATGCCCGTCTATGCGTTGTTGAGGAAATATCAGAACAAGAGGCGGAAGATTTTATCAACACCTATCATCTGCAAGGTTATGTGAAATCAGAACTGCGGTTTGGATTGCGCCACAACGGTGAATTAGTTGCCGTAATGACGTTTGGTAAGCCGAGGTATAATCACAACTATCAGTATGAATTACTTCGTTTCTGCGCCAAATACAGCGTTACTGGTGGGTCTTCAAAACTATTCCATTATTTTATCGAAAATTATAAACCGTCGTCTGTTATCAGTTATTGTGACAACAGCAAGTTTAGCGGCAATACCTATATCAATCTCGGATTTATCAGAGAGCGATTTTCTTATGGGAAACACTGGTATAATGTCCGCACTAAAGTTCATATCACGGACAATCTGTTACGAGCAAGAGGTTTCGACCAACTGTTCGGTGATGTTTATGGGAGATTTGGTAAAGGAACAAATAACGATGAGTTAATGAGACAATTTGGTTTTGTCGAAATCATTGACGCAGGCCAATCAACCTATATTTATAAACGAGGATAACATGATGAAAAAATCGACGTTTACTATTGCTTGCGATGACGGTACATTCAAAGAGGTAGATGGATATACAGATACAATTTTTCTTATGAACGGTCGTTCTGTGTCTGTTGGATTTGATAAGCGTTCAACATATGGTTGGTGTGCTACGGAAATCAGAAGTGGTACAATGATTCCGATTAAAGATGAATTTCGTCAGACGAGACAGATGGCAAAGGAATATATTGAGACAAGATTGTTGTCTGCTTGTGAGTCCGTTTTTTGCGGAGAACGCTATGAAAAGGCGTGTGAAAGATTAGCAAAATATGATGGAAAAGATTTGTTGTATAATTTAGAGTGAAAAATCAAATTATTCCTTAAGGAGTTATTTCTAAAATGGCTGACTTTATCTTAAAAGACCCGAATAAGATTATTGTCAATAATGGTGGTGATGAAGGCGGCGCAGTTGTTTTGAAACTGAATTCCGGATTCAATAAACTTTTATTTCAAGACGATAAACCTGTCACGCCGAGTAACTTCCCTTATGATAAAGTTCCGAATGTTTATCTCGTTATGGGTTCTGGTAGTTTTTTGAGTTGTGGAAGAACAAACCAAAGCGGAACTACCTATAAAGTTGACTTTGTCGGTATAAATTACAATACAACTTCAAGCGTATATCAAAATGTAATTTACACGTTTAAGTCAACTTCGGAATCGACACAATTTTCGATGGAAACATCGAGACTATCTCCGATTGTTCCGACGATTGGTCCGAATGATGGTGGAAAATATCTCCGGCTGAAAGATGATAGAAGTGCATTGGAATGGGTAACGATTGAATAAATAACAAACCAATGGCTTGTGAGGTCGTGAAAACAGACGTTTATATGCGGGTGACCAGATAACCATTACTGTTGTAGCAGATTCATAATCAAATTAAGAAAAAATAAATACAAATTTATTAAACTATAAAATTTTTAAGGAGTTATTTCTAAAATGGCTGATATTATTCTGAAAGACCCAAAGCAACTGTTACTGGGTGCTGAATTAACAGAAGCGTCTTTAACGGCTACATTTGCCTCTTCTGTTTCTGGTATTGTTTTGTATCCAGAAATTGGTTCTGTTGCCAGCGAAAGCGGCATCGGCGTGGATGTCGACCAACCAGATGGCACGAGTAATGTGCTTAGTCTTAACACCATTGTTGGTGGTATTGTCATTGGCGAATTGCCAAGCGCTGCTACGAGTGTTACTTCGGCTGTTGGATGTGTGGCTGAAGTCGCCGACGGCGGCGGAGTTCTTATTAAAGTCACTTCCACAAGCGCTACTGTTACTTTTGCTTAATCCATAACAGACATCTATCAAAAATGGGGTCGCCAATAACGACTCCTTTTTTGATATGGGTTGACATTATTAGTTTCATTTGATATAATAGTTTCACCGATACGGTGAAAGGGGTATTATTATGTTTGGGAATTGTCCCTATCCTTGTAACAACAAAACAGAGGACGGCTATTGTTTGTTTACGGCGTGTAAGAATCCGAAGTACCAGAATAATGCTTTTCTTGCGGATATGCCGCTCTGTTTTGAAGTGCATAAATTTATCTGTTACGACAAAACGCAAGGTTTCGTATTACTGAAAGACGAACAAAACGCACGATATGTGCCTGTCAAGTCTTCGGAAATTACAAGCGAACACTATGATTTGTTACTATACGCTTCTTATAACGATGCTGTTTCAATGTGCGCTACCATGAACGAAACCATGCATACCAACTATGAGCCGAGAGAGTTTGTCATTAAGGCAAGTGAGATTACGACCGTCTTTGAGGATATTAAGACTGGATTGTGGCAAGCCGTGGAGTATGTTAAGAATGAGCAGACAAAATCAGAATAATCTTGTATAATTTTATAAAAATATATTTTTGATTTACGAGGTTATTACTATGGCCGTTGATTTAACAAACTGGGAAGAAGCCCTTAATAAGATTTTGGAGTTGCTGGAACAGATTAAAGAGAACACCACTCCTGCTGAAGACGACGAGAACAATCCATAATATATGGGTTGACTTTTCGGTTCGATTGTGCTATAATAGAAGTATCAGAGAAGAAAGAAGAGGATAACAGATATGCCAATCGGCGACGTTTATAAAGTCAATAGAGAACCTGTTCTTGTCAAGACCTATAAGGATGGCTCGACGAGATGGCATAGCGAAGCGTGTCCGAAATGTGGCGGGACTGGCTACCTTCACGGCTATGAGCATATAGACGGTGCACGGTGTTGGAAATGTAACGCCACTGGCCGTTATCCTCACGAGTGGACAGAACCGTCTGACGAGCGCATTGAGAAGCAGAGAGCCAAAGAAAAGGCAAAACTGATAGCGCAAGCCGACGAGAAGAATGCCTACTTTATGAAATCTCACGGATTCAACGATGACGGCAAGACATATCTCGTTCTTGGCGATACCTATTCCATCAAGGACGACCTGAAATCTCTCGGCGCAAAGTTTGATTATCTGATGGGCTGGAAACTGCCGAAAGATACCGACAAATATCCGACTGTCGAAATCGCGATTGACGAAGTGACAGACAAAGACGAAAATGGTTGGCTCATCTATAAGCCGAATATGGATATCGAAGAGGTTGTCAAGAAGAAGAAACAAGCGTATGCAGACAGCCACAAATCCGAAGAAGAAAAAGACAAGAATGTCAAAATATCTGACTATCTCGGAAATGTCGGCGAAAAGATTACCGTGACGGCCAAACTCATTAAAGAGTACACATACGATACCAACTATGGGTACTATGGCGGCACAAGCACCATTTATACTTTTGAGGACGATAATGGTAATAAAATCCTGTGGACGACATCTTCTATGCCATATGTGAACGATAAGCCGATTGAGAGCGGAAAAACATATACTATTACCGGTACGGTGAAAGAACATAAAGAATATAAGGGCGAAAAAGAGACCGTTCTGACAAGGTGTAAACTGACAGCGGCCACAAATGAGTCTCTTAACTACATCGTAGAAGAAACAGAAGATGATGCCATCATGCGTCGCGAAGAGTGGAATAAAGACGCCGGATATTACGAGAGAGATGGTGTATATAAGCCGAAGGTAGATGTCAAAACCGGAGCGATGATTCTACCAAAAGAAATCTATGATATGTGGAATTGAGACAATATGCAAAAATATGATATCTATTATGTCTCAATGTCTTATGTATAGGACAGAATTGTCTCGGATAATCCAAGAACGAAGAGACGACCGTGTGTGATTAAAGAAATCTATGATGATACTGTTGTCTTAATGGCCATGATTACATCTAAACGACATCAAAATCAGTATGAGATACGCGATTGGCGAGACGCAGGCCTAACAAAACCATCGTACATCAATTATGCTGTTGAGTAGAAATATCAGAAAAAAGATATTAAGCAGAACGATTATGTCGGACATTTGTCTGCTTTCGATATACATCGTATTAAATCACAGCATCTTGATGAAGATTTCGACCCCAACGGTCATTATACGGAAGACGGCGTTTTTGTTCCAAAGCATGACCCAATCACCGGCATCCCGCTGATACCGAAAGATATTTGGGATATGTGGGACTAAATTATAGATAAGGGATTGCTCAATAAGCAGTCCCTCTTCTTTCTTTTATGGGTTGACGAACCCATATTTTTTGTTGTATAATTTACATAGACTGAATAGATAAAAAGGTATCGCTATGCGACAAAGATTATGTGAAGCAACCATATACGATATTAACCGAAGATTCGGTAATAATATCCGTGTGTAGAGAAGCAAGAAATACTCTGTACGTATTAAAGAATATCTGTTAGACCCACTTTATATTATCTTTGAGGTAACTGGCGGAACAAAGCCGTATGAAGTTCATGTGGCTTTTGAAAAGGTTGCGCCAAAAACCGTATCGGCTCTGAAAAATTCTCTGAAAAACGGTCAGGTCAAAATCAGTTGCGCGTGCAAAGATTTCGCATACAGATTTAATTACAGCGCCACGAAGAACAACTTCTCTCTTGGTGGAGAACACAGACCGTCGAATATTACCAATCCGAATGATTCGCTTGGTCCTGCTTGTAAACACGTGGCGGCCGTTTTGAAGAATACAAACTGGGTATACGCATTGATGGCCGATATGAAGAAAACAGAACGCAAAGAGGACGAGAAGAAATGATAATCAGTATTTACTACTTGAAACCTCAATATGAAGAATTCTTCCGACAGTCCTATGATTATATCGTAGACGCCACTGGTGAAAATCCGAAGAAATCCTATTATGAGAAAGTTTTTACCGGCGAGGTAGAAGAAGAGGTCGATATCGACGGTCTCTATGATATTGTGACGAATGATATGCCACAGAATTTTGTCGGACACGACTTTGGTGTTTCTGATGTCATAGGGATTGATAAGGGTAACGAACATCTCAAAGAGGGTTCTTATTACTTCTGTGACATTATCGGATGGGATAAGTTACATAGTTGGGAAGAGGAAGAGAAAGAAAATATCAACGAGGCGGACGAAAACCGACAAAACAATCTGTTCTTTTCTACCGAGAAACCATTTGATAAATCAAAAGGCATGACTGGTCGCGGTGAAGAGGGTGCATTCTTCTGGGAAGATGAAAAGACGGCCAGAGAGACAATGAAAAATCTCAACCACGCCGATGGTTATGTGTACTCGATTTATTCGCCAGATGTGCAAAAACCGTTGGTGATAGACGACGATATTGTCAAGTGGGACGGTGACAATCTGTCAGACTTATTGCTTTGCAAACTCCATAATGAACCGTATGATATTTGGAGAGACGGCGACCCACGCGACTTTATCCATCCAGATAAGATTCATATAGATAACCTTGTCCCTGAAGATGAAAAAATTCTATTAAGAGCCAAAAACTTTCATGACGTCTTCCGTTTTATCCGGTCAAAGGGATTTGACCATATCCAATATCTGAATAAAATGGATACGCCAGTCAATCCGCAATATGCTATTATTTTGGATTATAACAGTCGGTTTGATTTTGATACGCTAACAGAATTGACGGAATCGGAAGCGTATGACCAAATAAAAAATCGTAACGAAAGAGAAAGTGAAAACAATATGAAAGAATCCGCACCGCTGTACGAATCAGACGACATTGACGAGAAGTTGATTCAGTCTGCTTCCGACGACGCTTTCAAAAAGAATGTGGCCACCGAAATCAAAGCCGGCAAGCCACAAAAGCAAGCCCTTGCGATTGCCTATGATATTCAGAGGAAAAATAAGAAGTCTATGAAAGAAGCCAATACAGAAGAATCCAAAGGAATGATTGATGTTCTCGGTGATGTCAAGGAATCCGTTGACGGAAAAGCCGATTTTGAAGTTACCATTAACGAAGTTGACGACGAACTCGAACCTATTGACGGAACGGAAACGGTCGTTCCTGTTACTGTTGACGAGGTAATCAAGCGTTTCAGCGATAAGACATATCAATGGGCTATTCGTGGTTGGACGAGAGACAACGCGAATGAATACTTCAAAACTCATTCCAATAGCGAACTTGCTCACATGGTTAGCGATATCGCTTATGATAAATATCATCAACAGCCGGAAAACAAACATAAACTCCATCACTTCACAAAGATTGAACTTGTGAATCCAGAGGCGCTTCCGAGCCAAGAGGAAATTGATGAAAAGAGTTTCCAAGAGTTAAGAAAGAAACTCGGAAAGATTCTGTTGCCTCCGAGATATAAGACAGAATCGTTAGGAGAAGCATCTCCAAATTATAACGCCTCGCCTAATAGTTGGATTATTGAACTTGTACCAGAAACGCCGATTGGTTTACGCAGAATGTATTGGAACGGAAAATCATTTGAAGAGTTTGCAAACATTCATGACCCAGAAATCGCAAAGAAGTGTCCTATGTATAGCAAGAAAGACGCTATTGAGAAACAGAAAGAATTACGCAAGCAATATCCAGACGATATGATTCTTCTTTGGTGGTACGGCCTTGCGAATGAGTCGCTGACGGAATCCGAAGAACTCGATAGACACTATTTTGCTTCACTCGTGAAACTTGGTGACCATCCTTACGACGGATATTCCATTTTGAACGACGGGTACTTTGTCAGAAGAATTCATGCCGAGTCCGACGACGACGCTATTCAGCAGTTCCGCGATTGGGTGGACAACGGCGGTACGAGCCAAAGAGAGTCCAAGGTTTGCGAATCGAAATATGATATTCATTACAGCACCGACAGTCTTGATGGAGAAGAATTAAAGTATATCGAAGAATTTGAGGGCGACCATGTGGCTCTGCTCGATTATATCAAGCAAATGCGTGATAATGGTTGCTACAATATCTGGACGTCCGAAATTACCGGAGATGTTGACGAGGACGATTTTGATGACGAAGATTCTGACGACCGTTATGAGCGCATTCGTCACAAAATGGTTTATGATTCCGATGGTTTCACGACAGACTATACGCTTTATTTCGACCACAAGGACAATAACTATTTTACCGTTTTCGGCGATGACGAACTGTACGGCCCCGATTCCGAACACGATATGGATTTCGAGGCAAACGAAAAGGCCGCTATTGAATGGTTTGAAGACTACAATGGTCTTATCGACGACGACGAAGAAGAGTTTGATTTCGACATTGACGACATCGAACCATACGAGGGTGGCGTTATCAAAAACGAGTGGAAGTTTGAGTCGTTAAAGGAATCCGATGACGACAGACCGCTTCGCGTTTGCCGCTCTTGCCTGATGGGAATCGAAGCACACGAAGGAAATCAGCACGCCAAGCATATTTATATCGATGTCGATGATGTCGACGAAGAAGAAACCAAATGTGATTGGTGCGAAGAGACTGGTTTTGACGAATTGTGGGAAATCTAAATAAGAGAGGATAATGATATATGAGCAAGACGAAAGATGTCCTTATTCGAGCATTAAAGACGCTGTGGCAGGCGTCGGTTGCCTACCTGCTTCTCAACGCCAAGGTAATTGCCGACGCGATTGCAACCGACCTTGAAGTTGGCGGTTTCGAGACAATCAAGTCTGTCGGAATGTCGATTCTGCTCGGCGCAGTAGCCGCTGGCTTATCCGCTGTCTACAATGCCTTTTTACGCGACAAAATCAATCCGAATTATGCACAAGTTGAAGACGATACAAGCGAGGATGAAATCGGTATTATTCCCTCTCTCCAAGACGAAGAGGAAGAAGAAATCGAAGACGATGTGCTTGCTACCGCTCTTGAAGATGAGGAATCTGACAGCGCCGATAACGACGGCGAGGAATAATACAAATGAGTGGCGGAATGGAGCGGACTCTGTTCCGCCACTTGTATAATTTAGATAGACCAAATCTCGATAAGAGGATTTATAGATAATGAAGTATATTAAACGACCCGAACAGCTCGAACGGAGCAGAAAATCGCTCAACGAATCCGTCAAAAGCGAACTGCTTGACGAGCGTAAAAATGCGGCCAAAGAAACGGCCAGAAAGATTTTAGAGAGCAAGAAAAAGCGTCCATCCAAGAAACTCGATGAGCGTGCCGAGATGAACATCAAGAACATCGATTGGCTTGAACTGAACGAACTTTTGGCGAGTCTGAAAGAAACGCTTGACGCTGAACTTAACGACGACCTCGATTACTTCCGTGTTGATGTATGGAGAGAGGGCGGCAAGGCATATCTCGACTTGTACACAAAAGACGCCGACGAAGTTTCTCTCTTCGGTGATTTCTCCGTCGAAGATATTTTGTCCATCGATAATCCAAAAGACTACGGTCTTGATAAAGACTTGTTCAAGGAAGTCAAAGACAAGATTCTCGCCGAAAAGGACGAAATCGAAAAGAAGTTTATTCCGAAGATTGCCAAAGATTGGGGATTCCGTAATGTAAAACCGAGAGAGTCTGTGGAGTCTCTGAAAGAAAGTGATGACAACTATTCTGCTGTTGACGATATGATTGCAGGCAACCTGTTTAAGGAATTCAATCACTATATTCTGAAAAATTTACCGAGCGCCAAGTATTATGACGACAGAGGCAATATTGTTGTTGCTTCTAACTATGATAGCGGCGAGCAAGCGTCCTATGATATTGACGACGGAGGACAGACCATTTATATCAGTCTGATTGAAAAGGATGACGCCGCGCTTGCTGAATTTGTGGCCGATATGTTCAATCTGAGATGCGGTTTTGACGAGCAGAGAAAACCAAATCCCGGCTACAATTATGTGTATAAGATTTATGTTCCTCATCGTGTCAACGAAATGCCGATTGCGAAATTCATTTATGAAATCGGCATCGACCCAAATGTGTTCAAGGATTCCAAGAGGGCGCAAGGCGCGATTGATTCCGAACAGAGAAAGGCACAGAAGAAAGCCAAGAGCGAAAAGAGGTAATGAACGATGGCAAGAATTGTCAATTCTCCATTAAGTGCCTCGACTGTTAATTTTCAGTATTTGTCAGGCGGCTCTTTGTAGACGCTCACACTTGACGCCACAAGTTTTATGGGTGGTGGCGGAGCAACGTACAGCGCAGGTAGTGGCCTTACGCTGAATGGAACGACATTTTCCGTTGAATCTACGATTTATGGAAAGATGACTTCTATGCCCGCCTTTGGTTCGAACAGCAGTTATTTTCTCGCGAACAACGGTACTTGGCAGTCGATTCAAGCGTAGCCAGCCATCGTATTTACGGCGTCCACAACGTCTTCCGGTACGATGACTTTATCAGACGGAGCAAATGTGCTTAGCATCTATAATGCCGCATCTACCGGTCAGCCCGTTTATATCTATTGTAACGTATTTGATGCCATGGGTGGCAACGCCATGTGGCATATAGACAGATGTACGTCTATGGCTGGCATTAGCGCCATTATGTTGTATGGCGCCGCCGTGATATATGGCGTGTCTACCCAACTTAAAATGCGTGCCGTTTACGGGACGTATACTTCGACAGCCATTACCTTGACGACGGCAGATTTTACCATGACAAATTCTTAATAAGAGGTTTATATGAACTTAATTCAATGTATTCACTATGATAGCGGAAACTACATTTGGGCGAGCGGTGAAGTTGAGAACAAAATGAATGTTCCAACACAAGCAACGCCTGTTGGAATTGTGCTTCACTCTACTGGCGATTCAGCCAAAGACTTAAAGCGCTATGTGCAACCGTCAAAGAGCGACCCCAAGTACCAAGAACTTATCAATCTGATTGGTAAAAACATTTATAACAATTCTTGGAATAGGGCGACGTCCAAAAAGGGCGTTCACTATATGATTGGCAAACTGAAAGACGGCTCGGTTGCGACAGCCCAAATGTTGCCTGAAAACTTTGCTTGTTGGGGTTGCGGTAGTGGAAAGAATGGCTCTTACAACTACGACCCAACGCAACATATCCAAATCGAATTAGAGCAAGGGAATGACGCTCTGTTTGATACCGTCTACAAGGAAGCCGTTGCGCTTTGTGCCGATATTTGTATTCGCTACGGATGGACAGCAGACAATATATGCTCTCACAACGAGGCGAGAATCGCGGGTTTTGCGAGCAATCACACAGACCCCGATACTTGGTTTAAGAAGCACAACAAGACGATGAATCAATTCCGTGCCGATGTCAAGACGGCGATTGCGCAAAAGGACGACGAGCCGTATGAGCCGTCTGTCGGAGAGGTTATCCGTTTTGTCGGCACAAAACAGTGGACGAACGCCAATGCCGCTGACGCTAAGGCCAAGAAAGCGTCGCCGTGCGCCGCTTCTGTCAAGAAGATATATAAACTCGGAAAATCCAAACATCCTTATTATATTACTGGCAACTGGGTGAATGGCTGGGTAAATGCCGAAGATATTAGGAAGAAGAAATAATGAAAAGAATTACCGTAGACGAATTATTCAGCCGTTGCGTTCAGCCAGCGGAAACTATCGTTATCTTTTATATCGACGATTCCTTTTTGAAGACAGATATTATTCGTCAAGTAAAATTATGGCAGGTGCTTGCCGGTCGTCTTCCGAAAAAGGTGTTAGATTCCTATGTGGACGGTTGGGATTTTGCACACAATACTTTCCGTGTCGTAGTTGACTTGAACGAAGCCGACTTTATGGCGGATGATTAAGATAGGAACTTCACATTATGACAGACAGAGAATTAGATAAGGCAAGAAAATTACTGCCTTTGGGGAAAAAGAAGTACGCCGATTGGACAGACGACGAAAAGAAACTGTCCGCCGAACTCTCTTGCCGTGATATGATTAACTCAATTTTGGCGTATAATTGGCACGGACAAACGGCTGACGAAATCGTTGGCGAGCAAGAAGCAGACCGTTGGAATTACCTTGACAAGTTTATCAACGGTGACGATATGAGACCTCCGCTCGGCCGTGAGCGTGTTGTCGAACTTGTGCAAGAGCAAATGGACGACATTGACTCCGTTGTCAAAGATACCGTTACGGATAGCGAGGGTATTTCCTACAATAGCATTAAGTGGAAGCGCGAATCTTGCGAGAAAAAGGTTGAGGAAGCAAAACCTTCAAAGCCAAAGAGACACGCTATTGACGCTGATGTGTTGAAGAGATTCCGTTGCGTAAAAGAATCAAAATGCAACGAGGGAAAATACGGTTTCTTAAAGCGTTACAAAGAATATCGTATTATCGAAACGCCGTCCACATATGTTATTACCGACCCTCACGGAACTACCGTTGGATAGTCTCCTACGCTGTCTGGCGCAGAAGGGTTGATTGACGAAATTGTCAACAACACATCGCAGACGGAATCTAAATGCAACGAGGCGGAGAGACCCGCTCGCTCCAATAAAGCCGGGCAGTTGTTCTCGAAAGCACAGCACTTGTATGATATTGGCGCACGAGCCGCTGATTTTGCAGAGAAGTTCTCTCCGAAAGAGTTGGCCGAACTGTGGGCCGCTTGTATGATTTCTGCCGAGAATCCTTTCGGCCAAGCGTATGACGACGAAGTATACGACGCCATTCAGTACCTTGGCGATGTTGAGCCAAAGGTTGCCGAAGGCATTATGATTGCCGCAAGCAATATCTACGACAGAAAATATCATAAACCGCAAGGTGTTTGAGATTGTAAAAAAAAGGTTGAGCGAAACGCTCGGCCTTTTTTTTATTTTCCATGGGTTGACAAAGTGGAATGATTATGATATAATAGTGGCAGAAATGAAAGAGAGGTATTTGATATGTTGTTCTACACCGAGAAGGCCAGACTGTCCGCTATTGCCGACATTCGTAAGAAAATTTCCGTTGTGATGTCCATGAAGAATGGTGAGATGTCCTATACGGACGCTCGTGGTATTGTCGATTATCTTCTTATGATGATTGACCAAATTGAGGCCGAACAGCGCGACGTTGACGCAAAGGCAACGAAAAGATAAGAGAGGTATTTGAGATGACTTATGCAGAGTATCGTAAATCAAAGCAGACCGAAGCCGACAATCTTCCCATCTTCTTTGCGTTCAACAAAGAGCAGTTCTACGACGCTTGTGAAAAGCGCAATATCAAACTTGATGGCTCTACCAAACTTGTCGCCATTGGTGGCGGCGGTTATTGTACCAAAGAAGATTGGCCTATCGTCAAGGAGTTTATGGAAAAGAAAGACCCCATTACCGAGTTGATGAAAGACTACGATTTCGCCTTTGACGCTATCTATTACGAGATGGGGAATCACGAGTATCACATCAACTACTATCAGGGCGATTACGACGTCTGCTCTTGCTTCGGCAACTGTGAATGGGGCGGCGAAGAAATGAAGGGCGAACAGTATCTTGTCGATATGGGCTATGGCGAGGAAACTATCCGCGCCTACAAAGACGCCCGGAAAAAGTTTATGAAAGACGCCATTGATAACGACTGGTATTGATGATACCGTCTATCAGCGCGTATAATGCGCTGTGAGCGATGTTTGGCTTTTGCGGTTAATGATACCAAGAAAGCCAAACTTTTCATTATAGAGCAAATGTGTGCGTGACAGAGGTATTTTAGAGTTGGGAAATCAATATAGTTTAATTGTCGGCGTAAATGATTTAGCGACAAAGTATCCAGAGATTGCCTCCGAATGGGACTATGAGAAGAATGGCGAACTAACGCCACAGCACACTTATTGTAACAGCAATAAAAAGGTGTGGTGGATTGGTGCGTGTGGCCATTCGTATATGGCAAATCCGAATAATCGTACACATGGTAGCGGATGTCCATATTGCCGTGGAATGAAGGTTTTGTCAGGATTTAACGATTTGTTATCTCGGTATCCTTCAGTAGCGTCGGAGTGGAATTATGTCAAAAATGATATTTTGCCACATAATGTACAATGTCATACAAAAAAGACATACTGGTGGAAATGCGCATATGGACACGAGTGGCAACAATCTGTTATAAGAAGAACTATTGATGGATGTAAGTGTCCAATGTGTAAGAATGGCAATCATGTAAGTTTTCCGGAAAAAGCCATGCTGTTCTATGTTGTTCAAATCTTTAATGATGCAGTTGGAAATTATCGTTCTGATTGGCTAAATGGTTTCGAATTAGATATCTTTATTCCATCTATTAACACGGCTATTGAGTACGACGGAGAAAGATGGCACAATGAGGCGAGTAGCGACAAGGAACTAAGAAAGTATTTGCTTTGCAAAGAACAAAATATAAAACTAATTCGTATCAGGGAGCGTATAGTGGGCAATGAGCGTTTGATATCCGATTCGTGTATTTCAATATCAAATGCCAACATATATAAGAGTAAGAAGGCGTTTTCATCGCTCATATATGAGACTTTATGTCAGTTGACCGCATTCAGACCGTGGCTACGCAAGAACATTGATATAGACATAGAAAGAGATTGCCAGACAATTAAGTCGTCGTATCTCTATGGTAATGCCAAAAACAACCTGAAAGAGTTAGTACCAGACATAGACAAATATTGGGATTACAGTAAAAATGCCAACTCTCCGAATTTGCACAACGCCTATTCCAGAGACAATGCGTGGTGGATTTGCCCAGATTGTGGCATATCGTTCCAAAAGACCGCCACTAATTGGTATCGTCGTGGGGATATCAGACCGTATTGTCCAGAGTGTACACAAAAACACCGCTATCTAAAGGCGAGCCTGCATAAGCAAAAACCCATAATCGGCACAGATAAATTAGGTGAGCAACTTCGATTCAATAGTGCGAGAGAAGCATCTGAATATTTATATGATAATTTTGGCGTGTCACGGGACTCGTACAAGAATATTAGCGCTTGTCTGCGCGGAAAACAGAACACCGCCTACGGTTATCATTGGGAATATGTCGACAATGAACCTTGGGTTGACAACGAAAACACAAAGTGATATAATTTAGGTAACAAAACAAAACGAGAGGGTATCTCATTGAACTATACACCTTATCACGTTCATACCGATTATTCTTTGCTTGACAGTTGCACGCAATATACCGACTATATTGACAAAGCAAAAGAATGTGGTATGTCGGCGATTGCATTTTCGGAACACGGCAAAATCAGCGGTTGGTTTAAGAAAATGCAATATTGTCGTAAAAACGGTCTGAAATATATTCATGCGGTTGAGTGTTATTTGACCAAAGAATTAGACGCAAAATTACGAGACAATTATCATACCATTCTAATTGCCAAAAATACGGCAGGCATGAAAGAACTGAATACCGTTATCGGAAAGTCATTCGATAAAGACCATTTCTATTATAGTAACAGAATTTCTTTTGATGAGTTTCTTTCACTTTCCGATAACATTCTGACAACGTCTGCTTGTTTGGCAAGTCCGTTGAACAAATTGGAAAAGTTAGACCCTTATTACGATAAACTTCTGAATCGCTACGACTATTTAGAGATTCAGCCACACGACGATGACGAACAGAGGGCATTCAATATCGACCTTGCCTTTATGGCTGATAAATGGCATAAGCCGTTGATTGCAGGTACGGATACACACTCTTTGAATTCGTATAAGGCAGAATGCAGAACGATTCTGATGAAATATAAAGGCAAATCTTATGGTAATGAAGACCATTTTGATTTGGTTTTCAAAACATATGAAGAATTGCTTTATGCTTTTGAGAAACAGAACTGTCTGCCGGAAAGTGTATATCGCGAAGCCATTGAAAACACGAACACAATGGCCAATATGATAGAAGAATATGATGTGGACACTTCCGCTAAATATCCGATTCTATACGGCTCGAAAGAGGCAGACCACGAGAAGTTTATTGAACGGATTCATACCAAGTTCCAAGAAAAAATTGACAATGGGATTATTCCGCAGAATCAAGTAGAGTCGTTCAAAAAGGCCATCGACGAAGAAATCCGTGTCTTTACCAAAATTGGTATGGACGGCTTTATGCTTTCGATGTCTGAAATCCTTGATTGGTGTCACCAAAACGGCATTGTGACAGGTACGGCAAGAGGTTCTGTTGGCGGTAGCCGTGTGGCGTATCTTATCGATATTATTGATATGAATCCCGAAGATTGGGGAACTATCTTCTCTCGGTTTGCGAATGAAAATCGAATTGAGCTCGGTTGATTATCACTATTGAGCCGAGCGTTTGAATAAACCTATTGAACTGCTGGAAACTCCTTAGAGACACATTAACCACAACGTATGCATGAAACAAGGCAAGGCGTGAAGGTTTGAAAATAATGTGTATTGGACAATCAGCAACAAAGCCCCGAACAGGGGAATGCTCAACGACCATCGAAAGCATAGCCAAATGGCAAAGAAGCGAGTAGAGTAGGGCGACAGCCCGAAGTGGTAGGCATCCGACATCGGATGAAGATATGGTCTGGTCTTTATGGAAACATAAAGTGAGTGAATCTCATTTATATTAAGTGTGTTATATATAATTTAGACAGAAAGGTGGTGATAATGTGGGAAAAATGCATGATATTACTAATAATAGATATAATCACTGGACGGTATTGCGATTCGACAAGAGAGACGGCGAGAGATATCGATGGATTTGCCGGTGTGACTGTGGTACGATACGCAGTGTAGAGGCATCGTCGTTAAAATCTGGCGCAACAAAGTGTTGTGGTTGTATTAAGCATCCGGCCAAGGGGAACTTGAAGCACGGTGGCAGGAATGAACGCCTATATGGTGTATGGAACGGAATGAAAAACCGTTGCTACGATGCTGACGATAGGGCTTTTAAGTGGTATGGTGGAAGAGGAATCAAAGTATGCGACGAGTGGGTCAATGATTATGGTGCATTTCGTCAGTGGGCATTAGAGAACGGCTACGATGATTCGTTGAATAAATATGAATGTACCATAGACAGAATCAATGATAATGGCGACTATTCACCAGACAATTGTAGGTTTACCAATATGGTAGTTCAAAACAACAATCGTCGCTCTAACGTCGTGATAACATTCAATGGTGAAAGCCATACTTTGAAAGAATGGTCATATATCACTGGGCTTAATTATTCCATGCTAAAGAAACGATACAAGTATGGGTGGAGCGCAGAACGAATGTTATCAACACCAAACACACACAAACACACTTAATATAAAAACATAAACGGACATAGATACTGACGTCATCGAAGAAGACAGGCCAAAAATATTCCGTCACGTTATCGACAGATTCGGAGAGGAAAAATGCGCGAGAGTGACGGCGTTTGGTACAATTGCAGACAAGGCCGCCATTGATGAGATAGGCGGTGCGCTTGCCAAGTATTGGGACGAGCAACACCAAGATGGTGGCGACAATCCGTATTCGCTCGCTCGTATCAAGGCCATCAAGAAAGAGTATTCTGAAAACCCAGACGCTACCAAACAAAAGTATAAAGATATTTTCTATTATTACGACGGTCTTGTTGGGACAAAAGTCTCACAGTCCATTCACCCCGCTGGTATGGTTATCTCGCCAGTAAATCTCCGAGAGAATTATGGCGTATTCAACAAGGACGGCGACGACTGCTTGTTCCTCGATATGGATGAATGCCACGATTTAGGCCTTGTAAAATACGACTTCCTTTGTCTTGTCAATGTCAAGATTATTAAGGAAACTTGTGAAATGCTCGGCATACCATATCCGAAATCATACCAAATGAATTGGAATGACGAAGCCGTATGGAAAGATATGCTACGCACTTCAAGCGGTATCTTTCAGATGGAATCAGACTTTGCTTTTCAGTTGTTAAGCAAACTGAAACCGAAAAACATTGTCGAGATGTCGCACATTACGGCCGCAATCCGTCCTGCTGGTGCTTCGTACCGAGATGACCTTGTGGCAAGAAAACGTCACGATAATGGCTCTAAATTGATTAACGACCTTTTGGACAAGAACTATGGCTTCTTGATTTATCAAGAGGATGTGACCAAGTTCCTAACGGATATTTGTGGATTCAGCGGTGGCGAAGCAGACACCATGCGTCGAGCGATTGCCAAGAAAAAGGTAGAGCAAGTCAACGCACAGATTCCGAAAATTATTGATGGCTATTGTGCGTCGTCCGACAAACCGAGAGCCGTTGCTGAAAAAGAAGCACAATCTTTTATCCGTGTTATGCAAGATGCAGGCGACTATATGTTCAATTACAGCCATTCCGTCGCCTACTGTCTTATCGGCTATATGTGCGCCTATTTCCGCTATTATCACCCGGTCGAATTTATCACGGCATTATTAAACAACGCCAAAGATTCCGCTGATACGCAGAAATTTACAGAGTTGGCAAGGGTATACGGTATCACCATTACTGCACCGAAGTTCGGTATCTCTCTCGGTCATTATGCCCCTCTCACAGAGCAGAAAATGATTGCTAAGGGGATGTCGTCTATCAAGGGTATTTCTGACGATGTGGCAAACAAGTTGGCCGACGTGGCAAAAGAATTGGATTCTGATTATCTTGTCGATGTCTTTGTCGGAGCGGTGAATCACGGTGTGAATTCCGATAAATTAGAGACGCTGATGAAGGTCGACTTCTTTGATAAATATGGCAATTTCAGAGAGGT
>Ga0310696_10000418_pt1 | contig 68511 bp, 75 predicted proteins | sample AusTroGonzalo_MG_4_FD_203885 | JGI IMG/M metagenome (GOLD analysis project Ga0310696, IMG submission 203885) | Bovine rumen microbial communities from tropical cattle in Woodstock, Queensland, Australia - Gonzalo_02 (v2) (version 2) | ecosystem: Host-associated > Mammals > Digestive system >...
ATGGATTTTGACCGTGGGGATTACACCGGGTATTCCAAGCAGTACGTTGACCTGTGGGTGAGGGTCCTGACCGTTGTTGAAACGGATTTTGATGACGAGTGAAAGGAGCGAAGAAAATGAGCCTGAGAGCTGTAACCCCTTGTGATTTTGGTGAATGCCCGTATGACGCCCAGTGCGGTAGCTCTTGCGAATACTGGTGCGGGGCGGATGAGCCGGAGGACTACCCGGAAGACTGGGATGAAGAAATGGAGGATGAGTACAATGGCTAATGTCTACGAAGTGGAAGCTTGGGGAAAAACGTACCGTGTCAGTTTGACAGGCAAGCGGTACATTCAAGGGAACAACCTTGCGATTAGCATGCACGACACAGAGACCTATGAACCGTTCGCGAAGCTGACCGTCAATCTCCGGGAAGGACTGAAAGAGAATCAGGGGTACGTTGACACGAACAACTGCCCTTGGGCGATTGACTTCATTAAGAAGTACGAGCTTGGGAAGCCGACAGGGGACGTCTTCAGAAGCGGATACTGCGTGTATCCTCTGTATGAGTTCGATATGGAGAAACTGAATGGCAAAGGGTAAGACAGAGATAGAGCGCTTTGCCGTTCTGAAGGAAGGAAAGAGCAAGCGGGAAGTCAAGGCTTGGCAATACTATTCAATCTACGACTTTTGCAGGAGCTTGGGAGAGGACAGGTCCATGTCTGATAAGATTGCCCGGTGGTGTCAGCGGGAAGCCGTTGGCGGCGAGTACTACGAGGGGAAGGGCTACAAGATCAGCATTGTGGAAAGAGAGGTAAGCGCGTGTTAGATATTGTGTATCATGATAACATGGTCAGGCCGGAGTGGGACGAAGATGGAAAGTTGCTGAACAACTGGGACCCGACAGGTCCTTTTGATGACAGCGAGTACATCATGGTTTATTTTAGAATAAACACGCCGAGCTACTTTCACCCCGGCAGGCCGTATTCAGGAATGTCCTGCTTCGACTCTGCCAAAGACAGGAAAGCGTTCTACGAAGAGATCAGGGGAATCTTTGAAGAGCTTGGGTGGTCCGTATTTGGGGAGACAAACCTTAAACGCGAAAAGTCCCGGCTTCATGTTCACCCAAGGGAGATCAGCGGAACGGTCCAGAAGTGGGAAGTGGAGTTCATTGCAGAGAACCTTGCGAACAAGGGAAAGCTGTTCGACATTAAATGGGTTGACCTTTACAAGAACGTCTACGACATAGACGATGAAAAATACATGAAGTTTCTGGAAGAGCGAAGGGAGATGGTGAGGGAGCTGTTGCTCAGCCTCGGAAGGACAAACAAGGGCACAGGAGCGGTTCACGAAAGAAGCCTGATAGAGTGGGTGGCGAAGAAGGTTATGCTTGTCAGGGTCGGAATCTCAGACGGCCTTTGCGGCACTCATGATATCACGGAAGACTTTGTGGTCGGTGAGCTTGAGAAGCTGAAGCAGGAAGGTTTTATGGTCGTGAGTCAGAAGCGCGGAATGAGCTTTGTGAGAGCAAAGACTCCGGAAGAGATGGCGTAACGTACAAAATACACAAATTTATACCTGAATATTCGTGCATACCGTCAATTGCAAAACACGGCTAAATTTGGTACAATATCAGTGTGGGAGGGGTAATTTTTTGAGGGCCGTTTGCTCAAAGGCAAACAAAGTTGCAGAAGGGAGAATGATCATGCTGAATAAGGCACTCATGAGCGTAAACTCTGCACTCTACGATGAACTTGTTCCGATGTGCGGCAAGGCCAAGTCCAAGGCCGGGGAACTGCTTAGGGCTGTGAACCAGATAGGCTATCGCTACTGGAATGACGGTGACATGGTAGGGAAAGATGAGGGCAACGAGACCTGCAATCCCGCCGCCCGGTACATCGCGAGTGAGTACGAGGACGGGAAGCTCGGCGAGGTTGCCAAGAAAATCTTCTGGATTGAAGATTACGAAAACTATGAAGAGCTTGTGGAAGAGCTGGTACTCCGCGCTGTCGAGCGCATCCTTGAGAACCCTGAGCTGGTTGATCAGGAAGCAGACTTCTCCATTGATGACTGCCACGAGAGTGAAGACCGTTGGTGGAGGCCAAACTGGTGGAAAGATGATGAAGAGGATGAAGAGGACGAAGAGGTCTACACGGGGCCTTGGGCGGTCTACGAACCGGATGAACGGAGGTGAGAAAATGGTTCTGAGCATTCTGGCTGACTACGAGAAGACGGTCTTTGAAGTTGTCTCAAAGGACGAGAGACTTGCGGAGTGTCCGCTTGCGGGTATCGGTCGAGGCGGCAAGGCGTTTGTTCCTGTCCGTAAAGACAACTGGTATGAACAGCTTGAAGGCATCCGTGACTGGGTGAACAACGAGCTGAAGGAAGAGTGCCTGTTCGAAATCCGCTGAAACAACGCTTTACTGATGGGAGGTGATAAGGTGAGGCGTCAGGACAAGTATCCTGAAACAAAGACGTTCCACTTTCACAATGCAAATCCGAAGGGGAAGTACACCGGGGATTGCAGAATCAGGGCGATAACAACGGCCTGTGAGTGTGACTACAATGCGGTGGTCCTTGCTCTTGCTCTGATTCAGATGGAGACAGGCTACGATCAGTGTGCTCACCAAGGAATCAGCATCCTGATGGACAAAATCGGCTGGAAGAAAATGCCACAGCCGAGGAAGCCAAACGGCAAGAAGTACACGGGTCGAGAGTTCTGCAAAGAGCTTCAAAAGTGGCTTGGCGATGAGCGGTACATCGGAAAAGAGTCAAAAGACGGGATTGTCATTTCTACGAGAATCTTTGCCAACATCGGGGGCCATCACGAGGTAGCGATTGTGGACGGAAAAGTCTGGGATACTTGGGACAGCACCGAAGGGTGCATCGGAAACTACTGGGTAAAGGAGGTATGATAATGGGAGTTCCGAGTCCGGCAACAGTAAAAAGAATGAAAAACACTTATCCGGCTGGGTCGATTGTGGTGCTCGATAGCATGAGCGATGCGCAGGCACCGCAGGCGGGAAGCAAAGGAACAGTCCTTTGTGTGGATGACATTGGCACCGTCCATGTTCGATGGGAAAACGGAAGCTGTCTTGGCCTCGTGTACGGGGAAGACAAGTTTCACTTAGAGAATGGAGAATAATCAATGAACCAAAAGGTAAAAATGATGGATGAAAAGAAGTTCGACTACGCGAAATTTGAAAACGACCTCAAGGAAGCTTTCAAAAGCAAACAGAAGACCGCGAAATGGGTTTCTGAGAACATTTGCCTGAGAGGTCCGACATATCTGAGCAATGCTATCAAGGGCAAGAGGCTTGCCGCCAATATTCTGGTGGCTGTTGCCGGGTGGGCCGAGCTGGACCTGAAGAACTACGAGATCAAAAAGCCCGTGGTGAAGAAAGAGCCTGTTAAGAAGGCCGAGCCTGCCAAGAAGACTGAGCCTTCTGAAAACGCTGGGCCTGAGACGGTCAAGGGCGATCAGTCAGTGTGGAACTGTATGATCAGGGTCGATGAGGAATTCGGCATGGCGATGATGAAGATTTTTAAGAACGGTGAGGAACTGGCTCTTGGTCGGAGCTACACCTACGGTCATGACGATGCCGGGATTGTGCAGGGAATCAGCTACGCCGCGCACATGTGCTACAAGATTGTCCAGCAAAAAAAGATGGCAACTGAAAGCATGAAGTCTGTGGTGGAGGAAAATGAGGCAACAGAGCTTGAAGAGGTTCCGGTCATTGATGATGACGGGGAAGTTGCTGGCGGGGGTGTCGGCAGGGTAATCTTCAAGGACTGGATTAAGAAGTATGAGAAGGACAACAGCAAGGCAGGCAAGCTTGCCCGGTATGTCTCTTCCTACTACCAGTACATCCCGGCTACTGGGAAGAAAAGGATTCGGATGTATCTCCGGCTGAACAAAGGGGAGACCCATCTGCAAACCTTCGATACGATGTGGGCAATGTACCTCTCTTGGTACAATTCACATTTTGACAATGGAAGCGTAATGGTCGGTGCCGCAGTATAAAAGATAAAAAATAGGAGGAAGTAAAAATGGCACAGAAAAAGGTAGAAGAAATCGTTGAAATTCGCCCGGTGGTGATGCGTGACGTTATGGTCACAATCAAGGGCACGAGTCCGCTGATTACCCACGCATGGTCCGCAAAGGCCAAGAAACAGATTCTTGAGAAAGAGCTTGGCGTCACGAAGACCAAGGCCCGTGAGCCGAGAAACGTTCTGGAAGAGTTTGTTTCCAGCATGTATTGGCTGGACAGAATGCCGGATGAAATCACGCAGGAAAGCGTTGGCAAGGCTCTTCAGGATGGAGCGCGGTTCGGGTTCCCCGTTACCGGAATCAAGCAGGCGGCTATCAAGGCTTCCTACCGCATGGGCTGGTCAAAAGATCAGGTTTCTCTCAAGGCGGCGTTTCAGGTAAAGCCGACATTTGATACCTACTATGGCGGTGACTGCGAGATTGACTTCGAAAAGAAGAAGGTAACTATTGTACCGAATACCGTGAAGTACGCTGACTTAGCCGAGATCAAGTCTGACCCTCCGGTTATGAGGGAGGACCCCGTGACCGTTGGCAACGGAGCCGCCGACCTGCGGTATCGTGGCGAATTCAGGAATTGGAGCATTGACTTCATCCTGTCCTACAACACGAACGGCATGTACACGCTGGACCAGATTGTCAATATGATCAATGCTGGCGGCATCGGGTGTGGCCTCGGAGAGTGGCGTACCGAAAAGGACGGCGTGAGCGGCTCGTTTGAAGTTGTCGATGTAAAGGCAATTGAATAATCCCGGTAGTGATGAGGTTTCTTGTGGCAGTTGTGGTGTCGCACGGTGGCGTCCGGTTGTGTACGGATTGGTAGGGCGAGGTCTGGCAGTTACGGTGGGGCACGTTCCGTTACTGTTCCGTAAGGCGGGTTTTGGAATGGCGAGGACTGGCTTGGCAGTTAAGGCATGTCGAGTTCAGGACAGGTTCATCATGGAGAGGTTTGTAGTGGCAAGGCAGTTATGGCAAGCTGTGGTTTCGCAAGGAATAGCTGGGTAATGCGGGGACGGTTTGTTGGGGCAAGGCAGTTGTGGCACGTTGCGTTGCGGTAAGATATGGTTTGCTACGGACGGGTCTGGCAGTCGAGGCACGTTATGTCTGTGTGCGGAAGCGGTCAGGTTGGCACGGTCTGTAAAGGCAAGGCAGTTGAGGCAAGTCAATGCGGAGTGTCGTTTGAGATGGCGAGTCAAAGCAAGTCGAGGCAAAACTGTAAAGGTGTGTGCGAGAGCACGGGTAGGGGTGGGCAAACAAACGGAGGTGTTGAAATGGTTTATGAATGGACAGACAATAGGCATAAGGTTTCGGCTCAGGTAGCTGGCGAAATTTGCGCAACGCTTGAAGAGGAAGGCATGCTGACCGCGAAGAACCTTGTAGATGTTAGCAGACCGGAGGATGCACCGCTTCACGAAGAGTTTGACTGGGATAATGAAGTTGCCGGAGAGAAGTGGAGAGAGCATCAGGCGAGGAATGTGATCAATTCGATCAGAGTTGTCAAGGTGAACGAAGGGGACACGAACGGCGTCAGAGCCTTCTTCCACTTGAAGATGGCTGAGCCTGAATACGAGAGTATACAGGTGATTGTGAAGGATGAGAACAAGTACACGAAACTGTTGAAGATTGCAATCAGTGAGCTGAACCACTTTGAGAAGAAGTACGCTTCGATCAAAGAGTTCTCCAAAATCTTCGAAGAGCTTCACAGGATTGAACAGAACGTGGCATAAAGGAAGGAAGGGTAGAAGATGATCGGTGCAATTATTGGGGATATCGTTGGAAGTCGGTTTGAGTTTGAGAACACCGATACGAAGAAGTTTGAACTGTTCACGGATGAGTGCACGTTCACGGATGACACTGTTATGACTCTGGCGGTTGCCGAGTCAATGATGCAGTGCTACGACCTGCACCAGAACTATGACGCACTGAGCGATTACGCTGTTGCCTACTACCACGTTGTTGGCAGACGGCACCCTAACTGCGGCTATGGCGGCAAGTTCTACAGATGGATGATGGGTGATCTGTGGATTCCCTATAACAGCTATGGCAACGGCTCTGCAATGAGAATCAGCCCGGTGGGCGATGTTGCGCTCTCCACTTCGCAGGCCAAGGACCTGAGTCACAAGCTTACCTGCGTAACGCACAATCATCCCGAGGGACTGAAGGGCGCTGAAGCGGCGGCTGTTGCGAAGGTCTTGCTCAGAGACGGCAACTCCATGAGCAAGGTGAGGAACTATATCAATGACCGTTACTACAAGCTGGACAAAACGGTGAAGGATTACCGGAAAGAGGCAATTGGTCATGGTCAAGAAATCTGTCAGGTGACGATGCCCCAAGCTTTTACCTGTCTGTTTGAAGGAAAGAACTTTGAGGACGTAATCAGGAATTGCATTTCCATCGGCGGTGACTCCGATACAATTGCGGCAATTGCCGGGGGAATTGCAGAGGCGTGTTACGAGGTCCCGGAGTGGATGAAGGAGAAGGCAAAGAGCTATCTGACCAATGACCTGCTGGACGTTCTGGAAAGATGGGAAGCGGAGGTACTGTTGTGAAAAAGATCAGCGAGATGTGCTGAGAGGTGTGCAGGGATGGTGTCGTATTGCGATAACTGCATGCACAAGGTTGTGTGCAAATATACGAAGGACGTTAGGGACTTTGAAAACAAGACACCTAACTATGGGACATGCAATGGCCCGGTCCTTGCGATGACGGTGAGCTGTATCTACAAAAACGCTGATGCCGGGAGGGTGAGGCACAATGAAACTCAAGGAGTGTGAGAAGCTGTTGCTTGAGTGGAAAGAGCGTCTTGGACTTCTGGACTGGCACATAAAGCTCTATCCAGAGTGTGAGCCGGAAGATATGGCGATGGAGGATGTTGCCGGGTGTACAACTTGGCAGGAAAGCATCAAGGTTGCAAAGGTGGAAATCATGGACAAGAAGTATTACGGGAAAAGGACCGTTCCTTTTGACTGGGAGAAGACCCTTGTCCATGAGCTGTTACATCTGAAGCTTTGCCTTGTCTCTGACAAGGTAGATGATCTACAGGAAAGATACATGCACCAAATCATAGATGACCTTGCGAGGGCGTTTGTGGACGCGAAGAGGTGCGGGAAGGGGGAAAAATGAAGATAGATAAGAACGATGCGGGAGTAAGCAAGATTGTTCTGGATGGCAACACTTGGCTTTACAAGACGGTAATGAATGATCAGGGTGTTGACTCTATTGCGCTGGCTGACGGCTACGGGAATGTCATAGTAAACTTCTTCAACGCCGAGGACATGACGGACTACATCTTCAAGCAAGTCTCTCAGGGAAAGAAAGATGCGCAAGGGAAGGTCCAAAGAATTTTCATGCAAAGGATGCAAGAGCTGAAGGGCGATATGAATGACTCCGAGTTCTCTGCGTCTCTGGAAATGAAGTATGACACACTGTACCAGTACATGTCAGGCAGACGGTTCCCAACCGTTTTCGCCCTGAGTCAGATAGCCGACAAGGCCGGAGTATCAATGGACTGGCTTGTCGGAAGGGAAAGCGCTTAAGCGAAATGAGAAATATTTTGCTTAAATGCTGAATGTTAATAGATTGTTCATATAAATGTCACCCGGTTATGATAAAGTTGATATACTGGAATAGTTATGGTTTATAACTAAAAAAGGCAGGGAGTGATGCCCTTTGGCTGACCGAAAAGCTATAAAACGATATCATAGGCGGGTAGACGAGAGGCTTGCCAAAAGAGGCAAGACCTTTGACGGGCATAGATATGACTTCAACGACAAACACGACAAGCTTGGTCGGTTTGCACCGAAGTCAGGAGGAAGCTCCGGAGTGAAGACGGCGGAAGACATGACTGGGGAGGATATTAAGGTCCACGGTCCGTCTGAGTCGAAGAACCATGTTGCGGCGTACATCAAAGCTCACCCTGAGGCTGAAAAGCAAATCAGGGATGATGCAAAGAAGTATGCTGATGCTATGCAGAGGGTAATGAAGTTTAGAGAGGAACACCCGGATGCTATAAATGCCTCTTACAACGCTTCGACCGGAAAAATTGAGGATGTGAACAGTGGCTATTGCGTCACGTTCCATCAAAATCACAAGATCGGAGACGAGTATGGAGCTTATGACGATGAGACCTATGCAATGATGATTGCGGTCACAAAGCATGAGCTTGGGTCCGATGAGGTTTACATAGGGAACTTTGGCAACCCAGAGATATCCTTCAACTGCAAGGACTACCAGCATGCGAAGAGGTTCTGTATTGAACATAACCAGCATTCGATATATGATGCGAAGCGGGGAGTTCTTTGGAAAAACCCAAACTGGGACGAGAGCATGAACCCGATAAAGGGCGAAGGGAGCAACAAAGATGCTGAGTAAGGAAGAGAAAAGGGACTTTGATGTAGCGTTTGATACCTACATGAAAAACCCGGCATGGAGGACAGAGTACGAGAGCGCTCCGTCTCAGGAGTGCAAGGACTATCTGAAGTACACTTACTATGACAGCAAGTTCTTCAATCCCGAGAAGAACGCTGACAGATTGAGTGAGCTGAAGGCCGAGTATGAAAGCAAACTCTCTGTCGAGGACTGGGAGTATCTGAAATCGAAGGCTGGCAACAGCCCGTTTGTAGGGTACGCCGACCGGAAGATCAAAGAGCTTCAAAAGTGAGCTGTGACCGACATTAATGTCGCTTGCAAAACCGTGTGGTGGAATAGGTAGACACGAGACTTAGCATGATACGGATGGGGGACGGATTACCTATCAACGTGCGGTCTGAAATTAACGTCCGATAGAATTTTATGTTGGGTGCGAATCCCTTCCACGGTAAAAAAACACCTGCTACGGCACATTCGTGCTTTCACAGGTTCGATTGATTGTAACACAATCGAGACGGTCTGTAAAGGAAAAGAGGGCATTCCCCACTAAGCGTTAAGCCGATGCCAAGCGAAGGAAGCGTGAACGAAAAGGGATAAGCGCTTCCTTCAAAACGCAACGCACCCCCAACGCTCATCCAACGCATTAAGTGCGTTGGAAACAGACAACACGCGATTTGATGCTTTCATAGCTCAGTTGGTAGAGCAACCGCCTTGTAAGCGGTAGGTCGTGGGTTCAAGTCCTACTGGAAGCTCCACGGTGACTGGTTTTGTCATGACTGGTCTCCTTTCCGCGTAAGCCCCACGCTTGCTGACGCACAATATATATACTGTCCTTTCTTCATACTCATTTCCTCCTTGTTGCTGTAAGACAAGCCTCTGAGTGTGCGTTCGGGGATGAAAACAAGCAAGGCCGTGAAACACGGCATCAAAAAGTCAATATCCGCTTAACGGTACAAAAGTCTTGTTACAAAAAACTTTTATTTGAACTGTTTCAAATGCGGGTCAAATCATTAAGCGGATATTTATATAGCGGCGTGGAGCAGAGGTAGCTTGTCTGGCTCATGACCAGAAGGTCGCAGGTTCGAATCCTGCCGCCGCAACCACAAGGAGGTAGCCCACCTTCTCAGACGCCCTCTGTTATTGGCGAGAACACGAGAGCGGACAAATGGGTAGCTTGTTGCATAGAGGGTTTCCGTTCGCCAACGGCTATGCAGAAACAGGTTTGAGCTTTATCAGGTCTCAGAGAACCGCTGTATATTTAATCTTAAACTTGGGTTCTCAAAAGGCAGATTAAAGATATGCGAGACATACTATCTGCCATTTATGCTCCTGTAGCTCAACGGCAGAGCACCCGGCTCATAACCGGTCGGTTAAAGGTTCAAGCCCTTTCAGGAGCACCAAATGCCTGTGTGGTGGAATTGGAATACACAGTCGGTTTAAGCCCGACTGCCGAAAGGATTAGGGGTTCAAATCCCTTCACAGGCACCATGCGCGTGTGACGGAACAGGTAGACGTATCAGGCTCAAACCCTGACGCCTAAAGCGTGTGAGTTCGAATCTCACCTCGCGCACCAATGTTCCGGTAGAGAAGAGCGATGCTGAATCTGTAACCGGAAAGAACAGGGTGAGAGCTGTTCTTGCGAAAACGCACTGCCAGCATCCGGATGTGCGCCGACCGAATCCGTTAATGTGGTGTCTCTCGCCGTTCGGGCGGTATTAGTTATACCGGACTTGTGTAATGGTAGCACGACAGACTTTGACTCTGTAGGACGAGGTTCGAAACCTTGGTTCGGTGCCAGCAATGATCAGCACGGGTGTTGGCTTCAGTGGTAAATCCTAAGACGCTCAAAGTAGAGAAGAGACCTCCTGATTGAAATCTGCGTCAATAGCGGGTGGCTGTAAGTTTCTGATGGAAGCAAACATCGCGGTGGAAATCCGCTTCATATATGGCTCCTTAGCTCAGTTGGTAGAGCGTTTGACTGTTAATCAAAATGTCGAAGGTTCAAGTCCTTCAGGGGCCTCCATAGGCCGGGTCGCGCCCGGATGATGTGGGAAGGATGCGGCGTCCTCCACAGAGAAAAATCAAATATGCCCCGCTGAAAACTGCTTGGCAAACGGCGCTTAGACATGTGGGTGTCGGTCGAGTGTGATAATCTAAGCGGGGAAGCCGCTCAAAAAGTGGTGATTGCTATGATAGACTTTATCAAAACGGTCAGGTGCTATCATTTCCTTAAAAGAACGCAGAGAAGGTTTGGGAAGAGAGTCTGCACGGGGTGCCCGGGCTGGGAGCTGTGTAAGAAGTGCAGATTCAGGGCGAAGTACATAAGGTCGGATTTTCCGATGCTGTTATAATTAGGAGGTAAAAAGATGCAATACACTTCTGCGGAAGCAAACAAGCTCCTGAAGAGGCTTCAGGAAGAGAAGGCGAGGATGGAAGCTGAGGATGCTCAGCGTTCAACCTTTGTTGCGGCAACTGTCGAAAACCCACTGGATGTGAAGCCCGAGTACGTCTTCATTGAGATGGACGATGTGCTCAGAGAGCTTGACAGGAAGATCAGGGTTGTCAAGCATGCGATCAATGTGTTTAACACTACCCAGATTGTAGGTGGCTTTGACATTACCATTGATGAAATGCTCGTGCTCATCCCCCAGCTCACTGCGAGGAAGAGAGTGCTCCGCACCATGAGCGACAGGCTTCCGAAGGCGAGGAAACAGCAGAGGTATGGCGAAAAGAGCAACTTCATCGAGTACGAGTACGCCAACTACAATGTTTCGGAGGTAACGCAAATGTACAACGCTGTCTCTGAAACCTTGACAAAGGCCCAGATTGCCTTGGACAAGACAAACAACTCCGCGACAATGGAGATTACAATCTAAGAAAGATTTTCCGATGCATGGCGGGGGAAGGTGTAACAGAATCTTGGTGGGGTCAAATGTTCACTGTTAAAGTTTCTGGTTATTCCTTTTCGTTATGGCTCAGGCCGACAAAGTTATGGTTTATTGTCGTAGGAAGACTGTAAGATCAAATCTTAATTTTTCTATAACGCCTTAACTTGTCAGGCATGAAAACTTTTGACAGTGGAAGTTCGGTTTCAAACTGTTCTATGGGGTGTTGGCTGAGTAGGTAAAGCACCGGATTGCTAATCCGAGGTTGGGAGCAATCCCACAGACGTTCGAATCGTCTACATCCCGCCATAAGGCCGTCATGGAAACATGGCGGTCTTTTAAATATGTTACCCGTAGCTCAGTTGGCGAGAGCTGGGACTTTACCAGTCTCAAGGTCGCAGGTTCAAGTCCTGCCGGGTGCATGATGGAGCGCAAGAGAGATGCGCTAACGTCATGCGACTTCCTCTTTCTGCCACAAGGCTTCTGGCTGTGCTTGGTAAACATGGTCGTGGGCTGAGAATAAGAAGCGTGGGTGAAAATCCCACAAATAAGATAAACGAAGTCTGTTCGAAAGAGCAGGCTTTTTCTTTTTGGACCAAAAGGTGCTTTTACCGGAAGGGAGAGGCTGTGGCGTACAACACCAAGGGCGTCCTTCTGTCCATGAGGGAGATGGAGCGCTGTGCGGAGTTCGCTATGAAAAGCGCAGAGACTCAGCAGGCAATCGAGTTCGGGCAAAAGACAACGGAAGAGCGCAGGGTAGTAGAGATAGCAAGAGACACAATGATCGGAAAGATGGCTGAGGTAGCTTTTCAGAAAATAATGTTGCGGGATTACCAGATTCAGGTCCCCCTTGACTTTGCAATCTATCCGAGGGGGCGCTGGGATGAGGATGACGCAACGATAAACGGGTGGAGGATTGATGTGAAGGGGACAAGGCGAGGCGGACGCTGGATGCTGATTGAGTGGAACAAGCTTAAATTCAGACAGCAGGACCACAACCTGTCTCACATTTATTCGATGTTCTCAGTGGACTGGGACAGAGACAGCGACAGACCGACAGGATATGTCCTGTTTGAAGGGGTTGCCTCACTGAGCAAGCTCAAGGTTGGATGCGAAACAACAAGGGTGTTCACGAGGGGAGAATTGATACCCGGAACAAATATGCGGCTTCAGGCAGACAATTTCGGAATAAGGTTCACAGACTTAACAAAGGACTTGGATGGCGTGGTGTCTTTCATAACAAACAACGCGCCGCCAACGTGGCTTACTGAGAAATACATAAATCCCTATGGAGAGCTTGCGAGGAAACAGGCTCTTTAATTTTTTAATTGGAGGAAATCATGGAGGAATTCAAATCTTTCTTTAAAGAGGTGGGAGCTGGCGAGGGCGAGAGATGCCATTATTCCACAAGGCTTGACACTTATGGGTGCGGGTGTGCCCATGACTGTTCATACTGCTATGCAAAGGCGCTTCTGGACTTTCGGAAGATGTGGCACCCCGAGAACCCGTCCATAGCCGATATCAAAAAGATAGAGCGCAAGCTGGACAAAGTTGAAAAGGGAACAATCCTGAGACTTGGCGGCATGACAGACTGCTTCCAGCCGTGCGAAAAAACCTGCGGTGTGACATATCAGTCAATACAGGCATTAAACAAACGGGGAATCGGCTATCTGATTGTCACAAAGTCGGACCTTGTTGCGGATGACAAGTACATCGAAGTCATGGACAAGGACCTTGCCCATATTCAGATCACTGTCACCTGCCTTGATGATAACTTCTACCTTGAGAAGAGGTACGAGAAAGCGCCGCTTCCTTCCAAGAGAATTGCGGCGATCAAAAAACTTCAGGACAATGGCTTTGATGTTGCGATCAGGCTGAGTCCGCTGATGGAAGAATACATGGACTTTGATAAGCTCAATGGTCTGGGGATTGAGAAGGGCGTTGTCGAGTTCCTGAGAGTGAATCACTGGATTATGAAGTGGTTCGATGTTGACTTCTCTCAGTACACGTTGAAGTCAGGTGGCTACAGTCACCTACCTCTTGAAGAAAAGATAAGAATTCTTGGAAAGATAAAAGGAATGAACCTTACGGTCTGTGAGGATGTAAACAATCATTACAATTACTGGAAGTTTCATTTCAATCCAAACAAAGAAGACTGTTGCAACCTCAGAGTTGCTAAGTAAGTGGGGCGAACACAATGAAACTAATAACTGTAAACATTGACATTCTCAGGCCATACCCGAATAACCCAAGATACAACGATGATGCGGCTGACGCTGTGGAGGAAAGCATTGATCAGGTTGGCTACATCACGCCTATCGTTGTGGATGAGAATTACGAGATTCTTGCTGGACATACCCGGTGGCTGGCGCTCAATAACATGGGCGAGGAAGAAGTCGAGGTAATCCTTGTAGAAGGACTGACGGAAGAGCAAAAGAGAAAGTTCCGCCTGCTGGACAATAAGACAGCGGAAATTGCGGACTGGGACTTGGAGAAGCTTCAGAACGAGCTTGATGGTCTTGACTTTGGCGATTTTGGGTTTTGGGACAAAGAGCTTGATAAGATGGCGGACAGCTTCCTTGCCGAGCATGACACAGACAGCGAAGAAAGAATAGTCATCTGCCCGAAGTGCGGAAAGGTCATCGTTGGCTTTGTTGACGAAGACATGTTGGAGGATTGAGACGATGGAAAAAATGCTGATTAAGGTCAATGTCGAAGAGATAATCCCTTACGACAATAACCCAAGAAAAAATGATAAGGCTGTCCATGCGGTGTCCGAGAGCATCCGGCAGACAGGGTATAACAATCCAATAATAGTCGATGAGAACATGATCATTCTCGCTGGGCATACCCGGCTGAAAAGCCTTCTGAATCTTGGAGTAAAGGAAGTCGAGGTCCTTCAGGTCACTGGGCTTGCTTCCGAAGAAAAGAAGAAATACAGGCTGTTGGACAACAAGGTTGGAGAGTATGCAAACTGGGACTATGTTGCTCTGATGGGTGAAATCCACGACCTTGACTGGGAGGGCCTTGACCTTGACTGGGGCCTTGAAGACCCGGGAGAGGAAGAACTTGAAGAGGGAGAGTCCGGCAATCCGAAGGAAAAGAAAGAGAAAGAGGAACATGAATACGAGTGCCCTGAGTGCGGGTACAGGTTTAAAGTCTAAGAGCGCTTAATTCAGAGGTGGCGGCTATGGGAAGCTTTTCAGAAGACAAAGATGTTGCGTCCTACAAGAAAAAGAAGACGTCCTCAAAGTCAAAAAGCTCAAAGAGAGCGGACCACAAGCATGACTACGAGAAGGTAATTCTTGAGTCGTGGCTTGGATATGAGTGGGGCGGCATGTGCAAAATCTGCGGGAGGATAGGCGGCAACTGCTTCAACTTCTCTTCAAAGGACAGAAAAGACTTCATGAAGCCGAGGTCCTCAGAAAGTGTCGGGTATACGATCAGGGACTTTCTGACTGTGGATGAGATCAAAGAAAAGTATCCCGGCATAAAAATATTTAAGTTTGACAAAACTGTACGGCATGGGTGGGTGAGCTATAAAGAGGTGAGAGACGATGAAGAAAGACTTGAACGGGAGGATTTATGAGGTAAGCAAGAAGATCAGCGGTTTAGAACAGGAACGGAAGGAACTTCTTAAGCTCCTGATAGAAGAACAGAAGGAAAAGCTGAAACCTCTTGTTGGAATGGCGTTCCAGCAGGAAGACAGAACGTTTGTTATATCTGGTGTTCCGAAGGAAAGAGGTACAATGACCGGAACGGAGTTCAATCCATATCAGCTTCCGGTTATTGTGGTCGCAGAAGAGAGCGAGAGCATTATCAGAATAGAAGAGGATACGATTTTCTCAAAGGCTATTGGAAGCGAGGATGCGAAAACAACAATCAGGAAAGAGTATCAGGAAATACCGCTGACTGCCTTCAAAGAAAAACTCATGAGGGCGTGTCAGGATATCTGGGACGCTACAACTTTTTAAAGGGGGAAACAAAAATGGATGAGACGAAAAAGAAAGTCAAAAATGCCGTTGGAATGGATGATCAGTGGGTTACTATGAACAGCACCCACGTTCTGATTGACGATGATGGTCAGGTTGCCCAAGGCCCGGAAAACCTGAAGAACCACATAAAGAAAAGCGGCGGCTATAAATCAAAGGCCGGACAAAAGATTCCGAAGACCAACAGGTCCTACAGTAACGCCAAACACGCCCGTGGCAACAACGTTGAATACAACTATGGCCCGGTCTACGAGTTTGAAGAGGTAGAAAGCAAAAGACCCAAAAAGTATGACAGGCTTCCGTTTTACATGAAATCGAAGGACTATCTGAGTCCTGAGGACAGAAAAAAGATCAGAGATACCGTGTCAAGCTTCATGAAGAACGCGAGAGAAGGAGACGTTTACAAGTGCGGCGGCGGAGTAGGAAGCGCTGGCGGGGCGAGATTCAAGGTAACGACACACAGGGGAGCAAAAGCACTGGCTTGGCTTCATCCTGATGGTCACTATTCCCGGCCTGTGCAGATGAGCAGGACAAATGTAGAAGAGTTTATAAGGAACGGCGTGGAGCTTGAAAAGTGACATGAGCGTAGAGTTGACCCCGGCTTACATGGATAAGCCGCTATTTTTGCGTCTGGCAAAGGATTATGTAGAAACCCTTGCCAAGTTCGACAAGGCAATCCGTTGGGACGAGGCCGCATGGACAAGCGCTATGTGGAGGGCAAAGTTCATAATGGAGGACAGAACGATACAAGGGTTTGTCCTGACAGAAGAGACACAGTTCGATTTTTATCCTCCGGCCTTGTACATTCAGGAGTTTTATATTGTCCCGGAAGAGAGAAACAAAGGGGTTGGTTTGGAGGCTGTAAAGGCCGCTGTGAAAGATTGGCACGGAGATATATATTTCTATTGCCTCAAGAACAATATCCAAGCCCTTCTGTTCTGGACCTCTGTCGCTGAGAAGTTGGAGTGGAGAATGATAAAACGTCCTGAGATAAGGGAAGAGCCTTGGTGCAGACTGATGGTATACCAAGCAAAGTAGGTGATGAGATGAAGGATGCAATAGCAAAGTACAGAAATCGCAGGGATGCAAGACTTGGGATTGATACGATCAAACACTATGACAGCATTGAAGAGTACAGACGCCGCAGAGCCGAGCGCCTGAAGAAAAGCAGGATGGATGCGGAGGACGAAGGCGAGTGGAGAACAACTGACAATGGTCACAAGATTCTGATAAAGGACGGTGCTGTTGTCGGTGGGAACCCGTTTGCGTTGGCGTCTATGGGTGCACCAAAAGGGAAAGAGTTGCCGAAGACCGTTAAGCTATCAAGTGAAGACCGAATAGGGAAGTTTATCAGAAGCACCGAGCGTGACCAAGTGGCGGAAGCGCTGAGTAACCATGATGGGAAGTGCGTCTTTGGCGGGTTCTACAAGGTGAAGACCGAGGAAGAGTCCGCAACGTTCTTCAATCCGTACACAGGGGAAGAGTTCGGGGTCAACACAAAGGTTGACCACGCAGGACCTTGGGGTATGGAGAGGATAGAAGACAAGCTCAGTGGAGTTGTTGAAAAAATCCAAGAGAACGAAGATGTATCCAAGCTTTACAACAGAAGCCACGGATATGTTCAAAAAGGTGACACAATAAGGGTTGTTGCAGGCAGAACGCTTGAACACGGAACAGAAGCCAAGGTCAGGGGCGTTTATGACGGGAAGTTCGGAAAGTATCTGTATTTAGACAACGGCGAGAAGATACAGGCCAAGAATGTTTCTATTGTAGATGAAGACGGAAGTCTGGTACGGTCGAGCGAGGGCAAAGGCCACGAAGAGCTGAAAGCCGCGCATAAGGAATATAGGGAAAAGAGGAAGGAAGAGGAAAAGGCCAAGGGTCCTGACATTAGCGAAAGTGGAGTGAGAAGCGCCATAAAGAGTGCGACTTCAAAAAAGCAGGTGATGGATGCCCTTAAAAAAGCTGGATATAAGGTGAAGGACTTCACGGACGAAGAGACACATGGAAAAACGGGGTTTGACTACAGAATTGATAGCCCCGATGGTGGTTACATAAGGATATATAAGTGGAAAAAAGAAATAAAGATTCAGGACTGGAAACCCGCCCCGAAAGAAGAGCTTTTGCCTGATTCTGAAATAAAAGGGACAAAGTATTCTGTGGAGAGTTTTTTGCGGAGACATAAAGACGAAAAGACAATCAAGTTTGAAAATCTTGAAGATTACGAGAAGTACTTCTATGTCATAGCAAAAAGCGCAAGCTACTTTTTGGGTCAGGGGATGGAGAGCAGAAAAGCGTGGACGAGAGCAATTAAGAACGGGGACTACTGGGCGGACAAAGAATATAAAGGGTACGGGGATAAAGTCGATGAGGCAGATGAGGCCGGGGCAAAAGTTTTGCAGGGCATCATTGACCACTTCAAGAAATAGGGGTGAGCAAAATGATCAGGTCAACAACACCAAAACAATCATTTTTCTTTGAAGAGAATCCAGATACATCGTTTAAAGAAATTCTCATAACATATATGCAAAATGGAAAAATTGTTTTGGAGAAGTCAAAAGAAGATTTGACGTTTGAAGAGACAGTCGAAAGTGATGGAAAAGAGATTCATAAGGCATGGTTCAGAATGACCCAGACAGAGACAAAGATGTTTTCGGGTGATTTAGATAAAACCAAAAGCAAGCCTGTGAAGGTACAGGTTAAGGTTTTAACTCAAGATGATTTGGTCTTTGCGAATGAGATCAAGGTTATTCCTGTGACTGGTGTCTTGAATGATAGTTTGATGGGCGAAGAGGCGGAGGAAGCTAACACACCTCCTGTGGTAGAGCCTCCTGTGGATGAACCGCCTGTCGATGAACCGGGTGAAGGGGTGCAGGGATGAAGCTGAAAGTGTCTTTTCTTGAAGAGGGCAGTTCTGTCCACGTTTCTTTCAAAGAAGAGCAGATGAAACACAGGGTTGCTTTTCAGGAAGAGAACAATGAGATAAGGGTTGGATTTGGAACAGCAGAGATTGTGGACGTTGGAAAAAGAATCGAGCCTTACGATGGAGATTAATATGACTGTCGAAGAAATAAGCAAACACGCTTCTGCTGGGTATCTCCCGGATAAGAAAATGAGTTGTCCGGAGAGATGCCTTTTTTATGAGCTTAGGGACCTTTATGCGATGCACAAGGAAGGCCGCATAACCCGGGCTATGGGCGAGAAACAAAAGGAAGACCTGTTGAAGCAGTTCAAGAAGGACAACGAAGAGTTCAACTATTCCAAGATGTTCCTTCAATATCAGGCGAAATTCTGGAAAGAGATAGAGGCGGCTGGGGAGAAGTATGGGACGGAGCCAACAATAGAGAATGCGGATGCATTCATGAAGGCCGTCTATGGAGCCGGGAGAAAACAGATAGAATGAGGTGAGCGATTATGAATTCTGTTGAAAAGTACAGGTCGCGCAGAAAAGCGAGGCTTGATACAAGAGGAATCAGAGCTGACGATGAGTGGAAGACGATCAAGGGCACTCATGTTATGGTGGATGATGGTGGGCAGATATCAAAAGGTCCTGAAAGCCTGAAGAATCTGTCAAAGGGGAAAAGTGAGGCTTCTTCCGGGATAGGGAAGGAAATGTCCCCGGTCAACATGGACTATGACTATGAGGACGGGGATGATCAGGATGACTGGACCCAAAAAAACCTGAAGAAGCTTAAGGCAATATATAAGGAAAAAGGCGGGGCAGGCATTGACGAGGAATGGTTCAAGTTCCGGATGGCGAGGACAACAAAGGACCTGAAGGAAACCAGCAAAGATGATGCAGATGGCGTAATGTACGACAATGTGAAACAGAGTTGGTATGACGGATGGTTCCGAAATGCTGACAGTGAGTATAAGCCTCTGCTGACTGAGCTTGTGACAAAAAGCCCGGAGATGAGGAATGCCGCCCTGAACCTTGCCTATGACAACTATAAGAATTGCTGTCTGATTGACCAGAAAGAGCCATTGCCGTTTGATCAGTTCCTTGTGACGCCGATTAAGATGTACCGTGGCGAGGGTGGGCAGAAACATTTGGAGAATGACGTTTTCGATGCTTACACCTTTGACAAGAAGACAGCCGAGTATTTTTCGAAGAATAGTGGGCACGGGGGAGAGCCAAAAGTCGTTGAAATCGAAGTCAGGCCGATTGACACCTATGGAAGTATGAGGTCGGTTGGCGAGGCTGAAATCTGGATTCCGTCTCAGTTGTCCCCTGTGGGCTATAGATATAAACAGGATGGAGTCGGGGATGATCATATTTCCCGTTATAAACGGAGAAGGAAGCACCGTCTGGATGCGAGAAGGGAAAACCTGACAAAACCTGACATTTAAAAACCTGACAAAACCTGACAATTTACTTCAGAGGTGGTCAAAAATGCCGAGAAAGAAGAAAGAGGAAATCCAAGAGACAATACAGGAAGAGAAGCCAGTGACAAAGAAGCGAGGCAGGCCAAAGAAGGCAAAAACTGAAGCGCCTGAGCAGACTTCCGATGCCACGAATACGGAAAATGTTACCGAAACGAAGCCAAAAAAAGGCGGAGTTGGTGGCAATGGGAATCTAATTCCTTTCGATCAATTAACAGAGGAAGAACAGAGGAAGATTCGCTCAAAGGGTGGCAGGGCTTCTGTCGAGTCGAGACGCCGGAAAAAGGAGCTTAGAGAGTTCATGAAGGACTTTCTGATGCAGGAGGCGAACAAGACCCTGAAGGCAAACATGAGGACGCTTGAGGTGGATACCGAGCAGATGACAAACCTTGCGGCTCTTTGCACAAGGGTGTTCACAAAAGCTATGAGCACCGGAGACTTGAACGCCGCCCGGACTGTGATTGAATGGGCAGGCATGGCCCCGCTTCAGCAAGAGCAGGAGAATGCGGCTATTGCGAGGATGAGTCAGGTCGTGCAGATGGCGGGTGTTGGCGGAGAAGAGACTGAAGAAGAGGAAGAGACCGTTGTGTTCTACATTCCGCAAAACGGAAGGACCATTGTAAATGGTGACGATTTGGTTACAATAACAGATGGATAAGTGGAAAAGTCTTAGGGCCGGAGACCCTGTATGGATAAACGGAGAGAAGCGCCCGTACAGGGTGAGGTGCAGAAATGACCGTTTCATTATTTGCACAAAGCCGTATAACCCGAAACGCACGGTAATGTATTTTGTGGTCGATCTGGAAAAAGGCATTCGCGGTCCGGACAACCTTGTTTTCTGCATGGGTTATGAAACTCAAGAGCAGTGCAATTTTATGCTGGACATGTTCGCGTCCGGAAAGGCAGAGGTTTCCCGCAGGAGATGCGTTGAAATTGACAGCGATTGACAGCGATTGCCAGCAAATGTCGGCAAATGTATCCGCAATAGTAATAATGTTGGTTCCGCTAAGCTCCTTGTGATTGTGGCGTAGATTAAAGCGTGTGCAGTTAAGGGGACACCGCCAACCTTGAAAGGAACGAAAATTTATGGGAGTTTGTATTACTTGCAAATGGTATTCCGGTAAAGAAACTGCTGACGGCATGGTTCGCAAGTGCAAGCTGGACGGTCAGAGTGTTTATCCAACATCCAAATGCAATTCATATGAACCGCATGATAAGAAAGACAAAAACAGATAAAGCGGACATGAGATACGAAGAATTGCCAGAACAATGTAAACTTTGCAAAAATTGTGTGGGTATGTCTGTTGATATAAGCGGATGGAACTATCGTTGCGCCGAAACGATTGATATTGATAAAATCCGTGACGGCAGTAAATGCCACGCAATAGTTGAACAGGCTTAAGACAGACATTATGAGTTTCAATAAAGCAATCAGAGAAAAAGTATATCAGAAATACGGTGGGCATTGCGCTTATTGTGGGCGTGAAATTAAATACAGCGAAATGCAAGTAGATCATTTCACGCCACAACGCAATGATGGGAACGATGATATTTCTAATCTCATGCCGTCTTGCCGTATGTGTAATCATTATAAACGAGCGCACGACCTTGAAACTTTTCGGCAGTATATCGAAGAGATTCCTCGCAAGCTGAGAAATGATTACATTTACAGAATCGGCGTTGTGTATGGAAATGTCGTTGAAGATCAGAAACCTATTACGTTTTATTTTGAACAGGTTTAAAACGGACATTAGGAGAATAAAAATGACTGAAGAACAGTTAAGACTGCTTAAAAAAGCTCTTGACCTATATCATTTCGTAATTGACCAGAGAAGATGCGACAATTATGACAACGATGAGTCCAATGCTTTTTATTACATGAAGCAAGCTCTTTCAGAGCTTATCGGAACAGATATTGACGAGGTTATTTAAAGCAGACTTTGAACGCAGACATAGGAGGATAGACATATGATAGTAGATGTTCCTACAAAAGTAATTCCGGTCTGGTTTATCGAACAATGGAAGAGGGCAAATGCCGAGCCGGATTCTGCCTTGGATAAATTTATTGATATAATGATTAAAGATTGGGAAATGGAAGAAATTCGGCAAACGAAATGAGTTAAGGCGGACTTTTGAAGTGATGTTTGATATAGAAAACAGATTTCATTGCTTTTTACTTGGCGTTCTATGCGGCGTGGGAATTATGATTCTTGCTGTGGTGTTGCTATGAACAAGGAAAGAAAAAAGCAGACAATAACTGCGGATAGCGGATGGCGTTTTAGCTTGGTAAGCGAGGCGAAGTCCATACATCCATTACTGTGGGGGAAGGTTATCCCTGCCGAGTCACCCTTTCTGCGGTTTAAATAGCTCCTTGATAGATGCCCCATGAAAATATGGAGTGCTGAGTGCTTGGAGCTGATTAATTGAAACTTAATTATGCTGTGGAAGTTATAGGGAGCAATGACTTAGCTGGACCATTGTTTCCGAGTTTCAAACAGCACCAGCTATAACTGCGTGGCGGAATAGATACAAGCGGCTATAAGCCGTAGGTAGGCATCGGAGTAGCAACGTTCCACGGAGTAAAACGGTGTCAGTAGACGTAAGCAATTGTGGCTGAGAAGTACCTGAGCCAAGTGCAAGTACCCTTCACTCACAAGGTAGGGGAAAGGGATAGGGGAAAATCATGCGTGGTGCAAATCCACGCCGCAGTTATTAAAAAGGAGAGAGAAATGGTCGAGCTTAAATTCCCTGAAATGGATATGCCAAAATGTTGCGGTGATTGCTTCTTCAATCGGCAAGGTGCAGATACTTGGAAGTGTACTGCCGCATACCCTGTGAGATGGAAAGATTTCGGTTCTCCGCTGGAAAAGCCTGACTGGTGTCCGCTTGAAGAGTCGAAGCACGGCGAGTGGAAAAACGATGTTCAATGTAGTGAGTGTGGATGGTACATGGAAGATGATGTAACACTTTCTCCATGTTTTGTCGGATTCAATTACTGCCCGAATTGCGGTGCAAAAATGTCTTAGTGGTTTGAAGTGGTTTTTCGCCACGCCCCGAGCGGTACACACTGTAGAGGGAGAGATTTTTAATGGCAAATGAAATGAAACGCTTGACGAACAAAGACTATACTGCGTGGGATTTGAATTACAAGGTTGCTTGCCCAAATAATCACCATCAAAAATGGCAGAAACTTGAAAAGATTTTCAAGCGCAAAGCCAGACGGAAATTGAACCAAGAATTGAAAAGGTGGTGATGCCACAATGTACCCTCTTGGAGAGGCTAATATTATGTAGCAACGCCCCGAAAGGGGCATGACAAAATCAGTTAAGGCGGGTCCTTATGTATAAAATGATTACAGAAGCAGTATCAAGGTATCGTTTTGCAAGGTTTTGGGGATTTCCTTTTACTGTATGCATCAAGGCGTTTCTGAGCGTTATATGGAACAAACCAGCTTAAAGCAGAATTTAATGGTTCTTGAATTTTTTTAAATAGATACCGAAAAAACGTGAGTCTATTTAAAAAAACAGGGCAAAATTTTAAATAGCCAACGAATTTCCAAGGAATATGTGCTGAAATCAACATTATTTTTCAATGAGATTGCCAAAAACGCCATTTCGATGTGAGAATAATGCAAAGGATAAGTCAATAACAAATTACGTAGAGAGTCTGGAAACAGGCTCTCTTTTGCTTTATGTAGAAAGAGGAAAGAGGTGATCAAAGAAATGCCAAAAAAGGTCATAAAGCCACAGCCGGGACCGCAAGAGGCATTTCTTTAGGTGCTGAGCACACCCGCAACAATCTGTATTTACGGCGGCGCGGCAGGCGGCGGCAAGTCGTTTGCTATGCTCATGGAGCCGCTGAGGTACGTTGCCGTAAAGGGATTCAATGCCGTTATCTTCAGAGCGCAGTTCTCTGATATAGTCAAAAGCGGCGGTCTCTGGGAAGAGTCAGAAAACATGTACGGTCAAATCAAAGGGGCTACACCGAGAATTGTTGACAAGCAGTGGGTGTTCCGGGATAAGGCCGGGAATGTTGTTTCGAAGGTGACATTTGCCTACGTCAATGAGCAGAACCTTGGGACATGGAAGGGTTCGCAAATTGCTCTTCTGGGATTTGACGAGCTTTGCGATATCCCGGAAAAGGTGTTCTTCTTCATGCTGTCCCGAAACAGAAGCACTTGCGGCGTGGAGCCTTACGTGAGGGGGACTTGTAACCCGGACCCGGATTCGTGGGTTGCAAAGTTCATAGAGTGGTGGATAGACCAAGACACGGGCTATGCCATTCCTGAGAGATCAGGCGTAATTCGATGGTTTATCCGCAGAGATGAAAAAATCTACTGGGCAGATACCAAGGAAGAGCTTTGGGAGAGGTTCGGTTTGGAGACGCCCGAGGAAAAAGCGGAGCCGAGATCAGCGACATTCATAATGTCGAACGTTTACGACAACAAAGAGCTTCTGAAGGTAAACCCGGCGTATCTGGGCAACTTGAAGGCTCTTCCTGAGGTCGAAAGAGAACGGTTCCTGCGCGGTAACTGGAAAATCCGGCCTGCGTCTGGGTTGTACTTCAACCGGGCACAGGTCGAAATCATAAGCGAGGTCAATCCAAAGGATATCCAATACGTCTGTCGAGCTTGGGACTTTGCGGCAACGGAACAGAAGGATTCGAATGACCCGGACTTCACTTCCGGCGTCCTGATGGGCAAGACAACCGGAGGAAGGTTCATCATCCTTGATGTGTTCAATCAGAGAATCAAGGCCGGAGACGTTGAAAAGGTCCTGAAGAACACGAGCGCAATGGACAGGACAAAGTACAAGAACATGTACAAGGTGAGGATACCGATTGACCCGGGCGCGGCAGGAAAGATTGTCGCGGATTCCTATGTGAAGATGCTTGCGGGGTATTCCGTGAGTTCTGAGAGGGTAACAGGAAGCAAAATTGCAAGGGCAACGCCGTTTGCGTCACAGTGGCAGAACGGGAACGTTGCGATACTTGCCGGGGAGTGGAATGAACAGTACTTGGCACAGATGGACTACTTCCCTGATGGGAAGCATGATGACATGGTGGACGCGAGTGCAGACGCATTCAACGAGCTGACGAAGAGCACCCGGTTCAACGTGAGAAATCTTTTGTGAGGTGTTTCTATGTTTGATTCAATCATTGAGAAGTTTAGACGCCGCAGAGCCGAGCGGCTTGCTGAGAGAGGGTACAACATAAAGCATGATCAATACCGGAATTCTGGCGGCGCTGTTAAGATATCCAAGAAGGAGCTTCTTAAAGGGCTTGAACACATGGACGCGCCCGAGGAATCAGAGGAAAACAACAATAATAATCCGAAGCCGCCGTCCGGTGGGCATGGCAACACAAGGCTTCCGTTCGGTCTTTGCAAAAGGTACGGGATTGAGATTCAGGACAGTTGGACACCGAGAGACGCTTGGGATGCCTTAGCCGGGAAGGGAATAACGGCAGAGGGAGCCTATAGACGGCTGAAGAAGGGTGAAGACCCCGGTATTCCTGATAACCCGCCCGAAGGCGGAACATCTACCGAGGGCGAAACGCCGCCTGTCGAGCCGCCCGAAGAGAAACAGCCTGTTAAGACGTTTAAGACCGAAAAGGGCGAAGAGATCAAGGACCTGCAAACGAGTTACGTAAGTTGGAGAACATCGCCGTATACAATAGAAGGTAAAGGAGAGGACGGCAGGTCGTACTACAAGCGCTTCCCGACAAGGGGAGACATGATGTACTTTTTGAAAGAGAAGGGTATTGAAGAAATAAGCGACCCAGAAACAGGGGAAATAGTGAATCCGATGGAAACGGAGTTCCCGGAGATTGTTTTCAAGTCACGCTCTTGGGATGATAAGCACTACAGCGACCCGTCAATTGGAATCCGTAAAGAAAGATATGCGGTATATGCAAAGGACTTTGACGGCAAGAAGCGGGTACTGGAAGACTTTGGTTCGCTGGCGATGGCAAAAGAGTTCTTGCAGGACAGAGGCGTCCCTCTTGAAAAGGTGAAGTATTCCCCGGCGATGAAGAAGGGCGAAAAAGAGCGCCTGAAGTGGCTTGAGTCTGATAAGAAGGAATACATTGAGAAAGACGGAGAAAAGTATGGAGACCTGAAATGCGAAAAAGACTACTGGGATGATTATTCCCTGAGAGGTTCGACCGAGGAAGGAAAAACCTTTTACAGGGAATTCCGGACAAAGCGTGATCTTATGACGTTCCTGAAAGAACAAGGGGTAGAAAAAGTCAAGATCAGTGGCGAGGAAATTAATCCTCAGGAATACGAAGTTCCGAAGTCTGTTGCATCTATTCAAGGAATAGATTACCAAAAGCTGTATTTAGAGGCTGACGATGCCGGAAGAGTTAGTGTGCGAGGCATGGACCTTGATGATCATGACAGGTTGATAATCAGAAAAGCCCGGGATGAAAGCTATGAGGAATTCAAAACGAGGATGGAAAAAGACTACGGGGTCCCGCCGTCTAAGATAGACATTTCTGACGAAGCGCAGGAGAGGTTGGATAGGATAATCGAAGAGGATAAAGAGAAGGCAAGAAGGAAAGCAGAGTTTGAAGCAAAGTCCGTTCGATACGGCACTTATAGATACAGCGATTTGACCATTGGAAAAATGTACGGCTCTCCTACGCTTTATGGATACAACGAGCGCGGCGAAAAGGTGAGTCTCAATTCCAGTTCTGCTGAAAGCGTTGGAGATTTGGTCGAGGGCCTTGAAAAATACGGACTGAGTTTGGATAATGTAGCGGTGTCAGATGATATGAAGGAAGCGGTTGAAGAGTTCAAAAAGTACAGGCAAAGATTCAACGAAGAGGCAGTACAGCTTGGCGATAAAAAGTACGTGGACCCGCACATCGTCAAAATCGGACCGGGCGTGTTTGGCGGAAAAGGACAAGATGAGTATGGAAGGGAAGTAAAGATTCTCACCCGAAGCGATTTACTGAGCGTTGTTGACGAATGCAGATCACGCTATGGGGTGGAGCCGGAAATGCTCATTACATCAGAAGAAGTCAAGAGAGATTATGAGGAAAAGAAGGCATACATCAAAGAGTTCGACAGCAAAGCGGTTGACTTTGAAGGTAGCAAGTATATGGGAATTGGTTTGGAGTATTCATACGCCTACGGCTTTACAATTACTGGCTCAGACATAAGGGGACGTTACAGGAAAATAGACACTGGCTCATATCAAGAGGTTAAGAAGAAACTTGAAGACGCTGGGCTTGACATTTCCAAACTTGAAAATTCGACAGACACAGCGAAGAAGCAGGTTACGTTCTGTGCAAAAGAAGAAGAACTGAAGGGAAAACCCGGCTACTATGAAATAGACGGGCATGTTTACTCTGACCTGAGAATCATGACGGATGACAACGGATTCTGGTACGTCTATGGGCATGACGCGCTTGGTGAAGATAAGCGCTGTTATACAGTAGATAGCCGTGACGAAGCTATGGACATTGTGGAACAGAGCGGTTCTCAGGACTATAAGCTGTATAATAAAAAAGGAATAGAGGTCCCGCGCCCGGAGGATGGCATGAGGCGAGTGAGAATGTTGCGTACCCAAGAAGGCTCATTCAAGATCATGGCTACCGTTGGCGCGTCAGAAACAAAAGAGGTATATCAGGCAGTCGATGAGAAAGAAGCGAGAGAGTGGCTGAAGTCAAAGGGCGTGGATGAGGAAAACATCACGACAAAGGGCATGAATCCCAATGATGACGTTGTAAGGACGCATACCTGTCTTTCGCTTGCCTCATTTGACAATCACAGAATGGAAAGAGAAGATAGATACGACACGCTCAAGACAATGAGCGACAGCAAAAAGAAGGAAGTTGTCGATATGCTTACAGACATGTTCGATCAGGGTTCTTATGTAATAAGAATGAGAGGACATTTTGAGGACGTTTTCGACACGCACTTTAAAAATCTGCTTGAGACCGGAACAAGCGGAGGTTCAACCGATAAGACTGGAAGAAGAGAAACAGGCGAGGAAGTGTTCGGGCACTCTCATAAGATAAAGGCTGAGGAAGCCGAAAAGTACGGGTTCCTTGGACTTGGAAACGATGAGGAACAGTACAACTCAGGGGTTGCGAGGTGGTACGGCAAAATCCTGTACACGTTCAAGAAAGACGCCTTGAAGGACAGGGTTACTTATATGTTTGGAGATTCGCTTGACACCCGCTGGGCCACATCAGAAAGACGGGCGCTTGCAGGGTACGCAGGGGAACATCCTACATATGAGGGCGTTTCTCCTGTCGCAAAGGTGACACTTGGCAAAATCCTGTCAGCGTACAGAAGGTATAAGAATGGCGAAATCTCCTTCAGCGACTTCTATGATAAGACAAGCTCTTACTGCAAGAACGGATACGTTGAATGTCAATTCCACGACCTGTTAAAGATGAGTGATGTTGAAAGTGTTATCTTCCCCAAAAATCTTCTGAGGGACACTTTCGACTCTATGACACAGGAAAAACGCAAAAAAGTGTTTGACGAAATGCAGAACATGGGTGTAAAAATGAAGTACGAGGATTACGGCGTATTTCAGGACGCCTACGAGTTTCTGAGGAAGGAGTATAGTCTGTAATGAGTGAGTTACGCTATTTCGGAATGGATGAGGAAAAGTCTGATTTTGTTGTCTTTGAGATGGACAGAGAAGATGACCTTAACATTTTCTTCTGGGTAGATATCAGCAGTAATGTCCCGGACATTATGATAGTTCCGTCAACAAGGTTCTTCAGCTACCTGTCACACACGGCGTCCCCGTTCTACGTGAAGGAAGACGGCGTTGAAGACAAGATAGAAAAGGCGCTTGCAATCATTGAGGACTTTCCGAAAGACAAGCTGAAGGAAAGGTTTGAAGGGCTGAATGAGTTCCTGCAACAGATAAGGGAAAAGGACATTGATGAAGTAGAAGATCAGGAAGAGACAATGGAGGAAGAAGTTAAAGAGGCGAGAAACGGAAGCGGATACTGGCCTTTTGAGCCAGAAGTATGGTAAAATGCGAAGATTTTCTCATTAAAGAAAATTGTTCACAACTTGTTCATGAAAATGTCACTTGAAAATGCTAAAGTTAATATGCTGGAATAGGTATATTATAAGCTCTTTAAGTGAAACAACAATTTAAGGCGATGGCTTTGCGGCTATCGCCTTTTTGCTTTTTCGGAGGTGAAGCGGCTTGGCAAAAATGAATGATAAGTACGTTAGCAACGCGCTTCGCCTTGTAGAGAGCTACACTGGTGTTAAGGCTGTAAGGCCGCTTGGAGACCCGAGCTTCCGAGTAGACGGCGGTTATCAAAACATGCTGACAAAGTTCGGAACGATACGCGATTCAAGCGAGTACTACACTTACGTTGGTGAAGGTCCTGTCTCTGACCAAGAGCTTGTCGAGTTCTACGAGCAAAACGGACTGTTTGCAAGGGTGATTGATGCACCTGCTGAAGAGGCCGTAAAGCACGGCTTTGAGCTGAAGAATCTGGAAGACGATGAGATCAGCGATTTTGTCTTTGAATGCTTGGATGAGCTTGACTGGGAAGAAACCGGAATGCAGAGCCTTAAATGGGCGAGACTGTTTGGTGGTTCGATTGCGGTTCTCTTGATCAATGACGGACGGGGGCTTGAGGACCCTGTTGACTATAAGAACATCAAGTCAATTGATGATATCCGGATTTTCGACAGGTCGCTTGTAACGCCTGAGTATTCAAGCATGTACAAGTACGAGCACCAAGACCCGTTTAGAACAAGGGGCAGTAGGCTGGGGTATCCGGCACACTACACTGTCTCTTCCAGAAATGGAACGTTTGTTGTTCACGAGCAGAGATGCTTGATATTCCAGAACGGTGTCCTTCCTGAAAACACTTCCACGGCTCAGTATCAATTCTGGGGCATGCCTGAATATGTCAGGGTAAACCGGGCGATCAGAGACGTTGAAGTTGCACACAGTATGGCTCCGAAGATGCTTGATAGGTCCGTACAGGGCATCTACTCAATGAAGGACCTGTCTTCTCTTCTGGCAACAGAACAAGGCGAAAGCGATATCCTTAAAAGACTTCAGACAATCGACATGGCAAAGGGACTCATGAACACCATGATTCTGGATGCCGAGGGCGAAAACTATGACTTCAAGAGTTTCGCCTACACTGGCGTGTCTGACGTTATCAATACAACATGCAATTATCTGTCTGCGCTGACTAACATCCCGCAGACAATTCTTTTTGGACGGTCCCCGGCAGGCATGAACGCCACGGGTTCATCCGACCTTGAGAATTACTATAACTATATCGAAAGAATCCAGAAGCGCATGCTCAGAAGCAATCTGCGGTATCTGATTGCTCTGCTTTGCGAGGCTGGCGTTCACACGGGGGAAGTCAAGAAAGTCCCCAAGATCAATATAGAGTTCAATTCCATTTGGTCTATGTCCGAGCAGGAAAAGGTATCCCTTGACTTGCAGAAAGCTCAGGTCGAGTCCACAAAGGCGAACGCCGCTGTTGCTCTTATCGGTGCTCAGGTCCTTGACCCGAGCGAGGTAAGGAAACAGTACGCCGATGAGGATGAGTTTGACATAGATTCAATGCTTGATGACTACACCGAGGAAGAGCTTGAAGAAAACGCTCCTGCCAATCAGCAGGACGGGGGAGACCCAATGGCGGCTATGATGGGAGGCGGCGGTGGCGGCGGCAATCCCTTGGAGGCTATGATGGGCGGCGGTGCCCCGGGCGGAGATGTTCCGGGTGATCAGCCCGAGGAACAGATGCCGACAGGGAAGCCTAAGAAACCGGGCAAGCCCGAAAAGCCTACCGTTGAAGAAATGAGGCGGAGAGGCAAACACGGCAATTCTCCTGAAGCGGCCCCTGAGGCAACAAAGCTTCCGCAGGATATGCTGGGTGAAGAAGAGAACGAAGACTCTGAAGACGAAATGGCAGGCGAACCTGTCAGACTGACCGAAGAGCTTATAAGAGACGTTGGCAGAGGAATGCCTATCAGCGAGGCAATCAAGATGCATAACGGAGTTTATAAGGGCGGAGTTGGAGTTCTCATGATCAGAGGCAACAAGGTCCTTACCGCCACAAGGATTGATGGTGATTCAGGCGGGTTCGGTCAGGTTGCTGGCCCGGGTGGTCACATTGAAGAGTTCGAAACTCCTGAGGAAGCGGCAATCAGGGAGACCGAAGAAGAATTCGGAATCCGGCCCGTTTCCCTGAAGCTCCTTGGAATAATCGGAGACAGAGACCCTGAGGTCAAGAAGTCTTATATCTTTGTCGCAAACGAGTACTATGGAGACATTGCTTGCGATGAAGTTGAAATGAGAGTTCCGGTTTGGCGCGAGATAGTAGACTTGTACGACATTGAAGACAAGCTCTTTGAACCGTTCAAAGAAAGCTTGACGATGCTACTTCAAGAGATGTACCGGGAGGATGAAGACGATATCGGATTCATAGCTCCTGATGACGTCTATGATGCGCTGTAAGATAAAAAAGTAACGCTGTAACCGCTTTTTACTGCCGCAGGCCAACGTAGCCAACACGACAGGAGTGCGCACGAATAAAGGCGGTTCACCCCCCTGCCGTACAAGCGTTGTAAAAGCCCGGATGGTACGGGCTTTAGTTTGGAGTACGGTTTTTATAAAGAGGTGTGATTATGGACTCTGTTCTCAAGTACCGCGAAAAGAGAATAAAAAGGCTTGAGAAGCGGTTTGGGACGTATCACGGCTCTTTCCGGCTTGATGCTGATGAGGAAGAGAGCAATAACGGGAACAATAATGGCAACTCTTTTCATGGCAACACAAGGATTCCTTTTGGCCTTTGTCAAAGGGAAGGGATTCAGATCGAAAAAGACTGGACCCCGAAAGACGCTTGGGACGCTCTTGCTGGCAAAGGGTATTCTGCTGGCGAGGTTTATACCGAGCTGAAAAAGACTGGAAAAGTTGCACCGAGAAAGCCAAAGGCCCCGGAAAAGACTCCTGCCGAGCTGAAAAAGTTGCATAAAGACTTTACTACTGCCAAGAAAGAACTGAAGAAGCGGGAAAAGCTGGAAAAGGAAAAAAGCACTGTTCAAGAGGGGATAAAGGCTTGCGAGAATAGAGCTGGATGGTATGATCATGACGCCAAGAGAGCAAGAGAAAAGGTTGCATGGTTCATTGAAAAATATGGCTCAGAGGAAGCAATACCGTCAGTTAAAGACCCGAATTCACATGATATATATCCTCCATATACCTATTATGAGATGGCAAAGGATGATATAAAAAGGGATGAAAAATGGGCCAAAGACGAAAGAGACATGATAGAAGTAGCAAAGAAAAAGATAGAAGGGTTAGATGAACAAATCAATGCTCTGAAAACGAAGGAAGACTATACCAAAGCCGCCGATGAGCTTTTAAAGCACTCTCCTTACACTGAAAAGGTGAAAAGCTTCAGAGCTATTGAGGAAGAGGCAGAGAGCGACAGAAAATCCCTTGCATATTCACAAGATCAGTTAGAAAAGTTCAAGTGGAACAAGTCGTATTTCGAACAGCTCAGGCAGAGAGCCGCAGACGCAGGTGAACAGGACGTTGTAGAGTTCTATGAAAGTCACGGAATTGCGGCAAGCAAGTTGGCTATCGAAAAGTACGAAAAGAAGGTTGAAGAGCTGTCAAAGAAGGTCGGAGAGTACGATAAACGGCTGAGTGAGGTAAAGGCGGACGCTTCAGATAAAGACTGGAAGCAGATTTATGACCTGTCTATTGAGCGCGATACCGTTGTAGAAAGCGATTATGAACACAACGGATTTAAAGATGCGTCAAAGAAGCTGAAAAGCTACAAAGTAAAATACAGCGGTCCCGTAAAGTACGCAAGTCAGCCTTCCGATGAGAGAATAATCTCTGATTTGTGTGGACCTGATAAAACTGGTGGCTCTTGCGTATCTGTGGCCTTTGCATATATAGCCAACAAGGCCGGATACAGAGTGCTGGACTTTAGGGGGGCTTCATCCCGAGAAACATTTTCGACATGCTCAAGACGTCTTGTAAGGGAACTTGGTGGTGAAGAGTCAGGCAATTACAATGGATTTGAATCAGCGCATAAAGTTCTTAACTCTGTTCAAGAAGGAAAAGAGTATTACTTTGTAGCTGGCTCACACGCAACGATAGTCAGGAAAAATGAAGGAAATCTTGAATACCTTGAGTTGCAGGACAATGACGGTGGCTGGCATTCCCTTGATGACAGCGTATTAAAGAACAGATATGCCTGCAAGTCAAAAAGGACTCATTATGGCAGAGCATTGGAAAACCCTGCCCTTATAATAGAAACGAGCAAGCTTGCTGAAAGCAAGGACTTCATTTCCCTCATGGGATATATAAACACGGCTGAAGAGAAACAGAAGAAGGGAAAAGGCGGTGGGATGAAGTGAAACGGATTTACAAAGCGGCAAAAGGTGACAAAGTTTGGTGGGTTGACTATCCCAACGTCATAGGAAAGTTTGTTTTTACGCTGGACAAAAAGAAGTTCTTCAACCTGTTCGGCGATTATCCGCAAAAACTCAGCGTTGAAGAGTGGATTGCTTTCAACGAGGACAATCCATACTGGGAAAAGTTCTTTGCGGAGGAAAACCGGGATTACATCATTGATCACATCAAAGAGCTTGAGGTCCTTGGAAAGCTTGATGTTGTAAAGAGGGCATGGGATAGCGTTTAAGCTGTTCCTTTTGCTGGTGCACAGGAAGGGGTACAGGATGAACATAAGACCCTTGAGGGGTATAGATGTACTCCGGAAAAACAAGTTTCACACAGGGCAAAAGAAGACGTCTGGCGAGGTCACAGCGAGGAAAGACCCTGTGTATCCGATATCGGCAGAGCGAGAGCTTGCGAGAGGGACGCTTGCCTATACGGACATGATCATAAAAACATCTCAGCCTTACATCGACCGGATTATGAGGCAGTACGAAGAGAGAAGTTACCGACAGGACGATGCTGGTGACTTCATCTCTGCAATCAGGGGGCACAAGTTCTCTGCGGCAGAGAAGCTGAGTCAGAAGACCGGGGCACTGAAGAGGCTTGAGAAAACCTATGTTTTCAGCGGCAATCTTGCAAAGAAGCATTCCATCAATGACTGGGATGAGCAATGCAAGGGCGCTCTTGACATGGGCGTGAACAAAGAGTGGTACTCTGAGCACATGGAAGATATGGTAGGAAACTGGGTCCGGCAGAACGTGAGCAAAATCCAGTCGATTCCTTCCGAGTATCTGACAGAAGTCGAAAACATCATTCGCTGGGGATATGAGACCCGGCAACCGAAGGTGAATGTTTACAGACGCCTTGAAAAGCTGGTAGGACTGTCGAAGTCCAAAGCTATGATGATAGCGCGAGACCAACTTGGGACGCTGAATTACCAAATGACGCGATTTGAGGCCGAAAGCGCCGGGTGCTCAAAGTACATCTGGATTACGAAGAGAGATAACCGGGTCAGAGACAGTCACAGAGCCTTGCACGGCACTGTGCAGAGTTGGAACAATCCGCCTCCGATGTGGTACATGACAAAATCGAGAGGCCGGGTGTACACAGGAAGGTATTGCAATCCGGGAGAGGACTACGGATGCAGATGCAGAGCAAAGCCTGTATTTGATCTGGATGGTGCGAAAGAGCTGTTAGCTCAAAGATTCAAAGCATTATAGGAGGGTCCGTGCAGATGAAAAACTCTGTTAATGAATATAGAAAAAGACGCTCTGCGAGAATAAAAGAAAAATCGCCGTTCCGCATGGACGCTGTTGACGCATACCGTGAGCGCAGGCTTCTGCGCATGCAGGCGAGGTTCGATGCAAACCCGCAGATTGCGTATGGCATTGCTCAGGGGATGGGCATTGACACGGAGGGCATGAGTCCTTATGAGGTCTGGGAGGCAATCCGGAAAAAGAATCCCGGTGGCCTTGGAAAGAACACGCCGAGGAACAAGAAAAACACCAATCTCAAGTCTGGAAAAAACCAGCCTTCTCACAGAGAGTCTATCAAGGGCGTTACGCCGAAGATGGCAAAAGAGGCCGGGTACGTTGGCGGCTGGGTTCCCCCACAGATGGAGGGAATGGATGATGCCGATGTTCACAAAAGCCTGACTGCCTGTCACAAAATCGGTGGCAAGCATTATGAGAACGGAACAAAGATGGCGAACATGGACAACAAGAGATTCTTGAGGACGTTCACCACTCATGGCCTTGATCATGTACAGCAGGTTGTCGAAAAGACAAACCAAGCCGCAGACGAGATTGACAAAATCGTAGGGAACGAAAGATTCATCCGTGAGCCTATCGACAGAAAGCTCATGCTCTACTCTGCGTGGTTCCATGACACGGGCATGGATGGCGGCTTGCACCCTGATGAATTCGAAAACGATAACGGAAACGGAGTCCGAGAGGCACACGGTGTCAACTCCGCGCTTCATATTCTTGAACATGCGGACGAGCTAAGGAAGCAGGGCGTTAATCCAAATCAGGCGGCGTTCATAGCGTTTGCTCACACAAAGAGTAAATCCGGCATTAACGACCTGACCGATGTTAAAGACTGGGAAATTGGCCTGAAAACTCTTAGCGATGCGGCAGAAAAGAGCGGAATTAAATTTGACGCGAACGAAGTTTTTGGCGGGAAACCGACAAAGAAAAACATTGGTCAGATGGCGGCGCAGGTTGCGGCCCTGCGTCTTGGAGACGCGAACAGAGAAGCAAACATCCCGCTTAGGTCACAGACGGGCGGCGAGTATACGGTGAAAGGCCGTCCAAAAGTGGAGCAGTGCAAGGGACTCAAAGAGGAAGAGGACGCTTCCGATATCAGTATTACCCTTGACGGCAAGGAACACGTTCTTGGACCAGAGGACGAGTACTTTGAAGGCGTTAAATATAAATTCAGCAAGCACGTTGTCCTTGGCGAGAGGAACATGGTAGCAATCGACACACACTTCAACAAGAAGCACAACAGCTTGCAGTTGAACGTTGACCTTGACGGTGGCAACGAGGTTCCTTGGTCCACGACAGAAGCTCTGCTTGAGCGGTGCGGCGAGCTGAATACGATAAACGGCGTCCCGGGCGCTCTGAAGATCAGCATGACTGGCCTGAAAAGTGCCGATGATATGAATGAGAATACCATAAATGCCTTTATGACAATGTGGAACACCATTCAAACAAAGAAGATCAAAGACGGAAGACACAAAGGTGAGCTTTCGTACAAAGGAATTGGAGACGTTGTTCTTGAGTTCGAAAACGGCGATAAGCTCAGCCTTGCCAAAACCCTTGGTGACATTTCCAGCTTTGAATTGTCTGAGGACAAGACGGAATGGATAGACAAAAGGAAGCTTAAGAACTACAATTAATCCACTTGACAATGCTCGAATGTTAGAGTATAATGACAGTGGAGGGAGGTATAGCAATGAAGCTTGAAGAGAAGAAAAGGGCACAAATCGGCAAGGGTGAATACGTCTGGTTCAACTACTCCGTTCCTGAGGTAAAAACAGAGAAGGGATGCATTGACCTTGCGTACCAAATCGCGAAAGTCGGAAATATTGATCTGGTGGACTGCCGTGGATATCACGACATGGATACTCACGAGAACTATGCGTTCTTTGAGTCTATTGATGAGTTCACTGAAGGACTTAGCGACCTGAAGAAAATCGATGTTGATACGATCAGCATTCGATTTGTCGAAGGAGAGAGTACTGTCGGCGTCAAGATTCATCCGGTCTGGAACGATGAGAGCGGGACAAACGTGTCGGTGAGCGGCATGAACCGCGCACTTGTCGAGAAAATTGCCGGGGCAATCGAGAAAATCTCACCCGGCAAGTAAGTAAAACAGAACAAGAAAAGGCACCGTCTGTTTAGGCGGTGCTTTTTCATGCCCTGCAAAGAGGTGGTACTGTGGATTTCGCCTATATCAAAAACAGACTTGTGTCTCTTAAGAAAGATTTGGAGGACGCCAAGTGCTTTGGGCAAGAGGCAGAGTACCACGAGGACCTTGAAACTCTTAAAGATATCATTCAAGGCTTGAATGAGCATATAAGGAAGCAGAGAAATGACTCAGCTTTCTTTGAGAAAGAGCTTGAAGACAAACAGGAGCCGAAGTGGAGTCCTGTTGTTGAAGAGTACAGGAAACGCAGGCAAAAGCGGTTGGATGCGAAAGCAGAGGGCCGCTGGATTACTACTGAAAACAATCACCACATTCATTTAAATGAAGAAGGTGTTCCTGATAAGGGCAACCCTCACGTTATCGAGGCGATGAGTGGCAAAGTGGGAAGCCCTAAGCACAGCATAAGCAGTGCTGAGGATGCGAAAAAGCACAGGGAAAACACTTCAAAGCTCAAGGACGCCGTTACGCAGTCCGAGCTTATGCTTGAGAGGTTTACCGATGGCTTAAAAGAAAAAGAAGAGGAAAAAGAGCTTCATATAAAAGAGCTTAAAGAGCACTCTGAATACTGGAAAGATATTTTGGACGGCAAAAATTACGAAGATGTGAAAAAGAGTGCGGACGAGTTGCAGAGCAGGATTGATGAAATCCGTGATCAGATAAAGAACCACAAAAAAGAGTACGGTCCATACTCCGAGGATATGCCCAAAGAGGTCTGGGATGAGAGAAAAAAGCTGATAAACAAAGAGGTCGAGCTTGAAGATGAGTATGATGATAAATACGAGAGGCTTTTGTTGGGATTCAGAGACATAGAGGACATTAAGAAAAAAATAGCTGAAGATGAAGATGCTTTAGAGTATTTCAAAAGCAAAAAGTCTGAGTCTGAAGAAGAGCTTAAGAAAGCAAAGAACAGATATGAAAGCTCTGTTGCTGAGTATAAAGCGTATTTTGATGAGCGAAACAAAAAGACGCTTGAGAGGATAAAGAGTCCTTATGACATAGAAAGCACGGAAGATGCAACTGACTACTTGAAAGCAAAAGGATATTTTGACGGAGACCCGATGGAAATTGACGAGAACGTCAATTTAGACGGAATCCACAAAACGTGCGCATTCGAAACAGTCAGAAGCTTGGAAAAAATATGTGAAGACTACCCGTTTTTAACCGGGAAACTAAAAGGTATAAAAACGGTTGAAAACGAGGGCATGCCGTATAAAGACAGAGAAGCGTATGCTTACGCAACCGGAAAAAGCATTGTTCTTAACAAAGCCTACTACAACGACCCGATGAAAATCGAAAGCGAATATAAAGGTAGCGTTGAAAGCGGGTGGAGCGTAAGCGGGACCGAGTACCCGTCAGTAATAGACCACGAGTTTGGACATGTGGTGGAGTTCTTCTTGAACGAAAAACTAAACGGGAAGAGGGCTTCTGATATAGTGGCACAAAGGGTTGCAATGCGTAGGTTTGAGTTATCAAGTCCAGAAGACGCAGACGAGTATCCTGAGTATTACGATTTTATAAGATCAAGTGTGAGTAGGTACAGCGTAGATAACTACGGAACGCGAAGGGATGAGCGCGGTGAGCTTGTCTACAAAAACTACGGAGAAAACACAGAAGTTTTTGCCGAAGGGTTTGCAGGCGGACGGTGCAGTGAGTCTCCTAACGCAACGGTGAAGATGATTCATGAAGAGATAAACAAGCTCGTAAAGGAGGTTTTCGGCTGATGACTGTTGAAGCACCGAAATGGCTACAGTCAGATAACATTATCAAAGTAGCCGACCCCGAACACGAGCTGAGGCCGGAATCCGCGCTCTTGGCTTTGAAAAGCGATGCCCCGGATGAGGAAAAGGCGAATTTCGAAAAAGAAATGACCAGCTTCATCCGAAAGTTTGCAAAGGTCGTATTTCCAGAAATGAAAAACCCGTATTACAAGTGGACGGGCGAGGTTGTTGACGGCAAGAGCAGGCAAGATTCCGTGGATAAATTCAGAAAGCGCAGACAGATGCGAATGGACATAATCGCCTACAGGAAACGGCGTAAAAGCCGCCTTGACGCGAAGGAAGAGGGCCGATGGGTCACAACTGAGAACGACAACAGGGTCCACATCAACGAAGAGGGTGTGCCTGACAAAGGGAACCCTTATGTTCTGAAGGCGATGACAAGCGGAACGAAGACCCGTGAAGAGGTCGGAATGTCCAAGATTCAGAAGAGAAGAACAAAGATCAAGAAAAGCTCAGATGCTTATAACGCTGAAGACAAGGCCGTGGACGAGTGCGCAGGAAAGTATTACAAGATTTGGGAAGAGTACAACCGTGCATATCGACATGTCGAGACGGTTGACAATATCTATATGAAAGCTCTTGAACAGGCGGGTATAGGTGAGAAGGACGGAGACAAGCTCAGGAAAGAAGTTGAAGAGCTTGAAAAAAAGCACAAAGAGGACCCGCACAATAGAGAGATTGAGTCTGAATACAACAGCAAAAGATTTCTGCTTGCAGAATATAATGAATGTTTTGGAGAAGAGACAAAGGAAGCACGAAAAAAAGCGGAGTCTCTGAAGAGGGAAGTTGACAAAGCAAAGAAAGAGCTGGATAAGCACGTTTCTGATAGAAAGAAAAGCTTGGAAGAAATGCGGAAGAGTATGGACAGAGATGTTCAAACCCAGAAGTTTTACTCAGCAGAAGAGCGCGAGAAGATCAAGCATGACTTTATTAACGGAAACGGACTAAGCAAGCTCACCGATGAGGACAAAGCAAAAATAGCGGAAACCATTGACAGCGCCTCAGATGCTCAGCTTTCCGTCCTCCAAAACTCAATGAAGAATGCGCGGATAATGGCTGTAGAAGACACAGCGAATCCGGGAATGTCAAGCCACTATCACCCGATGAACGGCATAATCTACCTTGAGAGAGACGATATGTCGAACCCGAGGGTATTCTGGCACGAGTACGGTCATTACATGGATGACTTCAAGCACAGCGGACTTGAGTACAATGTTGTTACCCGTGGGGAAGGCTCTGCTTACGAGGGTAAGGCCCAAACGTTTACCGATATCCTTGAAAGCGAAGTGAAGGTGTTCGGGAAAGACGGGGTAGAAGACGTGCAGGCGATGTTCGACAAGGTGGCCCCGGGGAAGTTTGAAGTCAAAACAAACGACAGAGAGGACTATCTCAGCGTTGTGGACCCAAAAACCGGACTGATGATTGATTATGATCACGGGCCGTCTTTCGAGCTTCAGACAGCTTTTGATTCAATCATTGATAGTTGGATAAATGGCGGTCCTGACGGCGGGGAGCTTCACGAGTATTACAAGTCAATCGGCTACCCTGAAGAGTCCGAAAGACCCAAAAGGGAAGATTACATAGAAACCTACGTTACGCCAAAGAGAAAGATTGAGAGGGAACGCGAAAAGTTCAAGGGCGCTGAAGAACAGTGGTATCAGAAAATGCGGGAATACAGCGAAAAGCAGGATGCGGTCCGAGATGCACACCCTGAGTTTCATGACAGAGTAAAGGGAATATACGAGAAGAGGGGCAAGAGAGAAAAGTTAGTTGCTCCGGTCAGCGATTGCCTTTGCGCTATCATGAGGGGGCAGGTCTTCAGTATTTACGGATGCCACGACAGGGAATATTACCGTCAGAGCGACAAAGCGCTGAATGAGTGGGCGGCAAACATCCACCAAATGATGTTCACGCAGGACAAGGAAGCGATAGACTTTCTGTCTGAGGTGATGCCGAAAACAATGAAGAAAGTGAAGAGGTCGTATAACGAGTATCTTTGGAGGAACTTGGCAGAATGAAAAGTTTCGATGAAGTGGTGGACTCCGAATTCCTTAAAAAGTATTCGGATAAAATAAAAGGGTGCTATGCGCTTATTGACAAGCAAGGAAGACTTGACTTAGAAAACCTAAGGACTCTCTTCTATGCTTTGAAGGGCGAGGAAAACCCGTACAGGTTCACTTATGCGGCAATCCACGGCATGCAGGACCTCATGAGTACGTGGGACGTACCCCCCAAGTTTCGTGGTCAGGAAGAAAGAATCTACAAGATGTGTCTGGACAAGGACACAACTTGGGAAGAGCTTCTGGGCCAAAAGTTTGACGAGAATGTCTTACTTTGATCAAGATATATTAACAGGACGCAGAGATGTGTCCTGTTTTTATATGCGATTCCGTTTGCGGTCGTTGACCGCAGACAGAAAGGAGCGGATGCAAAATGTCTAATCTTAAAAGTGTTGTACGCTTCGACAGTATGCCCATGCCGAGAGCGTATTTCACCCCCGAAGGTTACTTGAAGGACAGGCCAATCCTGACTTCATGTGGAATCTTCGAATATAGCGACCACGGGAATGTCCGGAGAGAGCTTCGGCTTCCTGAGGATGTTTTTTCTCCCGAAAGCTTGAGTAGCTATCTGGGAAAGCCTGTTGTTCTGACTCATGACGCTGGGCTGATTGACAAAGACAACGTGGCTGAAAACCAGATAGGAACTATCCTGAGCAAAGGAGAGCGAAGTGGCGATGACGTCAAAGCCGAGATTATTATCCATGACACGGACGCAATGAAGTCTGCTGGGCTTAAAGAGCTGAGTCTTGGATATAACCTTGATTTGGATGAAACGCCCGGTGTCTGGAATGGTCAACGCTATGACGCTGTTCAGAAGAACATCCGCATTAACCACTTGGCTCTTGTCAGAGAAGCAAGGGCCGGAGAACAGGCCCGATTGAACTTGGACGGTCGGGCTGAAAAAACTATCCTGACAGGAGGGAAGAATATGACCAAGAAGACCAAGAAGCGTACTTCTCACGCCGATGCGGTTCTTTCTGATGAAGAATTTCAGAAAGCGGTAGAGGAGTACAAGAAAAATCGTGCGGCTAAGGCTGATGCCGAAGACGAAGAAAAGGTCATTGGAGTCGAGGCTGAGGCTGAGCCGGAAGGCGAATTCGGCGATGTGGAAAAGAAAGTTGCCGAGGTTAAAGAGCGCCGTGACCGCAGAGATGAGCAGGGAGACCCCAAGGACACCGATGAGGCGATGGGCATTATCGCACATCAGGATGAGGACCTTGATACCCTGTTCGACCTCATTGACACTCTGCTTGCCAAGCTGAATTTCGATGCGGCTGGCCCCGAGGAAGAGGAAACTCCCGCTGAGGAAGTTCCTGCCGAGGCAGAGGAAGAGGAAGACTTTGAGGAAGACGAAATTGACGAGCTGAATGAGCTGAAAGGCCATAAGGACGCCGATGAAGAGCTTCCCGAAGAGGAAGAAGAGGAAGAGGACTTCATCGAAGACGAGGATGACGAAGAGGAAATCCCCGTTGACGAGGAAGAGGAAGAAGACTTCATCGAAGATGAGGATGACGAAGAGGAAGTCCCCGTTGACGATGAAGAGGAAGAGAACGAAGACGGCGTTCTGGGTTCCCTTGCCGCAGGCGCGGTTGGCGGTGCGCTTTCCGGTGCTATGGGCAAGAAGAAGAAAGAGAATGAGGACGCCGATGACACTGAGGATGAAGATGATGAGGATGATGACTTCAACACCGATGGGTGCGGACGCCGTGTGAACATGGACGCCGTTGACCGTCTGGTCAGTCAGAAGCTCAAAATGGACAAACTCGGTGAGCAGGTCGGTATTCACGGGCTGGGGCATAAGTCCGTTGGGTACGCCAAGAAGGCCATTATCAAGAAGGTCCGTCCGGGCATCCGTCTTGATGGCAAGAGCGATGCTTATGTCAACGCTTGCTTTGACATGGCAAAGGCTGAGATCAAGAAGAACGCCAAAAAGGACGTTTCTTATCAAAAACGGCAGATGTTCAACAAGAACACCCGCATGGATTCTGCCGCTTCCGGCTCTGACGCTTCTCGTAAGAACATGATCAAGCGTCAGATGAACCACAAGTAATTAAAGGAGGGTTTGAAAATGATTCAGACTGCATATGGCTTTAATACCCCTATCGGTCAGCCGGGAGGTCTCTACGACCTGTCTCCGGTTGAAATTGACGCTTTTCTGAATGAAGAAAATGATGGCGTCATCGGCTTCGGCATGGGTGTCGTAAAAGGCACCGCCGCTGGCACTGGCGTTGCGCTTCCCGTCTCCGGCTCTGCCGCTGGCGATTTTGAAGGCATCGTTGTGAACCGCCGCACCACAGAGAACAACGATAACGGTGTTCCTGTGATCAAGAACAAGGCCACTGTTGGCGTTCTCCGCTATGGTCGGATTTACGTCAAGCTGGCTGAGGGTGCTGACCCGGCCTACGGCAAGGCCCTGTACATGGTCAAGACTGGCACTGACGCCGGGTGCTTCACTGATTCTTCCAGTAGCACCGTGGCGATCAAGGGACGTTTCCTGACTGGGACGATTGACGGCATTGCGGCTGTCGAGCTGTTCCATCAGGCTCAGTCCTAATTTATGCTTCGGATAAAGGAGGACACGAATTATGGCTAAACGTACTTACAATCCGCTGGATAAGGCGGTTCTGAAGAGTTCCGGTGCGGCGGCTACCCTGATGGCAACAATGCAGAGCGAACGGAAGATGTTCCGTTTCGACAGCGTTGATGCCGCCGCCGTCTTCATGGCTAAGGAGCTGGACTATGTGAAGTCCAAGAGCTACGACAAGCTCTATCCTCAGTTCACCGCGCTGTCCACGTTCCCTGTGAACAGCGATGCTAACCCCGGTGCTGAGTCCATTACCTTCTATACCTATGATATGGAAGGCTTCGCCAAGATCATCGACAACTACAGCACTGACCTGCCTCGTGCCGATGTGAACGGGACACCGCATAGTGTGCCCGTCAAGACCCTTGGCGTTTCCTACGGCTACAGCAATCAGGAAATGAGAGCTTCCCGCATGAGCGGCAAGTCTCTGGATGCCCGCAAGGCTGAGAGCGCTCGTTTCCAAGTAGACAACGCGACCAACAAGATTGCTTGGTGCGGCGATGCCAAGAACGGTCTGCTTGGCGTTCTGTCCACTGGCCAGAACATTCCCGTAATGAACCTGACTGCCGGTAATACTTCCGGCCTTATTTCTTGGGCTGGCAAGACCGCTGACGAAATCGTTGCGGACGTTACCGCGATGTATGCTCAGGTCTCCCGTACTACCAAGGATGTGGAGCGTCCTGACACTCTGGTCCTGCCCACGGACGTCTACACCGTTCTGTCTCTGAAGCGCCTTGGTGATACCGAGGCTACTGTGCTGTCCTACATCAAGGACCACGCACCGTACCTGAAGGAAATCATCTCTGCCGCAGAGCTGAATATTAACTCCCCTGAAACCAACCCGTACGCAGAGGGTGCACCCGGTGTTGAGGAACACGCCGGACAAGCCGTTGCGTTCCTGTTCACCAACGACCCGGACAAGCTGGAAATCAACATCCCGATGGCTTACACCCAGAACCCGGCTCAGCCGCGCAACCTTGAGACTCTGATTCCCTGCGAGTCCCGTGTTGCTGGCGCGATTGTGTTCTATCCGCTGTCTGCCCTCGTTGTTGTTGGTGTGTGATCATATGCGGGGGCGTAGGCAACACTACGCCCCCCACGATTATTAAAGGAGTGACTGAAGATGTTACTTGGGAAAAGAATTTCTGATGCAATCGTTGCCATAGCAAGAAAGCTCGGGGCGACAGTCACAACGCCTACCGGCAATGTAGTTGCTGATTATCTGGAAGCGATGGTAAGTAAGGTCGGCGGCGGTGGCGTTCCCGAGCCCGGAGTGAATGACAAAGGGAAATATCTCAAGGTAGACAACTCTACGGGTGAGCTTGGGTATGTCAAAATTCCTGTTTCTGAAGCTCCGAGTGATTATGAAGAGCTTATGGGTGCTGGCCTGTATTTGGAAGCAGACCTTGATGGTAACTACCAAAAGATAGGTACAACTTGGCACACAAGAGAGTTGCCCGTTTTTATTGGCGACTTGAGAGATGGTAACTTCACAGATGAGGAGTGGGACCATGCTCAGGCGCGGCGCAGTAAAGTTGCTTTTGAAGACTGGGAAGGTTGGGAAGCGGACACTGTTCTTTGCAATGATACTTCTATACCAAACATGGTAAAACGTGTCCGTTGCACGCTTCTTCCTGTTGGCGGTAATGGTCAAGACCCGACTGCCGCTGACACAAGAAACAAGACCGTAAAAGGACATAGTCAGTGGGGAACTTGGGAGCTTGTTGACTTCCCGGAAGGGCTTCCTGCTGTTACTTCGGATGATGCCGGGAAAACCTTAAAGGTAGATTCAAGCGGAAACTGGATTGTCAGTAATTGAATTAAGAATTAAACACTTTACAGAAAGGTGGTGTAGCTTGTGATAGCGATAGGAAAGCGAGTGATCGATGCCATTGTTGCGATTGCTGGCAAACTTGGCGCAACGGTCACAAAGCCTACAGGCAACAAGGTTGCTGACTATTTAGAAGCAATTGCGGACAAGGCTGGCTCCGGGCTTCCTGAAGTTAGCGGGGACGATGATGGCAAAGTGCTAAAAGTCAGCAGTGGAACTTGGGGAGTCGGTGAAGATAGTGGCCTTCCGGATATTGAAGGGGGAGATTGGTGTGAAGGTTTGAGTTTGACGGAGGAAGAAGATGGTAACGGCGATACAGTCAAACGTTGGTACAAGAGAAGGTATCCTCTGTTTCTCGGAGAGTGTTATGGGCCTGATAAAGAAGACTACGATGACGATGCTGTAGCCATTAGATATGTAAAAAATTATACTACTGAGTTTGATGTAGTTTATGGTCAGCGTGGAGGCTATTCTACAGCACAGAGAATAGCGTGCAGAGTTCTTCCGTGTGAGGGCGATGGAACAGGGAACACGGCAGACACCAGAGGTAAGACCATGAAGGGCGATGACTCTACTGGCGCTTGGGGGCTTGTTGACTTCCCAGAAGGGCTTCCTGCTGTCACTACAGACAATAATGGGAAAATTATGAAGGTTGTGTCTGGCGTATGGGCGCTTGCTGATGAAAGCGGCCTGCCTGCTGTTACCACATCTGACAAGAAGAAGGGTCTTGCTGTCAACGCGACCTCCGGGCAGTGGGAGGTCAGCAACCGCGTTGTTGTGGTGGAAAACGGTGACGCCGATCTGACAAATGGCTCTTGCCGGTCGAGTTATGCGCCTGTCTGGGATTCTGGCACCAGCCAGTGGAAGAGAATGAAGGTGACTTGGCTTCCTGCTACCGGCAGTGAAAACAAAGGAAAGACTATTCGAGGCAAGAACTCAAACGGCGAGTTTGAGCTTGTTGACTTCCCCACCGGCCTTCCGGCGGTGACAGCGGATGATAATGGGAAGATTTTGAAGGTTGTGGATGGCGCTTGGGCTGTTGTATCGGCCTAATCCGGAACGTACAAACATAAAAAACAAGCTCGGGTTTTGAGGAAAATCCGAGCTTGAAAATACTTTTTTTGGAGGTAAGATATGCTTATTACTAACATCACTGAAACAAAGGCTCCGAAGCCGATAGGCATTGGCAATTTCGTTCTGATGCCGGGTAAATCCGAGGACATTCCTGACGAAGTCGTTTATGTCGATGAGGTTGACAAGAACGGCAAAAAGACAGGTAAGAAAATTATTCTTCCGTCCATCCGTCTGATGGCAGGGCTTGGTCAGCTTACCTACGAGGAAACCAAAAAGCCTGAGAAGAAGCCTGCCGAGGAAAAGCCCGTTGTGGAAGAGGCCGCTCCTGAGGAAGCGCCTGCCGCAACTCCAAAAAGGGGACGAAAGAAAGCAAAGTAAGGGGTGATTGCATTGTTCACTGAAGCCGAATACGAAAAGTTAATCAAGATGATCAAAACCGTTAGCGGTGGAGAGTTCGACAGTATGTCAGAAGATGACATGAGGTTTTGGATTGACTTTGTAAAGCCGATGGTGAGCAAAAAGCAATTCAAGGACCTTTACTTCCAAGCTATCGTCCTTTTGATCTGTCACAAGCTCAAGATGGCTGGGGAGGGTGAAAACTCTCTCGGCGAACTCGGGAAAATCGGCAACTCCTTTGTTGCGTCAAGTGTATCGGATGGAGGCTCTTCTATCAGCTTTGCTGGTGGCGGTGCCGGAAACTTGCAGACGGATGCGGAGTATGCCTTGACGGCGTATGGACTGCAATACTTGCAGATTCGCAAAATGTGTGTGATTCCGATTCACGTATCCGGGGAGGAAAACTTCTATGCCCGGATTTGATGCTCTCTACAAGCAAACGGTGACTTTGTTCAACCGGGTGCGGATTGATGATGAAGTGGACCTCTTCATTCCTACGGTGCTTGAAGGGGTTCATTTGATCATTGATCATTCTACGGCATGGAACACGTTTGGCGGTGCCCAAACGGACAATGTAAGGTTGCATGTGCGGTACACACCCTGCGGTGACAAAACCATGATCGGCAGTAAACAATACTGCGAACCTAAAGAGTGGAAACGTCTGGAAGACTTCACAGACATGATTACGTTCCGGTACGGGACTGATACGGACTTTGACTTCTTTGTAAAAGGCGTTTTTCTTCCGGAGCAAGGGAAGCTTGTGAACAACGTGGCGGTAGGCCAAAGCATACTGACACTTGATTCCGGATTCATAAGCGACAATGCGTATGGCAATTTTGGGTTCTATGACTATCTGAACAAGATGTATGATCATGTGTTTGCCGTCACTCAGGTTTCCCAATACAATCTCATACCGCATTTTGAATTGATGGCGAGGTGATCTGCTATGGGCATTTTCAGTCCTATGAAGTTTGAAGACATAACGATGAACAACAGGTATGTTCATTGCAAGGTTATGTTTTCAAGGTTTAACGGCAGGTTTCGCCGTGCTCAAATCTGGCTTGACAGAACATTCATGGAGAAGATGCAACCTGTCGTGCCTTATAAAACAGGCGAGTTTCTGTCTAAGATAAACGCAGAGAATGCAGGCCGCTGGGGCACAGGCAAGATTGTAACTGCCGTCCCGCCTCAGGGCAGGTATTTGTATCCGGGGGTAAATCCGAGAACAGGCTTGCCGTTTAATTGGACGAACCCCAACACTCAGCCGAGGTGGGGTACTTACACGTACAATAAGTATCTTCCTGAGTTCAAGCGCGGTGTTAAACATATCTTGCTGAAAGGAAAGTACCCAAATGGCTAATGAGCATAATCTCACGCCGGATGTAGATGGGTTTGAAGACGTTACATCGGCGCTCATGGAGACTGTGAATTCGTATCCGGGGCTGTCCGTGGGCGAAAAATTCAAATTCACTACCATAGAGCCGGGGGCAGGGCTTTCCATCTTTGCTTCCTCCGGTTCCTACATTTTGGAAGACCATGAAAGTATCACAGGGCATGTGTGGCAACAGTGCTTGTATCCGTTCATGGTCGTTTATCAGGTTTCCGGGCTTAGTCAAAAGCGAAAGATGCTACTCAAAGAGTGGATGGATACTTTTGGCAGATGGCTTACCCGTCAGCCTGTTAAGATAGGTGAGAACACGGCTGTTCTGGAAGAGTGGCCCAAACTCACAGAAGGCCGTGTTATAAGAAACATAACCCGGCAAACTCCTGCTTACCTCGGCAGTATAAATGAGGACAAAAGCGAGACTTGGGTTATGAATCTTCAAATCCAATATCGCAATGAATTTGACAGATAAAGGAGAGATGCTGTTATGGTAGAGAGAAGATATCTTGCGCACTTTCTGTCCGTTGACTTCAACATTAACAAGGCGGCTGGCACAAATGATGACGGCCAAACCTACGTCCGTATCGGTTCTTATCTTGAACAGTATCAGGAAGAACTTAACCCGCAGGTTGATGTTCGCCAAAACATTCTTGGCGAGCAGTACGTTGTTCACAATGGATATCAGGTGCAGAGCAATGCGGAGCCGTTCTACATTGATATTGATGCCACTGGACGTGACAAGGCTCTTTCTGACAGACTTCAGGAGATTGCAAATGATCGTCTGAATGGTGACAAGTGCAAGACGTTCCGTGTTGACGCGCTGTTTGAGGTAGTCACAGAAGGCTCTACAGTTACAATTCAGAGCCTTTGGGCATACCGTGAAGAGTGCGTTCTTGTGCCCCAGAGTGTTGGCGGTGATACTTCTGGTGTTCAGATTCCGTTCCAAGTTCTTAACACCGGCAACCGCAAGAAGGGTACGATGACTTGGACAATGGATGTTGGCGGCAAGTTCACGCTTGATTGAGACATTAGAGGCAGACGAAGTTAGTAGTCTGCCTCTTTTTTGCTATGTAAGGAAGATCACTATAAGGGGATTGAGAAAGTGGAGACTGTTCAGTACATGATTCACGCTTGTCCAAAAAGAATGTGGTATGTAGACAAATTTTTGATACCTTCTATGTTGGAACAAGGAATTGAGCGTGACGAGATTGAAGTTAGGAATGATGATAAAGGAAAAGGAAATCTCTTGCAATGCATGGAAAGCTTCAAAGATTGTGGTGAGCGCGAAGGTGGAATATGGCACCTGCAAGATGATGTAATTATCAGTGGCGATTTTCACAAAAGGACGAAAGAATTAAACAATGGCGTTGTGTGTGGATTTTGTTGTCAAAAGTTCGAGAGCGAAGCGACACGCTCCGGGGACGTATATCCAGAACACATGTGGTACTCTTTCCCGTGCATTAGAATTCCGAATCGGCTTGCCAAAGAATGTTCCGAGTGGTTTTTTGATGATGCTTCAAAAAGAAGGGTATGGGCGTTTGAGGTAAATTCAAAAAAGTATGATGACTTCTTTTGGAGAGAATTTATGATCGAAAGATATCCAACTGTAAAAGTTGTGAATCTGAGGCCGTCATTAGTAGACCACATAGATTATCTGATTGGCGGCTCTATTATTAACACACTCAGAAAAGGGCAAGGAAGGGCTTGCTATTTCGAGGATGAGCACTTGATAAAAAAATTAGAGGAACAATTAAAAAACAGAGGAAAATAAAATGGAGGAAAATAAAATGGAGGAAAATAAAACTGTAAATCAGGTCCCGAGTGAGGCTCTCGATGAAATCATTGTCGTATCTGATGGTAAAAGAACGATTCCGATTAAAAATCAGATTGGAGAGCAAATAGGGGTCTTTAGATATAACCCGACAGACCTTAATATGGTCAATCGCTATCGAGAAGTCGCCGACAAAATTGACGATATAGTCAAGCCGCTCGAAAACGTTGGAATTACAGCCGAGGGCGAGGGTGAAGACTCTGAGTCAATTGATGCTGTAAATGAGGTTGAAGAAAAGCTGATAGAAGTAATGGACTATATGCTTGATGGCAATTCGAGAGAGGCGTTTTTCACAAAAACTCATGCGCTTACCCCTGTTGGAGGGCAATTCTACTTTGAGAAGGTATTCGAGGCAATAGGACTGTATCTGGAAAAGATATTTGACGTAGAATTCAAAACAATGGATGGCAGAGTTGAAAAGCACACTCACGGGTACAGGACAGGACGGCATAGAAAAGGAGACCGATGAATTACGACTTGCCAAAAACGCTGTGCGTCAACGGCCGAGAAGAACCAATCCGTTGGGAATATACGGCGATTTTGGATGCGATTTCTGCCTTGAATGACCCGGAGCTTGAAAAAGCGCAAAAGCTGTATGCCGCCCTGTACATCATATACGAAAATTTTGCGGACTTTAAGGCAGAAGACTTGCAAAGCGCATGGGATTCGGCGACTGAGTTTATTAATGGAGATGTCGATGACGATGTGAAAAGCAATGTTAAGACTATAGACTTCGAACAAGACTTCAGGGTCATGATACCGGCAATCAATAAGGTTGCCGGTAGGGAAATTCGCGGAGAAGATAATATACACTGGTGGACCTTTATTGGGTGGCTTATGGAAATTGGGGAGTGTACATATTCAACAGTCCTCACGATAAGAACGAAGCTATCCAAAGGAAAAAAGCTGGAAAACTATGAGAGAGACTTCTACAACGCGAACAAAAGGCTTGTGGATATTAAGCCAAAGCTTACGGAACAAGAAAAAGCAGACGAAGAGTGGTTGAATAACTTCCTTAGATAGCAAGAGGTGGTGAGACTATGGGGAATGATGATGTTATTACAATTTTTCTGGATTTGAATGCAAAAGCCTTCCAAAAAGGCACGAGATCAGTAAAGAATGCTGTTGACTCTTTGAACAGAACAACAAAGATGTTCGCGAACAGGGCTATTTCGTCTTTTAAGAAATTGATTCCTCTTGTGGCTGGTGTTGGCACTGCCTTCGGGGTTTTAAGCAAAAGCGTTAGCACATATATGTCACAGCATCAAGAGCTTGGCAACAAGCTCTATGCTGTGTGGACAGCCTTAGGAAATCTTGTGGGTCCGATAATCGAAAAAATAGTAGACCTGATAGCAACAGCAACATCATACTTCATAGCTTTCATGAATGTCTTGGGCATAACCTCGAAAAAGGCATCGGAGCTTTCAAAAACAACGGGAGAAATAGCTAAAACTCTTGCGGGTTTTGATGAACTTAATGTTTTACAGGAAAGCAAAGGCGGAGAACTTGAAGACAAAGACCTTCCGGGGCTTCTGGAATCTCTTGCAGAATTCTTGAAAAACAAAATGTGGGATGATGCCGCTGATATCATAATTCAAAGATTCAATGAAATAATAAAAACGTTTGCAGAACAAGCGGAGCACTTTGGACAGGTTGCAAGTGACTATTTTCAAGGTGCTCTGCATGTTATTGCAAGGTCTCTTGATGAAGTTGACTGGCATACGCTTGGCACCGGGATTGCCGGGTTTTTTAATGGACTTTTAAGAGAAATAGAAGATATTCCTCTTGGAGAAGATATAGGAAAAATTCTTGTGTCCGGCTTCACAATTGCATTTAAAATTGTAACAGGCTTCTTAGAAAAAATTGACATGAAGCGGCTTGGGGAAATATTTACAGGTATTGTAACAGGAGCAATAGAGGCAATTATAAAGGCAATAAATGAGGCAGACTTCAAGAAGATAGGAGAACAAATTTCTTTGTTCTTCAGTAGTATAGACTGGGAAAAGATCAAGAATGATATAATTGAGCTGTTTAAAACCGTGTGGAATGCCGCTATAGACTTTCTTTGGGGCCTTATAGCCGGTGAACCGGACAAAGAACCTCCGACAATTGGAGCTTTAAGGAGGCTTGGTGAGTCCATATCCGGGTTTGTAAGTGTGATCATAGACATTCTTGGGACAGTCTGGGAAGATTTGAAAAATTACGCCAAAGATATCATTAATTCAGAAAGAGTTGCAAAGGCGATAAATTGGCTTGCTGATGCGATTGACTCTCTTGGTGGCTTTTGTGAACGCCACAAAGACGTGATAGTCAAACTTATCGAGGGGGTAGGGGCCGCCATTGTGTCGTACAAGTTGGTGGACAACCTTATAAAAGTTGCTTCTGCTATATTCGGCTTACTCGGACCTGCTGGTCTTGTTGTTTCCGCAATTGCTCTGCTTATACTTTGGTTTATAAACCTTTATGAAACAAATGATGAATTCAGGGAAAAGGTAAACAAGACTTGGACAAAGGTTAAAAAGGCTGTTGTTGGGGCTGTTGATGGGATAGTTGACAAGTTTGAAAAATTCAAGGCAAAAGTTAAGGACCTGAAAGAACGCTTTAAAGAGCATGAAGAGTTAGGGAAAATTTGGGAAGGAATCAAGCTTGTGATTGGAATAGCGATAGCTGGGATTATTACAGCTTTTTCTGACCTTAGAGATTGGATAGGCAAGCTGAAGGACAAGTTTGGTGATCTTAAAGAGAAGGCTGGGAAAAAGTGGGATGAATTAAAAGCGAAACTCTCGGTTGGGAATTTAAAGCAAACTCTTGCTGATGGATTTGAAGGCATCAAAACAAAAGTTGTAAGTATAATTGACAAACTTAAGGAAGATGCTTCAAAAAGCTGGGATTCATTCAAGGAAAAGCTACATCTTAATGGACTTGAGGAAAGCCTCACATCTTCATTTGAAAACATAAAGAAAAAAATAACCGATATTGTAGCCAAACTTAAAAAAGACATAAATGATGATGTGGAAAATATGAAAAAGTCTTGGACGGACTTTAAAGAGAAAGTTACGGATGTTGCAAATGAGATTGCGACAAAAACATTTACAAAATTAAAAAATGGCGCAGATGAGATTAAAGACAAATTCATAGAACTCAAGGAAAAAGTAGTTGAAAAGTGGGATGCATTTAAAGAGAGTATTGGCAAGGCGGCTGAAAAATTTCAAGAGGCTAAACAAAAGTATAATGATCTGGTAAATGCACTCAAGGAAAAGACAACAGAGATCAGGAACACCATCAAAGAAAAATGGGATGATATAAAAGAAAAAGTTTCGGTAACGGCGGAAACTTGTTATGAAAAGATGAAGGGCGCATGGGATTCAATAAAAGAAAAAGTTAGCAATGTGTCAGAATCCATAATGTCAAAGGCTAATGAGATGAAGAACAATGTAGTGGACAAGTTTAAACTGCTGAAAGAAGATGTTATTGAAAAAGTAGAGACAATAAGAACCAAAGTTACGAGCAAGTGGGCTGAGATAAAAGATGATGTTTCTGGATATGCAGAAACTTTGCGCTCAAATGTTACGCAAAAAATATCTGACATGAAAAGCACAACTGTAAGAAGGTTGCAAGAATTAGGAGATGGAATAGCAGACAAGTTTAGGGAGTTAAAAAGCGGATTTGAAGGTGTTGTGTCAAAGGCTCATGACTTGGGAGATTCGTTTATTAAGAACATTAACAATGGCATAGTGGATTGGTGGAACACGGGAAAGCTAAAGCAAAACATTGATTCCATCAAAGAAACTATTACAGAAAATGTTTTGCCAAAAGCGACATCGATGTATGCGAAGGCTAAAGAGGTAATGATCAATGTAAACAACGGGATAGTTGAATGGTGGAACGAAGGCAAACTCAAGCAGAATCTTATTAATATAAGAGATGGAATTAAAGGAAATCTTCTTCCTGCTGTTGAAGGATGCTATGACCGAGGAAAGAGCTTACTGGCGAACATCAATAATGGCATAGTTGACTGGTGGAATAACGGGAGTATCAGGACAAATCTCGCTACCATAAGAGATAGTATAAAAAACAATCTTACACCATCGCTGGAAACGCTTGCCAGCACTGGACGCAGTATAATTGTAAGTCTTAACAATGGCATAGTTGACTGGTGGAATAACGGGAATATCAGGACAAATCTCGCTACCATAAGAGGCGCTATACAAACCAACCTTGTTCCGGCGTGGGAAACTGTAAAAGGCTGGGGCAAAGATGTTATCAAGTCGTTTAACAATGGTATTGTTGGTGAATATAATGCTGGTACACTGGTAGGCAATCTCAAAATAATAGCTCAAAGGATTAAAGACTTTATCGGATTCTCTGAGCCTGATGAAGGTCCGCTTTCTGACTTCCATACATATGGCCCTGATATGATGAAACTATATGCAGAATCGATTTTGAAGAGTAGTGGCGTAGTTCTCGATGCTGTTGGTGAGGTCGCTGATGGAATAACAGAAAGATTGGAAGATGCTGGAACGGGTGGATTAGAATCTGGAATGAAGGCAATAGCTCAGCTTCAAAATGCGAGCAACTGGAAAATGCCTGATGTTGCTGGTGGGGGTTTCACTCCGTATCAGATTGCGGCAAACACTATAAGTGATGTAAAGCAAACAGAACAAAACATTTCTGACTGCGTGTCAGAGCTAAGCTCTGTTATAGGCGACCTGAAATATTCGCTTGAAAACATGCAGTGGGTTGCTCAGTTTGGAAGTGTCCGCGCTTTTGTACGCGAGTGTCAGAAAGTAGAAAAGCAGATGGGCAGAGAACTGGGGGTATAAGAAATGAGTTTACCTTATTTCGTAATAAACGGTGAAGACATAACAGCGGATATAGACTTCAACGGTTGCAAATGGTCTGAGAATGATCTGGATGCGCCGAAGTCTGGAAGAACGCTGGATGGTGTTATGCAACGAAAGAAAGTGGCCGAGAAGCTGAAGGCTGAAATAAAATTAAAGAGGCTGAGTGCCGCAAGGCTTAATGTTATCTTGCCGATTTTACGGAATCAATATGTTACCGTAAGTACAGATATGTTTCCCGGACATGGGCGCGTTAGTGTAAGTATGTATTGCTCTACAAGAATGGGAATGGTAGGAATCATAAATACTGATGGGAAAATAATGTATGATGATACATCGTTTAACCTGATAGAGAGGTGATAGATAGTGCGCACAGTTTCTCAAACTTATAGGGATTTGAGAAATCAGGAAGATTCATACTATGATGTAAAGGTCGTCAGAGAAAACACGACTTATGGTATGGGTGTATTGAAGAGCCTCTATATCACGGAAGCATTGTTTGATAATTCCGGGCCGCAGATAGGCAGACTTTGCAGTAAGCGCTGTGAGCTTACGCTTATGGAATCAAGCGAAAACTGGCCGAGAATGGCTTCCTTTGAGGTGTTCCTCAGAATAAGCAGTGCGGATGGTGAAACTAAATCTGAATGGCTCTCTTTTGGGGAATACTATACAGACGAGAGAAGCGAAGACGGATATGGCGATTTGACAATTGTTGCGTTTGATGGAGCTTTGATGCTTGAGACAAGCTGGGTGGACAAAATCAGTGGGTCCACCCCTTGGCCCGATGGAACATGGCCGGTTACATCGAAACAATGGTTAGACATGTGTGAAGCGGCAAACATTTTCGAAGTAGATAGCAGAACTGTTGCTGATAACACTGTTAGGTTTATTGGATTAGATGAAACAACAACGGCAAGGCAAGTGCTGTATTCAATAGCCTCGGCACACGGTTCAAACTGGCAAGTTACTCCCGAGGGAAAGATAAGGCTTGTACCCTTTGCTAATTTGCCGGATAACCTGAGCGGAGCTGTAGCTGGTATTGCGATTGCAGGAATTGCTGTTGTTGGTACGCAAGGAAGTGAAAACAGCGGTGAAGAAGTTGGCTCTGGTGTAACCGGCCTTTGGACCGAGATTAGGGACATTGCGTTTGGTCCTGCTTTAGAGGGAATAAGCGGCGTTGAACTTACAAACATGGATGGGACAACAATTGCCGCAGGTGATAGCAGTGGTTATGTTATTCAGGGAGAGTGCGAGTTTTCTACAACTACAGGTGTAGCAGAAATAGCTCTTGACAGGATTGAAGATTACTCATACAGGCCGTTTTCCTCAAGTATTGCTTACTTAGACCCTGCGGCTGAGCTTGGAGACCTTCTGATATTGAACGGTCAATACTATCAGCTCATGACGATAACTTGGGATATAACCAAGCATCCAGCCGCAGAAATGTCCGCTCCGTTTGATGCCGAAGTAGATCATGAGTACACATATGAAAGCGAAACAAAGCGTTACTACAAAAGAACGCTCAAGAAAACGCAGGCTCTTGATGAAAGACTTGTAAGTGCTGAGACAAGCATAATACAAAACGAAAACAGCATAACGCTGATGGCAAAGGCTACTCGCTTAGGAATTCAGGAAGAGTCTGACAATGAGATTGAGTATCCGTTTTTAACGGGCGACACAACTGTTGTTGAAGAAGACGGAATCACATATACATATAATGGGGATGGCTCAATTACGATAGCCGGTACGAGCACTGCGGCGATCAATAAAAAGCTTACAGATGTTCCTACAGAAATCTTAAGGGCGGATGGAAGCCATATCTTTGCGGCCGAAATGCCGATTGACTTTTCTCCAACTATCCCGAGCGGCTATGCGTCTCCGTTTTATGTGAAAATTTTTGACAGCAGTGAGTCCTCTTCAAACGACTATTATCTCTCTGACACCCAGAATGATGGGGACAGAAAGTATCGGTACAAATCAGTTACGCCGGAGTTTTTAACGACAACGGGTAATGTGTATTTTTATTTCAGACTAAGTTCAAGCCAAACTGTAGATGTCACAATATATCCTCAAATTCTTATCGGCAGTGAGTTGGAAACATGGACTCCGCCTGTTGGTGCATATACTTCTGAGCGGCTCGAACACATGGAGTCTAACATCAAACAAACTGGTGATAAAATAACCTCTGAAGTTAAAAAAATATATGAGGGCGGGAATGTAGAGCATTCATCAAACCTTGTTCCTTTTCCTCTTCAGTCGATATCGAGCACAACGGGTTATTCTGTGAAAAGCAATGATGACGGCTCTTATACTATTGAAAAGACTGACAATAATGGAGCGTGGTATTTGGAAGGGAGTCTGTCGCTTCCTGCCGGAACATATTCTATCAAAGTTATAGAGAACAAAAGTGGAGCAACTCATGCTGACAGTATTTCTGTGAAATTTAGGTACAGCTCTTCTTCGGAAACAGGCTGGACGGTGCTTAGTAAAACGACAGATGGGGATAAATACATTTATACGGGAACAGTGGCTATAAATGCTTCTATAGCGGTTGTTTTTAGAAAGCAAGCGACAAACTCAAGCACTCCGGAAGCTGGATTCACAGAGGTTACAAGGTTCATTATAAAGAATTCTGGCGCAAGCATGGAATGGGAACCGCCTGTTGGCGCGAAGATGATGAGCTTTGATAATGTGTATAGCAGAATAATCCAGACTGAATCAGAAATATCTTCAACAGTTATGGGCGGAATAGATGGAGTAACAAAAGAAAAAATAACGAACTCTCCAAATATTTGTCCTCATCCTTTGAGTGATCAGAATTCGACCTCTGTTTTTGGGTGTGAAGACCTTAAAGATGGTACATACATGGTTATAAAAAACGCAAGTGCTAACAGCGAAGTGTTTGCGTTTGGGTGCAATAGGTATAGTCAGACAGTGGAGACCGATCTTCCTTCTGGGACTTATTACTTTCAACTTTGGATAGATGCAGGAACAGGGAAGGCTCCGCCTGATTCTATTACCCTTTATTATAAAGTTGGAAACTCTTTCAGCTCAGTTTTGATGACACATTCGGCCCCCGCAACTGGAAGCACTGTTCACTATTACAATGTCTCATGCACTGTTTCTGGTGAAATAACTGCATTCTACTTTTCTGGTGTTTTTGAAGAAGGATACAATGAGTGGGTTGTGAAGCCGAGCATTGCCACCAGTTCCCAAAGTAGTTTTCACACACCGAATATGACTGTAGAATACAGTTTTTCTGAAGTTTATAGCACGATTCGTCAGACAGCCGACACCGTTTCGATGAAGGTATCAAAAAATGGAATCATTTCTCAGATTAATATGACAAATGAGACCGTTAAGATACAGGCATCGAAGATTGATTTACAAGGATATCTTACCGTTTCTGATGTTGGTTCGCAAGGAACAACCGAAATATATGGAAACCGAATAAAGGGCGGTACAATAACTCTTGGTGGTTTAAATAATGGCAATGGCTCTCTTAATATACTTGATTCAAGTGGAACGTCTGTTGTAAGCGCTGACAATGCAGGTATTGTAATAAACAGGGCGAATATAAGGCTTGGCGGAAACGATTTACTCCGTGGAAATCTTTCTGTAATGGATTCTACTGATACAGATGAGATAATAAGCATAGGCAAAACCGGGATTGTGTGCTGTGGTAATAAATCAGGGACGCTTAGTACTGCATTCAAGATTCAAAGATGGTCATGGTATATAAACGAGGGAGAAACTGAGAGGAATTATTTCCGAGAAGATGTTGTAAAGCTCAGCGGTAGTGGGTCGTATATTGAACGCGGATGGTTATATGCTGGACTTGCAATAGGGATGGTAACATTGGATACGACCACTTGGCCGGGAGGATATCAATATATAAAGGCTTATAAAAACAGCAATCTTCTTTACACAATAAAGCAAGCAGGAATTGATGGTATCCACAAAATCAAATTAAGGGGCGAGAATGGACTTAGCGAAACAAGTGATACTTCTACGATAGAGATTGTTTCTGAGTCGACTTGTCCGCGTATTTCCGGAAGAAATTCAAGTTCTGCCAGTTTTGGCTCTGTTGCGTTTTATAACGCGATGATTCAGCTTGACGGAGAGGTCAATGTTACCGGCGATTTCAACGTCATTTCCGGATATCAAAAAAACAGGGTTGTTAAAACGAAAAGTTTTGGAGAGAGAAAGCTCACTTCCTATGAGACGCCAACTCCCATGTTTGGAGATGTCGGAGATGGAATCATTGATGCGGATGGCCTGTGTTATGTTTTTATTGATAGTGTTTTTGCTGAGACAATAAGTGGAAAAGCCGCTTATTATGTGTTTCTGCAAAAGCTTGGAGCAGGTGATTGCTATGTTGAAGAGCGTAAAAAGGCATATTTTGTTGTTAGAGGAACACCCGGTATGTCTTTTAGTTGGGAAATCAAAGCGAAGCAACGTGAATATGATCAGGTGAGACTCGAGATATATGATAAGAGTTTTGCTGATGTGAGGTCTGCACTGCATGGGCAGTATGATAGTAGAGCGGCTGATTATATAAAAAATTTTTATGAGAATTAAAATGGAGGTAAAAAATGAAGAATGCCACAAGCGCAACTGTTTTTCGCGATGCAGTTGGTATGAGAATGTCCGTTACTTATTCAGAGGTGGATGATACAACGGGCGAAATAATATCTGACAACAACAGAATCACAAAAGTTCTCGTAGATCATGACAACGTTTCAAAGGCTGAAGCTATTGTACAAGTTGCTCAGTCTTTCATAGATTCGCTTTAAAAGAAATGGAGAACGAGGGATGAAACTCAAAAACAGAGATGCATTAGTTTCTATATTAGTTCTTAAAAACACGAAGGAAACAGGAAAGCTTGGTTTTGCTATTGCAAAAAATGCCAGAAAGCTTTCAGAGGAACTTGTTGAATACAACAACATAAGAGATGGGCTTTTGGAGAAGTACGGAAAAGATGATGGGTATGGGGAATTTACTCTTACAAAAGACAATCTTGCGCGGCTTAACGAAGAGCTTGAACAATACTCTGAGATTGAGATAGATTTTGAGCCGATGACTGTAGATGAAGAGACCTTTTATGGTGGAAATCTGACTTCTGATCAAATGTATGCTCTTATGTGGATGGTCAAACAATAAAGAATGGGCGTGTATTCTTTGACTTTTCTCAAGATCGGAGGTGGTTTAAGTGGAATTGCAAAAGAGAACTTATGTTAATGGCGAAACTATAATAAATGCGCAAAACCTTAACGATATACAGGATGCTATAATCGACTTAGAGGACTACACTCTCGAACTTCATGAAGATATTGAGGATTTGGAAGATAAGCACGAAAGCGATATCCGTAATGTAAACAATTCTGTTGGATATCTTGCCAATGTTGTTGAAGAAAACAAAGAGGAAGTAGATACAAATCTTCTTGGATACGGAACAAATTTAGAGTTTGATTCTGAGACCAATCTCCTTTACTTGGTCAATTCTGATGGAGAGAGAATAAGTGACGGAATAGCTATTACCGGTGGCGGTGGCGGTGGTGGCGGTGGTGGAAACAACGCCATCATATCTGGCACAAACACAACTGGCTGGGCGTCAAAAACGCTTGCCACAGGTAGCCCCTGCGTTCTTTCGTTTACTTGGTCTTCGCTTGAAGAGCAGGTTCCTACGGGGGACGGGATTCTGACAGTAAGTGTAAACAATTCTGTGAAGAGGATAGCAGATGTTGCTCAAGGTCCTGTTAGTGTGAATGTTGGAGAATACTTAATAACAGGTCAGAATTCAGTTACTCTTGCAATTGAAGATGTTTATGGGAACACAAAGCACTTTCGATTCAAAATCAAAGAGATTGAGCTTAGAATTACAAGCAACTTTGATGACACTCAAAACTTTGAAACCGGTTCTTCAATAGAGTTTACTTATACGCCGTTTGGCGCTGTCCAAAAGACTGTGTATTTCATTGTGGATGGGGTGCAGATTGGAACGTCCAGCGTCTTGCCATCGGGCGTACAGCAAAGCTATATGATAACCGGGCTTGCTCATGGAGCGCATAGTTTAGAGGTTTACTTTACTGCTGTTATTGATGGTGAGAGCGTAAGCTCTTCATCTCTGCATTATGACCTTGTTGTTGTAAACAGTTCTTCTGATGTTCCTATCATTTCCAGTGAATTCAGAGAAACGGTTGTTTCTCAGTATGAAACATTTGTTATTCCGTACAGAATCTATACGCCGGATATTCTTACATCGAATGTTTCCTTGTATATTGGCAACACAAAGGTTTCTGAGCTGACTGTCGACAGAACCGTGCAAGAGTGGAGCGTCAGACTGGATGAAGTTGGTGATGTGACACTTAGCATTGTGACAGGCAGTGTTGTACGAGAGTTTGATCTTGAAGTTACCGAAACTGAAATTGATGCAGAGGCGGAAACAAACAATCTTTCGCTGTATTTAAATGCTTTAGGAAGGTCAAATAGTGAAAGCAATCCGGGAACGTGGATAGATGCAGACAATGAAATTTCCTGCACAATGACAGGCTTCAACTTTGTTTCTGATGGATGGCTGAATGACTCAAGGGGCGTAACGATGCTCAGAGTAAGCGGTGATGCACGGGTAACAATTCCGTACAAGCCTTTTGAAACTGACTTCAGAACATCTGGAAAAACTATTGAGCTTGAGTTTGCAACGAGAAACATTTTGAATTATGATGCCACAGTCATCTCTTGCACAAGCGGTGGGAGAGGGTTTACACTGACCGCTCAGAAAGCCACTCTCAATTCAGAACAGTCTGAAATCTTCACTCAGTACAAAGAAGATGAGCATGTGCGCATTACCTTTGTTGCTGAAAAGAGAAATGAGAACAGGCTTCTGATGATCTATATCAATGGTATCATGTCGGGTGTTGTCCAGTATCCGGATGATGATGACTTTTCTCAGCAAAATCCGGTAAACATCACAATTGGCAATAATTCATGCACAACGGACATTTACTGTATTAGAGTATATGACAATGATCTTACGAGACAACAAATTGTGAAAAACTGGATAGCTGATACTCAGAATATCACGGACAAGCTTCAGCGGTATGAGCACAACAATGTGTATGATGAGTATGGTCAGGTGGTCATTGAAAAACTCCCTGATGATTTGCCGTATATGGTACTTCAATGCGCAGAACTTCCTCAATTCAAGGGCGACAAGAAAACAATAACAGGCTATTATGTTGACCCTCAGAATGCCGCTAATAGCTTTTCTTTTGTAGATGCACAAGCGGATGTGCAAGGCACTTCTTCTCAGTACTATGCAAGGAAAAATTATAAAATCAAGTACAACGGCGGCTTCAGGATGACTTCTTCTGGCGAAACAACATCAAAGTATAAAATGCGGCCGAATTCTATTGCCGTGAAGACATTCACCTTCAAGGCTGATGTAGCCTCAAGTGAAGGGGCAAACAATGTTGAACTGGCAAGGTTGTACAATGATATTTGCCCATATAAAACCCCGGGGCAAGTTGAAAACAGCAATGTTCGGCAAGGCATTGACGGATTTCCGATAGTCATGTTCTGGGACGATGGAACAAGCATAAAATTTCTTGGTAAGTACAACTTTAATAATGACAAGGGAACTGCCGAAGTGTTTGGGTTTGCTCAGGACGATGAGTCTTGGGAGATCAAGAACAACACAAGCAACCGCGTTCTGTGGAAGAGCGCGGACTATACAGGAAATGATTGGCTCAATGACTTTGAGGCGAGATATCCTGATACGGAACCGGCTTATGAAAATCCTGCGCAATTGAAGGACTTTGCTGATTGGCTTGTTACAACGGATACAACAGCGGCGACAGGCGATAGTCTGCCTGAACCGGTGACTTATGATGGAACAACATACACGGCGGATACTGCGGCATACAGGCTGGCAAAATTCAAGGCTGAGCTGGGAAATTATGTAGAGGTTCAAAGTACGCTGTTCTACTATTTATTTACAGAGGTTTTCCTTATGGTGGACAGCAGAGCAAAAAACGCTTTTCCGAGCTTTATGGGAACCTCATTAACAGAATGAGAACAGGCGCAATTTATCAAGATAGGAGGCTGATTGCCCGTGAATAAAAAAGTTGTTTGGCTTCCTTATGACTTTGATACGGCTATAGGAATCAATAATGAAGGTTCTCTTGTCTTTTCATACAATCTGGAAGACATTGATACGATTACAGGCGGAGCCGATGTTTTTAATGGCCAGCAAAGTGTTCTCTGGAAAAACCTTAGGGCCACATACTTTGAAGAGATTAAAGCGATGTGGAAAGAGTTGCGCTCTCAGGGGAAGATATCGTATGAGATAGTTGAACAGATGTTTGAAGAGCATCAGAGCAAGTGGCCCGAGGTAATTTTCAACGAAGATGCTTGGTTTAAATACATTGACCCGTTGACAGAAGATAACACAGCTTCCTATCTTGCTATGGCACAAGGAAGCAAGGCGGAGCAAAGAAAGTGGTGGTTATATAACCGCTTCAGATACATAGATTCAAAGTATAATGCCGGGGATGCTCTTACAGATGTTATTCAGCTACGCGGTTATGCTAAGGATGACGTTTCTGTAATTCCGTATGCTGACATTTATCCAACTGTAAAGTATGGCTCATACTTAGTTGCAACAAGAGGGCAGAGAAATGTTTCAACTACATTGCTTTGCCCTCTTAGCGATTTGAATGATACTGAGATTTACATCTACTCAGCTTCACAGCTTAAGTCTGTTGGTGATCTGAGCGGCTTTCTCGTTGGGTTTGCTGATTTCTCCAACGGAACAAAGCTCACAAGCATCAAGGTTGGGGACGATGATCAGAACTACGAAAACCAAAACCTGACAGAGTTGTATGTCGGAAATAACAGTCTTCTCCAAACTGTTGACGCAAGGAATTGTTCGGCGCTGGCACAGGCTGTTGACCTGTCTGGGGCAACAAACGTGGAATATGTTTATTTTGATGGAACAGCCATTACGGCTTGCAACCTTCCGGTTGGTGGAATACTCAAGGTTTTGAAGCTTCCAAAAACAATAACGAACCTCACAGTAAGAAACCAACCGTCCATTACAACATTTTCCATAGAAGATGATGATTACTCAGGTATTACTACTTTGCGTGTAGAGAACAGTGCTTCAGTCATTCCTGTCATGGACATAGTCGAAGACATGAGTGCGAATTCACGTATCAGGATAATTGGATTCACAACAACTGCAAGTAGCATGAGCGATGCAGAAGACCTGTTTGATCTCTTTGACACAATGCGCGGTTTGGATGAAAACGGAAACAACTTAGAGCATGCGGTTGTTAGTGGGACAATTACAGGTATTGATACAGTAAATGGAAATTGGCTTGAGCAAATGCATGCTCGGTATCCAAATGTTACGATCACCTATAATCACATTTCTTGCTACTTGTATTACTACAACTATGATGGTACGGAACTTCTCTACACAGAAACAGTAGCAGACGAGGGCGATGGGGCTTATTCTGGTACACCGGCGAGAAGCTCTACCGCGCAATACATATATACGTTTTCTGGATGGTCATTGGAGCCGAACGGAGATGCTGATGCGAATGCGACAAAGCACTTAACATGGAACAGAAATGTATATGCGGCATACACCAAAGAAGTTCAAAAATATACTGTTGTATTCAAAGATGATGCTGGCGCAACACTGCAAACGTCAACCAACATTCCTTATGGCAGTAGTGTGCAATACACCGGAGCAATTCCGAGCAAAACCGGTGTAGACGACCCAGAAGAGTATGAATTTATCGGATGGAACCCAAGCCCGCAAAACATCACAGGAGATACAACATGTTATCCAACATACAGATACAATGGACTGATCACAAGGAAACTGATTACAAGAACAATCGCCGGGACGGTTGAAGAAAGTGGAATAACTAATATAAGGAGCTGTGCTTTTGCAGAATGCAGTAAACTAACGGCTGTGAGTTTTCCTGATGTTCTTAGTGTTGGAGACTCTGCTTTCAGAGGTTGCACGAGTTTGACTACCGCAACAATGCCAAGCGCTGAATACATCGGGATATATGCGTTTGAAAATTGTTCCAAATTGGAAACTGTTAGCTTGCCCTCTGCGAGCTATGTGGGGTACGGTTGCTTTGGATATTGCAGTGCGCTTGAGTCTGTGAATTTTCCGAATTTGCAGGTATTAAGCGGACAAGCGTTTATGCTATGTGGTTCTCTTAAAACATTGGTAATTGGCGGAAGTTCTGTTGTCTCTGGCGGATATAGTATGTTATATGGCACAAATTCTATGTTATCTATATATGTACCGGATAGTCTTGTTACTGCGTATCAATCAGCAAACTATTGGAGCGCATTTGCCAGTAGGATTGTTGGCTTGAGCGCTTTAGTGGGGTGATAGAAATGAGCACACCTAACAATGAAGACCATCTCATATTTCTTGAGATGATAGATGGCACTATTTCGTATGCTTCAGATAGTGAAATAACTTTTGTCGGGAAATCTGCATTTGCGAATTGCAGGAATCTTTCGTATGTATCTTTTCCTGCTGTAGTAGAATTATCGAGTAGTGCGTTTGCTGATTGTGCAAATCTGCGTTCTTATTCAATGCCGAATTTAGCATCGGTTAGGACATGTGCGTTTCGAAACTGCAAAAATTTAGAAGAGTTTGGAATTGCACAAAGGCTGAGCGAATTTCCACAAAGCGTATTTGAAGGCTGTATAAAATTGATGTCGCTTTCAAATTCGATAGTAACTTCAATAGGTTATGGGGCGTTTTCTGGATGCTATTCACTTTCTCAAGTATCTTGTCCGAATGTTACATCTTTTGGTCAATATGCGTTCGCGCGGTGTTATAAGTTAGAGTCTGCGAATTTTCCAAACGTTACGCGGTTTAATAATTTCCCCTTTTATAATAATTTTTGTCTCAGCTATGTATCTTTTCCTTCGCTGACAACAATAATGTTTGGCAATTTTGGAAGTAATTATCCAAAATTAAGCAGTATCTATCTTCCGGAACTTAGTTGTTGTCCTACTTCTTTGTTCCAATTTGCTTCATATCTTTGTTCTGTGGACTTGCCAAAGCTTGGTTTCGTTTGCAGTTCAGCCTTCTATGGAGCGATTAATTTGCGCACTTTGAGCATTCCTGAAGTTAGCATAATATCATCTGGGGCATTTCAACTTTGTTATGTTTTGCCGTCAATTTCTCTTCCTAAAGTTGAGAGAATTGGAAATAGTGCGTTTAAAAATTGCTATAATTTGAAAGCTGTTTTTTTAGGCGGAAGTTCTGTTGTTAGTGGTGGAGATAACATGTTTGATTCTGCAAATCCGCTTCTGAGTATATATGTACCGGATGGACTTGTTAGTGCATATAGGGATGATAGCATATGGAGTGCATTTGCAAGCAGAATATGCGGGGTAGGTGAATACTCTGGGATTCCGGATGGCTTGACTGTTGATGCAACGTCTATGTATTCAGGAAATCTCGCTGTAGAACATGTTGTTGATATTACAATTTCTTCAAGGCTTAGCGCCGCTCAGTTTTATAGATGCTCAGCTCTAAAAACAGTTAGTCTGCCAAATTTGGCCAGATTAGGTCAAAGTGCGTTTGAACAATGTCGTAACATTGTTTCTTTTTATGCGCCTCTTGTTAGTTATGCTGACAATTATTGTTTAGGAGGGTGTCTGGCCCTTGAAAGTATTGATTTTCCGAGCCTTACAGCAACAGGATATTCTCCATTTCAATATATGTACAATCTTCGCAATGCAAATATTCCACAGCTAATCGATCTTGTAGAGGGAATTTTTTGGGGATGTGCCGCTTTGGAAACAGTGAACATTAGTGGCGCGGGAAAAATCGGATATCAAGCATTCATGAGTTGCTTTTGCTTAAAGAGTATAAATGCACCAAATGTAAGTTTAGTCAGCGGTGAAGCGTTTAACTCTTGTTATATGCTAAGTCACGCATATCTTCCATCAGCTACTCGTATAGGTTCTGGGGCGTTTTGTGATTGCAACTCGCTTGAATCTGTTTATTTGAGCGGGAGCAGTGTTGCAACTCTTGATGACAGTAATGCATTTGACTATTGCTATACTTTAAGTCAAATATATGTACCGGATAGTCTTGTTTCCGCATATAAGATGGCATCGAATTGGTCTTTTTATTCAAGCAAAATATTTGGACATTCGCAAATACCATCATAAACAAATAAAAGGGGAAATAAAAAATGAAGAGGAAACTGGATATTCTCATTCCGCAATACAAAGAAAACGAAGAAGTTATAAAGTCCTTACTGGATAGCATTGCAATTCAACAAAGCATCAATTTCGAAGACGTTGGAGCTATCATTTGCAATGATGGCTCTGGTGTCTTTTTGTCAGAAAAGTTTCTTGAGTCTTATCCGTTTGAAATAGAATACTACAAAGAAGAGCATAAGGGCGTGTCCGCAACAAGGAACGCCTGTCTTGATCACTCTGAAGCAGATTATGTTATGTTTTGTGATGCAGATGATATGTTCTATAATGCGTGTGGAATCTGGATTATATTTCAGGCGATAGATAAGGAAAATTTCGATAGTCTTACTTCGGTCTTTGTTGAAGAAACACGGCTTCCGGGAACAAAGGAAATTACGTACATCAATCACGAAATGGACTCTACGTTTGTACATGGCAAGGTTCACAGGCGCAGATATTTACTTGACAAGAACATCCGTTTTAATGACAAATTAACGATTCATGAGGATAGCTATTTCAACATTCTGTGTCAAAATCTGAGCCAGAATGTGAAGCTTTGTCCTGCACCGTTCTATCTGTGGAAATGGAGAGATGAAAGTGTGTGCAGGCATGACCCAAAGTATATACTCAAGACTTATCGGAACATGTTGGATTCCAATGATGCCCTGATTGACGAATTTCTGCGTAGGGGTATGCAAGACAAAGCTATGTTCTACTCAGTGTTTATGATCTTTGACGCATACTACACAATGAATAAACCAGATTGGATAAATCAGGAAAACAAGGAATACAGAGACAGCACCGAGCGTCACTTTTCGCGATGGTTTAAAAAACATGAAGATTTGTGGAACGCCGTGCCGTCTTCTGATAAAATGCAGATATCAAATGCAGTTAGAAGCCGAAGTGTCATGGAAGGTATGCAGATGGAAGCTGTCACAATTGAAACGTGGCTCAGGCACATAAAAAAGCTGACTTCTGTGTCAAAAAAGGCAGGATTGTAATAAAACCGGGGGTTTTTCCCTATTATCAAAATTTACAAAATGCTGGGAGATGAACTAAATGGGAGAAGTTTTTAATTACATTGCGGTTTTTATTTTTGGAGCAGGTGGCCTTGCGCTTATAAACGTTATTCAAAAACGCTGGGAAATGAAGTATGAGCGCAGGGCCGCAGTGGAGGATAGAAAGCAGATGAAGGAAGACAAACTTGATGATATCAGCAAAAAGCTTGCCGAAGTCTCTGAAAAGCAGGAAAGGCTCGAAAAGGAAATGAAGAAAAATCAAGATGAAGTAGAAAAAACACTTTTGAATCAGAACGAGGCTCTGAAGCTTGACATGCTTTACAAAATTTTCGAAGCGGCAAGATATTATATTAGTAAAGGCGAAATCACAATCGATGATCGCAGACGTCTCCACGAAATGCACGAGTGCTATCACAACGGCTTAGGTGGGAATGGAGATGCTGATCTGATTATGCAACAGATTGATGGGCTTCAAGTCAAGACGTGAATGGCTTTGTTGCTGAGAAAAAGCACGAGAGCGGCAAGTCTTACTGGATTGTGCGCGATGTAGACACAAAAGCCGCTGTTGCGGTTGGAGACACGGTTACGCATGCTGTAGAAAACTATGAGATTCTGATGCAGAATGAGCGGATAAAAAAACAGCTTGGTTTGGATTTAGAAGATTTGAGCTTTTGAGAACGGAGGTGTAATATGGGTATACCAGAGTATGTCTATTCTGAGGGAATAAAACAAGGTTGCACAATGGAGGCTGTCTGCGCCCTACTTGCTCAGCTTCAAGAGGAAAGCGCCTTCAATCCGTACAATCTGGAAGATACCGCGAACAGAAAGCTGGGTATCTCTGACCAAGAGTATGTCAGGGGTGTCGATAACGGCACCTATACCAACTTTGTGAACGATGGATACGGGTTTGGCTTGTTCCAAGTCACGTTTTATACGCGAAAGAG